>JAANMV010000024.1_pt1 | contig 150701 bp, 108 predicted proteins | sample 7279661 | NCBI WGS metagenome assembly JAANMV01 (sample SAMN14094540, study PRJNA606508) | bioreactor metagenome | isolation source: A lab-scale SPAN reactor treating ammonium-rich wastewater day 121 | place: Ireland: Galway | collected 2017-05-16
TCCGAGGACTGGATGAACCGAGTCCGCGAAGGCGGACTTCGTGCCGTCGAGCGACCACGGTTTCAACCGTGGGCCAACCGGGCCAGGCGGCCCCGGAAGGAGGGCTGCTCGGGTGCCTGATTCGTACACGCGGGTATTCGTCCACTGCGTCTGGAGCACCTGGGACAGGGCGCCAGATCTGGTCGGCGAGGTGGAGGCTACGGTGTATCGCAGTCTGCGTGCCGAGTGCGCACGGATGGGGGTGGAGGTGCTGGCGCTCAGCGGGGTCGCCGACCACGTTCATCTGCTCGTGAGGCTACCTCCTTCGGTCTCGTTGGCCGGGGTGATGAAGCAGTGCAAGGGGGCGTCGTCGCATCTGGTAACCACTCGGGTGACGAGGGTTTCCTGTTCCGCTGGCAGGGCGCTTACCGAGCGTTCTCGGTGGCGCCGGACGGGGTTCGCCGGGTCCAGGACTACATCGCTCGCCAACGCGAGCACCATGCGTCGGGCAGCCTGGATCCGGACAGCGAGGCTTATGACTGACCTATTGCTCTTCATCGACCACCGCAACGCCCGCCAGCATCCCACCGGAGCCGGTTCGGCGTCAAGCCCACTCACGCCGGCTTAAGTCCCGCCGCCGTCGGCCGATAGCTCGGGTGTAGGGTCGCATGGCACAGGCGGCCCGAGCCGGATAGGGAGGTAGCGGTAGCGATGAAGGTCTTGATCACGGGCGGCGCAGGGTTTGTCGGCGCCAATCTGGCGTTCTACCTGACCGAGCGCGGGCATCGCGTGACGGTGCTGGATAACCTGGTCCGGCGCGGGTCCGAGCTGAACCTGCCGCGGATGAAGCGGATGGGGATCCAGTTCGTCCACGGCGACGTGCGCAATGCCGAGGACTTCACCAGCCTGCCGCGCGACGTGGACGTGGTGCTGGAGACCTGCGCGCAGCCGTCGGCCATCGACGGGTACGCCAACCCGCTGTTCGACATCAACAACAACACCATCGGGCTGCTGAACACCCTGGAGTTCGCCCGCCGCAACGACGCCGGGCTGATCTTCTGGAGCACCAACAAGACCTACGCCGGCGAGCACATCAACCGCTTCCCGATGATCGAGCGCGAGCTGCGCTGGGAGTGGGACGCCGAGGCCATCAAGCTGATGGGGCCGGTGCCGGGGTTCGATCCCGAGTACGGCTTCACCGCCGAGTTCACGGTCGACGGCCATGACCACAGCATCTACGGGCTGTCGAAGATCATGTCCGACCTGGCCTGCCAGGAGTGGTACGACGCGTTCGGCGTGCCGACGGTGATCAACCGCTTCTCGTGCCTGGCCGGCGAGGGGCAGTTCGGCAAGAGCGCCCAGGGCTGGGTCGCCTGGTGGGCCATCGCGTTCCACTTCGGGCTGGGCCTGAAGTACATCGGCTGGGACGGCAAGCAGGTCCGCGACGCGCTGTTCATCGAGGACATCTGCCGGCTGGTCGAGATCGAGATGGCCCGGCTGGACGAGCTGGGCGGGCGCGTCTTCAACGTCGGCGGCGGGCGGGACAACACGCTCAGCCTGCGCGAGGCCACGGCGCTGATGGAGCGCAAGTACCGCCGCACGGTGCCGGTGACCATCGAGGACGACCCGCGCAAGGCCGATCACTGCATTTACGTCACCGACATCCGGCCGCTGACGGCGGCGACCGGATGGACTCCCAAGGTCACGGTAGAGGAAGGCTACAACCGCATCATCCGCTGGGTGTCCGACCACGCCGACGAGCTGCGCTGGCTGTACATCGATCGCGAGGAGGTTGCCGCGCGCGTGCTCAACGTGGCGGCCGGCTGAGATTCCTACCACCCCTACCTGGCCACACCGCGGCGCGGCGCAAGCCGCGCCGCGGTGCTTTGGGGTCGACCCACAGACAGCTCAGCGCCCCACGGTGCGCCGCCCAACCACGTCGGAGTGAGCGGTTGGCAAGGTGGGGAAGATGATCAAGGCCAATGGCGGCTTGGCGGGCACGAACACTCGCGCAAGCGATGCCGGCACATAGGCATTCAGCGGAGTGATCGTTCCCTCCGGATACCGCATATTGCACACCCGCCACCAGTCACCGACCGCGTGGAGGGCCGGCAGGGAGTAGATCACTGCTTGTCCCCCGTTGGTGCTGACCGCAACATTCACGGCCGGCGGCTCGGTTTGGCCGTGCGTGTCGTAGTAGTGGACTGAGAGCTGGTACTCGCCAGGCGGCACTGACCGCGCAGTGGTATGTTCGGGGCCGAAGCCATCGATGTCATCGACGTCCAGGGTGGCGCCCCATGACGTTCTCATGTGGTTCCAATAGCAGTCCTCACTGGCGTCGGCCCCACCCGAAACGGGAATGAGGTGAAGGTCGACATCGTTGTGATCCGTGTTCCACCACAAAGTGGTGAACAGGATGTCCGGCGTGAACTCGGCGTCTACGGACACGCTCGCCGAGTGGGCCACTGGCGCGAAGGTGGTGACACGGATGGTGTTGATACCCGCATGGAGCCCGACTGGTTGGGAGAAGAAGCCGTTGGTGTCCAACGGCAGATGGGTTGATTGGCCATTCACAGCCAAGGTGCACTGACCGGTTCTGGGCGTCGGGCTGACCATGCCCTCGACCATGCACCGGCGGTCGGTGACGACCTCGCCAGGAAGTGGCGACGTAATCACAATGTCCGGAGCGGGCTGCGCGACCCCACCCAGCGTGATCGTGTGGTACTCTTCTGGGCCGTACCAGAACGAAGCCACTTGGTTGCTGTCCGGGTCCGTCTGGCTCTTGTACCAATCCGGTAACTCATCAACCGCCCGCTGCAATGACTTCCCGTCCGCCATCGTGGCCAACAGTCGCCACGCGGTGTAGACAGCCTTGCCTTGCTCGCCGGTCCATCCCGTGTACTCTACGACCCCGATCTCCTCCAACTCCTCTCGGTAACCGCTGTAGGCTTCCGCCGCCCCAGAGCACGCACAGTTCATGAACAACGCGCGGGTGAACTGATGCCCTCTGTACTCGTTGCTCCAGAACCGACCAGTCACGCCGTAGAACGTGCGAGTCGGCTGTTCGCCGTTGACCTTCGGACCCCACGGCACGGTCATCGGCACGACACGGTTGGCGAACCAGTCCGCGAACGGCAGCCCGGTCTCCCAATCCCATCGCTCCCCGGTCTGCACGGCGAATGGCCGACCTGCGCCGGTCCATCCCTCGGATGGGCCGCCGTGACCGCTTTGTACCACCAAGCCACAGTCCCCCAGTTGTCGGAGCGCGTCCCGAGTTGCAGCCGCGCCGTCGAGCCGCAACACGACGTTGAAGCCCGCAGCCTTCAGGATTCGCTCCATGTCGTCGAACACCGGCAGGCGCAACTGACGGTCCGGGTCTTCGGCCAGCGCATTGATGAGAGCCGCTCTGCGCGTCCCCACAGCCACTCTGGACTGTCGAGCCAGGACGCGGCGAGTCAGTGCTTCGAGGTCAACAAGGTCTGCTGGAGGCGCATCCGCGGGCTCGGGGTTTGGCCACACATGGAACCCTGCCCCGCGGTACTTCACGACCAACGCGCCACCAAGCACTTCCGCGCCTTCCACGTTTTGTTGGCTGACTGCCCACTCGCGCGCCGACTCAATGGAAGTCTCCCGTGCGGTGGACTCCTCGCCAAAGAGCTGCTTCCCGATGCCATCTTGAGTGTCTGTGATTAGTTGTAGTTCGGCAGTTGTCATTTCCGGAGCGTTCCCGGTGGCAGCGCCGCCGCCGTTCGTCGACTGCCCACTCCCCCCACCCCCGCACGCGCTAAGCAGTGCCGCGACGGCGAGCCACCAGAGCGTCATCCCCAGCCGCGCCCACGCCGACCGTGACCGGAACCCTTGTCGCCTTGCCATGACGCTTCCCTGACCACCCATCTCGTCAGGCCAATGCGCCCGTCAGCCGCGGCATCCTTCAGCGCAAGCGAAAACTAGTAAATCTATCTATTGCCCCGACTCGCGGCGACGTGGTACCCAACACTCGGCAACGGAACCATGCGCGACCAGGCACCACGAGGTTCGGGCCGGACCGACCAGGCGCGGACGTTCTCGGCCCGGGAGGTCGAGGTGCTGCAGGCGGTCGCCGATCATGGCACCGCCGTGGCCGCCGCGGAGGCGCTCGGGTGCATGCCGCGCACCGTGGAGGTGCATCTGGGCAACATCCGGCGGAAGCTGGGGTTGCCGACCACGCTGCAATGCGTGGTCCACGGCTATCGCGAAGGGCTCTTGCACTGACCGGCGACGCGGTGTCGTCGGGGAGCACTGGTGGATTGGGAAACGGAGTACACGATGCGACGAATCGTAGTGGGTGGGTTCGCCCTGATGGTCGGACTCTGGTTGGCGGGCTGCGGCGGCGGGGGCGGCGGGCCGGTGGTCGGCGCGGCGGGGGACCTGCCGTACACGCCGCCGGAGAGCTTGATGAGCCGCGACGCGCAGATGGGCGCGGTGGTGGACACGCTGAGCGACACCGGGATGGCGGTGACGGACCAGAACGCCGTGCTCAACGTGTCCTCCGCGCTGGACAACTTCCTGACCTACGCCACCTCCCGCAGCCACGCCGAGCCTGTGGCGACGGAGGCGGCGCTGGCGGTCAGACTGGCCATGCTCGGCGACTGGCGCGGGCCGGGCGGTCGCCAGACCTTGACGATCGACCACACCGACAGCTATGGCATCCACTGGACCGGCACCCGGACCGAAACCGACTCTTCGGCGTCGATCAGCGCCACCGGCACGACGGCCACGACCAGTGTGAGCTTCCAGATGGGGCTGTCCGTTTCCAGCGAGACTCTGGAAACGACCATGAGCTGCCAGGGGACGCTGCCCAGCGGCGCCGGCACCACCGCGCGGGTGGACCTCGGCTGGCACTTCCGGATCACGGCCTCCGGCGGCACGGCCACGCTGCACGTGGGCGCCGAGTACCTGAACGACTCGGGCACCCTGACCGACGCGCGGCGGAGCGACATCACGCTGACCATGACCGCCGCCCCCGCCAGCCGGTTCAACGTGTCGCTGGACTCGACCGCATCGGACTCCCGCTTGCTCGGCGAGGGGCGCTTCTGGATCAAGGACCACGACACCCTGAGCGGCGTGATGGACGCCGACGCCGAGTCCTTCGTCAGCATCTCCGGAGGATCGAGCAACGCCAGCGCCAGCAACGGCATGAGGCTGAGCGTGAGCGTCAGCAACAACGGCCTGGTGACGGGCAGCCTGCTCGACTCCGACGGCTCGACGCTGGCCACGATCGGCGGGCGTTGGCTGGACGGCAGTCTGACGGTGACCTACGCGGCCGGCGGGTCGGAGACCGTCTACGTCTGGCTGTGAGCCTCGGCCGCGACGCGAGCACGGCGCGGTGGCGGTCCGTCCCAGCCCACCGTGGCGGGACGGACCGCCATCCGACGTCCAGCGGTGAAGCGCCGCCGTCCGGCGCCGCATCACCTAACATTCGGATACACACACATCGGAATTACCCCCCCCCATGAATTACGCGAATCTATCTATTGACAGGCGATAGGCGGCCGTGTTATCGCTTGGGTCGTGGGGGCTGGCAGGGAGCGAAATGGGTGAACAAGGGCGGTCTGGGTGCGGACGCGGGGCTACCTCCGGAAGTCTGACGCACCGCGAAATCGAGGTCCTGCAGGTCGTGGCGAACGACGGCACCGCCGGCGCCGCGGCCACTCGGCTGTACTGCAGCGTTCGTACCGTGGAAGTACACCTGTCGAACATCCGGCGGAAGCTGGGGCTGCCGACGACCGTGCAGTGTGTCGCGCGCGGGTACCGTGAAGGACGGCTGCAGTGATCTCGTACGGCGTGGCGCCGCCGCGGACGACCGGAGGTGAGCGCCATGTTTGACGACGCCTGACCGCTGGTGGTCCGGTCGGCGGGAGCCGGCCGTGCCCGCCACGGCGTGGGGACGAATGCTCAACCAAACTGCGAGGAGAAACGAGATGGGTCGTTGGTCCGGAATCGCGTTGATCGGGATCGTCGCTCTGTTCGCCGGCACGCCGAGTATGGCCGGAGAAAAGAGCCCGGTGGCGTCAGGTCTGCTGAGCGGCTTGGTCGGACTCGGTGCCGGCCACTACTACGCCGGCGACGTGAAGCAGGGCGCTGCCTTCACGTTGGGCGAGCTCATCCTGTATGGCGGCGCAGCGGCGGCATCAGCGAACGATAACAGCGGGCTTGCCACCGGTGCGATGCTCGCGTTGCTTGGCGTCCGCGTCTACGAGATCGTCGACGGCGTCGGAGCGGCCGGCCGGTACAACAAGAAGCACGGCTACGGCAAGGGCTTCCTGGACTACGACAAGCCGTCGTTCGGGATGAGTTTCAGCTCGTCGGTGTTCGGCGACTACCGCAGCGATGGGTTCGCGAATCTGTGGGCCGAAGGCGGCGCCAGCCGGGACATGGCGCTGGCCTACAAGCGCACCCGCGAGTTCAAGTCGCCGTGGTCGTTGGACCTGGCCGTGGCTGACCTCGGGGTTGGATGCTCCTGGAACGGCAAGTTCTAAGGCGCAACAACGCAACGCACTCCGCAGGGCCCGGTGGTTGGTCCACCGGGCCCTGTCCTGTCCGGGGACCACGGCGGACCGCCGTCACCTCAAGGGTGTGACCGGCCTCCGGTTGCCGCCACCGTCGTGGCATGAGCTTCCAACCGATGCGCATGGGCTGGAAGCCCATGCCACAAACGCGCTGATGTGCGACCACTCGGGCCAACACGATTGCAGTCACACGTTCAGCCCAGCGGCCCGGCGGCCGTGGGGACGCGGGGGAAGAGGGCGGTCAGGAGGGGCGTCAGCGCCTCGGACGGGGTCTCCGCCAGGGCGGGGCGCAGCTCGGCGAAGGAGCGGTGGCCGAGGGCCATCAGCAGGAACTCGCGCGGGCCGAGACGCAGCTCGGCGGTGGCCGGTTGGTGGCTGACGGCCATCCCCGCCGCGCTCACCGCCAGCTTGACCGACTGGTCGCCGACGCGGACATTCAGCACGCCCTGCCAGCTCGTCCCGGCCACGCGGCGGGACCATTCCGGGACGGCCGCGGCGGCCAGCTTGGCCAGATTGACCACCAGCATCATGTTCCCGGCCGGGGCGGTGTAGACTTCGCGCTGGATGAACCCCACCCCACCGCGAATGAGGGCGCTCTCGACCCGGGTGTCGAACGGCAACCGGCCCTGGGCCTCGGCCACGCCGCGCTCGGCCAGCTCCAGCAGCGCCCGCCGGACCGTCGCGCCCAAGGCGCGCGGATGGCCGGCGTCGGCCCAGGCGTAGAGGCTGGACTCGGTCGGGTTCACGTAGGCATAGACCACAGAGTGGAGCCGGCCGCCCTCCTCATACACCCAACGCAGCTTGCTGGTGTCCGGCGGTCCGGATTCCGGCACCACCTCCTCGGGTGCTGCATAGGCGCCCAGCAGCCCGTCGTTCTGCAGCCGCTCGAGCCGGCCCCGCTCGGCCCAGTCCCGCTCGGGATGGTAGGGCCGGACGTGCGGCGCGGTCTCGTCATCCAGCCGCAGGTACACCTCCGGGCCGAGCCGGCGAGCGCCGCCGGCAGCGGCGGTCAGGGGGAAGTGGTAGAAGCGGCGGGGGAACGGCACGTAGCCGAACCGGCGGTAGAAGTGCAGCAGGCCGCCCAGCCGCGACAGGGCGAAGCCGGTTTCGCGCAGGTGCTCGACGGTCCGGCGCATGAGGGTGGTGCCCAGCCCGCGGCCTTGACACTCGCGCCGCACGGCGACGTGGCCCACGTCCGCCTTGCGGAAGGTGCAGCCCGGCGCGTACCAGAGCGCCTCGTCCATCACCCGCAGCGTGCCGACCACGGCGCCGTCGACCTCGATCACGAGGTAGCCGGCCCACGACGACTCGACCCGCAGCCGCTCGTCATCCGGCCGGCGATCGTAGGCGGAGCAGAGGACGGCCACCAAGTCGTCGATGTCCCCGGCTTCGGCCGGACGGATCACCTCGGCCACGGCGCACCCACCTTTCAGGCCGGGATCGCCAACCCTGGTTCCTGCCGCCGCTCGCGGTACTCGTCCAGCGCGTGCCGGCAGGCGCAGTCGGCGTCGGACCAGGATTGCACGAATCGCTCGAACAGCCGCGCCACGTCGCGAGTCCGCTCGCGCATCATGTGGTCCACCTCGCCGTGGGTGAGCCGGTGGTCGGCCACCCCGCAGGCGTGGTTGGTGGCGATGGCGATGACCGCGTAGCACAGCTCCGCCTCGCGGGCCAGGACCACCTCGGGCACGTTGGTCATGCCGACCAGCTCGGCCCCCAGGGCGCGGAAGGCGGCGATCTCGGCGCGCGTCTCGAACCGCGGGCCGTTGGTGCAGACATAGACCGCCGCGGGGTTGACGGCGATGCCCAGTTCCCCGGCGGCGGACAGCAGCGTCTGCCGGGCCCTGGGGCAGTACGGCTCGGAATAGTCGAGGTGCAGCACGTCCTCGTCGAAAAAGGTCCGGGGCCGGCCGGAGATCTGGTCGATGAAGTCCGTGAGGATGGCGAGACTGCCCGGCGGATGGGCCGCGGAGAGGGTCCCGGTGGCGGCGCTGGCGACCACCGTGGTGCAACCCAGCAGCTTCAACGCGGCGATGTTGGCACGGTAGTTGACGAGGTGCGGCGGCGTGTCGTGGGCCGTGCCGTGGCGGGCGATGAAGCAGACGTCGCGGCCGTGGAGGGTCCCGACCATCGCCCCGACCGCGCCGTAACGGGTCTCGATGACCGACTGCTCAAGGCCCGCGCCGGACAGTTGATAAACTCCGGTGCCGCCGATGAAGCCGATGCTCATGGAGGATCCAATCGCCGCAGGTATTGGCCGAACAGCTCGTACCCCTCCCGCTCGCGGTCACCGAATTCGTAGCGGATGGCGGTGGTCAGGTAGTGCCGGCAGACCTCGGCCGGGATCCCGAGCCGCCGGACGGCGTCGGCGACGATATCCTCGAGGCACGGCTCGGACAGCTCCCGCGCGCGGCTCAGCAATCCCGGCAGCGGGCTGTCGGCCAGCGACCGCGGGGCGATCCAGGCGGCGAAGACGAACGGCAAGCCGGTCCACTCCCGCCACTCGCGGCCCAGGTCCAGTACGTCGTAGACCGGTGTCTGCTGAAGATCGTGGCTGTACTGCGCCAGGCCCGGATCGCCGATCAGCAACGCGGCGTCGGTCTCGGCCAGCATCTCGCCCAGGTGCGGCGCCATCGACCGGTACTCGGGCCGCAGGCCGTGGTGCAGCTCCAACAGCACCCGCACCAGGGCGACCGAACTGAGCGAGCTGCGGTCGAGGGCGACGGTGCGGATTTGCGCGACGTGCACCTTGGAGAACAGCAGCACGCTCTGGACCGGCCCGTCGGCGGCGATGCACCCGGCCTCCGGCAGCAGCGCCAGGCCCGGCTCGCGCAGCGCCACCACCGACGAGACGATGGCCGCCTGGACCCGGCCGGTAGCCAGCATCTCGGCGAGTTGCGAGGGGACCGCCGAGACGCCTGACAGCCCGTCCACCAGCCCCTGCTCGATGGCCCAGGTGAGCGGCCGCGCGTTGAGGTAGTCGATCACACCGACCCGGTACGTCACTGCCGTCTCCGTCGCGCCAGCGTTGCCAGCAGCAGGACCGCCAAGACGGCCAGGATCGCGGCCCAGGGCACGGTCGGCGCGAGGAACTCCAAGCCGATCACGTCCAGGGCCACGTCACCGCCCGCGGTGGTGATGGTCAACGGATTGCCGCCCCGGCGCAGCCGGCATTCGAGGGGAGTGGCCTGACCCAGCGACTCGGCCGGGGCATGGCCGTCGATGGTCGCGGCGCCGTCGCCACAGCGGACGGTGAACTGGCCGGCGGTGGGCACGCGCGCCGGGGTCACGGTGACCCGGTACCGGCCCGAGCGCGGCGCGAAGAGGAACAGTTGGACCGGGCCGGCCGGGGCCGGGAACTGGACGTAGGCGCCGCCCGACCAGCGCGGCTCGGCGCCGAAGCGCTGCTTGACCACCGCCCGGCCGGCCTCGGCGTTGGCCGCCACCAGGTGCTCGGCCTCGTTCCCTCTGGGCGACGGCCGGACCACCAGGCAGTCGACCCCCACTGCCGACAACCGGCCCTCGTGCCGCACCGGGCGGAAGGTCAGCGTGTGACGTCCTTCACGCAGCGGATGGGTGCCCAGAGCCACGAAGTACCCGACTTCGAGGCTGTCCGAGGCGGTCGAGACGGTGGCCACGCGGCGGCCGTCGAGCAGGATCCGGCACGCTCCGTAGTCCGGCCCGCGGGTCAGCACGGCGCCGAGGGCGAAGTCGCCGGGCGGGTCGGCCTCGAACCCGAACGAGACCGATTCCCCGTCGTCGGCGGGCGCGAAGCGCATCTGCGCGCCGCCGCTCCACAGCGGCTCGGTCGGCACGGCGCCGCCGATCACGTTGCCAGCCCTGGTCGCGCCGGCCGGCAGGTCGTCCAGTTCCTGCACCACCAGGGCGGCATTTCGGCCGCGGATCTGCGCCTCGAGGTCCTCGGCCTCAACGCTGTCGCGCAGCTTGCCGATCTCTTTGAGCTCGATCAAGTCGAGCAGCCAGCGACCGGTCACCGGCTCACCGCCATACGGCGCGAAGCGGAGGCTCAGGGAGCGCTCGCCAGCGGCCAGGCGGCCTCGCCCGAGGCGGATCAGCCGCTCGCCGGGCGACGGCGGCTGGTCCGGATCGACCAGCTCCTTGCCGTCCACCGAAGCGGTCACTTCCGCGTCCACCACGCCGCCGGCCAGCACCGCCGCGACCTCGTAAAGCCCGTTCTCGGCGACCCTCAATGGCAACTTGAGCGACGCGCCGCCGGCGCCGGTGAAGGTGATGTCCAGCAGTTGCCCGCCGCTCGGCGGCACGGACGCCTGCTCCGCCCCGGCGGCGGCCGCGGTGGCGCCCTCGGCGGTCACCTGACCGGCCAGCCCTTCAGCCTCGACGACCTGCGCCCCGCCGCCCGCGGCGCAGGGCGCCGGTGGAGCGGGCGGGCGGCTGGCCAGGACGGCGGTCGGCCGGGCGGCGTACCAGTAGGCGACCGAGCGGTACCGGCAGCCGGGCGAATCGTTGTGCGGGCCATGCTCCAGCTCGACCTTCAAGCTGGACTTGAACGGGATGCAGTCGGCGATATGCCAGCGGTAGGCGGCCAGCAGCTTCTTGGCGCAGGGCATCATCGGCGCGCCGGCGTAGGGCTCGGCGTAAGGCCCTCGGCGGAAGAACCAGGCGCCGTCGAAGTAGTCCTCGGTGCCGGTGCCGAACAGCCGCTCGGCGCCGTCGACGGTGATCTGCTCATCGCCTTCGAGATAGGTCAGCGAGTCCTCGCCGCGCAGCGTGACCGAGGTGCCGACGTAATGTCCCCGGCCGGTGGTCGCCAGCACCCGGTGCGGCGTGCCGGCGACGGTCTCCGCGTCGTGGTACTCGGCCTGGAAGTACCCGTCATCGACCCGGCGACCGGCGGTCGCGTAGCTGGTCGCCTTGACGGTCACCGCCCGAGTTCCGGCGTTGCTCAGCCGGCCCAGCCCACGGCGCTCGAAGGGCAGCGGGAAGTCGAGCTGGAAGAAGTTCCAGCCGGTCACCGCCATCGGCGCGGACAGGTACTGCGCCGGACCCAGCCCGCCGGCGAAGAAGTCCAGCAACGGCGCGTCCACCGACGCGCGCGGCGCGTCGTCCCAGCGCATGACCAGCCGCAGCGAGCGCAGCGCCTCGAAGGTCGGCGGCGTCACCTCGAGCACCAGCCGGCGGATAGTCGCCGGGCCGGCGCGGTCGAACAGTATCGCGCTCCCGCCCGGCGCGAGGCTCACCTGCCGGGTCTCCGGCGCGCCCCAGACATCGCCGGACGGCGGCCGGTACGTCCCCGCCGTGAAGGTCTCGACCGCCGTGCCGGGCGGGAAGGTGGTGTGGTTGACCTGGTAGTAGAGCTGCATGGTGCCCTCGACGGTCACCTTGCAGTGGGTCCGGAACGGCATCGGGTACCAGCACGACACGCCGCCGCCGGCTTCGGACACGAAGCCCTCGACGGTGGGCGTCTGCGGACCGGGCCGGCCCAGCTCGGCCAACGGAAGCTGCAGCCGGGCGGTCGGCTCGCCGTCGAAATAGACGCGCAGCGTGCCCTGCGGATTGGCGCTCCAGATCCGGGTAATCATGCCCGGCCCGGCGGCTTCCATCAGGACCGCCTCAGCGCCGTCGATCCGCTTGTACTGCCCGCGGTCGGCGTTGCCGCCGGTGGGATCGACGCTGCTGGCCAGGTGCGCCGAGCCGGCGCGGAGGAGCGGCAGGTAACGGAAGTCGTAGGCCCGGAGCCCGACCGGGTCGGCAGCGGCGGCCGAACCGGCCATCGCGCACACCGTCGCGATGGCCGTCACCAACCACCAGGTCCGAGCCGTGCCTCGCACCCGCACCCTCCCTTCGCGGCCCTAGTCTAGCCGACAATTCGCGCCTTGTGAACGGGGCCGGCGACTCCGTTGCGCCGAGCCTACGCCGCCTCGACCGGCGACCCATAATGACCCAGGATTCGCGGGAGATAGCAGATGACCAACGACGGGTCGGACTTCTCTTCGCGGCGCGGGTTCCTGCGTCAGGCCGGGGCCCTGGCCGCGACCGCGGGCCTTGGCGCCTGCGCCCGGTCGGGATCGCCGGAGCCGCCGGCCCCGCCGGCGGAGACCCGGACGGCGGCGGCCGGGCAGGTCGCCAGACGGACCCTCGGCCGCACCGGGCTGGACGTCGGCGTGGTCGCGGTCGGCGCCGGCAACCTGTCGGGCGGACCGTCGCTGGTCCGCCGCGCGGTGACCAACGGCATCAACTACATCGACACCTCGATGTGCTACATGGGCGGACGCAGTGAGGAGATCGTCGGACAAGGCGTCAAGGGCATCCGCGACCAGGCCGTCATCGCCACCAAGTGGGACGCCAACGCCAGCCACTCCAAGCAGCAGATTCTGGCCATGCTCGACGCCAGCCTGAAGCGGCTCGGAACCGACCATGTGGACATCATCCTGATCCACCAGCTCGGCGATCACTTCGGCGCCTCGGACACGGGCTTCAACCGGTTGGAGAACAGCTCCCTGTACGAGGCCATCGCCGCCGCCAAGAAGTCGGGCAAGGCGCGTTTCGCCGGCGCCTCGTCGCACGTCGGCAACCGGCGGCAGATTCTCACCCGTGCCATCGAGACCGGGTCGTTCGACATGATCCTGGTCTCCTACAACTACAGCAACTTCAGCGGCGCGGGGATCCCCGACCTGCTCAAGCTGTGCCGGCAGAAGAACATCGGCGTGGTGGGGATGAAGACGCAGCAGGGGAACCAGAAGGTGCGCGAGTTGGCCGGCCGCGATTTGGATCTGTTCCAGGCCAACCTGAAGTGGTGCCTGGCGCAGGGCTGCCAGACGGTGATCAACAGCCAGATCGGCAACAGCGTCCGGCACCAGGACCTGGCCATCGACGTGGCCAAGTCGGATCTCAAGGTGGCCGAGGCGGAGCACGAGCTGCTGCACCAGTACGCCGCGGCGATCAGCGCCGACTACTGCCGCGGCTGCGGCGACATCTGCCAGTCCGCCTGCCCCGCCGGTGTGCGCATCGCCGATGTGCTGCGGTACCGGATGTACCACAAGCACTACGGCGACACGGCCCAGTCGGTCGCCCGCTACGCCGCCCTGGCCCCGGCCGAGCGCCTGACCGACGGCTGCGGATCGTGCAATCTGTGCACCCAAGCCTGCCCGCACGGCCTGCCGGTGGTCGAGCAGCTCTACGAATCCCGCGCCCTGATGTGGGCCTGAGCCGGTGGCGGGAGGCGTCGGCGGAGGTGCTATACTGAGGTCAGAGTCAAGCGCCGGAGCCGACGATGACCGCACAATCCGAAGAGGCCCTGGCCGCGGCCTTGGCCCTGCCGCCAACGGATCGGGCGGCCTTGGTCGAGGCCATCCTGGCCAGCTTCGACTTCCCGGCGCGGGCCGAGATCGACGCGCTGTGGGTGGCCGAAGTCGATGACCGACTGGCAGCCTTCGAGCGCGGCGAGCTGACGGCCACGCCGGCTGACGAGGTCTTCGCCCGCATCGACGGGCGGCAGCACTGTTGATCGTCCGCCTCCTGGCGCCGGCTCAGGCTGAACTGGTCGAGGCCGTCGACTACTACAACAGCCAGAGCGAGGGCCTCGGGTACGAGTTCGCCGCCGAGGTGCGCCAGACGCTACAGCGAATCGTCGAACATCCGCAGGCGTGGCACCCGCTGTCCCCCTCAACCCGCCGCTGCCGGACACGTCGATTCCCGTATGGTGTGGTGTACCAAGTCCGCGACGAAGAGATCCTCGTGGTCGCGGTCATGCACCTGCGGCGAGAACCCGAGAACTGGCGCCGGAGACCGGGCATACGCGACTGACCGCCACGCAGCCGCTCCACCATCTGTGCACATCTGTGCGCATCGGTGGACTCAGGCGAACTGGCGCAGGTACTCGGCGATCAGCCGGCCACAGTTGAGCAGGCCACCGAAGTGGGCGATCTCGAAGCCGTGGGTGTTCTCGGTGGCGAAGCCGACGCAGGCAGGCCGGGCGGTATGGCCGAGCTTGCCGGTGATGCTGGCGTCGCTGCCGAATCCGCTCAGACAGGCGTACTGCACGCCCATCTCCAGGTTGGTCGCGGCCGTGGTCAGCTCTCTCGCGATCCGCTCGTCGTACAGGTTCTGGCCATCCTGCATGAGGATCACCGGCCGCTCGTCGCACAGGGTGTGGTACTCCTCGGCCACCGGGGCGACCTCGATGGCCAGCATCACGTCGGCCGGGTACCGCGCCGCCAGCCACGACGCGCCGACCACGCCGGTCTCTTCCTCGGCCGTCACCGCGAAGATCACCTCGGCCTTGGTCTCGGCCTCGCCGAGCTGGTCGAGCGCGTCGAACAGGACCACCAGCGCCGCCTTGTCGTCCAGCGCGTAGGCCCCGAGATAGTTGCCGATGGTCACCGGCGCCTTGCGGTCGCGGGAGACCACCGCCTTGGTCCCGATATGGACCCCGGCCTCGTCCAGCGAGGCCGGTGAGCGGAAGGTCTCGATCCAGACCATCTCCCAGGTCAGCGCGTGGCTGCGGGCCTGGTAGCCGGGCGTCTCGGCCGATGTGTGGCGCGCGCCGAAGGAGAGGATGCCGGGCACGATGGCGTCGTCGCCGAGCACGTCCATCGGACCTTCGCCGTAGATCCAGGGATACGCGCCGCCGACCTGCCGGACGTGGAGCCGCCCGTCGTGATCGATCCGTTTGACGATCACCCCGATCTCGTCTTTGTGCGCGGTGATGATCACCCGGCCGGCGCCGCGCCCGGGTCGCACGACGAAGATGTTGCCCGCCTCGTCGACCGTCGGCGTGTAGCCGCGCCGCTCGAACTCCGCGGTGATCAGCGGGTCGATCTCGCCTTCGTGCCCGGCCGGCGAGTGGGCTCGGCAGAAGGTGGTCAAGAGCTCGATGGTGTCTTCGCGTGTCATCGGCGACGATCTCCGACCCGCCCTGAACCGTCGCGGCGCCGGGCGCGGGCCGTGCTATGCCTTTCGACAGTCCGGCGCGGCGCTCGCGTCACCAATCGATAGTGACTTCGCGGCACAGCCGCGCCGATTCGAAGGCGGCGTCGAAGATCAGGTTGCTGTGGTAGAACGGGTCGCCCGGCACCGGCGACGGCCGCCCGTCGCGGATGGCGCAGAGGAACTCGTGGACCTCGTGCCCGAAGTCGCCCAGCGCCTGGTTGCCCTCCGGCAGCGGGTCCGGCGTGACCTCGGCCAGCTCGTCGTAACTGCCGTGGGTGATCCGGAACGACTTCTGGCCCCAGAGCAGGTCCATCTCGATCCCGCCGTCGGTGCCGGCGATCTGGATGTCGCTGGTCTGCCGGAAGTTGATCGCCCAGGCGTGGGCGAAGAGCAGGGCGATGCCGCCCTCCAACCGGCAGAAGGCCGCGCCGAAGTCCTCGACGGTGAAGTCCTCGACCTTCCAGTTCTGCGAGCCGCGCGGGCCGAAGTAATTGCCGACCTGGGCCGAAACCGTCAGCGGCTTGGGATGCCCGAGGATGTACAGCATGGTGTCCAGGTTGTAGATCCCGTTGTCCATCAGCCCGCCGCCGCCGGCCAGCTCCCGGCGGGTGAAGCTGGGCTTGCCCGGCACGCCGCGGTGCTGCCAGCCGACCGCCTGGGCGTAGTAGATGTCGCCCAGCAAACCCTGCTCGACCGCCGCCCGGGCGGCCAGCGTCTCCGGCCGGAAGCGCCACTTCATGGCGATCATCAGGGTCTTGCCCGACTGCTCCGCAGCGGCGATCATGTCTTTCGCCTGCGCCGCGGTGCCCGCCATCGGCTTCTCGCACAGCACGTGCTTGCCGGCCTTCAGCGCCGCCACCGCCAGGCCCGCGTGGAGATTGGTCGGGACGGTGACGCTGACCGCTTGGATGTCGTCGCGGGCCAGCAACTCGTCCACCTTGGTGGTGGCGAAGTCGGCGCCGAAGTCATCCTTGGCCTTGGCCACCTGCTCCGCGCTGATGTCGCACACGCCGACGATCCGGGCCAGGTCGGGAAACTGCTGGTACGCCTTGGCGTGCGCCCGGCTGATGCCGCCGGTGCCGATCAAACCGATGCCGATGGGTAACGCGCTCATGAACTCACCTGCCTTCGCGAACGCCCGCTGGTTGTCCGCCGCGCCGCCGGTTCCTCCCTCGCAGGAAGTACCGGCCCGAACACGAACCTGACCGGGTCGAGGGAGTGGGCAGCCGTGGCAGCCGACGAACGGCCGACACTGCCGGCCGGCCGGATCGGGCTGGTGGTGGCCTTGCTGGAAGAGCTCAAGCCGGTCGCGGCGCGGCTCGGTCTGCACGCCCCGCCCGGCGTGGTGGTCCACGGCTCGTTCGCCGGCCAGGACCTGAGCGCCCTGATCAGTGGCATCGGCCGCGAGCGCGCCGCGAGCACCGCGCAGCGGCTGATGACCGAGCATGGCTGTACCGTGCTGCTGACGGTCGGGTTCGCCGGCGCGCTGGACCCCGAGCTGGCCGTGGGCCAGGTGGTCCTGGTCGAATCGGCCGCGCACGAGGGCGAGCCGCCGTTGGCCGGTCTGCTCCCGGCGGCCGGCCCGTACCCCTGGCGGCGCGGCGCTTGCCTGACCGCCCCAGCGCCGCTGTACACCGCTGAAGAGAAAGCCGCCGCGCACCAGCGGACCGGCGCCGCGGTGGTGGATACCGAGACGGCGGCGGTGGCGGCCGTGGCGCACGACCACGGCGTGCCCTGGATCGGGGTGCGGGTGGTCAGCGACGCCGCCGGCGAGACGCTGCCCTGGTTCGTGGCCAAGCACCTCGACCCGGCGGCCGGGGAAGTGCATCTGTTCCGGATGTTCGGCGACATCGTCTGGCGGCCGGCGGCCTGGCTGGCGCTGGTCCGGCTGGCCTGGCGGACCCGGCGCGCCGGCCGACGCCTGGCCGAGGCCGTGGCGGACGTTCTGGAGGCGCTGGCATGAACGCGGGTTTGGTCATCTGGTGGCTGGCCGTCGGCGCCGGCCTGGGTCCGGTCGGGCCGAGCGATTCGCTCACGCTGGAGCAGGCCGTGGCCGAGGCCCGGACCGCCAGCCCGGCGGCTCGGCGGGCGCTGGCCGTGCGGCGGCAGGCCGAGGCGGCGGCCGAGCGGACCCGACCCCGGTTGCGGCCGGACCTGACCATCACCGCCGGGGGCCAGACCCGCGCCCCCCAGGTCCGCGACCCGGCTCCGCCCAATGCCATCGTCGAACGCGACCTCTCGGCCCGCGCCGCGGTGACCGCCCGGCAGACCTTGTGGCACTTCGGCGCTCCGGCGCTCAACCGCCGTGCCGATGCCGCCCAGACCGCCGCCGCCGCCGACTACGACGCGGCCATGGCCACCCTCCGCCGCGACGTGTCCGTGGCCTGGTACGACTGCCTGACCGCCCGCGGCGGCTACGCCGTCGCCGACGAGGGGGTCAGACGCGCCGAGTCGCAGCTCCAGCGGGTCAAGGACTTGGCCGTGCTCGAGAAGGTCGCCGAGGTCGATGTCCTGCACGCCGAGGCCGGTGTGCTGGAAGCCCGGTCGGCGCGGATCGAGGCCGCTAACGGGCTGGACCTGGCGCTGGCCAACCTCAACCGGTTGCTCGGCGCCTCGCTCGACCGGCGGCTCCAGCCGGCCGAGGCGGGCGACCCGCCGGACCACCTCCCCCCGCTGGCCGAAGCCGTGGCCTACGCCCAGACGCACCGCCCCGAGATGATCGCCCTCCTGGCCCGCCACGCCGAAGCCCGCGCCGGGGCGGAGTTCGCCCGCGCCGAACGGCTGCCGACCCTGGCCGCCACCGGCACAGCCGCCACCCAGACCGCCGACGCCTTCCGGCCCGGAGCCGAGGCCGTGGTCGGGCTGGAGGTGCGCTGGCCGCTCAGCCGCGCCGACGATGACGCCGGGCGGCAGGCCGCCGAGGCCACGGACGCGGCCACGCTGGCCGACCTGGCCGCCGAAGAGCTGCGCGCGGGGATCGCGCTGGAGGTGCGCCGCGCGCGGCGCGATTGGGAGTCTGCCCGCCAGCGGCTCGAGCTGGCCGAGGCGCGGACCGCCGCCACCACCGAGGCGCACCGGGTCAAGGTCCTGCAATACGAGCGGAATCGGGCGACCTTGCTGGAGGTCAGTGAGGCGCTGCTGGAGCGGAGCCGGTCCGAGCTGGCCCGCGACCGCGCCCGGTACGACATCTTCCGCGCCGCCGCCGCGTTCGAGCTGGCCACTGCCCGTGCCATCGGCGACTGGCCGACTGGAGAATGACATGCCGAGAATCGTGGCCGCCGCCGTCGGCCGGGCCGAGATCCCCTACCGCCGGCCGTTCAAGATCGCCTCGGGCGAGATGCTCACAGCTACCAGCGTGATCGTCGCGCTGCGCGACGAGGCCGGGACCGTCGGCCTGGGCGAGACCACCACCATGACCGCCTACACCGGCCAGACCGAGGCCGGGGTGACCGCCGCCCTGACCGACTGGCTGCTGCCGGCGGTGATCGGCCTGGAGCCGACCGACATCCAGCGCGTCCACGCGGCCATGAACCGGTGTCTGCGCGAGAACGATCTGGCCAAGGCGGCGGTCGACATCGCCTGCTACGACCTGGCCGGCAAGCAACTCGGCGTGCCGGTCTACGCGCTGCTCGGCGGCAAGGTCCGCGACGAGGTGCGGACCGGCTGGTCCATCGGCTTCGGCACCCGGCGCGAGATGGTCGAAGAGGCCGTCTACTGGTCGTCGCGCGGCCTGGCGGTGAAGGTCAAGGTCGGCGGCGATCCCAGCGAGGATCTGGCCAACGTGCTGGCGGTCCGGCAGGCGGTAGGCGAGCAGGCCGACGTGCGCGTCGATGCCAACGCCGGCTACGACGTGGCCACGGCGCTGAGCGTCTTGCCGCGCATGGAGGAGGCCAACCTGTCGCTGATCGAGCAGCCGGTGGGCCGCCACGATCTGCGCGGCATGGCCCGCGTCCGGGCGGCGCTGCACACCCCGATCCTGGCCGACGAATCGCAGCACACGCCGCTCGACACGCTGCACATCCTGGAGACCGGCGCGGCCGACGCGGTCAACACCAAGATCGTCAAGCCCGGCGGCCTGTACCCGTCACGACAGGTGGCGGCGCTGGCCGAGGTGGGCGGGCTGAAGGCGATGGTCGGCTCGATGCCGGAGATGGGCATCGCCACCGCGGCCGGCCTCCACTTCGCCGCCGCGCTCGCCCCGCTGGCCTACCCCACCGAGCTGATCGGCGCCCTGATGCTGACCGACGACATCATCACCGAGCCCCTGCCCCACAACAATGGCGCCGACGACGGGATCCTCCGGCCACCCACCGGCCCGGGCCTGGGTGTGGAGCTGAGGGAGACGGTGGAGTTGCGGTGGCTGGCGAGCTGACGGCGCGACTGGCGGGGGATTACGCGGGCTCGGGCAGCAGGCCGGTGCGGCGGTAGATGCGGTGGAGGGGGAGGCTGAACCCGATTCCGTCGAGCCGCATCAACGCGTCGGGCGCGGTCAGGATTTCGCCGGCCCAGTACTCCATCTCATCGGTGCGGCGGTTGACGATGACCTTCATCTCGTCCTGCATGATCTGCACGTAGCTCTCGATGCTGGGCAGATGGTAGTAGGCGATCTTCTTCTCGCGATCGTCGGTGCGGTGGGTCTCCGGCGAGCTGACTTCGAACACGTAGCGCGGCCGGTCGCGCCAGTACGGCGCGTTGTCGTCGGGGTCGCAGCAGACCATCGCATCCGGGTAGTAGAAGACCTGGCCCCCGTGCACCCGGAGTTTGAGGGCAGGGCCGAAGACCTCACCAGCCTGGTCTTCGAGGAAGATACCGAGCGCGATACGCAGGTTGTTGCCGATCGCGTCGTGGCGGTCGCGGATCTCGGGCATGAGGTAAGCGCGCCCGTAGACGTATTCGCTCCGAACGTCTGCCGTCAGTTCGCCAGCGAGGTACTCGTCGAGCGCCACCGGCAGACCAACTTGCGTCGGTTCGTTCATGCGATGAAGTCTAGTGTTTCCTATGGCCGATGTCAAGAGGCCCCAGCCCGGCGCGGCCCGACGCGCGCTATCCGTGGCTGAGGCGGTAGGAGTACAGCGCCGGGCCGGTAGCGTCTCCGGTGAGGCGGAAGGAGAGGCGGATCGGCCGGTCGAGGACCGCGATGCCTTGGGCCGCGCGCCAGGTCGCCGGGGCCGCCAGTGAGTCGCCCGTGACCGGCACGGCGTCGGCGTGGTCCAGGCCGGGCAAGGGGTGGCCATGCTCGTCCAGCACCGCCACCGTGACCGTCCGGCGCGGGTCGCACCCGGCGTTGATGGTGAGGATGACGGGCTCGGTCAGGTGAATGGGCAGCGTGATCAACTCGCCCTCGGTCTCGCCGGGCGCCAGGCGCAGGCTGGTGAAGCCTTCCGGGCGGAGGGTGGCCAGACCGGGCTGGACGCGGAAGCCGGTGAAGTCCATCTCGTCGCGGTCCGGCGAGCCGTGGGTCCCACCGCCGTAGTAGAGGCGGATCTCGTCGTCGAGAAAGACCGGCGGGCAGACCATCAGGTGGTGCGCGTCGAACGCGTCCGGCCCGCCGACCGGGAGCACCTTGTCCTCCGGCTTCACGAACACGAACGTCTTCCCGTCCCGGCTGGCGGCCAGCTCGATGTCCAGGTGTTGCGCGTCCACCTGGCACTGATACAGAGCGACGTACCAGCCGTGGTAGGGGAAGACGACGGTGTCGTGGATCTGGCGGGTCGGACCGCTGTGGGTGGCCGGGATGCCGCGGACGCGCGGGTCGAGGACCGGCAACTCGTCGGCGTGCCAGGTCAGCCCGTCGGCGCTGTACAGGTACGCCCCACCCCGCCGGCGGAGGTTCAGGCTGCTGAAGCCGTACGCTTTCCAGCGTCTGGCCGGGTCCGGCTCCCGGTCGTCGCGGAAGAAGCAGAGGGGGATGATCTCGAACGGCTTGGCCTGCTCGGGTCCGAACCGGATTCGGGCGTCGTGCGCGGTGAGGCGCAGGCCATCGGGCGAGGTACAGAGGACCAGCGGCAGCTCCTCCCGCCGCGGATCGAGCCGGCGGCCGCACTTGCCGGTCCGGGCCATCTCCCACTGCTCGCCCGCGCACCAGGCGTAGAGCGACTTGTACCGCCGCTCGGGATCGACCTCGGCGTCGTCCCGGATCATCGTCGGCGCGTGGCGGAGGAACGGCACCAGGTTGTTGTCCGTCGAGCCGTGCCGCTCGACCAGCCCGACCGGCACGCGGCGCCAGGTGAGCCCGTCGTCGCTCTCGGCGTAGCCGACCTTGATGGTGTCCCACCAGGGCAGCCCGGCCGCCTCGCCCGAGGTGGTGACGCCGCCGTACCACATCCGGTAGCGGCCCCCGTCGCGGACCACCGCGCCGTGGTTGAACACCCGCTCGGCGTCGAAGGCATCGCTGGGGCCGAGCTCCATGAGCGGGTTGGCGGGATGCTTCCGGGCGGCGTTGACGCTCAGCCGCAGCCCGCGCGCCTGGTACGCCTCAGCCAGGTCGAAGAACAGCACGGTCTCGCCGGCGGGCGGGTGGTCGGGCACCGGCACGAGCCGGTAGTCGGCGGCCTGCAGGGGCGGCTCGGCGTGCAGCCAGAGCCCGAGGTCCGGGCAGCCGCGGGCGTCCCGTTGGGCATACAGCCGGGCCAGCGGCATCCGGTTCCAGTCGAGATGCGGCGGTCGGCAGGTCAGGCCGGGACCGTTGTACAGCTCGCCGAACCCGTCGCCCATCCAGCGCGACCAGAACACACAGCCGCGGGTGTTGTCGGCGAAGAGCAGCCAGGTCACGCCGTGGCGGTCAACGCCAAGCTGCGGCGAGTGGACCAGATCGCCGGTGGTCCAGGGATGCAGCATGGTCACGTGCTCGCGGCGCAGCACCCGGCCGTCCGCCAGCGTGGCGAAGTGGACGTGCGGGTAGTCGTCCTCGTAGGCGATCAGCAGTCGGTCGCCCAGCCACCGGAGCGACGGCTGGCGGCCGTACTCATCGACCACCAGCGGCGCGTGGACGGTGCCTCCGTCGGCATCCAGCGCGGCGTACCAGAGCCGTCCCGGCACGTCGTGCCAGGCCAGATGCACCACGCCGCCGCCGACCTCGGCCACCGGCGGGTAGACGCCGGCCGGCACCGACAGGGAGACCAGCCCGTCGCCGTCCAGCGCCGCCAGACCCACCTGCCCGCGTCGTCCGTCGCAGCACCAGGCCGCCGCCGGCCGGCCTCGCCAGCGCAGCAGATCGCCGAGCCGCCACCCTCGCGCACCGAGTTGGACCGGGGCGTACCAGTCTTCCGGACGCTCTACGTCGGCATTCGTCCACCGCAGCCCGTCGCCCGTAGCCCAGGCCAAAGCGACGGCCCCGTCGGCGACCAGCAGCGCGCCGCCCAGCCCACGCCCGGCCGGGACCCGGAGCCGATCGAAGTCCTGGCGCCGCCGCGGCGCGGGATCGCGAGACAGGTAGACGGCCAGCGGCGAGGAGTGGTAAGGGTGCTGGCGGATCGCCATCAGCCGCCGCCCGTCAGGCAGCGCGGCGATCTGCCGGCCGTGGTTGGCGGTGCGATAGACCGTCTGGAGCAGTCGGTTGAGCATGATCCGCGTCCCAACGCTCCACGCGTCAGGTCTACTCTACCGGGCGAACGCCTCGCCTCAGGGCGCCGGGAGTCTGGCCACCAACGCCTGCTGCGGCCGCAGCTCGATCATCGCTTTCCCGGCCGGCAGCTTGATCGCCTGCATCCGTTGGTCCGGCCCGATGGTGAACGCCTCAGCCGTGCCGCTGGTGTATGGCTTGACCTTCGGCAACGGGATGGTCACCGGCTCGTTCTTCCAGTTCAGGCAGAGCAGCAGTGTCCGCCCCTGCCCGTCGCGGAGAGCGGCCACCTCGACGTCGTCGCCGACCACCTCGCGTTGCAGCAGCGGCGTCACCGTCGCGTCGAGCTGCGCGCGCCAGGCCTTGACCGCCGCCGGGTTGAGCGGCGAGGGCAGCACCTTCTCCTTGCGCTTCTCGTTGTCGCGGTTGAGAGCCAGATCGTAGCCGTAGGAGCCGGGCAGGAAGACCACGTTCCTGGCCGGCCCGGCGGCGGTGCGCTTGAGGTTCTCATAGACCGTGATGCCGTCGGCCACCTTGGAACCCGAGGGCGCCTCGGCCAGACCGACCAGGTCCAGCAGTGCCGGGCGCTGCCTGACCCGCAGGTGTTCGTCCAAGGTCCCGACCTCGGACACCACGATCACCTTCTTACCGGCGGTGGCCAGCTTCCGGAGCAACGCCACCCGGTCGTCGGACACGGCCAGCGGGAACGGGACCACCACCACCGGAAAGTCGGTCAGCTCTTCGGCGCGGACGCTGTCGAGGTAGAACAGCCGGGACGGATAGCCCTGGCGGAGGAGGTAGTAGAGCACCTCTTTCTGCGCGATGGCGGCGTGGCGCGGGTCGTCGGTGTGGTGACCCAGCACCTTGGCCGCCGGCTCGCCGGCTTCCGCGTAGATCCGCCAGGCGTCGCAGCTTGCCCGGGAGAACAGCAGCGCCACGCCGGGCAGCGGCCGGGCGCCGGTCAGCCAGGGATCGATCCGTTCGAGCAAGCCGTAGACATCCTGCACGCCGCGGTAGGCCAGGGCCGGGTCCGCCGCCAGCTTGGACTCGCCGGTGAGCACGCTCAAGATGAAGTACGCCAGCTCGTCGGCGCCGTGCCAAACCGCGGTGAGGGCGCTCCCGTAGCGCTCGACCGGGTCCAGCTCGGGCTGGTCCGCGCGCAGCCGGCTGGCCTCCAGGACCACTCCGCAGCGCCGCTTCGGGCTGGCGGCGTCGAGGTGCTCGGTGGTCTCGGTGACGTACCAGTGGGTGCTGTCGCCCAGGTAATTGTGCAGCCGGATGTAGGGATCGGTGGTGGGGTACTCCAGCCCCGCTTCGTACCCGGCCCGGTCCCAGGCCACGCCGGGACCGAACCACCAGTCCGAGCAGAGTGGCGTGACGCAGATCAGGCTGTCCAGGCGAACGTCCTGGTTGACCGCCCGGATGGCCGTCGCGGAGCGCTTCAGCCAGTCGGTGGTGCTGTCGTAGCGGAACTTGAGCCAGTCCAGACAGGCCTCGTCGGCGGCGGGCAGCTTGCGGGTCTTGATTTCGGGCAGTTCGCGGCCGAAGGTCTTCTGGTACCGCGCCCGACAGTCCGGGCAGTCGCAGAAGCTCTTGAGGTTCTGGTAGAACTCCTTGACCTTCGGGTCGGCGTGATTCTCGTACGCCCGCACCAGCCGGCCGGTGTTGTAGTTGTACTCGTCCGGCACCAGCGACAGCCCGGCGAACGGGAACCTGGCCGCCTTGGCCAGCGCCGCGGTCCATTCGGCGCCCCACTCGCCGTTGACGCACTGGTAGCGCGGGAAGCCCGGATCGGCGGAATCCTTGATGGGCCGGCTCGACTCGCCGACGGTCAGCCACACGCCGATCTGCTGGCGAGCCAGGACCTCCAGCAACTGGCCCAGATCGGTGGCCTTCGGGTCCGGCGCCCGCCACAGCTCCATCTCCTCGGACAGATAGGCATGAATGGCGTTGGCGTGCAGATCCTTGAACTGGCCGATGAGCTTGTCGCGCTCGGCGGTATCGACCTGGCCCTCGGCCTCGAAGCCGGGGCAGCGCACCAGGTTCGGGCCGCCTTCTTCGCCCAGGAAGAGGTCGTCGAACCAGACCGTGCCCGAGCCGTCGCGCAGGAAGACGTGGAGGCTGGCCGACTTGACCGGCTTGGCCGGCTTGGCGATCAGCTCGGAATACTCCCAGTCGTGCGTGCCGGGCTGGAACGGCGCCACCTGCATGAACCAACTCGTGTTGTCCTGATAGCGGAAGTCCACGTAGACGGAGTACCGCCAGCCCTGGCCCTTGTTGTCGGCGTTCTCGGCCCGGCTCCAGCCAGCGATCTTGATGGGCCGCGCCTCCTCCTGGTTGAGGGTGACGCTCTGGCTGAGGCCCTGGCCCTTGGTGCCCGGCTCGCAGACGCAGCGGCCCGAGGCCGTGCCGGAACGAGCTTGGGTCCGGTCGACCGAGCCGCCCTGCCAGGGCGCCCAGACCGACGTGTTCAGGGCGCCGCGGATGTTGGCGTAGACGCCCCGGGTGACGTTGCTAGGTGGCTGGTACGCTGCGCCGGGGGTGACGAGCCACAGCAACAGCAGCATCAGGGCCGCGCCGGACGCCTCAAGGGGTTTCACCGCTGGTCCTCCCCTGCGAGCCGCCAGGCCCGCTTCGGTCCGCCGTTCGCCGCCGGCGGCGAGGCTCCTGCCGGAGTCAGGCGGGCCGGGCGGAGTCGTCCGGCCGCGCCAGGTCGGCGGTCAGCCGCTCGAGGGCGAACACGGCCAGGAGCGCCTCTTCGCGGTGGAGCGGCACCCGGGCGTCGCGGGCCAGGCCGCTCAGGAAGCCGAAGCGCAGCCGGAGTCGCGGCTGGGTGGCGAGAAGGTGGCCGACCAGCCGATCGTCGTGCCCGTCCGGGCCGTCGGCGCCGGCGATGGCATGGAGGACGGTCGAGGCCGCCTGGCGCAGCGACATCACCAACTCGCCATACCCGCTGCTCTCGAACGCGCTGAGGCCCAGGCGCAGGCTGTCGGTCACGGCGCGGCGCGCCGGCTCGGCGGTGCAGGCGCGGACCAGTTGCCGCCGCGAGCGCCGCAGCATCCGCGCCACCAGCTCCTCCTGCCGCATGGCGTCGGCCTCCAGCAGGCGGTAGAAGGCGCCGGGCGCGCCGAGGATGTTGCCGATCGAGTTGGCGAGCTGCCGCCGCTGCACCGCCGAGCCGCAGCGCCGCAGCATCCGCCGCAGACGATGCAACGCGCGGCGGTCCCCCTTCCGGCTCAGCGCCTCGGTCATGGCCAGGAACACCGACGGCTCGCGCTCGGTGTCCAGGAGCTCGTCCAGCGCCGCGGCCGCCTCCTCCTCGTCCATGTTGCCCAGCGCCAGCACGACGCTCTTGCGGACCGTCGGCCGCTCGTCGCCGAGGAGTTCCAGCAGCGCCGGCAGACTGCGTGGCGAGGCGATCCGGCCGAGCGCCTCGACCGCCTCCTCGACGATGTCCGTGGTCGGGTCCATGACCGCGTGCATCAACGGCCAGACCGCCCGTTCGTCGCCGATGCTGGCCAGCGCCCGGGCCGCCTCGCGCCGGACCTCGCGGTCGCTGTCCTCGAGCGCCTCGATCAGCTCGGAAACCGCCAGCGTGCTGCGCGCCGAGCCCAGGCCGCGGGTGGCCTTCAGCCGGTCCTCGGGCGCCGCCGAGCGGGTCATCCGCACCAGGTGGAGGAGGGTCAGCACAGGATTGCCGCTGCGCACCTCGCGGATCAGCGTCCGCGCCGAGACCTCGGCCGCTTCCCGCACCCGGTGGAGATAGGACAGCCCGGACATGCGCAGCAGGCCGCTGACCAGGAAGACCACTTGCAGATGGCTGATGGGCTGCCCCAAGAGCTCGAACGGACCGAGCTCGCTGAACAGCTTGGCCAGATACCCGCCGAGCAGCGAGCCGAGGGCGACCGCGACGTTGACCACCGCCTGGTGGAACCCGAGGTAGACCGACCGGTGCTCTTCGGGCGCGGTCTTCAGCATCAGGTTGAACTGCGACAGGATCAGCCCCGCGCCGACGAACCCGCCATAGGCCTGGGCCACGGGGATCAGCCACAAATAGTTCTGTTTGTTGGCGAAGAACCAGAACAGCGGATTGAGCGCCACGCCGAAGCTGGAGATGCGCAGGATCGGCTTGTACCCGTACTTGTCGGCCAGGTAGCCCCAGAGCGGGTTGGAGACCATGGTGAAGATGGTCACGGTGATGGAGAACAGCGCCACCTGGGAGTACGGCACGTCGAGGTGTTCGAGCATGTAGACCGCGAAGAACGGCGCGGCCACGTAGACCGCCGAGGTGCGCAGGGCGGTAAAGATCATCAGGTTGCGGAAGTTGGCGTGCCGCAACGGGAGCCGCAGAAGGTGCCAGTCGACCCGCTCGGGGCTGGGCTCCGGAGGCGGCTCGGGCACGAATCCCCAGGCGCCGATCGAGGCCGTGCCGAAGACCGCCGCGGTGATGAACAGCGACATGAACCCCGGGCCCTTGTGCCCCTCGGCGAACAGGTCCAAGTACTGGCCGGCCAGCAGGGAGGTGACCAAACCGACGAAGGCGACCTGCGACTGTTGGCGGCCGATGAACCGGCCGCGGACATCCAGCGGGACCAGGTCGGTCAGCCAGGACAGCGAGGCCGGATTGGCCAGGGCGGTGGCCGCGCCGCCGACCAGGACCAGGACGATCATCGTCCACGGCGCGGCCTCGCCGGGGGCGAACAGCGGGATCAGGGCGATGGGCAGCCAGACGGCGTAGCCGGTCAGGTAGGAGGTCATGCACCACGGCTTGCGCCGGCGGCGGCGCTCGCTGAGGAGCGGAGCGACCATCTGCAGGATCTGCCCCAGGGCCGGCGCGGCGGAAAGGAAGCCGATCAGCGCGTCGGTGGCGCCGAGGTGGAGGGCGTAGCCGGTGGCATAGGCGCCGGTGGTGATGGACAGGTAGACCGCCGCCAGGCTGCTGCTGACGATCCACAGCCGCATCCCCCGCATGGTCTGCAGGCGGGACAGCCCTGGCTCGCGCTCCGACGCCATCGTTGCCCGCACTCCCTAGACGCTTTCGACCCGCTCGATGTTGAGCACGAACGCCTGCGCCCCGCCCACGGTCACGGTCATGGCCTGCCCGATGGGATGCGGAAACAGCCGGGTGTCGGCGGTCGGCAGGCTGGCCACTTGCTGGCGCGACTGGCAGTGCTCGCGGATCAGACCCAGCACGGGCTCGACCGCCGCTTCGTCGACCGCCAGCAGGAAGGTGACGTTGGCGTCCCGCAGGTAGCCGCTGGTGCTGCCCAGTTCGGTGAACCGGTGGTCGTTCTCGACGAACGCATCCCGCAGCCGCCGCGCATCGCGGTGGTTGACGATAGCGATCACCAGCTTCATCGGCGACTCCCGGCCTGACGTGCGCGACGCACCGCCATCGACGGGTATGATACACTCAAGCCGCTGGCCTGTCGCCCGAATGGTCGGCGAGAGTGACGCGGGCCTTGCAGGAGGCCGCAGTGATGCTGTCAGCGGCAGTTCTGGGTTGCGTGATCCTGGCGCCGGGGACGGAGGGTGTGCCGGTGTACGCGGACAAGGCCAACTTGCTGGTCGTCACGGAGCAAGGCGTGGCCCGAGCGGTGGACACCGGGGCCGACTGGGCGCTGCGGCGGGCGCATATCCTGGCCAACATGCAGCAGGTCATGGGGCCGCTACCGGCCGCGGAGACGACGGCGCCGGAGGTGGTGGTCGACGAAGAAGCAACGGTTGAGGGCCTGGTCCGGCGCAAGATCCGCTACGCCGCCGAGCCGGGCGATCAGGTCCCAGCCTACCTGTTCCTCCCGCCTGGCGAGGGACGGCGCCCGGCCGTGCTGTGCCTGCACCAGACCACCTCCATCGGCAAGGGTGAGCCGGCAGGTCTGGGCGGGCTGGCCAACCTGCACTACGCGCTGGAGCTGGCCCGGCGCGGGTTCGTCACCCTCGCGCCCGATTACCCGCGCTTCGGCGACTACCCCATCGACGTCTACGCGCGCGGCTACGTCAGCGCGACCATGAAGGGGATCGTCAACCACCGCCGGGCGGTGGACCTGCTGTGCTCACTGCCGCAAGTCGACCCGGCGCGCATCGGCTGCCTCGGCCACTCGCTGGGCGGGCACAATACGTTGTTCGTGACCGCGTTCGACGAGCGCCTCCGCGCCGCCGTCACCAGTTGCGGGTTCACCGCCTTCCCGAAGTACTACGGCGGCGACCTGACCGGCTGGACCCACGCCGGCTACATGCCGCGCATCGCCGCGGTCTACGGCAAGGACCCGGCCCGCGTGCCGTTCGACTTCCCCGAGATTCTGGCCGCCATCGCGCCACGGCCGGTGTTCGTCAACGCGCCGCTCGGCGACGGAAACTTCAATTCCTCGGGCGTGGACGACTGCGCCGCCGCGGCGCGGCCGGTCTACCGGCTGCTGGGCAACCCCGACGGCCTGACCGTCGAGCACCCCGACTGCGGCCACGACTTCCCGCCCGAAGTCCGCGAGCGCGCCTACGCGTTTCTGGAGCGGGCGCTCAGCTCACCGTGATCGGGCCGAACTCACCGAACTCCTGGCGCAGGTCGACCACGCGCTCGTCGCGGATGGAGAGCTCGACCGCTTCCATGACCGCCTGGACCCAGCGCGCCTGACGAACGCTTGCCTCGGGCTCGCGGCCTTCGCGCACCGCGTCGACGAACTCGCCGCACTCGCCCTCGAAGCCGCCGGTCGGGTCGAGCGGGTGGTCGTACTTGACCTGCTCACCCTCGACCGGCTGCCAGACGAACTCGTTGCCGCCGATCTTGAGGCAGCCGTGCTCGGCCATAAGGAACTCGTCCCACCCGCCGTCGAGCGTGTTCAACGACTGGCGCACGTTGGCGAAGCTGCCGTCGGCCAGGTGGAAGATGGCCGAGACCTCGTCGACGCTGTCCCAGATCGGGTTGTTGGCCCGGCCGGCCGCGTAGAGCTTATCGCAGGTGGTGTCCTGCAGCCACATCAGGATGTCGTACTCGTGCGCCCCGAAGCCGTGGACGACCAGGCTCCCGCCCTGTTCGTAGCTGTAGATCCAGGGGTTCTGATCGAGCCGGCGCGAGATTCCGCCGCGCCGGCGCCAGACCTGGTGGATGGTGCCCATCCGCCCCGAGCGGATGAACTCCCGGGCGGCCCGGTAGACCGGCCGGAAGCGCAGCACCTGGGCGCTCATGCAGACCACCCCGGCCTTGGCACAGGCGGCCGCCATGCGGTCCAAGCTGGCCACCGACAAGGCGAACGGCTTCTCGCACAGGACGTGCTTGCCGGCCTCGGCGGCGCGAATCACGAACGGCTCGTGGAGGTCGTGCGGCAGGCAGACGCTGACCGCGTCGATGTCGTCGCGCACCCAGATGGCCGCCGCGTCGGTCGAGGACTCCTCGACGCCGAACTCCTCCTGCCGCTGTCGGGCGCGCTCGCCGTCCAGGTCGCAGACGACCTTCACCACGCAACGGTCACCGACCGCCGTATACCCCTTCAAGTGCGCCGCCGAGATCACCCCGGCGCCAATCACCGCGACGCGGACCTGCTCCGCCATGTCCTGCTCCTCTCACCACTCGATCACTGTCGGCTCGAGGCTCGACAGATCCAGCACCACACAACTCCGCTGTCCCGTGACCCACCCGCAGACCTCGCCCGGGTTGATGATCAACGCGCCGCCAGTCTGACGGATGTCGCGCTGATGGGTGTGCCCGTAGATCACCACGTCGTACAGTCCCGACGCCGCCAGCCCCGCCACCGGCTCCGGCTCGTGGTGCACCGCCAGCTTGCGCCCGGCCAGCTCCAGGAAGGCGAACTTCGGCTCGATGGTCCAGCCGTAGTCGACGAACTTGACCTTGAGGTACAGCCGCTCGCCGTCGTTGTTGCCGAACACGGCGGTGACCGGTACACCGAGGTCCTGAAGCGGCGCGAGGCTGAACGGCGCGATGAAGTCGCCGGCGTGGATGACGTGCTCCACACCGTGGTCCTGCAACCCGGCCACGGCCTCCCGGATGGCGGTCAAGTTGTCGTGGGTGTCGGAGACGATGCCGATCTTCATGGGCGCTCCTCCGCCGGCAGAACCGTGACGTGGACCTCACGCTGCCGCGGGCCGTCGAACTCGTAGAATTGGATGGCCTGCCACCGCCCGAGGGCCAGCCGGCCGCCCGCGATCGGCACGGTTTGCGACGCGCCGCAGGCGATGGCCTTGAGGTGGGCGGCCGTGTTGCCTTCCGCGTGCCGGTACCCGCCGGTCCAGGGCACCAGGCGGTCGAGGACGGTCAACACGTCGCGCGCCACGTCGGGATCCCACCCCTCGTTGACCACGATGCCGGCGGTGGTGTGGGGACAGTAGACCAGACAGAGCCCGTCGCGAACGCCGCTGGCGGCGACCTGCTCGCCGACCCGTTCGGTCAGGTCGACCACCTCGTCGCGGCGGCTGGTACTGAGACGCAACCGGCTGTGCACGCCCGCGGACTCCCGGTCGCCGGTTCGGCGCCTGGTCCGCGGGACCTTCCTCGCCGTCAGTCGACCACGGCGGTGCGGTTGAGCCGGACGAGCTCGCCTTCGTCGGTGGTGGCGGTCAACTCGATCTGGTAGACCCCGGCCGGGACGCGCCGGCCCTGGCTGTCCAGCCGGTCCCAGACCACGGTGTTCTGTCCGGGCTCGGCCTGCGCCTCGATCGCCCGGACCACGCCGCCGCGGAGCCCGCGGACGGTCACCTGCACCCGGGCCGGGACGCTGACCGTGTAGTCGATGGGCACCCCGCTGCCGCGCCCGGAGGGCCGGACGGTCAGGGTCGTCACCGCCAGCGAGCGCTGCCCGTGCGGATCGAGCTCGACCGTCAGCTCGCGGCTCCCGGTGGTGTTGCGGTACTGGTACGACGCCCGCGTGTTCATCAACACCCGCCGCCCGTTGGTGGGATCGATCAGCCACAGCCGATGGTTGGCCGGCAGGCCGCGGTTGGCGCCGGGCCAGGCCAGGGTCACGTCGGTCTCGGCCGGCGCTTCGACCAGGGCGGTCCACTGCGCCCGGCGAGTGATGGGCCCGGAGCGAAGGTCGGTGGCCACCGCCCGGCCAGTGCCGTCCCGGAACGAGACCCGCACAGTGGGCGCCTCCGGCGAGTCCGGGGGCAGGACGGCCGCCATCTGCTCGCGGCTGACACCGAACAGGTTGGCCCGGCCGACGGACCCGCCAGCACTGGCTTCCAGAGTCAGCATCCACTCGGCCGGGGTGGCCCGCCGCGAGCGGGTCGCGCGGCCCTGGACCGAACGCTGCGGCCCGGTGAACTCGAGACTCACGCCGGCCGCGCGGGCGAGCATCCACATCCCGCGCCCACGGGCGATGCTGCTGACGATGTCCGCCGCTCCGGCCAGGTCGGGATCGAGCACCAGCAGGTACCCGAGCACCGGGTCCCAGGTCCAGGCGTACGGCTCGACCAGCGCCTTGCCGGCGGCCGAGTTGAGCGCGCCCACGACCACGCCGTTCTGCTTCACCACGATCTGCGCGGTGCGGAACGGCAGGGCGCCGTCGAACGGGTTGCCAACCTGGTTCCAGCCGGTGCCCAGGTTGACCGCGAAGGTCCCATCCGGCGTCGGCGTGCCGACCACGCGGAGGTTCAGATTCCGGTTGAGCTGCAGCCAGAACCCCTTCCCGGCGGCCACCTGCAGATCCGGCGAGACGGTTCCCGCCACCCACTTGACATAGTCCTGGGTGCCCGGCCGGTAGCGCGCCAACCGAAGCGTCGGCAGCAGCGCCGCGAAGACCGATTCCGGGGCGGGATCGTTGGGCTGGACCGGCAGGCCGATGAAGTGCGAGCCGATTTCGTAGGTCACGTCGACGAACGCCTGCAGGGTGAGGTCGGCCTGCTGCGTGATGAGCACGCCGCGGGCGGTGACCTGGACCTTGTAGCTGCCCGGCAGCGTGCCCTTGATGGTCGTGGTGGTGGTACCGTCGGCGTCGGTCGGCTCGGTCGGCGCGGCCACTGTCACCTGCGGCGACGCGGGCACGCTGACCGCCTGGATCTCGGTCGGCAGCACTCCGGACAGCGGCTTGTTGGCCGCGTCGAGCAGGGTGATGGTCAGGACCGCGGTGGTCGTCCCGTCGGCCACGACGGCCGCCGGCGCGACGCTGATCGCGCTCTTGGCCGGGTCGGGCGGGTTCGGGGTGAAGGTGACCGAGACCGGTCCCAGCACCACCCCGCCGCGGAGCGCCGCCTCGACCTTGTAGGTCCCGGCCACGGTGGCCTTGATCTTGCCCGTGGTGCTGCCGTTCGCGCCGGTCGCGGCCGGCTGCGTTACCGTCACGCCGGTCGCGGTGGTGTTGTCGGCGTTGAGCACCCGCAACTCGATCGCCTCGCCTTCCAGCTTCCGGTTGCTGGCGTCGGCGACGACGACGGTCGCCGTCAGCTCGTCGACGTTGTTGGCCACCGCCGTGGTCGGGTTCACCGCCAGCGAGCAGTTGACCGCCGCCGGGCTGCCGCTGGTGAAGCGTACCGTGGGCGCCGGGATCTGGATGATCTCCGTGCCTCTGACCAACGCCCGGATGGTCACAGTCCCGACGTTGGTGCCCGTGATGGTTGCCCGGAATTGGCCGTTGACGTCGGTCTGGGTGCTGGTCGGCGTGATGGTCGGCGCCAGGCCCGCGGGCTCGCCGGTGATGGAGATGTCGGCCGCCGGGATCCCGGAGACGGGCACGGCGTCCGAGTTCTGGACGGTGACGATGATGGTCGCCGAGGCGGTCCCGTTGGCCTCGAGCACCGCCGGCACCGGGTCGGTGGCGATGCTGCTGTTGACCGGATCGACGGCGTCGTTGGTGAAGGTCACCTGCTGGACCGCGCCGATCTGCTCGGCGAAGCTGAAGCCGCGGAAGTTGATGACCTGGTTGGCCGTGCTGACCGCGCTGCCGGTGATCTGCCCGTTGGCGTCGGTCACGCCGCTGGGTTGCGTGAGGGTCACGTTGGTCGCGGCCGAGTCGTCGGTGTTCTTGGCCTGCACGACGAGTTGCTCGGCGGCGGCATCGAAGCCCGGGATGGGCAGGCCGTCGCGGTCTTTGATGGTGAAGGTGAAGGTGACCGCGTCGGTGCCGTTCGGCTTGGCCGAGAGCTTGGAGGCGACGAAGGTGGACTTGCTCACGTCCAGCGCCGGGTTGCGGAACTGCAGGTCGGGCTGGGTCGAGAGGGCGGAGCCGGCCGCCGTGACCGAGGCCTTGGTGGTCCCCGCCTGACGCGCCGTGACGTTGGCCGTGGCCGCGCCGTTGGCATCGGTGGTCAGGTTGTTGCCCGGCGTCTGGGTCAGGCTGGTCAGCAACACGCTGTAGTTGATGGCCACGTCGTTGATGCCGACCAGCGGCGTGGCCACGCCGTCGCGGAGGACGATGTCGAGCTTCCAGTAGTCGGTGCCGTCGGCCCGCGGCGTGGCGCCGCCGCCGGTGACCACCGCCGTGCTCGTGACCGTCGAGCCGGCGGCGCTGAGGAAGCCGAGGTTGCGGCTGAACTCCGAGGTGTTCACGTCACCGACCGTGCCCGGCTTGTCGTCCACGTCGTCGAACGCCAGGACGGTGACCAGGTCGGTCGAGGCCAGGCCGGACAGGGTGACACTGAAAGACCGCTTTCCGCCCAAGGCGGGCAGCACCTTGAGGACATCGTCCGGCACGGTGGTCAGCAACTCGGCCGCGCCGCCGTGGTGCTCCAGCGGGTCGTAGGTGGTGTCCGTCGGGCTGGGATCCGAGGCGCGGTAGACCTCTATCCGGTTGACCGACTCGGGCACCGAACCGTAGAGCGTCGCGCTGGTCGAGTTGCCAACCAGCCGCTGCAGGTCGGGGAAGTTCAGCCCGGCGTTGGCGGCGGCGCCGGTCTTGGTGGCGGTGTTGAGCGTCACGCCGTCCAGCGCGGCGCCGTCCGGCGACAGGTCCAGCGCCGTGCCGGTGTTGTCGATGAAGGTGTTGGCCGAGACGCGCACCTGCTGGGCGGCGATCACGGCGACGCCCCTGCCATGGTTGTCGCGCACGGTGTTGAGGTGCACGTACGACTGGTTGGCCGCGCCCTCGATCCGCACCCCGTCGCCGGCGTTGCCCTTGGTGCCGATCAGCGAGCCGCCGGTATTGCTGGAGCCGATGCGGTTGTTCTCGATGGTGTTGGCGCCGGTGCCGGTGACGTGGATCCCGTGCCCGATGTCGGCGCCGCTGGTGCTGTTGCCGGAGATCAGGTTGCCCGCCGCGGTGCTGCCGATGGTGTTGGCCTGGGCCGATTGGATCAGCACGCCCGGCCCCTGGTTGGCGATGGGGATGAGCCCCTGCGCGCCGGTGCCGATCTTGTTGCCGAGCAGGCTGACCGGGTGGGCACAGCTCGCGCCGATACGGACGCCGACCTTGAGGTTGCCCGAGATCAGGTTGCCGGCGTTGGTCGCGCTGCCGCCCAGGGTGACGTTCCCCACGGCGGCGGTGGCGCTGTTGAACATCACGCCGCCCAGGTCGTTGGCGATGGCCGCCGTGCCGTTGGCGTTGGTCCCGATCCGGTTGGCCTGCACCACCGGCGCCTGCTGGCCTTCGTGGAGGATGCCGAACATCCCGTTGCCGCCGAAGGTGTTGGTCTGGTTGTCGCCGGTGCCGCCGACGGTCAACGCGCCGGTCGAGGCGGCGGCGACGTACAGCCCGTTGCCGGCGTTCCCGACGTCGGCGGTGCCGGTCAGGTTTTCGCCAACGACGTTCGAGACCAGGCTGTAGGACCCGTTGCCGAGCACGTGGATGCCGTTCCCGGCGTTGCCCGAGATCAGGTTGCCCTCGGTGGCTGCGCCGATGGTCTGCGTGCGGGCCGGGGTGACGTTGTCGTAGAGCACCAGGCCGTCGCCCTGCAGCTCGACGGTCGGCGCGCCGGGGACGGTGTTCGGCTTGGCGGTGTTCCCCGCCGCGTCGGTGCCGATGCGGTTGAGCTTGAGGACGTTGTTGCCCTCCTTGATCACAATCCCGGCCCCGACGTTGCCCGAGACCACGTTGTCGGTGAAGGTGTTGGTGGTCCCGGCGGCGCCGGCCTCGATGTAAATGCCGGCCTCGTTATTGGCCAGCGTCACGTCGCCGGACGGCGCCAGCCCGACCCGGTTGGCGCGGACCGTGTGCGCCACGGTGCCGTTGATCCGGATCCCCGACCGGGTGTTGCCCGAAACGGTGTTGCCCTCCCCGGTCAGCGCGCCGCCAATGGTCAGCGAGCCGACCGTCATCTGACCGAGCACGCCGTGCTGGGCATTGGGCAGCGCCAGGAAGGTGGTCACCGCGCTGGTGTTGGTGCCGGCGCGCCACTGGGCCAGGGTCCGGCCCGACTGGATCCCGGACCCGATCCAGTTGCCGCGGATCAGGTGCGCCGGGGTGCCGGCGGTGCCCGACAGATCCATCCCGTCGCCGGTGTTGCCGGCGATCAGGTTGCCCTGGTCGAACTGGTCGCTGTTGGCGTTGGCCAGGCCAAGGTACTGCTCGACGCTGGTGGTGGCGGCTAGGTTGATGCCGTCGCCGCCGTTGCCCCGGGCCGCGGTGCCGTCCTGCTTGGTGCCGATCTGGTTGGCGGTCAGCGTGTTGCGGCCGGCGGCGTCGAGGAAGATCCCGTTGCCGGTGTTGCCGGAGACGGTGTTGCCGGTGATGGTGTTGCGGCCCTCGGGCTGCCGGTAGGTGGTGCCGGCGTCGATGTCGGTCAGGGAAATGCCGTTCGACCCGTTGGCTCGGGCGACGTCGCCGTTCTTGTCGAGGCCGATGATGTTGTTGACGATCTCGTGGTTGCCCTTGCCGCTGCCGACGGTTGACGAGGCGGTGATCAGGATCCCGTTCTCCGGGTTGCTGCCGATCACGTTCCCCTCGCCCGTCACCGTGCCGCCGATCTTGTTGTTGCCGCCGCCGGTGATCTTGATCCCGTTGAGGTCGCCGGCCGCGCCGCCGTTGCCGTTGCCCAGCGCGGCCAGCCCGTCGAACTGCAGGCCGATGTAGTTGCCCTGCATGACGTTGTTGCCGTGGCCCTCGATCAGCACCCCGTTGCTCTTGTTGCCGGAGATGTAGCAGCGCTTGGCGCCACCGCCCTGGTCGTTGCCGTCGTCACCGATGACGTTGCCGCCCAGCGCGCTGGTGCTGACGTGGATGCCGTTGCCCTCGTTCGCCACCGCGGCGGCGCCGTTGATGTCCAGGCCGATCAGACAGAAGGTGAAGGTGTTGTCGCCGCTGCCGTCGATCAGCACGCCGTCGGCGCCGTTGCCCGAAATCACCGACCGCCAGAACTCGTTGACGCCCGAGCCCTTGAGGTACACGCCGGCCTTGGTGTTCTTGACCGCGCCGGTCACCGTGGCGTTGGTGCCGATGAAGCCGAAGGTGGTCTTGACCACCCCGTCCCGCCACTGGGCGATGCCGTAGCCGGTGTTGCCGCTGATCACGTTGCCGGCGGTGCCGGCGATGTCGCCGCCAGCGTAGGCGCCGATGGAAGTCGTCCCGCGGGCCTGCTCGTAGTACATCCCGACCTCGACCCCAGCGGTGGTGAAGGAGAGCGGCGCGAACAACAGGTAGAGATTCGCCGGCAGGCCCCCGAAGCCGTTGCCGACCGCGGCCGTGCCGGCCAGGTTGGTCCCGATGTAGTTGTTGGCGATGACGTGGTTGCCGTCGTCCTCGACGGCGATGCCGGCGGTGTCGTTGTCCGAGATCCAGTTGCTGTAGTAGCCGGTGATCGGGCCGCCGGTCATCGAGTCGATGTTCTGGTTGGTCATCGGCCCGGCCGGCAGCGAGCCGATGTACTGCGTGGGCATGTTGGTGCCGACCGTGCTGCCGCGGGTGATGGAGGCGTGGAACATGAACTCGCCGCCGGAGTTGAACTGCTCCAGCATCACCCCGTAGTACTGCCGGCCGCTCACGTCGTTGCCCGCGGTCGACGGGCCGATCCGGTTGCCGATGATGCTGCACACCCCGGCGTGGTGGAGGTAGATGCCGGCGAACTGGTTGTTCGAGATGGTGTTGCCTTCGGCCGCGTCGTCACCGCCGATGATGTGGTGACCGGTCGCGTTGGGATCGAAGCGGATCCCGGCGCCGAAGAACAGCGGGTACAGTTCCATCCCGGTCACCGTCCGCGAGTAGCCGTTGCCGAAGCCCTGGCTCGCGCGCCCACTGCCCGAGTTGGCCGTGGCCCCGTCGGACGACAGGCCGATGGTGTTGCCCGAAACGGCGATGGAGGTGTTGCCGGTCGCCAACGGCGCCAGGCCCGCCACGCCCACGTTGCTGGTGAACTGGATGCCGTAGAACAGGTTGCCCGAGATGGTGTTCCCGCCACCGCTCAGCGCGTTGCCGCTGAGGGATGCCTGGTCGATGAGGCTCAGTGCCGCGTTGAACCCGATGTCGTCCGTCCCGCCGGCAGCGTCGCCGATGATGGCGTTCGAGTCGCTGTTGATGCGGATCCCGGCGCCCATCGAGTTGGTGTCGTTGACCGTCGCCCAGGCATCCGCGTCGGCCGTGCCGCGGACGATGCTCCCGTTGCCCAGGCTCTGGTTGTTCGGTCCGGTCCCGGCATCGTTGACGCCGATGCTGCAGTTGAAGATGGCGATGTCGACGGTGCCGGGCGACACGCCGGTCTGGTTGATGTCGATGCCGTACAGCGCGCTGTTGGCGACGGTGGTGTTGACGATGGCCAGCGGACCCGACCCGTTGTGGACGATGCCGCTGCCCAGCGGCGGGCCGCTGGTGCGGGTCGTCCCGTTGCCGCGGACGATGGGCACGTTGACCTCGCTGGTGGTCATCCCCACCGGCGCGGTGATCCCGCTGGCGTCGTCGACGTGGCCGCACTGATTGCCGCTGGAGTTCGTCCCGATATGGTTCCGCGCCGCGCCGGCGTCGCCGATGATCCCGCTGCCCAGAGAGTTGATCAGAATCCCGTTGACCGCGCTGCCGGTGACGGTGTTGCCGGTGAAGGTGATGATCCGGCCGTCGGGGATGGTGAACGACATGCCGTCGCCGGTGGCGGTGCTCGGCCGCACCCCGCCGCCGCCGCTGCGCACGCCGTTGCCGGTGTAGATGCTGTTGAACGCGTCATTGATCAGATCGTTGCCGGCGGCGTTGGTGCCGACCAGGTTGTTGGTGAAGACCACGTTGGGACTGCCGTTGAAGTCGCAGCCGGCAACCGTGTTGCCGGTCCACTGGCAGTTGTCCACGGACACGGTGTCCGTCGTCTGGTTCGTCTGCGCGAAGGCTTGCAGGCCATAGTTCTGGACCCGCGCGCCGGTGGTGTCATTGACCACGTTGTTGCCGTTGACCGTGGTCCCGCCGCGGACGAACTGAACCAGCAGGTCGCCGCGCAGGCGGTTGGAGTTGTCGGTCCCGAGCTGGATCCCGGCGCCGCCGTGGCCATTGGCTACCGTCACCCCGCCCATGCCGTCGGCCGCATCGCCGATGGTCGTGTCGGCGATGCCGCCCTCGACGCGGATGCCGTCGCCGGTGACCGAGTCGGCGAAACCCGCCGTGGTGGTGTTCGGGTTGGCGCACACATAGACCTTGCGCACCGTGACGGTGGCGAGGCTGCTGGCGTCCGGATCGAGCACCATGCCCGACCCGCCGCAGTTGGCGATCACCGTCCGGCCCGACCCGTCGGCGTGGACAAGGATGTCGCCGGTGCCGGTCTCGATGAGTTGCACGCCATTGTTGCCGATGCGGTTGGTGGTGCCGGCCGAGAAGCTGTTCGGCGTGGTGAAGTTGATCCCGATGTAGTTGTCACCCGTCCAGGTGATGTCCCCGTTGGCGCAGGTGCCCTTGACCCCGATACTGTCGGCGCTGGAGTAGCCGGTGACTTCCACGTTGCTGATGGTCAGCGAGCTGGAGTTGCCGACCAAGATGCCGTCGCCGGTGCGCGAGCTGCCGTTGATGATGATCTGGTCCAGAATCACCGCGCCGGAGCTGCCCCCCGTGACTGCTACGCCGCCGGCGCCGCCGCCAGTGATGAAGATGTTCTTGGCGGTGAAGCCCAGAGTGTAGGTGCTGCTGACGGGCGTCCCGACGCCGGAGCACGTAAGCCGGAACGTGCCATCCGAGTTGATCGTCGTCCAGGTCCCGGTGAAACCGGTGTTGCTGGTGGAGGTCGAGCCGAGAGTGAAGTTCTGGGTGAGCACCAGCCCGTAGTTCTTGGACAGCGCCGGCAGGTTGCTGCTGATGGTGCACGAGCCGACGTTGAGCTGAATCGGGCCGGTGATGCCGGTGATCTTCGGCGTGGTGTCGCTCTCGCCGGCGTTGACCCACTCGATGGCTTCGCGCAGGGTCGTGGAGGCATCGGCTCCGTCGCTGTTGTCCGCGGTCGAGTTGACGATGATCAGCGCCCCGGCCGGACGTGCGGCGGCCAGCAGGACCAGGCAGCCCAGCGCCGCCGGGAAGCACCGCGAGATCGTCCTCATCAGCGCCTGATGCCCAGGATAAGTGCCCATCCGACCCTCTCCCACATTACCGTATCGCGACGGTGCGCACCGCGCGCGCGACTTCACCTTCGTCCGACTGCGCGGTCACTTCGATCTGGTACAGACCACTCGGCAGCGGCCGGCCGTCGGCGTCGCGACCGTCCCAGGCGAGGGTATTCTGGCCCTCCTCGCCGGCTTCGGTCCACTGCCTGACCAGCCGCCCGCCGGCCCCGCGAACGGCCACGGTGATGTCCGCCGGCGCGCTCAAGGTCAAGAGCACGGGCATCGCCTGCCCGCGCCCGCGGCCGGGCTGCGCCGAGAGCGCGACGATGTTCAGCGACCGCGTCCCGCGCGGGTCGAGCTCGACCCGCACCACGCGCGTCCCCGGCTCCGCCTGGTAGCGGTACCCGGCGCGGCTGTTCATCGACAGCCGCTTGCCCGTGGCCAGGTCCCTCAGCCACAGCTTGTGGTGCGCCGGCAGCGACCGGTTGAGCCCGCTCCAGGAAAGCTGGATCGGCCCCGCCTGGCGGGTGGTCACTTCGACGTCCCACGACTGGGCCCGGTTCAGCGGCCCCTCGCGCACGTCGCTGGCGGCGCGGCCGGAGGCGTCGACCAACTCCATGGTCAGTTCGGCGCCGGCCGGCGACGGCGGCGGCGTCTCGGCCCGCAGCCGGCGCGACGAGGCGCCCAGCAGGACCTGCGCCGAGCCCGCCTCGCTGCTGGCGTCGAGGCTCGCCAGCCACTGTCCGGGCGTCGGCGCCGCGCGCAGCGCCCGGGCGGCCACGCCGCTGGGCGCCGGCAGCTCGACGGTCACGTTGTCGTCGCGGCACAACCACCACCAGCCGCGCCCGGCCGCCACGTCACCGCGGAGCCCGGCCACCGCCGTGGTCGAGGGATCGATCAACAGCAGGTATTGCAGCACCGGGTCCCAGCGCCAGCCGTACGGCTCGACCAGGGCCTGCGCCGCGGGCTGATCCAGTGTGTTCACCAGCACCCCGTTCTTCAGCACCCGGATCTTCTTCAACTCGAAGCTCCAGGTCTGCGGGTACGGGTTGGCGACCTGGTTCCAGCCCCGCCGCAGAGCCATGGTGAAGGTGGTCAGCGGCGTCGGCTGACCGACCACGGTGAAGTTCAGCGTGTCGGTGAGCTGGAGCCAGAAGCCGCGGCCCGGGGTCATGCGGAACAGGGCTGTGGGCGTGAACTCGTCCCAGACCAGCATCTTCTGCATGCTCTCATCGAACCGCGCCAGCTTGAGGTTGGGCGTCAGCGCGCTGAACACGTCGCGCGGGTCGTCGGCCTGAGGCTGGCCGGACAGCCCCATGAAGTGGAGCCCCGGCCCGTAGCTCTGGCTGAGGAACGGCACGAAGACTGCGGCCACGGTCTGGTTGAGGGTGACCAGCCCGGTCGGCGCCTCGGCCGAGACCGGGACCAGGATGGTGGCCCCGATGGTCACCGTCCCGGCGGTGGTGCTGGTCACGGTGAAGGTGGTCTGGCCCTTGGCGTCGGTGGCCGTGGTCGGCCCGGCCACGACCACGCCCGTGGCCCCGCCCGGGAGGCTGGCGGTGCCGACGACCTCGTTGGGCATGATGTTCGGCAGCGCCACGCCGTCCTTGTCGAGCAGGGTCAGGGTCGCCGTGGCCCGGCGCTGCCCGTTGGCGAACAACGGCGTCTCGGTGACCACCGACAGCGTGGACTTGGCGGGATCCGGGTTGAAGTTCTTGAAGTCGACCGCGACGCTGCCGATGGTGATCCGCTGCGCGCCGAGCTGGGCCGTGGCGGTGAACAGCACCCTGGCCACCGCGGTCGACTTGGCCACGGCGGTCATCACGCCGCTCTCGTTGGTGGTCCCGCTGGCCGGGGTGATGGTCACCTGGTTGCTGGGCGCGGCGGTGATGTCGACCGTCACGTTCGGTACCGGGTTGCCCGACTCGTCGGCCACGGTGGCCTTGAGCGCGATCTCGTCGACCCCGTTCGGCCGCGCTGCCGACGGCGTGGCCTCCAGCTTCGACCCGGCGCCGCCCGGCGTGCCGACGGTGAACTCGACCTCGACCGTGTTGGCCAAGGCGCGATCCCCCACCTTGGCCGAGAAGACCACCTTGCCGGCCGTGCCGGTGAACGCCGTGGCGGTGTAGACGCCCGGCTGATTGACCGCGTCGACCTCGCTGAGAGAGCTGATGGTCGCCGCCGGGCTGGCCGAGATGGTGATTTGCGGCGCCAGGCCGGTGATGCCATTGCTCTGCGCGTCGGTGACGGTCACGGTGAGGATGGTGAAGGTCGTCCCGGTGCTGCTCGCCTGGACGGTCTTCGGCGCCGCGTCGATGGTCGACTTGTTGATGTCCACCCCGCCCGCGGCGAACTGGAGCGTGACCGTCTTCAGCGTGCCGGCGGTGTTGACCCGCTCGGCGGTCGAGAACGTGCCGCTGCTGTCCACGTCGATGGCGTAGCCGAGAGTGAACGAGCCGGCGACGGTGGAGGTGACCTTGACGTTCAGCACCCCGGCGGCCGATGTCTGGGTGCCTTGCTTGGTGACGGTCAAGCCGGCCCGCGGCGCCTGCGGCTGGCCGCCGACCACCTCGAACACGTCCAGCCGGGCCTGCGCGACGGCGTCCACACCGCAGCCGTTGCCGTCGACCACTGTCAGGGTCAGGGCCGACGAGCTGACCCCGTCGGCCGACAGCCCGGTCAGCGGATTGCCGGCGATGGTGCTGCCGGTCACGCTGGGATCGCCCACGGCGATGGTCAGCGGCTCGCTGTCGAACTGCTCGCCGGTGTCGTTGGTGCTGTTGGCGTTGAGGTCCAGGAACCCGACCACGTTGCGCGTGTCGACCACGCCGCAGTCGAGCTTCCCGGTGGCGGTAATGGTCGCGCTGACCTGACCGTTGGCGTCGGTGGTGGTGGCGCCCTGGGTGAAGGTCAGCTTGGTCTTGTCGGTCACGTCCAGACGGACGTCGGTGACGCCGGTCAGCGGCGTGTTGACCACGTCGCGGATGGTCGCCCGGGCGGTGGCCGTGTCGCTGCCGGTGGACTTGATCTGTGTCTTGTCCAGAGTGACCGCGCTGCTGGTCAGGCTGACCTTGCCGGTGTTCCTGGCCAGTTCGGTGCTGTTGCCCTGGGTGTCGATCACCAGGGCGGTCACCAGCACCGATTCGGGGATGTTGCCCGAAGTGCCCAACGGGAACGGGGTGGCGTCGGCCGGCAGGAGGTCGACCACCCCGGCCGGGACGGTGTAGACGAACTCCCCGCCGATGGCGTCGAAATCGTTTTGCGCGGTGTCCAGGTCGTTGGCCTCGGTCAAGCGGGTGAGCAGCTTGAGCACCTGCCCGCGGTGGACCAGCCGGCTGCCGCTGTCCGCCTCGGGCCGCAGCACGCCGGCGGTGGTGTCGGGATCCTTGGCCTGATAGAGCTCGAGCGCCGCCGCCGTGCCGGGGATGGTGCCGCGGATGGTCCAGGTTCCGGAGCCGTCGGCGGCGGTCGAGGTGATCGAGGTGATCTTCAGCCCGGCGGCGTCGGTGACGCCGTCGTTGCCGCGGTCGATGGCCAGGCTGCTGCCGTTGTAGACCCCGGTGGTCTTGGCCACGCCGTTGTCCTGGAGCAGGTTGTCGCTGACCCTGATCCCGGTCCCGTTGAGCACCGCCACGCCGTCGCCGCTGTTGAAGGTGATGGTGTTGCCGGGCCAGTTCGGGTCGCTCCAGTCCGACGTCGCCTGCACCGACGACGAGCCGATCACCGGGTTGGTGGCGTTGGTCACCAACACGCCGTGACTGCTGTTCTCGGTAATCTTGTTCTTGGTCAGCGTGTAGGCCCCGGAGCCATTGAGCTGGATGCCCGGCCCGGCGGTTTCCTTGATGGTGTTCTGCGTCAACTGGAAGGTGCCGCTGCCGGTGACCTCCAGCCCGCCGCCGGCGCCGCTGCGGAAGACGCTGTTCAGCCCGATGGTCGAGCCGGTGGTGTTGTTCCCGGCCAGGAGCACGCCGCCCGACTGGTTGCCGCCGCCGGTGCTCAACGTGGTGAAATCGGTGGCGAACGGGTTGCCGTCGTCCTGGTCACGCCCGCCGAGCAGGTTGCCGACCACGAAGGCCTGTCCGCTGCCGGCCAGGCTGAGCCCGTACCCGGTATTGCCCGAGAACACGTTGCGCGTGTCCGGGTCCACCGCCAGGGCGACCGCCGGCGCGGTCACGGTGCCGGAGTTGGCGCGGCCGACGAACAGAGCCCCGTCGTAGTCGGCCGAGCCGACCACCACCCCGGAGCCGAGGTTGGGCAGCACGTCCTGCTGGAACAGGTCCAGACCGATCACGTTGCCGAGCAAGGTCACCCAGGCGTCGGCCTGGCCGCTGATGCCGTCGATCTGAATCCCCGGCCCGGTGTTCCCGGCGATCAGGTTGGCGTACCGGAACGGGTAGACCTTGCCGTTGACCGAGCCGCCGATGGTCAGCCGCCGCGGGTCGTTGGTCAGGTTGCCGGCGGGGATCTTCAGGTTCAGCCCGCCCCGGCCGTTGGCCCGGGCCTGGTCGCCCTGCACGTCGGTGCCGATCAGGTTCCCGTAGAACAGCGGCGCGTTGTCGATCCCCGGCGAGTAGCTGTAGGTGCCCTCGAACCGGACGCCCCACTCCTGGTTGCCCGAGATCAGGTTGCCTTCGCCGTCCTGGAGGCCGCCGATCTGGATCTTGCCCTCCACCGCCGCGGCCACGTAGATCCCGTTGCCGCTATCGGTGATCAGCGCGCTGAGGGTGTTCGGCAGCGGGTTGCTCCCGCCCACGTCCATACCGATGCGGTTGTTCCGGATGAGGATGTCGTCGGTCTCGCCCGCGCCCTGTCCGCCGCCTTGCAGGATGCGGATCCCGTCGCCCTTGTTGGCCGAGATCACGTTGCCGTTGTCGACGTTGGCGATGGACCGCTCGCCGATCACCACGCCCTTGCGGACCGACGCCAGCTTGGTGTCGTTGATCAGAATCCCGTTGCCGGTGTTGCCCAGACCAATCACGCCGTTCTTGTCGGTCCCGATGCGGTTGCGGCGCAGCCGGGCAAAGCCGTAGATCAACTGTACCCCGTCGCCGCCGTTGCCCGAGACGGTGTTGGCCAGCACGTCGGTGCTGCTGGTCGAGGTGCCCAGGTGGTAGACGCCTACCCCGCCGTTGCCGACCGCCGCCGTGCCGGCGGTGTCGGTGCCGATCAGGTTGTTGACCACCGCGTTGTCGACGTTGCCCTCGAGCCGCACGCCGTCGCCGGTGTTGCCCGAAATGACGTTGCCCTCACCGGCGTTGAGGGTGCCCAGGACCAGCCGGCCGGCGGCGCCGCTGGGCACGTAGACCCCGTGACCGCCGTTGGCCAGCGCGGCCAGATCCGCCGTCGCGGCGCGGCCGATGGTGTTGCCGACCAGGGTGCTTACACCGGCCGCCTGGAGTTGGACGCCGACCCCGGTGTTGCCGCTGATCCGGTTGTTCCGCAGCAGGTTGTTCCCGGTCCCGGTGATCTGCACCCCATTGCCCTGGTTGGCGGCGGCCACGGCCGCGTCGGCGTCGGTGCCGATCCGGTTGTTGATGATCGAGTTGTCGCCCGAGCCGGTGATGTTGATCCCGTGGCTGGTGTTCCCGGCGATGACGTTGGTGTAGTTGGTGTTGGTCCCGTCGTTCGGCTCGCCGCCGAGGGTGTTGTCGCCCGAGCCGTTGATCAGAATGCCGCTCGAGGCGACCCGGGTGCCGTTCGGGATGGCGGTCAGCACGCCGGCGCCGGCGTACCCGGCGCCGACCCAGTTGTTGACCAGGGTCAAGCTGCCGCTGCTGGTCAACTCGATCCCGCTCCCGCCGTTGTTGACCACCAGGTTGAACTCGAACTTGCCGGTCCCGCCGATCTCGATGTCGCCGGTGGCGTCAGCGGCGACCAGGATGCCCACCCCGCCATTGCGCAAGGTGGTCAGGTTGCTGGTGACCAAGAGCCGCTGCTTCGGGTCGTCTTGGGGGAACAGCGCCGGGGTGGCCGGGACGGTGCCGATCAGGTTGCCCTTGATGATGTTGTCGCCGACCCCGCCGAGGCGGATGCCGTGGGCGCTGGCGCTGTTCGGACCGTTGCCGGCGATGATGTTCCCGTCGCCCTGCTCGGACCCGCCGATGATCTGGGCCGAGGCGGCGCTGTCGACGACCACCCCGCCGGTGCCGTTGCCGAGGGCCGCCGTGGCGTCGGCGCGGATCCCGATGTAGTTGCCCTGGACCATGTTCTGGCCGGTGCCGGGCGTGCTCTGGATGCTGATGCCCACCCCGCTGTTGCCGGAGATGACGTTGCCCTCGCCGGGCTGCCGGCTGCCGATCCGGTTGGTGCCGCTGGCCTGCGAGGTGAGGGTGATCCCGTTGATGCTGTTGGGGATGGCGGCGTCGCCGGTGGCGTTGAGGCCGAGGTAGTTGCCGTAGATGTTGTTGGTGCCGCCGCCGTTGATGATGATCCCGTTGTTGTTGTTGCCCGAGATCACGTTCCGCTTGGCCGCCGAGTTGCCGCCGATGTTGTTCGTCCCACCGGCGTTGTCGGTGATCTCGATCCCGTTGACCGAGTTGCCCAGGTCGGCCGTGCCGGCCGGGTTGACGCCCAGGTAGTTGCCCCAGATGGTGGCCGTGCCGCTGTGCGCCAGGCGGATCCCGTTGAGGGTGTTGGTCCCGATGAAGTTGCGGCTGGCGGTCTGCGTCCCGCCGACGGTATTGTTGCCGTTGCCCGAGATGTTGATCCCGTGGCTGCCGTTCGGCTGCGACCCGCCGTCGGTGGTCATGCCGATGTAGTTGTTCTCGATGGTGTTGCTGCCGTCGTTGGACCCGTCGCCGCGGATGTCGATCCCGGCCCGGCTCTCCATCCCCGACCCGCCGGCGCCGTTGTTGCCGATCTGGTTCCGCGCGTCGCTGGCCGGCCCGCCGATGTGGTTGGCGCCGTCACCCTCGATGAAGATCCCCGCGCCGTTGTTCGAGGTGATGTCGTTGCCCTGGATGGTGTTCGCGCCGTTGCCGTTCGGGTCGATGTAGATCCCGGCGTGGTTGTAGTTCCCGCCGCCGCTCCCGTTGCTCGAAATCGTGTTCCGCGCCGTGCTCACCGAGCCGCCGATGAGGTTGTCCCCGGCGCCGATGATCCGGACCCCGTTGCGCGTGTTCGAGGTGATGGTGTTCTGCTGGATGGTGTTGTTGCCGCTGCCTCTGATGAGCACCCCGGTCTGGTTGCCGGTGATGGTGTTGTTCGTGCCCGAGACGGTGCCGCCGATGATGTTGTCGGCCAGGTTGGTGAAGTAGACCACCACCCCGCCGCTGAACGGCTCCGTGCCGGACCCGTTGCCGGAGATGGCGTTGTTGTGGACGGTTACCTGGCCCGTGCCGGCGCGGATGAAGATCCCCGCGTAGCTGCACCCGGAGATGGTGTTGTTCGCCCCGGCCGAGCCGGTCCCGATGGAGATCTTGTCGGGCACGCCGCCGACCGTGGTCCCGTGGGTCTCGATCCCGATGGCGTCGCCGACGATGGTGCAGCCACGGATCTGGATGCCCGAGTTCGGCGTGGCCACGTCGTCGGCGACTGAGTTGCCGGTGGCGGCGCCGCCGATCAGGATGGCCGGGACCGACTCCGTCAGGGCCGTGCTGTTCGGCATCGAGAAGCGGATGTCGAGCCCTTCCAGGACGACATTGTTGACCCCGGCGGAACGGGCGATGCGCACGCCCCAGGCGCGTAACAAGGACATTCCGACGATGTGGGTCGGGAGCACCTCGGCCAGATCGATGCGCACGTCGGCGATCCCGTCGTCGTTGACGTCACCGTCGATGCGGACGTTGCTGCGGCTGATGGTGGGCAACGGTGACGGCACCGGACCTGGCGAGACCTGCCCGGCGTAGTTGGCGGGGTAGTCGCTCGCCATCTGGTTGTCGCCGACGACGATCCGGCCAGGGTCGACCAACGGCCGGTCGTAGTACCGGGTGCTCGCGCTGTGCGTCCAGGCGGCGCCGCTCCACGGCTGGAAGACGTCCTCGTCGTTGGGATCGTCGCTGGTGGCCTGGAAGGTGATGGTCACCGTGGCGCCGTCGTTGGTCACGTCGTTGGCCTCGTTGATGGCATCGCGGAGCGACTTGCCGAGACCCAGCGAACTGGCGTTGTTGAGGTCGAAGCAGGTGCCGACGACGATGTCCGGATGCGTCTGGCCGAAGGCCGACCCGGCCGACAGGAGCCAGGCCGCCAGGCCGGCCACGGCCCACCGAACGGGGATCCCTCTGCGCGTTGGGAACGCCATCTCAGCAATCCTCTCGCGGGCTATCGAGCCGCCCCGACCCGCGGGGCTCCCGGTCTGTACTGCGGTCAGATGCCCGGAACGTCCGGCGGCTGCTCGACCGTCGCCGGGGTGCCTGTCGGGTACAGGCGCACGGAGATCTGGCTGATGCCGGTGCCCAGGGTGAACGGCGTGGCGGGCTGGTACCCGGCGGCGGTCACGGTCACCTGGACCTCGACCCGCGCCACGTCGGAGGCCGTGAACAGACCGGTCGCGCCGGTCGTGGCGAGGACCGTGCCGAGCTGCACCTGAGCTCCGGGAATGCCCTGCCCGCTGGTCCAGTCACCGACGAATCCGGTCACCGTGCGAGGCAGACCCGTGGGGGTTGGAGTGGTTCCACCGGTGTTGTCCGTCGGGGTGGTGGTGTCGGTGGTGGTGCCACCCCCTCCACCGCAACCCCAAACCCCGCTAATCAAGGCGGCCGCGAACATCCAGCAAGCCACCCGCCGGGCGCTTCGTACACCCATCAGCCGTCACCTCCGCCGTTCACTGCGCAGCGCAACCTGATCGTCATAGAGTACGCATTGGACGGAAGGTTTGTCAAGTTGGCCGGAACCTGTCCGAACCGGCGTCAAAGCCGCTTCCAACCTGCACCCTTGAGGCGTGAAGGGTCACTCGGACCAAGTGAAGGCTCGGGCCTGAGCCTGACGACCACGGGCGACCGGCCGGCCTGACGACCGACTGCCGCGACGCGCTGGGCCGAAGCCCGGGGGGAGCGCGCGTCGCGCTTGGTTGTATAGCATACCCCAGAGCCGATGTCAATAAACTCGAAAAGCCCAATCCGGGCGCCCGGATTCTTCTGGCGCCCTGGCGCCGGCTGGCGCGAGCGGGTATGATGAACGTGTGCAACGCTTCACGCGCCGGCCCTGGTGGCTGTTCCTGGCGCTCGCCGCCGCTGCCGGCGGCGAGGATCTCGACGTCTTCGCCGACTCGCCGGCCGGACCGACGGTCGCCGCCGCGCCGCGACTCGAGGGGGAGTGGGTCTACCGCGGCCCGGAACTCACCGAGTCCCTGCAGGTCTTCGGCTCCCGGCGATTCGTCTACCACCACAGCGCCGGGGGCGTGGCTGCCGGCACCCTGTCGGTCGAGGGCGCCCTGCTGCGGCTGGCGGCGCCGCTGGTCACGCGCGTCTTCGCCTACGAACTGTCCCCCGGCGCGCTGCGGCTGATCCCCGACGCCGACGACCGCCCGGTCGAGCTGAGCGACCTGGCGGCGATGTCGCCGCACGGCTCGCAGGTGGTCACCTGGCGCCGCCGCGGCGCGGTCGCCGCGGACTGGTCGCTGCCGCTGGCCCAACCCGGCGACGTGGCCGGGACGTACCGGGTCGAGCCGGTCCCCGGCCAGCCGGAGGAGCTCTCCCTCAACCTCGACGGCACCTTCCTCTACCGCGGCCGCGGGACGGAGCTCGGCGGCCGTTATCGGCTCGCCGAGGGCGGCCTGGAGCTGACCAGCGGGCCGTTGACGAGGCGGTTCGAGGTGGCCCTGAGCGTGGCCGCCGACGGCTGGCGGCTGCGCCTGGCCGTGGCCGACGAAGCGCCGCCGCGGCCGATCAACGATCTTGCCGACCTGCCGCCGGCGTTCGGCCGGGTGGCGCTCTACCGCCGGCCGCTGGCGCCGCCGGCTGGCGACGAGCTGCTGGGCCGGTACCAACTCGCGGACGGGCAGCGCCTGATCTTCGCCACTGGCGGGGAGTTGCGCTACGGCAACGCCGCCGGGGCGGTGCTGCCCTGTCGCTGGGAGCTGGACGGGGTGTTCCTCGACCTCCGCATCACCGACGACCGCGGCGCCACCGAGTCACGGCGGTTCCTGGTTCAGCGGCTGCCGGACGGCCTGCTGCTGGTCGATACCGGCGAAGGCAGCGGCGGCGCGCAGCGGCTGCTGGCCGACCTGCCGCCGGTCGGCGGCGCCTACGCCCGGTACAGCACGTTCTGACGGGTCGGCGGCGAGGTGCGTGTCACCCCACCTCGCTCCCGCCCCACCGCCCCACCTCCCCCTCCCGTCTCCGTCTTTCCTGTGCAGAGATCTTGCAGCATGATACCGACGGGTGCACGCAGCGACCGCAACGCATCGAGGCGCGGTGGTATCGCGCCGACGGAGGAAAGGCAGGTGTTGGGATCGAGTCACCATGGCCCCGGCGGGATGGCGGACATGCAACCTGACGCCTCGGTCGCCCTCCAGGGCGCGCGCCGGGCCCTGGATCTCACCGGCTTGATCACCAACGTCCAGCGGTTCCGGGTATCGGACGGGCCCGGCGTCCGGAGCACGGTGGTGCTCAAGGGCTGTCCCTCGCGCTGCGTCTGGTGCGATTCCCGTGATCAGTGGCTGTTGCGGCCGGAGGTCGGACTGGGCCTGCCGTTCCGCGGCGAGCTGAGCTGCGCCCGGAGTCAGTCCGTCCTGGAGCTGCTGGCCGACCCCACGACCTGCGCCACCTGCCGGCGCTGTCCCGGTTTCTGCGAGCACGATCTACTGCGCACCATCGGCCGGGAGTGGACCATGTCCGAGCTGATGGCGCTCCTGGCGCGCGACGAGCAGCTCTACCTGCGCAGCGGCGGCGGGATCACCCTTGCCGGCGGCGAGCCGCTGTACCAGAGCGAGTTCGCCACCGCTCTGCTGCGCCTGGCCAAACGCCGGCGCTGGCACACCGCCGTGTACACCGGCGGCCAGACCTCGATCACGGTCTTCGAGGAGGCTTTGCGCCATTGCGACCTGGTGCTGTTCGAGCTCAAGGAGACCGACTTCGTGCTCCACCAGCGGTGGACCGGCTCCGAGCTGGAGCCCATCGTCCGCAATCTGGTCCGCGCCGCGGTCGGCCCGTGCGAGCTGCGCATCCGGCTGCCGGTGGTGCCCAGCTACAACGACCGCGACGAGCACTGGGAGCAAGTCGGGTGCCTGCTGGCCGATCTCCCGGGCCCGCCGCGGGTCGAGCTGGTGCCGCACGTCTCCCCGACCACGCCCGGCGAAGCCCGGCTGGGGCCGACGGCGCAAAGACTCGATCAGATCGTCGCGGGGCTGCGCTCGCACGGGCTGCGGGCGGCGGTGGCCTGAGCTACCGGCGCCGGACGCCGGACCGGCGCGCTACCCCAACAGTCGGCCGCGGATGTCTGACAGCAACTCCTTGGCCCGCTGGATGTCGGCGATCTGCTGCGGCCCGCTGATCTCCCGCTCGATGGTCAGCGGCCCGCGGTACCCGCGCTGGTAGAGCGCCGGGATCAGGGCGCGGATGTCCACCTCCCCCTCGCCCAGCGGCCGCTCGTGGCCCAGGCCCTCGCCCGGCTGCGGCGGCACGCCGTCCTTGCAGTGCGTGTTGAACACGTGCGGCGCCAACAACTCGACCACCTCCATCGGCCGGCTCTTGCCGTACAGCAGGAGGTTGGCCGGATCGAGGTTGATCCCCACCGCCCCGCCCAGATCGATATCATGGATCGCCCGCACCAGCGTTTGGGCGGTCTCCTGCCCCGTCTCGAAGGCGAACGTCTGGCCGTTGTCGGCGAAGTACTCGCACAGCGCGCGCATGGAAAGGATGAACGGCTGGTAGTTGGCGTCTTCCGGGTCCTCGGGGATGAACCCGACATGGCTGGTCACCGCGTCGATCCCGGCCTGCCGCGCCCAGTTGCTGATCCGCACCGCGCGGACGGCCCGCTCGCCGCGGGTCTCGGGCGGCACCAGGCCGATGGTCCGCGGCCCCTCGAACAGGTTCCAGCGGTGGCCGTGGAACATGATGAAGACCGACGTGACGACCACGCCGGAGGCTTCCATGTCCGCGCGGAACTCGCGAGTCAGCCGCTCGGCGTCGGGTCCGTACAGGTAGCTGTCCGGTGGCGACCCGAGCTGGCAGGTGGCGAAGCCCAGGTCACGGATCTTGGCGAACATCTCCCGCGGCGCTTCGTGCAGGCTGGTCATCACGCCCAGCGCCAGCGGCTCGACCTTCGGCATGGCGGCCTCTCCTCACTCCGGCTGTGCCGAGCCCGGACTCGCGGGCGGCTGCTGGCCGCGTTTGGCCTTCTTCTCCTGCGCCTGCCGGCGCAGCTCGTCGATATTCACGGGCGGCGACTCGATGTCCTTGCCCCAGTCGTCCTGCTTGCAGCCGGCCAGCAGCAGCACCGGCAGCAGGACCAGCAGCGGCGCCCACCAGCGGCGGTGTCTCATGGTTTGACTCCCCTCGTCTCAGGCGGCCCGGCCGCCTCGCCACGACACGTGGCGGTGATGCTCGCCCAGTACGCAGCCTGCTCCCAGCGCGGGCTGTTCTCGGCGGTGTGACAGGTCAGACAGGCCGCGACGGCGAGACTGCCCGGCCGCCGCGCCGGATCCGCCAGATGCGCCGCCAACTGGTCGTGGCAGCTCGCGCACTGGACCCCGCGATCGCCGGAGGCCAAGGGCCTCAGCCCGTCGCGCCGGGTGCGTTCGTCATGACAGGTCAAACAACCGGCCACGTCGCGGCCGGCCCGTTCGAGGGTCTCGACGGCCCGAGCGTGCGGGTGCCGCCGCCAGGCCGTCACCGTCGCCCCGTGGCAGCCGGCACAGGCGGCCACCGTCGGAAACGAAGAAGTGGTGCCCATCGCCGGCGTCGCCTGCCCCGCCTTGAGGCGGGCGTAGTAGTCGTCGACCCAGCCCTGGACGACGGGGTCGACCGGCCCGGTGAGCACCATCCGCTGCTCGGAATCGGTCCGCAGCCGGTCGCCCTCGAGGCGCACGGTGACCAGCGACAGCGACCGGCCGCGGCGCGCCACCGGGATCCAGAACACGCCGTGCGCAATGAGGCAGGGCTGCGAGAAGTCGCTGCCGGTGGCCAGCAGGATCAGCTCGGGCCGGTCCGCGGCGGGCAGCTTGTCCATCAACAACTCGGTGGCGGCGCGGCCCAGGTGGCTGATCAGGATCACCGGCCGGCACCCCTCGCTCCTCAGCGCCCGCAGCTCGCCGCCACCCCACTCGGCCAGCTCGCGCAGCGACACGTCGCGGTAGGCGACCGACACCAGCCCGACCCGCCACCCGCCGGGCGCGGTCAGAACGCGGCTGCGCTCCGGCGCCGGCGCGGCGCCGGGCGGCGGCTCCCGCCACGGCGGCACGACGCTGGCCAGCGGCAGCGCCGCCGCCGCCGCCACCGGCTGGAGCGCGTCCCACGAGGCCAGGTCATCGGACGACAGCCCGCCGTAATCGATCCCCATGCGGGCCAGGGCGCGCGCGGTCACCGGCCAGCGGTCGGCGCGCACGCCCATCCCGCCGACATCGACCACCCGGAGCTGCGGATGCGCGGCGCGCAGGCCGGCGATCAGCGCCGTCCGGCGGGACAGCCCGCCGCCGTTCTGCCCGCCGCAGCCGCACGGCTCGAGGTAGTCCTCGGTCAGTCCGGACACGGCCAGCAGCAGGGGCCGGTCCGGTGTGACGTCAACCCCGCCGGCGCCGGCCAGGGCGGCCAGGAGAACGAGCCCGCACCGCCGGCGGGCCGTCACGGCGAGGCCACCGGGCGGACGCCTTCGCCGCCCCGGCCGACCAGCGTCACACCGTACAGGCGCAGCGGCCGGTCGGCGTCGGTGGTGGTGCTCAGCACCAGCGCATCCACCGCCGGCCAGACGATGTCGCGCGCCGTGCCCGGTCCGCGGAACCACGACAGCGGCACGCTCGCCCGGTTCCGCCCCGCGCGCGCCTCGACCACGGCCGTGAACCGGCGCTCGGCATCGGTCCCGTATCGCTCCACCAGGGAGAGGGTCAACCGCGCCGGCCGAGACCCCGGATCGAGGTCGACGACCAGCTCGCGGACCTGCGCCCCGAGGCTGCGCAGCGCCGCGGTGCGGTTGGTCTCCAAGACCACCGGCTGCGACCCGTGAAGGTCTTCGGGGTAGGCCACGGTCAGCGCCTCGTGCTCGACGAGGCAGTCCAGGCCGAGCCGGCGTGACAGGTCCTCGGCCACGCGCCACCCGTCGGTGCCCGCGCCGAACGAGCCCAGCACCGGCGTCGGCCAGGGCGGCGGCTCGAGCACCAGACCCAGATCCTCCGGATGGAGCGAGTGGATGGTCGAGCACGCCACCCAGCCGTCGGAGGTGACCGCCTCGGCCACGACGTCCACCTCCGCCGCGGGCGCGGAGACCGCCACCGTGGCCAGCCACTCACCGCCGCGCCGCTCGGCCGGGACGGCGGTCCAATACGAGCCCGGCGTCGGCGCTGCGCCGGTGGTCAGGTGGAAGGTGACCCGCTCGGCGCCGACCACCCGCCGCGTTGGGACCGACAGCCGGAGGGCGCCGTTGTCCGTGCCGAGCTCCACCTCCGGCTCGCCGATGGGCGCGCCCGACCCGCCGAAGGCGTGCTCCAGCCACCGTGCGGCCTGGCCGAGACAGAGCGGCTTGGGGTAGTGGCCGGCGTTGGGCAGGACCACCAGGCACTTGTCCCGCGTGCCCAGCGCCCGGTACAGGTCAAGGCTGCCGGCCAGCGAGTAGGTCTGCGAGTTGGCGGGCACCAGGAACAGGCTTGGTCGCCGGCCGGCGGCGGCGTACTGCCGCGCCCCGAACGACTCCAGCCATCGCTCGCGCGACAGCGACGACTGCCTGGCCAGGTACCGGCCGACGCGCCCGAGATCGCCCTCGGCCCGGCCGACGTTGGCCGCGATCACCGCGCCTACCGCCGGCTCGATGGACCCGGCGATCACCGCCAGCAGCCCGCCCAACTCGTCGCCGGCCACCGCCACCTGCGTCACGTCCGGCCGCTCGGCCAGGAACCGGACCGCGCGCAGCACCGCCGCTCCGCCTTCGTAGAGCACCGAGCGGGCCACCACCGGCGTCACCCGAAAGACCTGCTCCAGGTCCGGCTCGCCATCGCTCACCGGTGACCAGCCCAGGCTCAGGCACAGGTACCCCAACCGCGCCCAGTGGATGGCGGCCAGGCGATCTCCCGGCCGGCCCACATCCGGCAGGCAGAGCACCCCGGCCAGCGGCGCGCGGCCTGTGGGCCGGGCCAGCCAACCGGTCGCCGTCCGCGTCCCGCCCGCCCCGGCTCCGACCGGGTAGCTGACCGACTCGACCACCACCTGGCCCTCGGCCTGGGGAGGACCGAGCCGGACCGCGAACGGCGTCGCCGCCAGCGCCGCCAGGTCCCACGGAGCGCGGGGCGCGGCGACCGGATCTCCGGGCGCGGCCGATTCGAGCACCACCGTCTCCGGCGGCGCCGGATTCCGGCCGCGGACCGCGGCGACGACCATGGCCGCCACCACGGCGACGGTGACGAACCCGGAGATCAGTCGCCGGTCCGCGCGCGAGACGGTGAGCTGGCCGCGGTTGGCCAGCAGGAACAGCACACTGAGGAATGGCAGGGCCGGCAGGCCGGTATCGATCAGCCCGATGCCCCACAAGGTGTGGGTCATGGTGATGCCGATGGTGAAGGCCGCCATGAGCACCCAGTAGGTGCGCACGACGCCCAGCCCGAAGCGCTGCGCGGCGGCCAGGAACCAGGCCAGGAAGAGAAAGTCGCCCGCGCCCACCAGCCCTTGGACCAGCTCGGTGCCCGGGACCGGCCAGGCCAGGCTGCCGAGGTCCATCATCCACCCCAGGCCGGTCGCCTGCCCGCTGGCCACGGCGCCGGTGAGGCCGAAGAAGACCGAGAAGACGTCCCCCACGGCGATCACCCAGGCGGCCAGCACCAGGTGCGCGTGCTGCCGGAGCCCCAGCGACAGCAGCCACCCAGCGGCGGTGGCCCAGAGCAGCAGCCCGACCGCCGCGCCAACCTGGCGCACCTCGTCGCTGACCGCCGCCGTGCGCAGGACCAGGCTCAGGGTCAGCCCGGCCAGCAGCGCGCCGAGCGCCGCCGGCCAGGGCGGCTGGAGCTCGACCACCAGGATCACCAGGCAGCCGGCCAGGAGCACGGCGCTGACGGCCGCCACCCCGCCGGCGACCTCGGGCAGGATCGGCTGCATCTCCGGGGCCAGCGCCCGCAGCAGCGCGTAGGCGCCGATCCAGAGGATGAGGGAGACCGTCAACGAGCGCGGGGCCGAGCGTTGCTTGGGCGTCCGGCCGCCGCCGTAGAGCATCATCCCGGCGCAGAACGCGCCGGTCACCACCAGGATCAGCAGGCACCACATCGCGGTGGCGGCGACGATTCCGGGCATGGTGGCCAGGCGCAGGACCAGCCGGGTCTCCTGCCCGGCGGCGACCACCACCTCGCTGTGGCCGACGAACCGGGGCACCTGTTGGCCGGTCAGGCTGTACACGCCGGGCGTCAGGCCGTCGAAGCGGAACAGTCCCCCGGGCCCGGTGACGATCACCCGGGCCGGCCCGCCGCCGGCTAGCTCGAGCCGCACACCTTCGGTGGCGGCCGCCGGCTCGCCGCTGAGGCGGAGGATCTCGACCCGCCCGACGAGCGTCCCCGGTGCCTCTTGCGCCCCGGCGCCGGCGGCCACGAGCAACACCAGTACGAACACCGGCAGCCGGCCGGCGGTCCTACCGACCGATTCGGGCGCGCCGCTCACGAGGTGCCGAGCCGCGCGGCTACGGGCGCCAGGTGGCGCGCCCTGGCCGCCGCCACGTATCCGTCGCCGGCGGCGGGGCGGATGTCGGCCAAGACCCGCTCGGCCTCGGCCAGATCGGCGGCGGCGCCGGCCGGGTCGCCGGCCAGCCGCAGCCCGGCCCGGACCGCCAGCGCGGCCGTCAGGTGTTCCGGCGCACCCATCGCCGCGGCCACGGCCAGCGATTCATCCACGTCCCGCAGGGCCGCCTCCGGCTCGGCCGCGCGGAGCAGCGCCCGGACCCGCAGCACCCACGCCTGGGCCGGCTTGAGGCCCAGCGTCGCACAAATCTCCAAGGCCTCGCCGCAGTGCGCCATCGCCTGCTCGGCCCGGCCCAGCTCGGCCTCGGCGGCGGACAGCTCGGACAGGGCCCGGGCCATTTCCGGCTCGCTGTGATCGCCGCGCGCGGCCTCGAGCACTTCGCCCAGCCGCTGGGCGGCGGCCTTGGGCTCGCCACGCCACAGGTCCAGCCGGCCGTGAGCGATGCCGAGATCGCCGCGGCCGGCCAGGTCGCCGGCCCGCTCGACCACCTGGTCGGCCTCGGCCAGCAACGCCCCGGCCCGGTCCAGCTCCGCGCACAGCATGTGCACCTCGGCCAGCGCGGCCAGGGAGCCGGCCTCCCACCGCGAACTGCCGGTCTCACGCGCCAGGGCGACCGATTCGTCCAGGTGTTGTCGCGCCTCCTCCAGCCGGCCCATGACCGTCAGGGTCCGACCGAGCCAGTGCCGCACCTCGGCTTCGACGCCTTTCTCGCCGGTTTGCTGCGTGATCTCCAGCGTCCGCTGGTAGGCCTTCCGCGCCTCGACCAGGTTGCCCAGGTTGCGGTGCGCCGAGCCCAGGTTGCCCGAGGTGTAGCACTCCAGGCGCATCTGCATCGGGTCGTCTTCGGGCAGCTCCTCCAACAGCTCGGAGCAGATCGCGCACTCCTCGAGGATCTTGGCGTAGCGGCCCATGCCCTCGTACGCCGCGGCCAGGTTGTTGTGCGCCACCCATAGGCTGAACGGCTCGAACTCCATCTTTTCGACCTGGATTTCGAGCGCCTTCTGGAAGTGGTCCAGGGCGGCCTCGTAGTGTCCCTGCAGATAGCACAGGTTGCCCATCCCGTACTCGCTGTCGCGGACGCCGTCCCAACTGCCGCTGGCCTCGTACTCGGACCGGACCTGCCGCCAGTAGGTCCCGGCCTCGTCGAAGTTGCCCAGGGCGGTGTGCTGGTGCGCCAGCATGTACGAGGCGTCGATCACCGCGTCGCGGTCGTCCAGCTCGCGGGCCAGGTCGAGCCGCCGCTGGCCGAACTCCAAGCCCTCCTTGTCGCCCACCAGCGACTGCACCCCGGTCAGGCCCTTGAGCACCTCCAAGGTAACCTCCGGCAGGTTCTCGAACCCGCCGTCGCGGCCGATCTCCTCAGCCTTCTCCAGCGCCCGTTTGTAGTGCAGGATGGCGTTCTGGTTAGCATAGCTCCGCGCGGCGCGGGAGGCGCTCTGCGGCAGGTAGACCAGCGCCTTGGCGGCCTCGCTGGAGTTGTAGTAATGGTACGCCAGATCGTCGATGTAGGCGCCCAGGCTGGCGGCGTAGTGGTCCTCGATGTACAGGCCCACTTGGCCGTGCAGCCGGCGCCGCTCGGCGCGCAGGAGATTGTTGTAGGCCACGTCGCGCGCCAGGGCGTGCTCGAAGGTGTACTCGGTGTCCTGTGGCGACTGGTTGGCCAGCTTGATCAGCTCCCGCTCCTGCAGCAGGTCGAGCATCTCGTCCAGCCGCTGAAGCTGTTCGGCGCCCAGACAGAACTCCAGCGCGCTGCGCCGGAAGTAGCGCCCGATCATCGCCACGCTGGCGGCCTGCAGCAAGCTTCGCGGCGCCTCGGGCAGCTTGTCGATCCGGCTGAGAAGGATCTCCTCGACGCTGTCCGGGACCAGATTGCCCAGCTCCTCGACGCTGATCAGCAGCCGCCCGCGGCGGAAGTCGATGGTCGGCCGGCCGGACTGCTCGGCCCGCTCGACCAGCGCCGTGACCGTCTGGTCGATGAAGAACGGGTTGCCCTGCGACTTGTTGAACACGGCCTCGGCCAGCGACGAGTCGATCTTCGCCTCGTCGGCGATGAAGCCGCGCTGGAGGAGCAGCGAGCCAACCACCTCGCGGGTCTCCTCGACCCCCAGTCGCTGCGGCGTCACGGCCGTGTAGTGCGGGTGTTGCTCGTAGTCATGGGCGAAGTCGGGGCGGAAGGCCAGGACCAGCAGCAGTCGCGAATCGGTGCACCGCCCCACCACCTCGTCGAGGATCTGGCGCGAGGAACTGTCCATCCACTGCAGATCGTCGAGGAACAGGACCACCGGCCGGCGCAGGCTCTGGGCCCGGAAGACGGTGAAGACGGTGTCGCGCAGGCGGGCGTTCAGCTCCTGCGGGTCGAGCTGCTCGAATTCCCGGCTGCCGAAATCGACACCCATGACCCAGGCCAGCGGCGGTCCGTGCAGCTCGACGTCCAGCTCCAGCCCGTTCAGCAGCGCGCCGATTTTCTTGCGGCGGACCTCCTCGCTGTCGGCATCCTCCAGCTCGCACAGCTCGCCCAGCACCTCGCGCAGCGGGAGGAACGACAGGTTCACCCCGTAGCTCAGGCACCGTCCCTCGAGGAACTGCGCCTCGTCCTGATCGAGCCGTTGGCGAAGCTCCCAGACCAACCGCGACTTGCCGATCCCGGCCTCGCCGCGGATGCCGATCACCTGCCCCTCGCCGCCTTCGGTCAAAGTCCAGGCCTTGAACGCCTGTTCCAGGAGCTCGTCGCGGCCGACCATCCGGCTCATGCCCTCGGCCTCGGCGATTTCCACCCGGGCCGCCCGCCGCTTCTCGGCCGTCACCAACCAGATCGGCACCGGCTCGGACTTGCCCTTGACCTTGACCGGCTGCAGCTCCTCCAACTCGAAGCTGGGCGCCACGCGGCGGTGGGTGTTGACCGAGATCAGCGAGCCGCCCCACTGACAGGCGGTCATCAACCTCGCCGAGAGGTTGACCGTGTCGCCCATGGCGGTGTATTCCATCCGCCCGCCGGCGCCCACGCCGCCAACCCGGACGGGACCGGTGTTGAGCCCGATCCGCAGCCGCAACGGCGTGTCCGTCGGGATGGTCCCGTCCTCGTGCAGGCGGGCCAGCTCGTGGTGCATCCGGACCGCCGCCCGGACGGCCCGCTCCGGCGCGTCCTCGTGCGCGACGGGCGCGCCGAACAAGGCCATGATGTCGCCGTCGAGGAACTTGTCGATGTAGCCGTCGAAGGCCTCGACGATGTGCTGCTGCGCCAGCCGCTCGAAGACCTCGTTCATGACCTGCGTCTGGCGCTCGCGGCCGTGGACGTCGGTCATCTCGGCGAACCCGTCAAGATCGGCCATCATCACCGTGATGGTCCGCAGCTCGTCACGCTTGGCCTGCTCCAGCGACGCCGGCGCCGGCGCCTCCTCGGCCACCGGCTGGGCCGCCTTGGCCCCGACTTCGGCCAGCCGCACCCCGCAGCCGCCGCAGAACCGGTCCCCGACCCGGTTGGAGAACCCGCAGCAGGGGCAGCAAACCTCGAGGCTCACGCCGCAATGGTTGCAGAACAGCCGGCGCGCGTCGTTCTCGGAGCCGCAACCAGAACAGGTAATGGTCATCGCCGACTTTCGCCGTCCGACGCAGCCGGAGTTCCCCCGGACCGGTCTCTTCGCCGGCCCGGAGTATAGTCAACGCCGGCCCCAATGTCAAACCGCTCAGGCCCTCGCCGGACGGCTCAAGACGCCGCTTTGCCGCGCCGCGCGAATCGTCCTCGGAGCCGATTCGCCGGACGCCCGAGACAACCTCCACCGATCCCGAGCCCGCGCTGTGGCTACCGTCTTAGGAAACCTGCACCAGATGCCTTGCTTATCAGGAAAACTTGTGATCCAAATGTTGCGAGACTCCGCCGGTCTCCCGGCGACCGGGGTTGAGCAGGGCTACACTCCCATCACTTCGTGCTGGCGCGAATGGCTGGAGCGCTGTCGGCGACTTGGTCGGGAAGGTGGAGATTAGGATGAAGGTGAAGCTGATTGGAGTCCTGGGTGTCGCTCTGCTGCTGGCGGTGATGCCGGCGGCCGCCTGTGGCGGCGGCTGCTCCGCCGGAGGCGCGAGCGGTGAGGCGGTCGACCAACAGTCGCTGCCGGCGCTCGAAGCGCGGGCGGTCAACCTCCGCTGGCGCCTCCACGAGTTGAGCTACTCCGACATCGCGACCACCAGCGATCGGGACCGGACCCGGGCCGAGTTGGATCGCGTTCACAGACTGATCGACACGGCGCGTCGCGAGCGGGCCGAGGCGCGTGTGGCCGAGGCCATCCGGCTCGACCGCGCCGAGGTGCGGCAGATGGTCATGCTGACCACCATCGAGCACGCCGAGTAGCGGCCTCAATCGAACAGGATTCGCGGCCGGGGCGGCTCGCCCCGGCCGCGGTCGTTTGGGGGAGGGACCGCCGCGCCCGCGGAGAACCTCCGGCCATGCGCCCGCGATGGCTCGTCCTGCTTCTCCCGCTGCTGCTCACCCCGGCCTGTCCGGCCGCGACCGCGCAAGTCGGGCGGGTCAATACCCTGTGGGTCGTTCCGGCCCTGCGTCACGCCTGGGTCGAGCCGCTCTACGCCAAGCGCAAGCCGGGCGGCGGGCTGTACCTGATCGACGGGCTGACGGTCCAGCGCGACATCGGTTTCTCGGCCCGCAACGCCATCGCCTTCCTGGCCGCCGGCCCGCCTGGCTACACCGGCTTCGCCCGGCCTTGGCGCAAGCACGATCTGTACTACTACTGGAACGACCCCGATCAGCCCCGCGGCGGGCCGTCGGCCGGGGTCGGTTTCGCCGTGGCCGGGTACTCGGCCATGCTCGACCTCCCGGTCCGCGACGACGTGGCGGTGTCGGGCGGGATCGATGCGGCCGGCCAGGTCGGCGCGGTGGGCGGGGTCGAGTTCAAGATCCCCGCCGCCCTGGCCGCCGGGATGCGCACGCTGTGCCTGCCGGCGGTGTCGGCGCCGCGGGTGCAGGACCTGACCAGCGCCCTGGCCCGCCGGCTGCGAGTGGTGGCCTGCGACCGGGCCGAGCAGGCGTTCTTCGAGGCCTTCGGGCTGGACGGGCCGGAAGCCGACCGCTGGGATCGGGTGGACACCCTCTACTACGACCTGTTCGACGCCGCGGCGCGGGGCGAGCCGGTCAAGGCCCGGCTGGCGGCCGACGAACTGGTCGAGCTGGTTCCCGGCGACCTCAGCGCGCAGCGGCTACGGCTCGACTACCGTCACGTGGACATGACCGGCGCGGCGGCCAACCTGTTCGCCGACGCGGCCCAGTACGACCGCGACGGGCTGCCGGACGAGGCGTTGAAGACCGCTCGCCGGGCCTGGTCGTACGCCGACGAGACCACCCGCGAGCGGCACCGGGCGCTCTTGGAGCGGCTCGAGAAGAACAACCTGCCGGCCGCCTCGCGGCAGATCCTGGAGCGGGCCCAAACGTTGGAGCGCGACGGGGACGTCGGCGCCGCCTGGCGGCTGGTGGCCGAGCTGGGCGAGCGGCATTCCGACCACCCCTACCTGCGCCGGCTCAAGGAGCAGTGGACCCGTTACGGCGCGGTCTCGCTGCTGGAGGAGCAGACGGCGCGGCGGCCCGACGAGCCGGCCGGCTGGTCGGCCCTGGCCCGGGCCTACCTCGAAGCCGGACAACCCGCTCGCGCCGCCGAGACCTACCTGACGCTGCGGCTCCGGCAGCCGGACCAGCCGGCCTGGCCGGCCGCCCAGGCCCGCGCCTTGGCCGCCGCCGAGCGCCTGCCCGCCGCCGGTGAGGTGCTCCGCGAGATGCGCGGCCGGTGGCCGGCCGAGGCCGATCAAACGGCTGTCGCGCTGGGGCTCGAGCTCAACCCGCCACGGTTCGAGGTCAGCGCCGCGCCGCTGCTCGGGTACCTGGCTTCCGCCGTGCTCCGGGCGGTTGACGAGAGCGGCCCGCCGCTGTTGGCCGCGGCGCTGGACGACCGGCCGGAGATCGCCGTCGCGGCGACCGGCGCGCGGCTGACCATCGACCTCGGCCGGCTGGAGCCCGGCGCCCACCAGGCGCGGCTCTCGGCCCGCGACCGGTTCGGCAACCAGACCAGCTACCCGCTGGCCCTGACCGCCCCTGCCCCGGCGCCGCCGGCGAGCGGGCCGACGGGGCAGCCAGGCCGCTGCCGGCTGGCGCCCGAGAGCGCCATCCGCGCCGCCACCGGGACGGTGCTCCAGTTCGACGGTCCGGCCTGGTCCACCGGCGAGCAGCGGGTGACTGAGGTCTTGCTGGACGGCGTCGCGGTCGCCGCCAAGCCGCCTTTCCCGGTGACGCTGACCGTAGGTGACGGTACGCGCAAGCTGGCCATCGGCTGCCGCTTGGCCGACGGCTCCATCAGCGCGCGAACCCTGCAGCTCACCGGCGGCGAGCCGCCGGCCTGGCTGGCCAGTCCCGCGGCCGGGGACAAGCTGGCCGGCACCGTGCCGGTGGTTCTGGCCGGGCCGGAAGCGGCCGGCGAGTGGACGCTGCTGGTCGACGACCGGCCCTGGCGCGCGCCCGAGATCGGCGGCCTGCGGCGGCTGGACACCGTGGCACTGGCCCCCGGGCCGCATCGTTTGCGGGCGCTGATCCGGGCCGGCGGCCGGGTGGTTTTGTCAACGGAGCTGACCGTGGACACCGGTCCGGCCGGCGACCGGCCGGAGGGCGAGTTCGACCAAGACGAGCTGCTTCCGCCACCGGTCCCCGCCGCGGCGCTGTTCGCCACCGGGGAGCTGACCCACCGGGCGCTGCGGCTGTGCGCGCCGCCGGGCACCGTCCGGCTGGTGCCGGACAGCTACCGGCCGGGACCCGCCCCAGCGGCCACGGCCACCCCGCTCCGCCTCGACGGCGAGCCGCTCCCGCCCGGCGCCCGGCTGGTGCTCGGCGCCGGCGACGCGGTCTCGTTCCGCTCGCTGGCCGACCCGGCGGCGTTAGGCGAACGGCCGGTGCTCCTGCCCGGACCGTTCGTGACCCGCGCCTGGCGGCCGGAACAGCCCGGCACCTACCGCCTCGACCTGGCCGCCGGCCCGCTGGTGCTGCGGGTCGAGCCGCACCCGCCGGTGAGCATCCTCCGGCCGCCGAGCGGCGCGACGCTGGCCGCGGCGACGACCTTCGAGGTGTCGCTGGCCGATCTCGCGCTGCGCGGCCTGACATTGCTCGACGGCGGTCGGGTGATGGGCACCTGGCCGGCGCCCAGCGGTTTCGAGCTGGATCCGGCACGGATGGAGAGCGGCTGGCACGTGCTCCGCCTGGTCGCGGTCGCGGTCACCGGCGAGCGGCTGGTCTCCCCGCCGTGCGCCGTCGAGGTCCCCTGATCAGCGCTCCTGCGCCATGCGGACGATGAACACCACCGTCCCGCCGACCAGGACCACCAGGGTGGTGACCATCACCGGCTGGGGCAGCCCGGCCCGTTGACCGAGCGCCACGTCGACGCTGAGCCAGGCGATCAGGTTGAGCATCACCGCCACGGCCAGGCGGACGAACAGCATCAATTGCCGGTACAGGGCGTGCAGGCCGGCGCGGTTGTCGTCGGTCACCTTGACCGGATAGTTGCCCAGTTCGGGATGAGCACCGACGAAGGCCATCAGCCCTTCCATCACCAGCGACATGGCCGGCAGCGCCCAGATCATGGCTTTGGGGCCCCAGCCATCGGGCTGCCCGGCGAAGTTGAAGTGGGTCGGGACCCGCTCGGGCAGGGCGGACCAGGCTGCCAGGATGCGCACCGCCGTGGCGGCGAGGCAGGCCGTCGGAAGCAGTGACAGCAGTCGACGCGCCGACATCGTTGCTCTCCGGGCGGCGGTCAGGAGTCCGCCGCCACCCGCGCCGCGGCCAGAGCCGGGGTGAGTGGAGTCCGGACCAGCTTCCGGCCGGCCAAGAGGTACGCCAATCCTCCGGCGATGTCCTCCGCCAGGAGGTCGTCGAGATCGACCGGCGCCCCGCTCAGAACCAGCACGTCGAGCCCGTCCAGCACCGCCGCCAGCGCGCCGACCGCCCGCCGGACGCGGCGCGCCAGCCAGCGCAGCGCCTCCGCCGACGCCTCATCCCCGGCGGCGCGCAGCTCGGGCAGGGCGCGCTTCCCGCCGCTCACCCCGGCCACCCCGCCGTCGATGGTCAGCGCGCGCTCGACGCTGCCAGGCGACTCGCCCAGTGGGTCGAGCAGGTACAGCACCGCCGCCGGATCAAGGTCGCCGGCGGTGCGGTATCCGGGCAGGCCCTCCAGCCCGGTCGCTCCGGCGGTGATGTCCACCGGCTGGCCGGCGAGCACCGCCGCGGCGCTGCTCTCGGGCCCGATCAGGACCGACACCACCCGCTCGGCTCCCGCCTCGGCGGCGGCCAGGCGATGGACCGGTCCGTGCCGGCCGGCCCGCCGATACGCGCGCGGGGTGACCGGCTCGGGCGGCAAGGCGTACGACCGCGCCGGCTCCGGCAGCTCGGCGAACCAGGCGTCGTCGTAGACCACCAGGTGCCGGTGCTCCGGCCAGCGGCGCCGGGCGGCGGCCAGGATGTCCAGCCGCAGGCAGGTCTCCTCCGGCTCGACGCAGCCGGCGGCGGCGACCGCGGCGAGGTCCGGCGATCCGTCCACCTCGGGCGCGCCGGGCGGGGCGTGGAGGAGGCGGTGGACGAACGCCGCGACGTCCTCGGCGCGGGTCGCCTGAAGCTCTTGGAGCTGCCGGCGCGGGTCGAGGGTGGCGCTGGTCAACACGACGGGCGGGCCCAGGCGGACCTGGGTGACGGTCAGTCCCGCCGGGGAGGCATCGAGGACCAGGCAGGCCGTCACCGCTTGAGCTGTTGCAGCCCGTCCTCGACGCTGGCCATGCCGCGCGTGAGGACGGCCTTGACGTGGCTCAGCAGACTGAGCGCGTAGTCGTCGGCGGAGCGGCGGGTGCTGTCGGAGTATTCCTCGGCCGAGCGGCGCACCTCGGCGGCGTACGACTCCGCCTCGTCGCGAAGCTGGCGGGCATAGTCCTCGGCGTTGCGGATCATCTCCGCCGCGCGCTCCTCGGCCAACCTGGCGATCTCGTGCTCGCTGGCCAGCGCCCGCGCCCGTTGCGAGGCTTCTTCGAGGATCTGCGCCGATTCGGCCCGGGCGTTCTCGCGCTCGGTCTCGATCCGCCGCCGGACCTCGATGGCGTGGTTCTCCGCGTCGCGGAGGATGGCCTGGGCGTCCTGGTACTCCTTGGGCAGACTCTCGTCGAGGGCGACGATCAGATCGAGCAGGTCGCGGTGTGAGAGCATGACCTTGTCGGTCAGCGGCACCCGCGGGCAGTGCTCGACCAGCGACTGCATGTCCTCGAGGATGTCCTTGTGGCTAGGGCTAGCGATGACGCGCCTCGCCATTCCGCTCCGTCACCCGCCGGAGGAGGGGCTCGACCACGTTCGACGGAACCAGCCCGCCGATGTCGCCGCCGAACAGCGCCAACTCGCGGACGATGCTGGAGCTGAGATAAGAGTGCTGTGCGTTGGCCATGACGAACAACGTCTCGATGGCGGGCTCCTGCAACCGGTTCACGTGCGCCATCTGTAGCTCGAACTCGAAGTCCGACACGGCTCGCAAACCCTTCACGATGACCCGCGCCTCGCGACGCTCCGCGTACTGTACCAGCAAGCCTTCAAAGATGTCAACACGGACGTTCGCGAGGTGTGAGCAGGCCGCGGCGGCCATCTCGGCGCGTTCCGGCTGGCTGAACCAGGGCTCCTTGCCGTGGCTCCGGGCCACCGCCACGACCACCTCCTCGAACAGCCTGGCCGCCCGCTCGATCACGTCCAGATGACCCAGGGTGATGGGATCGAAGGTGCCCGGCACGATCGCCCTCATGGTGTCCGTCCTTCCCGGTAGAAACTCAAGACCGTCTCACCGCTCCGCCGCTCCCGGTAGCGGGCCAGCCGGCCGGCCTGCTCCGGCAGTTCCTCACGCCGGGAGTGCTGGACGATCAGCACCCCACCGTCCAGCACACCCGCCTCGGCCACCTGGCCGACCACCGCCGCCGCCAGGCCGACCTCGTACGGCGGGTCGGCGAACACGATGTCGAACCGCCGGCCTTCAGTCGCCAGCTTAGGCAGCGCGCCGGCCACGCTGGACTGCCACACCTGCCCGCGCTCGGCGAAGCCCAGCGCCTCCAGATTGCGCTCCAGCGAGCCCACCGCCCGGCCGCTCGACTCGACGAACAAGGCGCTCTCGGCGCCGCGGCTGAGCAGCTCCAGCCCGACGCTGCCGAACCCCGCGAAGAGGTCCAGCACCCGCGCGCCCGCCAGCTCGCGCTGCACCATGCTGGCCAACGCCTCGCGCACCCCGGCCGGGGTCGGCCGAGTCGACCGGCCGTGGCCGGATTCCAGGTACCGGCCCCTGGCGCTGCCGCCGGTGATCCGCAATCGCACGATGACTCCTCGCGGCCTACCCCACCTCCGCCAACTGCCCGCGCTCGCGGAAGCGGTGGCCGACGAACCGGGCCAGGGACAGGTGCTCCGGCGACTCCAACCGCGGGTCGCGGGCCACCAGTTCCTGCGCCGCCTCGCGCGCCTGCTCCAGCAGCTTGCCGTCCCGGGCCAGATTGGCCACCCGGAAGTCCATGCTCCCGCTCTGCCGCGTCCCGCCCAGCTCGCCCGGCCCGCGCAGGTCCAGATCCGCCTCGGCCAGCTTGAAGCCGTCGCTGTAGGTCACCATGAAGCGCATCCTGGCCCGCGCGTCGCGGTACTGCAAACCGCTTTCGTCGTCGACCAGATCCGGCCCGTACCGGGCGTCGGTGAGCAGGAAGCACCAGCTCTCGTGCGCGCCGCGACCCACCCGCCCGCGAAGCTGGTGGAGCTGCGCCAGGCCGAACCGGTCGGCGTTGACGATCAGCATCACCGTCGCGTTGGGCACGTCGATGCCGACCTCGATCACCGTCGTCGCGGCCAGGATGTCCAGTTCCCCGGCCCGGAACCGGCGCATCACCTCGTCCTTCTCGTCGGGCTTCAGCCGCCCGTGGATCAGGCCCACCTCGAACTGCTTGAAGTGCTCCCGCAGGTGCTCGGACATGGCCGTGGCCGCCTCGACGTCCTCCAGGGCCTCGCTCTCCTCGACCAACGGGCAGACCACGTAGCACTGTCGGCCCTCGCGCAACAACTCCTTGATGCGCGAGTACAACTCGCGGCGGCGGCCGAGCGGGTACCATTCGGTGGCCACCGGGATCCGCCCGCGCGGCAGCTCGTCGATCACCGAGGTATCCAGCTCCCCGTAGACCGTCAGTGCCAGCGTCCGCGGGATGGGCGTGGCGGTCATCACCAGCACGTCCGGCGTGACCCCCTTGCCGGTCAGCAGCTTGCGCTGGACCACCCCGAAGCGGTGCTGCTCGTCGACCACCACCAGCCCGAGCTGATCGAAGTCCACGCCCTCTTGGATCAGCGCGTGGGTGCCCACCGCGATGCGCGTCTCGCCGGACGACAGGGAGGCCAGGCTCGCGCGCCGCTGTTTGGTGCCGGCCCGGCCGGTGAGCAGATCGACCTTCACGCCGAGCGGCTCGCACCAATGCCGAATGACCCGGAAATGCTGCTCGGCCAGGAGCTCGGTCGGGACCATCACCGCCGCCTGGTGGCCGTTGTCGGCCACGGTCAGCATGGCCACCAGCGCCACCAGGGTCTTGCCCGAGCCCACGTCGCCCTGGATCAGCCGGTTCATCGGCCGCGGCTGGGCCAGGTCGGCGCGGATCTCGGCGATCACCTTGTGCTGCGCGCCGGTCAGTTCGAAGGGCAGGGAGTCGAGCAGCCGGTCGGCCAGCGGCGAGTCGGTCTTGAAGGCGATCCCCCGCCCGCGCGCGTCGTACTCCTGGCGCCGCTGCGCCAGGGCCACCTGCAGCCCGAAGAACTCCTCGAAAACCAGCCGGCGGCGGGCCAGCAGGCAGGCCTCGTCGCTCTCCGGGAAGTGGAACGAGCGGACCGCCTGCCGGCGGCCGACCAGCTCCCATTCCTCCCGCACCCGGGCCGGGATGACCTCGGGCAGCAGCTCGACGAACTCGTCCAGAGCCGACTTGATCCAGCGCCGCAGCGTGGTCTGCGGCAGGCCTTCGGTGAGCGGGTAGATGGGCACCAGCCGCCCGGTGTGGATGGACTCGCCGTCGGCCTCGAGCGGCTCCCAGGTAGGCTGGACGATCTGCAGCCGGCCGTACCGGTCGAGCTGCACCCGGCCGGAGAAGATCACCGGCTGGTGGAGCGGCAACTGGTCCCTTAGCCAGGGCTGGTTGAACCACACCAGGTCGATGCCGCCGGTGCCGTCGGTGACGTAGGCCTTGAGCAGTTTGAGCCCGCCGCGGCGGGGCTTGATCTCCTCCACCGAGCGGACCACGCCCTGGTAGGTAGCCAGCAGCTCGGTCGAGGCATCGGCCAGGCGGAGGATGTGGGAGCGGTCCTCGTGCCGACGCGGGAAGTGGCCGAGCAGATCGCCGACGGTCTCGATCCCCAACCGCTCCAGCAGCCGCGCGCGTTGCGGCCCGACGCCGCGCAGGTACTGCACCGGCCGGTCCAGGTCCGCCGGGGAGACCGGCCGCCGCGGCGCCTCCGGCCGGGGCTTGGGCACGTCGGCGCGGGCGGGCTCGGGCCGGGCCGGGACCGGCGGCAGCACCACCGGCTCGAGCCGGGCGGTGGCCGGCGGGGTCTCGGCCAGGACCGCGTCCAGCCGGCGTTTGACCTCCCGCAGCCGCTTGGCCCGCTCAGCCAGGTTCAGCGAGCCGTAGCCCTCGAAGATGGCCCGCATCCGCTGCAAATGCTCCACGGCCGGATGCCCGTCGGGCGCGGCCGACAGCGCTTGCTCGACCAGCCGGACCAGGTGCCGGTCGAACCCGCCCACGGCGGCGTGGTTCAGGCAGCCGGTGCGGTACTCGACCTTCAGCGGCGCGAGCATCCCCCGCAGCAACTCCGCCAGCTCAGCCATCGCCGCTCTCGCGGGTGGCCACCAGCACCCGGAACCCGCCCTGCCGCTCGGCCACCTCGGGCGGCCCGACCAGCTCGGCCAGGTGCTTGCCCAAGGTGTTCACGCCCAGGTGCTTCGACCCGACCAGCCACAGCTTCCCGCCCGGCTTGAGCTTGTCCGCCGCCGCGGTCAGCAGCGGCACCACCACCTTCCACCCGGCCCGCACCGGCGGATTGGTGACCACGTGATCCTGCGGCGGGAGCGCGATGGCTGCCAGATCGTCGCCCTCGATCACGGTGACGTTGGCGACTCCGTTGAGCGCGGCGTTCTCGCGACTCAGCTCCGCCGCCCGCGCGTTGACCTCGAACAGCGTCGCCATTCCCTCGGGTCCGGCCAGCCGCGCCGCGACCAACCCCACCGGCCCGTACCCGGCGCCGACGTCCAGCACCCGCGCCCCCGACTCGATGGCGATGGTCTCGGCCAGCAGGCGCGTGCCCGGGTCGAGCCGGCCATAGGAGAAGACGCCGTGGTCGGTGATGAATCGCCACTCGACACCACGCAGCCGGACGCGGATCTCACGCCGCTCGGAGCTGCTCTGCGGCGCGGCGCTGAAGTAGTGGTCGCTGCCCATGAAAAGGTCGTTCCCGAGCGGATTATAGGCCCGCCCCCGCCGGCCCGTCAACGCGCTCCGCAACGCTGTCATCCAGGCCGCCAGCACCCCGGTGGCATTAATAACAAAAGATAAATACGGGCTCCGTCCCCAATTAATCCGTCCCGTGGATCTCGCGCCACAGGTCGGCGAACATTCTGGCCGAGCCGGGGCCGAAGCCGGCGTAGTGGTTGTTGAAGAAGGCCCAGGCGCGCATCCGGGTGACGATGGGCAGGAGCCGGTCCACCCATTGCCTCAGTTCGCGCTCGCGGTCCCAGACGAGCTGGCCGAACCGCTGAGTGATCTCCCCGGCCGCCAGGAGCGTGTCGAGACGCTCGTCGATCCGGCGGCGGTCGCCCAGGAACCGGACATAGGCGAACGGGCCGGTGACCGGGTCGAGGCCCTGCTCTTGCAGCCGCGCCAGGCTGGGCATGGTGTAGTAGGCGGTCAGCGCCAGGGGCACCTGGTACTGCCGGAGCAGGTCGGGCAGCGGGCCGCGCAGCCAGGCGGCGTTGCGTACTTCGAGCACCCAGTCGGCCGCCTCCGCCCAGCGCGGGAGCCAGGCGGCAAGGTCGGCCAGGAAGCGCTGACCGGTCTCGTACTCCCGCGCGTCGGCGCCCTTGGCCACGTAGGGAAACTGCAGCAGCAGCGGCCCGCGGCGCTCGCCCAGGCCGTCGGTCACCTCCAGCAGCTCGGCCACCGCGGCGTCCGAGTGGGCCAGCCCGTCTTCGTGGGTGACCTGTTGCGGCACCTTCAGCGCGAACCGGAAGTGGTCGGGTGTCTTGGCCCGCCAACCGGAGATCATCGCGCGGGAGGGCATCCGGTAAAAGGTGGCATCGACTTCGACGGCGGGGAACCAGCGCGCGTAGAACCCGATCCGCTCGGCCTCGGGCAGATCGTCGGGATAGAACACCCCGTGCCAGTCCGCCCACGAGAAGCTGCTGGTGCCCAGCACCAGGTTGGCCGGGACGACCGGCAGCCAGGGCTGGTTCATGGCGCTCAGAACAGCCGCTGCTGCGAGCCGGCCGGCTCGTCAAAGGGATCGTCGTCGTCGACCATGAAGGGGTCCTGGCCGCGGGCGGGCCCGCCGTTGGTCTCCTCGACGAACGGATCATCGTCCGGCGTCGGCCCGCGGCGCGGGCTGGCCTCCGCCGGCGTGGCGGCGGCGCCGCGGTGCGGCGGGGGCTCGTTGCGGTCGTCGCTGGGCCGGGCCTGGGAATCGAGCAGATCGATGGCGTGCATGGCCGACGCCTCGGGCGTTTGCGGCTCCATCATCGCGCCCCACTCGAGCCGGCCATGGTGGGCGGCGATGCAGTGCAGCAGATTCTCCTCGTCGGCGACGGTGAACTCCTCGCCGCGCTCGCGCGCCCGGCGGATGGCGGTGTGGACCCGGGCCACCGAGTACCCGCTGTGCCCGACGGTGCGATCCAAGGACAACTGCCGCGCCCCGGCGGCGCCCATCTCGTAGCAGTCGAGCTTGCCCAGGTCGTGGGTCAGCACCGCCAGCTTGAGCAGATCGGCGTCCAGCTTCGGATACCACGGCGTCACGGAGTCGGCCAGAGCGAACATGGTCAGGACGTGCCAGGCCAGCCCGCCGCGCCCGGCGTGGTGCTTGCTCTGCGCCGCGGCGTAGGTCCAGAAGGGACTGTCGAGGTCGAACGGATCGTGGCCCAGGCTGTCGACGAAGACCCGCCAGAAGACCGCCGGGAGGGTGGCCTGGGCGTGCTTCATCAGCTCGACCAGCCGGTCGATCAGCCCGGCGTCCTGGGCGGTGGTCAGCCGTTCCAGGACCTCGGAGGTGGGCTGGCGGAGGATCAGCAGGTCCTGCATCTTGAGCTGCGGCTTGCCGCGGTAGTCTTCCACGGTGCCGGCCACCAAGGCCACGGCGCCGCCCTCGTCGTCGGCCACCTCATGCTCCCAGCGGATGGCCTCGATGGTGCCGCTGCGGTCCTTGAGCAGATACCGGCCGTAGGGTTTGTCGTCCTTGGTGGTGGACCGGGTGGCTTCCAGCACCACCACCGGCACCTCGCGCACGCGGCTGCCGCGCTCGAACTCGTCGATCATCGGACCGTAAGTCGGCATCACACTCTCCGCCGTCATTATAGCAAGCCGCCGGCGGCCGGAGGTTGGCGCCCGCCGGCGGGGAATGTGCTAAGATACGCGGAAAGGGTCCTCCAATGCGCCTCTCAGGGTTTCGCGTCTGGCTGTTGGCGGCGTGCCTGCCGGTCTGTCTGTCCGGCTGCGCGGGCGGCAAGGCCGGCCCGTCGGCCAAGGGCGGCGGGAGTACCGACTCCGGGGAGTCGACCGAAGCGGCCGCCAACGAGTCCGACCGCTACAGCAACCTGACCAAGGGATTCTCCATCGTCTTCCCCGCGGACTGGGAGATGATGGAGAGCTACCAGGGCACGGCGGTGACCGCCTTCGGCCCGGCCGCGGACGAGAAGAGCTCGCGGCCGATGGCCAACGTGGTGGTCGAGATGGTGCCCGAGACGACCACCCTCAAGCAGTACTATGATCGCAGCCTGACCAACTTGACCAATCTGATCCCGCGCTACCGGACGGTCGAGTCCGCCGCATCGACGCTGGGCAAGCTTGCGGCGATGCGGCTGGTCTCCCGCTACGAGCTGGGCGGCCGCCCGGTGGCAGCCGTCGCCTACTTCGTCACCGGCACCCAGAAGGCTTACGTGCTCACCTTCGCCTGTGAAGCCGGCGAGTTGGAGCAGCACCGGGAAGTGTTCGACAAGACCGCCGCCACCTTCCGCGTCGAACAGCCGGCCCCCGCCACCGGAGCCGCGGCCGCGCAGTAGACACGGCGCGAAGGTTACGCCGGCGGGGCGATGCCCAGGGCGCTGATCATCTTGGCCAGCATCTCGCGCTCGTCCACCAGCCGGAAAGCCAGCAGGTACTCCATCAGGACGAACAGGGCCACCTCAAGCACCAGCAGCGCCGCCACCAGTGGGGCGAACCCGCCGACCAGGAACCTGGGCAGCAAGCCGACCGCGGCGGTGACCAGATAGATCAGCCGCATCAGCGCCCAGCGGGCGTCGACTCCGGACTGGGTCAGCGCCACCCCCGGCGCCAGCGGCGCCACCGGCTCGTTGTCGGTGACGTAGGCGCCGACCACGCCGGCGGTGAAGCCGACCAGGTACCACAGCCACTCGGGCTGGTCCTGGGCCAGGCTGAGCACCGCCCAAACCACCAGGTGCAGCGCCGCCGCGGTCCAGAAGACGATGGGGTGGACAGGCGCCGTGATCCGGTCCTGCAGTTTCCGCAGCGGCAGCGCGAAGAACAGCACCACGCGCCGGTCGAGTTCGAGCAAACGGTCCATGTCACCTCGCGGCCGGTCAGTCGCGGCAGTCCAGCGCCTGCATGATCTGATCGGTCTCGTCGTACGCTTCGGCCACCCAGGCCTCGATCTGATCGGGCACGGGCGAGTACTCCAGCTCGATGCTGACCACCCCGTCGTACCCGGTGTCGCGGATGGCCTCCAGGTAGCTGGCGATGGGCGTCACGCCGCGGCCCGGCGGCAGATCGCCGTGAACCTGCCCGTCGCAGTCGGACAGGTGGACGTGCTCGATCAGCCCCTTCAGCGCGGCCACCTCGCCGGGCTCCGCCCGCACCAGGTGCAGGTGTGAGATGTCGCAGTTGGCGCGGACCGTGGCCGGCAGGCCGACGTCGTCGATGAAGCGGCGCATCGTGCCCACCGAGTTGATCAACGAGAGCTTGAACGGCTCCAGCTCCAGGGCGATGTTGACGCCGAGGGAGTGCCCGTGCTCGCCGAGCTGGCGGACGCCTTCGACCGCCCACTGCCACTGCTGCTCGGGCGCGATGACCTCCTGCTGCCAGACATACTCGCCAACCACCAGGAGCAGGTTCCGCGCGCCGAAGGCGGCGCACAGATCGAGGTATCGGCGGCAGCGGTAGAGGTGGAAGTCGCGGACCGCGTCGTTGAAGTCGGCCAGGCCGAGGGCGACGCAGCAGACCGAGACGATGGGCAGGCCGCACTCGCGGGCGGTGCCGATGATGGTCAGCGTCTCCGTCTCGCCCAGGTTCAGCGGGTCGGCGAAGATGTCGATGGTGTCGAAGCCGATGTCCTTCGTCTTCTTGATCCCGTACGCGGTGTCCCGCCCTGTCTGGGCCCAGGCGGAGTTGATCAGACCGAGCTTCATGGTGCGCCTCCGGTGGCTGGCCGACGGGGTTTCGACGAGCGGCGGCCATCTCCTGCCGCGTTGTCCGCGCCAGGAGCAGGGCCGGCGCCGGCGAACCCGGTGGCCAGGAGATGTCCGTGCGGCGCTGGCTCGGGCTGGTGGCGCTGATCCTGATCCTCGGCTACCTGCTGCGGATCGGCTTCCTGACGTACGCCCTGTACGTGGTCCTGGCCCTGGTCGGGAGCTCGAAGCTGATGGCCTCGCACGGCCTGCGCGGGGTGCAGCACCGGCGGCATTGCGAGGTCAAACGGGCGCGGATCGGCGAGCGGGTGCCGGTCCGGGTCGAGGTCACCCACGGCGGGCGGTGGCCGGTGCCGTGGCTGCTGATCGAAGACCTCACCCCCGCCGCCTTGCCCCGGACCGGGACGGCGGTGCGCGTGGCCGCGCTCCGGCCGGGCGGCGGACTCAGCCTCCGGTACAGCCTGGAGTGCACCCGCCGCGGCTACCATCAGATCGGCCCCCTACTGCTGGAAAGCGGCGACCTGTTCGGCCTCTTCCGCCGCTTCGAGGCGGGCGAGCGGGCGCACTACGTGACCGTCCACCCGCGGATCGTGCCCATCGGCGAGGTGTCGGTGGCGGCGCGGAGGCCCATCGGCGAGGTGCGCGTCGAGCGGCGCATCTTCGAGGATCCGACCCGCCTGCGCGGGATCCGGGAGTTCCAGCCGGGCGACAAGCTGTCGCGGGTCCACTGGCGCAGCTCGGCCCGCGTCGGGACGCTGCAGACCAAGGTCTACGAGCCGTCGACCATGCTCGGCGCGCTGGTCTGCCTGGACATGTACGAGCCGGCCTACGAGGGGCGCGGCGTCGAGCCGCGGAGCGAGTTGGCGGTCACCGCCGCGGCCTCGTTGGCGGTATACGTGGCGGGCGGGCACCAGCAGGTGGGCTTCCTGTCCAACGGCCGTGACGCCGCCGACCGGGCCCGGTACGAGCCCATCGAGATCACCGCCGCCACGCGCTGGCAGGCCGAGAAGCTGGCGGCCATGAAGGAGCGCTCCGAGCGGTTGCGGCCGTTCGAGGTGCCGGTCGGCCGGGGTGAGCTGAACGTGGGCCGGATCCTCGACGCCACGGCGCGGGTCGAGCTGAGCGACTTCCAGCCGGTCGGCGCGATGCTGCTGCGCGAGTACCCCCGCCTGCCGCGCGACGCGGCGGTGCTGGTGATCACCCCGCGCCTGGATCGCCCGCTGCTCGAAGCCGTGGTCGCCATGCGGCACTCGGGATTCCTGCTGACGGTGTTCACCATCGCCAACTGCGGTGAGCCGGAGCTCCGGGCGAAGCTGCTCAGCGAGGGGGTGACCTGCTACGACCTCGATCAGCCGCACCATCTGTCGCGGCTGGCGGCGGTGCGGCTATGAGCGAGCTCAGGCCGGATCTGCCGGAGCTCGAGCCGGTCGACAGCGCCGACTTCAGCCTGGTCACGGACGTGCTTCTGCCGGTGGCGCTGGTCGGGCTGCTGGGCTCGCTGGTGTGGTTCCTGCTCGACGCCCGGGCGGCGCTGGTGAACAGCCCGTTGCGGCTGCTGCGGTGGATCTTCGGCTGCTTCCTGGTGGCGGTGGTGGGGATCGCCCGCATCCAGCAGCGCGAGGGCGGCTTCGACGCCGCGCCCTATGCCGTGGCCCTGCTGCTGGTGATGGCCCTGTTCGGCTTCCTCTACGCCTACGGCGGCGGCGCGTTCGGCAGCGGCTACGGCGGTCATCACCCGTCGGCGGCGCTGCTCTACGTCTACTCGGTGATCGCCCTGGTCTGGTTCGGCGGGAACTACATCGTCACGCAGACGGCCATCGACCCGGACGACGTCGAGGTGCAGGACGTCGGGCTGGTGAGCAGCGAGGAGTGGGCCCGGCACGGCTCGGACTCGCCGGCGGTGCGGCGCCGGCCGCACCCGGGCCGGGCGGTAATCGCCTTGTCGCTGCTGGCGGTGCCCATCTTCGGGCTGGGCCACAAGCTCCTGGCCGGCCGGCCGGAGCAGGGCCACGCCTTCGGCTGCATGGTGGTCTACCTGGCCTGCGCCCTGGCGGTGCTGGCGCTCAGCGCCTTGTCGGGTCTGCAGCTCTATGCCCGTGCCCGCGGCACGGCGGTGCCGTCGGCCGTGGCCGGGCTGTGGCTCGGACTGGCGCTGCCAGTGGGCGCGGTGCTGCTGGTCTTCGCGGCGGCCGCGCCGCGGCTCGAACCGGCGTCCAACAGCCTGCTGCCGCGGCTGCCGCCGTTCGTGGAGCGGATCGCCCGCGAAGCCGCCGAGGCGGCCTTCCGGGCGCCGTGGTCCGGAGACGAGCCGCCGGGGGAGTCGGGCGCGCGGCAGGCAGCCGGTGAGTCGGGGGCGCCGCGGCCCGGCGAGGAGGCGGGCGGCCGGCAGCCGGGGTCCGGCGAGTCGGGCGGCGAGCAGGGCCGGCGGGGGGCCGGCGGCGAGCAGGGCGACGGCGGCAACGAGGCCGGCGGCCGGTCGCCCGGCGCCGGGGCCGGGCAGGACTCCGGCCAGGGCCGGTCGGATCCTCAAGGACAGCGCGGCGGGCAGCAGCAGACGAATCGGCCGGATCCCAGGCGCGGGCTCCTGCTCGTCTTGGGCCTCGTCGTCGGCGCGCTGCTGCTGGGCTGGATGGCGGTCCGCCTCTGGCCGCGGCTGCGCGCCTGGTGGGCAGCCCGGCGCGGCGCCGGGGAGGTCGAGTCGCCGGAGGCGGCGCGCGATCCGTTCGTCGACCCGTTCGGGCCCCGCTCGCCGCTGCGCGGCCGGCCGGCCAGCGAGCTCGTGATCCATGTCTATCGCGCCTTTCAGGCCTACATGGCACTGCTCGGCCGGCCCCGGCGGGAGGGCGTCACGGCGCACGACTTTCTGGTCGAGCTGCCGGCCTCGGCCGGCTCGTGGCGGGACTCCATCGAGCGGCTGACCGACCTCTACGAGGCGGCGGAGTATACTCCCAGCAGCGTGGACGAGTCCTGTCTGGACGAGCTCCGAGCCATCTGGGAACGGCTGATGCAGGCGGTGCGGGAGGCGCGCGGCTGATGCGGATGCTGGTCACCGGCGCGGCGGGTTTCGCCGGCGGGCACCTGACCGCGCTGCTCCGCGCCGACGGGCACCAGGTCACCGGCCTGGTCCGCCACGCCGCCGAGGAGTCGGACCAGACCATCGTGGTCGATCTGACCGATCCCGTCGCCACCCGCGACGCGGTGTGCTCGGCCGACCCGGAGGTCGTGTTCCACCTCGCCGCCGCCTCGTCGCCGGCGGAGTGTGCCCGGGACCCGGAGATGGCGGTGCGCGACAACGTCACCGCCACCGCCTCGCTGCTCGCCGCGCTGCGCGAGACGCGGCCGCGGCTGCTGCTGGTCACCTCCAGCGAGGTCTACGGCCGGCCGGCCGACGACCGGCCGCTGACCGAGTCATCGCCGCCGCGCCCGCTGAGCGCCTACGGGCGGACCAAGCTGGCGGTCCACGACCTGGGCCAGCGGGCCCTGGCCGAGGGGCTGCCAGTGATCGAGGCCCGGCCGTTCAACCACGCCGGGCCGGGCCAGCGCCTGGGTTTCGTGGTGCCCGATTTCGCCAGCCAACTGGCGGCCATCGCCGCCGGCCGGGCCGAGCCGGTGGTGACGGTCGGCGACCTCCGGCCGCGGCGGGACTTCAGCGACGTGCGGGACATCGTCCGGGGCTACCGCGAACTGGCCTTGCGCGGCGAGCCGGGCGGCGTCTACCACCTGTGCAGCGGCCGGGCGGTGAGCATCCAGGCCATCTTGGACGAGCTGATCGGCCTGGCCGGAGTGACCGTCGAGGTGCGCTCGCTGCCGGATCCCGACCACCGTTCGGCGCCGGTGATCGTCGGCTCGTACGCCCGGGCGCTGACCGCGGTCGGCTGGTCGCCCGAGGTCCCGCTCCGCCAGACCCTGGCAGACGTGCTCGCCGAGTGGCGCGCGCGCGCTTAGCGCAGCTCGCTGGCCGGCTCGGCATGGACGATTACGCTGGCCGGGGCGAGGGCTTCCGCCAGCGTCTCCTCGACCGTCTCGGCCACCTCGTGGGCGGCGGCCAGCGAGGTGCCCTCCGGCAACTGAATGTGGGCGTCGATGAACTTGGTCGCGCCGGCGTCGCGGATGCGGAGCTGGTGCCAGCCGAGCACCCGCCCGGCGGCCTGGAACGAGGTCAGCACCTCCCCCGCCCGGGCCCGGGTCGGCGCGTCGACCGAGTCCAGCATGCCGCTCAGCGAGCGGCGCAGCAGCTTGAGGCCGGTGACCACGATGGCCGCGGCGACAGCCATGGCGACCAACGGGTCGAGCATCTGCCAGCCGGTCAGCCGGACCAGCGCCAGGCCGAGCAGCACCCCCACGGTGGTCCACACGTCGGACAGCACGTGCCGTCCGTCGGCCTCCAGGGTCAGCGACCGCAGACGGCGGCCGGTGCGGACCAGATGCCAGCCGAGCAGACCGTTGACCGCGCCGGCCACCAGCAGCAGCCCGGCGCCGGCTTCCAGGCTCCGGGTGACGTGCTCCTGCCACAGCCGCGGCGCCGCCGCCGCCACGATGCCGAGCGCCGCGAGGACGATCAGCCCTCCTTCCAGGGCCGCCGCGACGAACTCGATCTTGTGGTGGCCGTAAGGATGATCGGGGTCCGACCCGCGCCGCGCCAGCCGCACGCTGAACACCGCGAAGCCCGCGGCGACGACGTTGATCAGGCTCTCCAGCGCGTCGGACAGGACCGCCGCCGAGCCGGTCACCGCGAAGGCGGCGAACTTGATCCCGGCCAGCGCCACGGCGACCACCAGCGACAGGGCCGCGGCCCGCCGCCTGCCCAGCTCCCGCGGCGTGGGCACGGCCACCTCGTGCCCGCGGTCCGCGCGCAGCTCGCTGTCCGGCTCCAGGTGCGCGGTGGCGTCGGCGTCGCCGATGGCCGCCTCGACCAGCGACTCGATCCGCTCGCCGATGGCGTGGGCCTCATCCAGCGTCGTGCCGGCGCTGAACTGGAGATGGAAGTCGATGAACGTGCTCCCGCCCCCGTCGCGGCAGCGAACGTCGTGGAAACCGATCAACTCACCGCCGAGGCACTGCTCGATGGCCCGGCGGGCCCGGTCCCGCACCTCGGGGCTGGCGGAATCGGTTAGTCCCAGCGCGGCGCGGTGCAGCATCCGGGCGGCACCGGCGACGATCACCGCGACCAGCACCGCGGAGACCACCGGGTCGAGCCACGACCAGCCGGCCGCCCAGACCAGGCAGAGGTTGGCCAGGACCCCCAGCCCGACCAGGGAGTCGAACCGGGCGTGGCGTCCGGCGGCCCGGAGCGCGGGCGAGCCGTGCCGGACCCCCACCGCCAGCGAGTACCGTCCGAGCGCCGCGTTGGCCACGATGGACACCAGGAACAGGCCGACCGCGGCGGCGGTGGGCCGGACCGGGACGTTGCTGGTGGTTTGCCACCAGGCGGCGTAGCCCACGACCACCGCGCCGGACAGGACCATTGCGCCCTGGAAGCCGACCACCACGAATTCGAGCTTGCGGTGGCCGAACGGGTGGTCCTCGTCGGCCGGGCGCCGCCCGGCCACCACCCCGGCCGCAGTCACCACCGCGGCGAGCAGGTTCAGCAGCGGGTCGATCGCGTCGGCCAGCACCGCCAGCGAGCGGGTCAGCCACCAGGCCGCCAGGCGCAGCAGGACCACCGCGGCGGCCACCACCACCCCGACCGTGGCGGCCCGGCGGAGCTCACGCTCGGCGTGGTCTGACTCAAACATCGCGGCTCACTTGTCCACCGGGTCGTCGCTGGCCTCAGGCGGCCGTGACCGGATACCGCCCTTCGGCCAGGAAGACCTCGTACCCCCAATGCTGCCACAGCGGCTCGGTGCCGATGGAGCGGTCGTCGCCGTAATCCTTGGCGATCAGCCCGCCGCCACGGCCACCCAGCAGCCGGATCATGTCCCGCGCGCGGGCCTCAATCAGCGCCCGGTCGCCGGTCGGGAGAGTCTTCTGGATGTCCACCGGGCTCCAGTAGGTGCAGTCGAACCCGGCCAGGAATTCCAGGCCGCTGAGCTCCGGCTGATCGAACTGGAAGACGTTCACGCCGATGTCCACCAGCGCCGGGATGATGTCCACGACGTAGCCGCAGGAGTGCATCCAGAAGGTCATCCCGTGGTGCCTGGCCCGGCCAATCAGCCGCTCGAAGTCGGGCCGGAAGAGGTCCTGCCACATGGCCGGGCTGACCAGCAGCCGGTCCTCGGTGCCCCAGTCCTCGCCGATCATCACCCCGTCCACCTCGAGCTGCGCGTAAAGGTCCACCTGGGCCACGGCCAGGTCGTTGAGCCGGCGGTTGAGCCGCCGGACCAGCTCCGGCGTGGCGGCGCAGTCGTACAGGTATTGCTCGAACCGGCGCAGGTACCGGGCGTAGTTGAAGGCGCAGCCGTGCAGCGAGCCGAGCAGGTACCGATCGCGGGCCTTCTCGCGGACCTCCGGGACGTGCTGGTACCGGGTCGGGTCGTCGTAGGTCGGGAGCCGGTAGGTGTCGAGGTCGGACCACGACTTGAGCGGCGGCTCGACCACCTCGCCCTTGTCGGTCTTGCCCTTGACCCGGCGCCACAGGCAGCCCCACTCGTCGCGATGGACCTCGCCCCCGGCGCCGTCGTCGCGCCAGCCCCAGTCCTTGGCCTCGGGCAGGGCGGCCGGCCCCACGTGAGCCGTGTCGCAGATCCGCGGCGCGCCGCCGTAGGCGCTGTAGGTCAGCCCGATCCGCGGCGGCTGGTCCCGCTCGATTACGCGGCGGATGATCTCCCGTCCGGTCATGTCGGCCCTCCGAGGCGAGACGCCATTCGACGGCTGGCGCGGCGGACCTCCGGTGTCCGTGTCCGTACGTGTTCCGTGTCCCGCCACAAGGGTACCCGCCCGCCCCACCGAACCAATCGCTCAGGATCGTCGTCATGGCCCTGTCGGAACGCGACAACTACCTGCGCACTGCCCGCTTCCAGGATCCCGAGTGGATCCCGGCGCGCGTGTCCATCTCCGGCGCGAGCTGGCTCGAGCTGCGCGAGGACATGGAGGAGGTCTGCGCCCGCCACCCGCTGATTTTTCCCGGCTTCAGGAGAGGCGCCGTCGATTACGAGCGGCTGCGCGAGACCTACTCCTACCACGCCGGGGAGACCTTCACCGATGCCTGGCAGTGCGTCTGGCGGTCGACCATCGACGGCCTGGAAGGCATCGTCGAAGGCCACCCGCTGGCCGACTGGGGCAGCCTGGCGGGGTTCCAGGCGCCCGATCCCCTGGTCACCGACGACCGCAACCCAGTCGATTGGCACGCTCGCCGCCGGCAGGTCGAGTCCTCCCGAGCCCGGGGCGGGCTGACTCAGGCCGGCATCCGCCACGGGTTCTTGTTCATGCGCATGTACTACCTGCGCGGGTTCGAGAACCTGATGCTGGATTTCGCCACCGAGCCGCCCGAGCTGCGGCGCCTGATAGATCTGATCGTCGCCCACTGCGAGGTGGTCGTCGACCAGTGGTGCGGCATGGGCCTCGACCTGTACAACTTCGCCGAGGATCTGGGCACTCAGGACCGCTCGGTGATCAGCCCGGCCGCGTTCCGCAAGTGGCTCACCCCGGCCTACCGCGCCTTGATGCAGCCCTTCCGGGAGCGCGGCACGCTGGTCGGTCTGCACAGCGATGGCTACGTCATGGAGCTGATGGACGAGTTCATCGCCGCCGGGGTGGACATCATCAATCCGCAGGACCTGTGCAACGGCATCGATGCCCTGGCCAGCGAAGTCAAGGGCCGGATGTGCATCCGCCTCGACATCGACCGCCAGACCATCGTCCCGTTCGGCACCCGCGCCGAGATCCGCGAGCTGATCGCCGAGGAGACGCGCAAGCTGGGCTCGCCGCGGGGCGGGCTGGAGTTTCTGGCCGGGATCTATCCGCCCACCCCGCCGGAGAACGTGGACGCCCTGTGCGACGCGCTGGAGGAGTACCGCACCTTCTGGTGGGACGGTCGCGGCGGCTGATCAGGGGATGGCGCCCGCCGCCACCGCCTGCTCGACCCGCTCGGCGTCGGGACCCTCGACCCGCTCCAGTTGCCGCATGCCGGGCAGACACTGCGGACCGCAATTGCACACGTAGTTCCACGGCCGGTGTTCCAGCAGATCGCTCATCGCCGCCCACATCCGCTTGGTCTCGGCGCACAGGGTCACCGGCGTGTCCGGGCTGAGGCGCCTGGATTCCCGGACGAAGTAGCGGTAGACCTCGTGCTTGACCTCGAACGGGAACGGCCGCTGCCCGTGCTCGGCGTATGGCCACTGGTCGCCGTGAACGGCCTCCGCCCGCCGCGCCGCCTCGACGAACCTGGGATCGAGGTCGTCCAGGTTGAGCGTCCGCTCCAGCTCGGTGACGTTGGTGAAGAAGACCATCTCCAGGCTCACGTTGTCGGGCCGCACGGCGGCGTAGAGTTTCTCCAGCATGTCGGTAATCTCGCCCCGCCAGTCGCGGATGGGGATGATGGGCTTGCACTTGAAGCGGACCGTGTACCCCGCCTCCTGGCACTTCCGCGCCGCCTCGATCCGTTGCTCCATGGTCGCCGTCCGGCCCTCGTAACGGCGGCTGACCGTGTGGCTGGTGAGGGTCCAGAGCATGATGGTCCGGCCGCGGTGGTCGAGGTCCAGAAGGTGGTCGACGTTGGCGCTCTTGCTGAACAGGATCAGGTACCGGTCCGGCGTTCGGGCGAAGTAGTCGACCAGCATCCGGCAGGCGCCGTACTCGGGCTCCAGCGGCAGCACGTCCTGCTCGACGTCGTAGCGGATGGTCTTCTGCCACGGGTACTCGGCCAACAGCCCATCGACCCGTTGCAGCCAATCCTCCAGATCGAGGTGGATGACGTACACCCCGCCGCGCTGGCAGTAGGCGCAGCGGTGGCAGCAGCCCCAGGCGGTGTGCAGGTCGTGCAGGCTCCAGCAGACGTAGTAGTTGTCCCAGCTCGGTCGGCGCTCGTAGTGGTGGAACGGCGCGCCGCCCAGCATGGCCATGGTCCGGCTCTGGGTGAAGTGCTGGTTGCACAGCCCGTAGTGGTCGTAGGCGTCGAGACAGGAACGGAACAGGTCGCCTTCGGCGAGCTGCGCGCGCTCCTGGTCGGAGGCCCACCGGAAGGTGTTGAAGATGATGTCCGGGTCGTGGTGCTCGCGGTACCCGCCCTGGCGCACCTCGCCGGCCCAGCGGTTGGCCCGGATCACCTCCGGCAGGTCCTCGACGGCCAGCGTCACCACCTCTTCGCGCCGGCGCCCCATCCCGGCCAGCAGCCGCTCCATCCGCGCCACACATCGGGGATCTTCGAGGGCCCGACCGATCACGTACAACCGGCGCGGCTTGACCTTGTACACGGCACACTCCCAACCCGTCGGCCGGCTCATTGGCCGCCTCGCGCCGCGGCACCTCCCGATTGCCGTTACTCCCGCCGGCCGCACGCGGCATACTGCTTTCGTAGATATCTGGGTCGAATCATCGGGGAGCCGAGGCATGGCCACCATCACGTTCAAGGGTGAGGCGGAGTTCAGCGTCGAGGACCTGAGTCTGTCTCTGCTGGAGATGTCCCTGGGGCGCGGCATCCAGCACATGCACGCCTGCGGCGGCAACGCCCAATGCTCGACCTGCCGGGTGCTGGTCCTGGACCACCCCGAGAATGTGCTCCCGCGCAACGCGGCGGAACAGGATCTGGCTGAGCGGAAGGGGCTCGAGGAGAACGTCCGGCTGGCCTGCCAGACCAGAGTCCGCGGCTCGGTCACGGTGCGCCGCCTGGTCCTCGACGATCAGGATGCCGACCTGGTCCTGTCCCGCACCGCTTCCCAGACCACCGGCCGCGAGGAGCGCGTGGCCATCTTGTTCACCGATCTGCGCGACTTCACCCCGTTCACCGAGAAGAACCTCCCCTACGACGTGGTCCATGTGCTCAACCGCTACTTCCTCCACGTCGGCGAGGCGGTCATGCGCCATGGCGGGTACATCGACAAGTACATCGGCGACGCGGTCATGGCGCTGTTCGGCCTGGAGAAGGGCGACCCGGCCGAGAGCTGTCTGTCCGCGGTCCGGGCCGCGTTGGAGGCGATCGACGGGTTGGGTGAGCTGAACCAGGCCCTGCGCCGCTCGTTCGGCGACGAGCTGGTCCTGCGGATGGGCATCGGGGTCCACTTCGGCCCGGTCATCCTGGGTGAGTTCGGCCACCCTCGCCGGGTGCAGTTCACCGCCCTGGGCGACGCGGTCAACGTCGCCAGCCGGCTCGAATCGGTGACCAAGCAGGCCGGCGTGGCGCTGGTCATCTCCGATGAGGTGCACCGTCGCATCTCCACCCACCTGGAGTGCAAGGGCCCGTTCCAAACGCCGCTGAAGGGCAAGAGCGGCAGTCACTTGGTCTATCAGGTGACCGGCCTGGTCCAACGCCGGGAGGACGTCGACACCGACCGCGAGATCCGCCAGGCGCTGGGCGAGATCGTCTCGCGGCGGCTGGCGCCCGGTTTCCTCCGCCTCGCCTTCCACGACGCCGGGACGTGGTCGGCGGCCACCGGCAGAGGCGGCGCCAACGGCTCGATTCGCTTCGACGAGGAGTTGGACCGGACGGGCAATGCCGGGTTGCGGCCGTTCGTGGACATGATCGGCATGATCCACGACGACCTGCCGCAGGTCTCCTGGGCCGATCTGATCGCCGTCGCCGGGGCGCTGGCGGTGGAGCGGCTGGAGGGCCCGATGATCCAGGTCCCGCTGGGCCGCGAGGATGCCACGGAGCCCGATCCCGACGATTCGCTGCCCTACCGCACGCACGGTGCCGCGCAGCTCAAGGAGTACTTCCTCCAGATGGGCCTGACCGTCACCGATCTCGTCGCCCTGTCCGGCGCCCATACCGTCGGGCGGGTCGACGGAAAGCCGTTCACCAAGGACCTGTTCAGCTTCTCGAACTCCTACTTCGCGCTGCTCTTGGCCCCCGACGCGGAGACGCGGGCGCACCTCCTGCCGAGCGATCTGGCGCTGCTCGACGACCCGGAATGCCGTGACCTGGTGGCTCGCTACGCCCACGACGAGCGCGCCTTCTTCGACGACTTCGCCTCGGCCTACCGGCGGATGATGCTCCTCGGCACCAGCCTGCCGGGTTGAGCCGTACCGCCGCCGACGAGGGCGATTAGCGGTTCCGCACGGTCGCGGCGACCTCGATCTCGAACAGGAGATCGGCCCGGCAGATGTCCGCCTTGGTACACACGTTCGGGAAGTACGGCAGGCCGACCCGCTCGCAGTAGGCGTCGAAGGCCGTGACCATCTCGGGCTCGACCAGGTAGGTCACCGCGCGCTCGACATCGGCCCAGCCGCAGTCGCGGCTGTGCAGGATCGCCTCGACCACGGCCATGGTGTGGTCGATCTGCGCGTCGAGCTGATCGACGTGGACCGTTGCGCCGGTCTCGTCGATGCTGGCGGTGCCGGAGACGATCACCCGCCGGGTGCCGCCGTGGCGCACCTCGACGGCGCGGCTGAAGGCGCTGCCGTAGTTGAGCGCCGGCTGTTGCAGCGGGGAGACCAGCATCTCGGCGGCGGCCGCCGCCGACTTCGGCTTCATGGCCAAAGCGTTGGCCACCATGGCCGAGCCGTGATCGTTGCCGACGCCCACGCCGGTGCTGGCCGGCACCCACCGCCCGAACAGCGAGCGCTCCTCGAAGAACCGCGTCCGGGCGCGATTGAGCTCCCCGTACCAGGCCAGGATGTCGTTGGCAAAAAGCCACGTCCGGACCACGTCGGTGAAGGCGAACCCGGCCCCGGCCAAGGCCGTTTCGATGGCCCCGAAGGCCTGGTAACACTGCTCGCCGGGCGGGGCGTCGAGTCGTTCGCCGGGCAGGTTCCCGAGCACCGCGTAAGACGCCAGCTCGGTCTCGTACCGCCCGCCGACCACGCGCCCGCCGAAATCCACCGGGGTGACCTCGACGCCGGCCACGGCGGTGGCCACGACCCCGGCCAGCCCGCTCCCGCGGCAGCCCTGCCCGTCGAGACAGGAGACCGCCGCCGGGTGGGTCGGCAGGCGCTCGGCCAAGGCCTGGCGGAACGCCGGAGCCAGCTCGCGGAGGGCGAACAGGTCGGCCTGAAGCAGGACCGCGTTCTGCTCGGCCAGCAGGCCGGCCAAGCGGTCGGCCAGCCCGGCGGGCGTGTCGTCCGAGCCGGCCGGGAGCACCAGGTCGAGCTCGGCGCAGCCGCCCAGGCAATCCCGCTTCGCCACGGAGTCCGGTCCAAACGGCAACGTCTTCATCGTCATCCTGCTTCCTCGCACCCGCTTAGTTCGGCGGCGCCCCGTGCTGCCCGGTTGGCTTGACGCGCCCCTCCGGCGATGGTTCACCCCCTGCGTTGGGTCCGTCTTGCGATCCTCTTTCGGCCCTGCCCGCCGGCCGCCTTAGAGCGACTCGACGTGCTCCCGCCAGCGTACCAGGCCGGTATCGATCTCCTCGAGATCGCGGATCTCGTACTCGAGGGCGTAATCCCCTTCATACCCGATCGCGTCGAGTTGCTCCAGGCACCACCGCGTGTCCACGTCGCCCTGCCCCAGATGGCAGCGGCGGAAGCCTTGGTCGGTGACCCGGCCGTCCTTCAGGTGGACGTGCGTGATCCACTCCTTGAAGACCGCGAACGCCCGCCGATAGTCTTGCCCGGCATTCAGCAGGTTGCACGGCTCGTAGAGCACGCCGAAGTGCTTCGAGCCGACCAGCTCGCTCAGCCGGCGGGCCAGCTCGGGATGCCCGGCGATGCTTCCGCCGTGGTTCTCCATGCCCAGGTATATACCCGCGGATTCGGCCATCATCGCGGCTTGTCGGAAAAAGGGAGCGACTCTTTCCACCACCGCGGGATCCTCGCCGTGTCCGGGCAGCACGCGGATGGAGCGCGCCCCGAAGCGTTTGGCCAGAGCGATGGTCCGCTCGGTCTTGGCCAGCTCGGCGTCCACCACCGCCGTCTCGTCGCTGTCGAAGTCGTGACCGCAGTAGGTGCCCAGATTGGCGATGGTCAGGCCGGCGGCAGCCGCGGCGGCGAGCATGGCGTCCGGGTCGCACTCGGCCGGGTCGGCCGAGAAGTGCGGCTTCCGGCCCCACACGTCGAGCCGCTTCAGGCCGGTCGCGGCCAGCCGCCCGAAGGCCGCGGGATAGGGCTCGTCACGCAGCGGGTAGGTGCAGATGCTGAAGCGGGCCAGGTCCATGAAGGTCTCCGCGCGTTGGTTCGCCCGCCGGTCGGCGCGTCCTCCGCCGGCAAGTCAAGCGCCGTCCGGCTCGGCCCGCAGGATCGACCCGTCCCAGGAGGGGCGGATGACGTGGCCGGGCGGGACGGTCAGGAAGACCTCCTCGGACCACTCTCCGGCCACCATGCGGCGCAGCAGATCGAGGTCGCCCGGCAGGTGCTGGTACTCCCAGCCACGTTCGGCGCACAGCTCTCGGACCCGGGCATCGAGCCCGAGCGCGGCGTCGAAGTCGTAGTGGATCAGGGCGCCGCGGGTGTAGTGCTGCTGCCAGGCGCCCAACGCCTCGAGCAGGTAGCGCGCGTTGTCCTCGCCGTACCTGGCGACCATCTGCTCGTACTGCGCGGTGGCGTTGCCGCCGGTCTGGTTGATGTCTACCCCGGCCCGGCGCGTGCGGCACTCGAGCCAGCCGCTGGAGTAGTAGTAGGTCCCCGGATGGCCGGTGAACTGCTCCTGGTAGCGTTCCTTGCTGCCCAGAAAGACGGTGATGCAGTCGTGTCCGCGGGGCACCACCAGCGGGGTGTCCCGGGCCACGAGTCCGGCGATCAGGTTGTTGCACAGTCCGTAGCCCAGGAGGATGGCCTGGTAGCGGCCGGCCGGCGTGTCGTCGATGGCGCGCTGAATCTCGCGCCGGCCGGGCTCGACCTCGTCGTGGAAGCCCTGGCTGAGGAAGGTCACGTCGCACACGTGCGGCGCCGTCGCGACCACGTGGCAGACCTCCCGGACCATGATCTCGCAGGCGACGATCCTGTAATACACCACCCGGACTCCTGAGCGGGGACGCACCACCGACGGACGCGGACCCGGCGAACCGGCACGATTCTACTGCCTACTGCCCGCTGCCCACTGCCTATCCGTTCCCGGCCGAGGAGAGCTCGTCGAGCAGGGCTTCGACCGCCTCGATGGGCTCGTCGCCGCCGAGTTGGATGGCGGTCTCGCGCAACTGCTTGCTGAACGCGGTGATCTGCTCGGCGCTCTCGAGGATCCGGTCGAGCTGCGGCAGGTGCTCGGGCAGGTCCTGAAGCCGGAGTTGGAGGAGTTGGGTCAGGCCGATGATGCAGGTCAGCGGGTTGTTGATCTCGTGGTTCAGCGCCCGCACGGTCCGCGCCAGGCGGGTCAGGTCGCCGTGGGCCTTCTCGTACCGCTGCGTGGCCTGCCGCGAAGCCAGGTCCCGGACCACCGCCACCAGCGCGCCACCGACGTCGTGGCGCACGCGGCGGAGGACCACTTCGACCTCGCGTCCGTCCGGCGTGCCATCGACCAGACGGAGATCGCTCAGCGTCACCCGCTGTCCGTGCGACGCGGCCTCGATGGCCTGGCGCAGGCTGCCGGCCGTGTCGGGCTCGAACAGCGCCGCGAAGGGCCGGCCGACCAACGCCGAGGGCACCGCCGAGAGCCAGCCGGAGAGCGTCTGGTTGGCTTCCCGGCAAGAGCCGGTGACCGGGTCCAGCACGGCCACACCGTCGCCGGCCTGGTCGAACAGGAGCCGGTAGCGGATCTCGTTCTCGCTCCGCTCGCCACGCGCCAAAGCGGCCGAGACGGTCAAGGCCGCCGCATCGACCAGCCCGCCGACCCGCCGCAGGCGACCTTCGCGGAGGGTGCCGGCCTCGCCGCCGAGGACTAGCAGGGCCAGCACCTTGCGCCCGTGCCGGATCGGGACCACCGCCAGCTCGTCGACCTCGTCGGCCGGGCTGAGCGGGCCCAGGGCGTCGCGGTTGACCCGCTGCCAGGGCACCTCGCCGCAGATGACCCGACCCAGCTCGCCGCGGTTCAGCAGGGTTTCCAGGCCGTAGTCGACCCGCTCGCGGCGGCGGCCGCCGAAGGGGCCGACGACCCGGTCGTCGCGGAGCAGGTGCAACTCGGCCACGGCGGCGCCGCACTGGCCACCGAGCGTCTCGGCCACCTCGCCGCAGACCGTCTCCAACTCGCCCTCCAGGGCGGCGGCACGGGTCATGCGGGCGACCGCTTCGGCCTGCTCGGCGCGCTTCTCCAACTCGCACTGCAGCCGCGCTCCGCGAACGAGGACCTTCATCCGGGCCGCCAGCACCGAGCGGTCGAACGGTTTGGTGACGTACTCGTCAGCCCCTGCTTCGAGGGCCTCGACCACGCGCTCCTCGCTGTCCACGGCGGTGACGATCAGAATCGGCGTGCTCTGCGTGGCGGGCTCCCGCCGCAAACGGCGGAGCACCTCCACGCCGTCGATGTCGGGCAGGATCAGGTCCAGGACGATCAACGTCGGGTCGTGCCGCTGGGCCAGTTCCAGCCCGGTCCGCCCGTCGGCGGCCTCGATCGACCGGCACCCCATCGACGCCACCACGTTGCCCAGCAGTTGGCGGTGCGCGCTATAGTCTTCGATTACCAGTACCGTCGCACTCATCGCTCTTCCCGGCGCCCCGAACCGCGCCACGGACCGGGATCGCCGGTCCACCTGCTCATCAATTCGGGCGCGCGCCGCGCTTCTTTAGTCCCCGCCTGGCACGACAACGTCGCGGCCAGTCTCCGGAATCCCATGAGTCGCGCCTGATTGAGCACCTATGGTCATATACCCCAGCCACTGCAACGGACGTGCCGGGCCTGGTTAAGCCTGCCTTACCAACCACCGCCGCTGACCATCGCCGGCTGGCCGAACGAGCGGCGGCGACGGCACCAGGCCAAATCGATGCAGGTAGCTGGAAAGACCGAGCCGGGCCGGCCGGCGCTGCGCAGGAGGCACCGAGACGTCCGGCTCCAGCTCAGGTCGGAGGGAACGCTCGATGCACGATGACCAGCCGTCGCCGGGCGTGCTGCCCGGCGCGGACAGTGCCGGTCGGCGTGCCGGCAACGAGTTCGACCTGGCGCGCGACTACCGCCTGCTGCTCGGCGCCGTGGCCGACATCATCTGCTCGGCCACGCCCGAGGGCGTCATCGAATACGCCTCGCCCAACGTGGCCGACGTGCTTGGCTTCAGCGACCGGGAGCTGCTCGGGCGGCACTTCGGCGAGTTGGTCCACCGCAAGGACTTGCGGCTGGCGACCGAGGTCTTCCGGCGCGCTGTCGGCGCGCCCGACGAGATCCACGCGGCGCAGCTCCGGGTCGGCCACCGAGACGGCTCACACCGGTGGTTCGAGGTCCGCGGGCGGGCGGTCGCCGACGACCAGGGCCGGGTCCAGCGCCTGGTCACCGTGGCCCGCGACGTGACCGAAGAGCGCCGGCGCGCCGAGGATCACCGGCTGCTGGCGACGGCCGTGGCCGAGGCCGCCGAGGCCATCTTGGTGACCGACCGCCGCGGCGCCGTGGAGTACGTGAACCCGGCCTTCGAGCGCATCACCGGGTACCGCGCGGAGGAGATCCTCGGCCACAACCCACGGGTCCTGAAGAGCGGCAAGCACCCTCCGGAGTTCTACCAGGAGCTGTGGGCGACCATCCTCGACGGCCGGACCTGGCAGGGGCAGTTCATCAACCGCCGCAAGGACGGCTCGCTGTACCACGAGCAGGCCAGCATCGCCCCGGTGCACGGCGCCCGGGGCGAGATCGTCCGCTTCGTCGCGGTCAAGAACGACGTGACCGAGCAGCACCGGCTGGAGCAACAGCTTCAGCAGGCTTCGCGGCTGCAGGCGGTCGGGCGGTTGGCCGGCGGCATCGCCCACGACTTCAACAACTTGTTGACCACCATCTCCGGGTACTCCGACCTGATCTTGACCGTTCTGGAGCCGGACCATCCCTGCCGCGAGGACATGCTGCAGATCGTCAAGGCCGCCGATCGGGCGTCGTCGCTGACTCGCCAACTGCTGGCCTTCAGCCGCCAGGAGGTGATCGACCCGCGGCCGGTGGCGCCATCGGTGGTGATCGCCGAGCTGCGGCCGATGCTCGAGCGCCTGATCGGTGAGGACGTCGAGCTGCGGGTCGAGCTGGACCCGGACACCGGCACTGTGCTGGCCGATCCCAGCCAGCTCGACCAGGTGGTGATGAACTTGGCCGCCAACGCTCGAGACGCCATGCCCGTTGGCGGCACGCTGACCATCGCCGCGGGCAACGTGAACCTGGACGCCGCGTCGGCCGACGAGCTGGACCACTTGCCACCGGGAGACTACGTGCGAGTGACCGTCAGCGACACCGGCGTCGGCATGTCGGCCGAGGTGCGCGAGCGGATCTTCGAGCCGTTCTTCACCACCAAGGAGCTGCATCGCGGCACCGGCCTGGGGTTGGCCACGGTCTACGGGGTGATCAAACAGAACAGCGGCTCGGTGGTCTGCCACAGCCGGCTCGGCGAGGGCGCGAGTTTCGTGATCCACCTGCCCCGCCTGGCGGTGGCCGCCGTGTCCGCCGCGCCGCCGAAGCCCCGGGCCGAGCCCCGCTCGGGACATGAGACCATCCTCTTGGTGGAGGACGAGGCTCCGGTCCGCCGTCTGGTGCGCCGGGCGCTGGAGCGTCACGGGTACCGGGTCGAGGAGGCCGCCGGCGGCGAGGAGGCTGTCCGCCGGGTCGCCGACGAGGGGCTGGAGTTCGATCTGGTGGTCACCGACGTGGTCATGCCGCGGCTCAGCGGGCCGGAGATGGTCGACCTGCTGCGAGCCGGACGCCCCGCGCTGAAAGCGGTGTTCATGTCCGGGTACGCCGAATCGGCGGTGGTCCGGCGCGGGGTGATCCCGGCGGGGACCGCCTTCCTGCAGAAGCCGTTCGATTCCGAGGAACTGCTGGCCAAGGTCCGCGAAGTCCTCGACGGCTGAGGGCAGGATCGGCGTGGATCGAGGCGAATCGGGCGCCATGCCGCGACTCTCCCGCGCACTCGCCATGGTCCTGGTGCTGGCCGGCTGCTCGCGCCCGGGGCCGGACCTGACCGGCCTCCGCGGGCGGTTCGGGGGCGTCTTGCGGCTGGCCTCCGAAAACGACATCCGCACGCTCGACACGGCCATCGGCTACGACACGCCCTCGTGGCGGTTCGAAAGGCTGCTCAACGACGGGCTGCTGGACTACGCCGAGGACGCTACCCTGGTGCCGGCCGTGGCCCGCGCGCTGCCGACCATCGTCGGCGGCCGGCGGTTCACCTTCCACCTCCGCGACGACGTCGTCTTTCACCACGGGCGTCAGGTGGTGGCCGAGGACTTCAAGTACGCCCTGGAGCGCGTCCTCGACCCGCGCACCAAGAGCCCGGCGGTGGGCTTCTTCACCACCATCGTCGGCGCGCAGGCGTACCTCGACGGCCAGGCCCCGCACGTCGCCGGCATCCGCTGCCCGCGGCCGGATGTACTCGAAATCGAGCTGACGGAGCCGGACGTGTCGTTTCTCAACGTGCTCACCATGCCGTTCGCCTACCCGCTCCCGTGCGAGGTGGTCGAGCGGTACACCGACCCGGCCACCGGCGAGTCGGAATGGGCCGAGCACATCGTCGGCTGCGGGCCGTACCGCCTGGAGATCTGGGACCGCGGGCTGCGGATCCGGGTACGGCGGTTTGAGCACTACTACCGCGACGACGCGGGATACCTCGACGCCGTCGAGCAGACCTTCGGCATCCCCGAGTTCATGCAGCTCATGATGTTCGAGCGGGGCGAACTCGACGTCACCTCCATCCCCCTGCCCGACTTCGAGCGGGTGACCACCGACCCGCGCCTGCGGCGGCTGGTCCTCTCCGAGCCGGACAACGCCATCTACTACTGCTCGATGAATACCGAGCTGCCGCCGTTCACCAACAGGAAGCTGCGCCAGGCGCTCAACTACGCGGTCGACAAGGTGCGCCTGTGCCGGATCATCAACGGCACGGGGATCCCGGCCACCGGCGTGCTGCCGCCCGGCATGCCGGGGTACGATCCCTCTCTGAAAGGCTACCCGCATGATCCGGCGCGCGCCCGGCGGCTTCTGGCGGAGGCCGGGTACCCGGACGGTCTGGACCTGGTCCTGACCACCCGCCAGCGGCCGCGGGAGCAGGTCTGGGCCGAGGCGGTGCAAAGCGATCTCCGCGCCGTCGGGGTGACCGTCTCGCTCAACCCCATCGCCTTCCCGCAGTGGCTCGACCTGTCCGGCCGGCGCGGCGAGCTGGCCTTCTCGGTCAACGGCTGGTGGCAGGACTACCCGGACCCCAGCAACTTCCTCGACGTGCTGCTCAACGGTAGGCGGATCACCGAGTTCAACTGCCCGAACCGCGCCTTCTACAGCAACCGGCGAGTCAACCAGCTCCTCGACCGCGCCCGCGCCATGACCGATCTGGCGGCGCGGCTCGAAGTCTACCAGGAGGCCGAACGCCTGATCGTTGACGACGCGCCGTGGATCTTCCTGTACTATCCGATCCGCTATCAGATGGTCCAGCCGTGGGTTCACGGCTATCAACTGCACCCGGTCTGGTCGTCGCGGGAGGAGCTGGTCTGGCTGGCTCCCGCCGACGAGGAGAATGCTCGACCATGAAGCTGACCCATCCCTACCACGGCCTCGACGGCACCTGGCTGCGGGGCAATCTGCACACCCACACCACCAACAGCGACGGCAAGCTGACGCCGGACGAGGTGGTCGACCTGTACGCCGGCCACGGTTACCACTTCCTGGCCATCAGCGACCACGACACCTTCACCCCGCCGTTCGCGCACCCGACGATGGTCGCGGTGCCGGGAGTCGAGGTCTCCCGTGGCGGGCCGCACCTGCTGTCCATCGGCCACGGCAAGGTCTACGACACCGACCGCTCGCGCGGCGAGATCATCAGCGAGGTGATGGCCGACGGCGCGTTGTGTATCCTCTGCCACCCCAACTGGCTGAGCCACTTCGCGCACTGGGAGCAGGCCGCCCTGGAGATGGTCGGGCCGTACCACGGGATCGAGATCTTCAACAGCGTGATCGACTTCCTGGAGGGCGAGGCGCAGGCCCTGGACCGCTGGGACCGGCTGCTGTCCAAAGGCCGACGCGTGTGGGGCTATGCCAACGACGATTTCCACCGGCTCGGTCACGGGCCGCGGGGGTGGAACATGGTCCAGGCCGAATCGCGCACGCCGGAGGCCATCGTGGCCGCGCTCCAGGCCGGCCGCTGCTACGCCAGCTCGGGCGTGACCATCGCCTCCATCGCCGTCGAGGGCAGCACGCTCACGGTGACCGCGCCGGACGCCGACGAGATCCGCTTCATCGGCCGCCACGGCAAGGGGCTGGCGTTCGCCGACGGGCCGACCGCGGCCTACGAGATCCAGGGCGAGGAGGGCTACGTCCGGGCCGAGTGCTATGGCCGCGCCAAGCAGGCCGCCTGGACCCAGCCGGTGTTCGTGGACGAGGCGTGAGGCGTCGCGCCCGAGCCCGTGTCCCGCGGACGCTGGCCGCCCGGCTGGCCGGCCGGGTGGGCTGGGGCGCGCTGACGCTGCTCGGCACGGCCGCGCTGGTGTTCGGCCTGATGCACCTCAGCGGGGACCCGGCCAAGCTCTATGCCGGCGAAAAGGCCGACGAGGCGACGGTCGAGCGGATCCGCCACGAGATGGGTTTCGACCGCCCTGTCTTGATCCAGTTCGCCCGCTACGTCGGCCGCGCCCTGCGCGGCGATCTGGGCCGCTCGACCATGTCCGGCGAGCCGGTCACCCGGATGCTCCTGCGCCGGCTTCCGGCCACCGCCGCGCTGGCCTTCGCCGGGCTGGCGGTGTGGGTCCTGGTTGGCGTGCCGGTGGGCGTGTTCACCGCCACCCGCGACGGGGAGTGGGTCGATCGGCTCGGGCTCGTGGTGGCGGTAGTGACCTACTCCATCCCGACCTTCTGGCTGGGCCGGATGCTGCAGCACGAGCTGGCCTACCGCCGGCCATGGTTCCCTGTCGGCGGGTACGGCGGCGCGGCGCACCTGGTCTTGCCGGCCCTGACCCTGGGCCTGGCCGGCGTCGGCTACTACATGCGGTTGGTGCACACCAACGTGGTCGAGGTCCTGCCGCTGGACTACGTCCGCACCGCCCGGGCCAAGGGACTGTCCGAGCCGGCGGTGATCTGGCGCCACGCCTTCCGCAACGCCATGCTGCCGGTGGTCACCGTGCTCGGGCTGGACACGGCCAAGCTGCTGGGCGGGGTGGTCTTCACCGAGCAGGTCTTCGCCTGGCCGGGGATCGGCTCGCAGGCGGTGCAGGCCATCTTCAGCCTCGACCGGCCGGTGGTCATGGGCACGGTGCTGATGACCGCGGCGCTGGTGGTGGGCGCGAACCTGGTGGTCGACCTGCTCTACCAGTGGCTCGACCCGCGCATCCGCGACGAGGGCTGACATGCCGCTGCTGGAGATCGACAACCTGCGCCTCGTGTTCGGCTCCGGCGCGGCCGAGCAGGTGGCGGTGGACGGGCTGTCGCTCCAGGTGACCGCCGGCCGGACCGAGGGCCTGGTCGGCGAGAGCGGCTGCGGCAAGAGCGTCACCGCCTGGTCGGTGCTCGGGCTGCTCCCTCCCGGCGGGAGGGTCACCGGCGGGCGGATCGTGTTCGACGGCCGCGACCTGCTGGCCCTGCCCGAGCCCGAGCTGCGCGCCCTGCGCGGCGCGGCCATCGGGCTGGTCTCCCAGGACCCGCTGGCGGCGCTCAATCCGGTCCACACCGTCGGCGGGCAGGTGGCCGAGGTGGTCAGGCTTCACCTTCGGCTCAGCCGCCGGCAGGCCTGGGACCGGGCGGTCGAGGTGCTGGCCGAGGTCGGCCTCCCGGCCCCGGCACAGCGCTCGCGCGACTACCCCCACCAGCTTTCCGGCGGCCAGCGCCAGCGGGTGGCCATCGCCATGGCCATCGCCTGCCGGCCCAGGCTGCTGATCGCCGACGAGCCGACCACCGCCCTGGACGTCAGCGTCCAGGCGCAGATTCTCGACCTCTTGCGCCGCCTGCGCGACGAGCACGAGTTGGCGATGCTCCTGATCACCCACGACCTGGGCGTGATCGCCGAGACCTGCGACACGGTGACGGTGATGCGCGCCGGCCAGGTGGTCGAGCAGGCGCCGGTGGGCGAGCTGTTCGCCGCGCCACGCGAGGCCTATACGCGTGCCCTGATGGCGGCGGTGCCCCGGCTCGAGGGCGGGGCCGACCGGTTGGTCGCCCTGGCGGAGAACCACCGTGGCTGAGGCGGCCCGAGCCCTGGCCTGCGGCCTGCTCCTGACGGCCTGGGCGCACGGCTGCCTGTGGGACCGCGAGACCCTGGCGGCCGAGCGGTCCGGGGCGCCGGAGGTCCAGGCCGCGGTCATGGGCGCCGTGCCGGGCCATTGCGACGCGTTCTACCATCAGCGCGTCACCCGGCTAGCGGACCGGACCGGCCTGACCGCCGCGGAGACCGACGACCTGGCCGTGGCCCTGTTCCGGCTCGACCGGCTGGACGAGGCGGAGCGGGTCTTGCGGGACAAGGAGGAGCGGTGGCCGGACGGGTACACCACCTGGGCCAACCTGGGCAGCGTCCTGGCGGCGGCCGGCCGGTTGGACGAGGCGGCCGAGGCGTTGTCCCGGGCGGTCGAGCTGGGCGGCGAGCGCGCCGGCCGGGAGCGCTGCCAGCTTCGGCTGGTCAAGTACCGGCAGGCCGTCGCGGCGGACTCCACGCTGCCGCTGCGCAGCACGCTGCTGGGCTTCGACCTGGCCGCGCGCCTGGGCGCGGACTTCCGCTACGTCGCCAGCCGCGCCGCGCCGGATGAGCGGGAGCGGGAGGTGGCGAACCGGCACGTTCAGGCCCGGCTCGGCCTCGAGCCCGGACTGGTCGAGGCGCTGGCCGGGCTGCTGGTCTACGGCCGGCGGGACGAGGTCGAGGTGATGTTCGCCCTGGCCGAGCTCCTGGCGGCGCGGGGCGACCGGGCCTTGGCCTGGCACGCCTACCAACGGGCGCTCGACCTGGGCCACGCCCGGCGGGTGGATCTTCCTTACTACCAACAACAGCTCCTGCCCGGCCTCGACCGCGCCGCGCGGGCCGAGCTGACCGAGACCGCTCACTACCGTCGGCGGCGGCGGATCGTGGCCTGGGTGGACGCCTGGCAGGCGCGCGAGCACGGGGTGATCGCCGCCGGCGGCGACGCGGAGCGAGCCGAGGTCTGGGAGGCCTACCTGCGTGAACACCCGCGGCCCTGAGACCGAGTGCCGGCCGCTCCTGGAAGTGAGCGGCCTGACGGTCCACTTCCCCGGTCGCGACGGGCGGCCGATCCGGGCGGTGGACGGCGTCGATCTGCGGCTCCACGAGGGCGAGACGCTGGGCCTGGTGGGCGAGAGCGGTTGCGGCAAGAGCACCACCGGCCGGGCCATCCTGCGGCTGGTTCAAGCCACCGGCGGCGCCTGCCGATTCGGCGATCTGGATGTGCTCGGCGCCACCTCGGCGGAGCTGCGCCGGCTGCGGCGCGAGGCGCAGATCGTCTTCCAGGATCCCTACAGCTCGCTCAACCCGCGCGCCACGGTCCACCAGACCTTGGCCGAGCCGCTGCTGATCCACCGCCGCGTTCCGCGCCGGCGGATCCCCGGGCGGGTGGCCGAGCTGCTGCTCCGGGTCGGGCTGGAGCCGGCCATGGCCGCGCGCTACCCGCACCAGTTCAGCGGCGGGCAGCGCCAGCGGATCGGCATCGCCCGGGCGCTGGCGGTGGAGCCGCGGCTGATCGTCTGCGACGAGCCGGTCTCGGCGCTGGACGTGACGGTCCAAGCGCAGGTGGTCAACCTCCTGGGCGATCTCCAGCGGGACCTGGGCCTGGCCTACCTGTTCATCTCCCACGACCTGGCGGTGGTGCGCCACGTGTCGCACCGAGTGGCGGTGATGTACCTCGGCCGGATCGTCGAGTGCGGGCCGCGCGACCGGCTCTACGACGACCCGCGGCATCCTTACACCCAGGCCCTGCTGGCGGCGGTGCCGGTCCCGGACCCGGCTCGCGCCCGCCAGCGGCTGCCCCTCCGCGGCGACGTCCCCTCGGCGGCGGACATCCCTCCCGGCTGCTGCTTCCACCCCCGCTGCCCCTACGCCGTGGACCGGTGCCGAACCGACCAGCCCGAGCTACGCGACGTGGCCGGCCGCCAGGTGGCCTGCCACCTGGCGGAGGAGACCGGGCAGGGCTGGGGCAACTGACGGGCGATGGAGGCGAGGCCTTCGAGCGCGAGGGCGGCTTTTCAGAACGCCTCCATCGCCATCGCTCCGGCGGACGATGAAACGAGTCTGTTGCGCAGACCTCTTGCCTTCTGCCGAGTTCCGTGTGTTATAATAGCGCCGGTGGTACGTCAGGACGCACGTGCTTGACCCCGACATCGGGTCGGGTCGCCGGATTCGAATCGCTCGGTGGTTGCTGTACTCCCCTGGTGGTCGAACGGACGCACAATCTGACGGCCGCCAAGGGAGAGAATGCATGACGACCGGTACGGTCAAGTGGTTCAGTGATGAGAAGGGCTACGGTTTCGTCCAGCAGGACGACGGCGGCCCCGACGTGTTCGTCCATCATTCGGCGATCGAAGGCGCTGGCTTCAAGTCCCTCGTCGAGGGGCAGAAGGTCGAGATCGAGTACGAGCAGGGCGCCAAGGGCCCCCGCGCCACCGTGGTGCGGAAGGTCTGACGACCGCTGGAGGTGAGCGGCTCGACCGCTCCACCACCTGATCAGCAGCGCGGCCCTCGGGCCGCGCTGCTTCGTTTGGGCCAGCTCGCGGAGGCCGCCGCGGATCGGCCGCGAACCTCAATCCGTCCGTTCCGGAGGGATCGCATGCGCTCCGCGGCCATGACTCTGCTGCTGGCTCTCCCGACCGGCGCCAGGGCCGAGATCGCCATCCTCGACCAGCCGGTCCAGGTGATCGTCGGGCAGACCTTCCGGGTGCTGCTCGACGCCCCGGCCGGCGCCCCGGCGCCGACCGTCGAGCCGCCGGCCACCCTCGAGCTGATCGCCTCCGTCCCGCCCCATAGCGGCACGCCGGCGCACCGGTTGTACTTCCGCGCCGTGCGGCCCGGCCCGGCGCCGCTCGTCTTCCGCCGCGGCGGCGAGCAGGCCCGGCTCGACCTGCGGGTGCTCTCCTGGCCCGAAGCCCTGGAGCCGGGCAAGTACGAGCGGTATGACCTGCCGCGGGTGTGGCCCGTCGGCGGGACCACCGGGCTGAAGTCCCGTCGGACCTGGTTCACCGACGACGAACTGACGGCGCAGCGTGAGCCGAAGTCCGCGCCGGTCGACCCGGCCACGCTCCCCTCGCTGGATGACCTCTACGACCAGCTCCTGGGCAGCTACGTCCCACGCAACTGTTTCGTCAATGCGCCGGGCAACCGTCTCGGCTGCCCGCGCTGCGGGACCAAGGTCTACCAGGGGCGCAACGCCTTCTACCCGTGGACGCTGGACTACGCCGCGCACCGCGGTCAGGTCGGCTGTCCCGAGTGTGGGCAGTGGTTCCCGACCAACCGGTACCTGGACGGCGATATGGCCACCGGCGACGTGATCGACGACGGGTACGGGGCCGATTTCAAGGGCTACCGCCTGTCGTTCGTCGCCTACTATAACGAGTGGCACTACCTCTACCACTACCTGCCGCTGCTGCGCCAGATGGCCGAAGCCTATACCCGGACCGGCGACCGGGAATACTCCCGGCGCGCGGCGGTGATGCTGCTGCGCATCGCCGAGCAGTATCTGAACCTGGCGGTCAACCTCCAGCAGCGCAAGGAGCGGGTGCGGCGGACGCTCTACACGGTGCCGATGGGCATCCTCCCGCGGACCGGCATGTCGGTCTACAACACCTGGATGTACGTCCAGCACAACTGGGAAGTGCCGGTCGTGAAGGATCTGATCGAGGCCTACGAGCGGATCTTCGACTACCTCCAGGAGCCGGACCCGGCACTGGTTGCCTTCTGCCAGGCGCACCACCACCCCGAGATCGCCGACATGGCCGACTACCGGCGGTTCGTCGAGACCGGCTACTTCCGGACCCTGGCGCAGTGCGTGATGGACAAGAACATCTTCGGCAACCTGCCGCAGGGCCAGCGGGCGATGGTCGAGCTGGCGCTGTTCCTGGACACGCCGGAGGCTGAGGAGCTGGTCGACTGGACCTTCAACGGCGCCGGCCAGATCCGCTTCTTCCTGACCAACGGCTACTTCAAGGACGGGTCCGCCTACGAGTCGCAGGGCTACAACGCCGGGCACGTGTTCGATCTCCAGGCGCTGGTGGACGTGGTCGAGAAGCTGCGCGCGGCGCGGCCGGAGATGGTCGCCGGGGACCGCTTCCCGGTCCTGGTCAACGACCCCAAGTACCGCTACCTGTACGACTTCGCCCTGGACTTCGCGCTGATCGGCCGGACCCACGCCCAGAGCGGTGACAACGGCGACGTGGCGCCGGCCTCGCCGCTGGCGCCGCGGCAGACCACCGACCTGAAGCAGACCGACTATCTCCAGCCGTACCGCCTCACCGGCGATCCTCGCTACGCCCAGGCGCTGCACGGGCCGGACGGAAAACTGCCCGGCGTGGACGACGCGACGGCCGCCCGGGTGCGCGCCGTGGTGGCCGACCGCGGCTGGCGGATCGAGCTGCCCAGCGGCGTCTGCGACGGCTTCGGCCACGCCATGCTGCGCTCGGGCACCGGCGACGACCAGCGCGCGTTGTGGATCCGCTACGGCCGGTCGCGCGGCCACATGCACGACGACCTGTTGACCATCGGCCTGGAAGCGCTCCAACGCAAGCTGCTGCCGGAGCTGGGGTACCCGCACTCGTGGCAATACCGCTGGGTGTGGGAGGCCAACTGGGCCACGCACTACTGCTTCCGGCCCATCGGTGAACAGCCGAAGCCGGACCGGAAGGGGTCGCTGGCGCTGTTCTCGGCCGGCGAGCTGGCCCAGGTGGCCACCGCCACGGCGCCGCCGTACCTGGGCGGGTCTGGGCCGACGCCGTACAAGCTGCTCCCGGACCGGACTTTCGAGCGAACCATCGCCCTGGTTGACCTGGACGCGCAGCACTTCTATGCCGTGGACGTGGCCAGGCTGGACGGCGGCCAGCGCCACGTCATGGCCTTCCACGGCCCGCGCGGTCAGGCGCGCTACGACGGGCCGCCGCTACGGGAGCAGCAGCAGGGCACGGCGCTGGGTCCCGAGGTGGCCTACGGCACGCAGTTCGAGGAGGGTCACGAGCTGGCTGCGCTGGCCTTCCTCGACCACGTCCGCCGCGGGCCGGTGGAGCGGAGCTTCAGGATCGACGTGCCGCTCGAGGAACAGGACGAGGTGCACCTCCGGACGACCGTCCTGCCGCCGCCGGGGACGGAGCTGATCCTGGCCCAAGGCCGCCCGCCCGGCGGCGGCAACCTGTTCGAGTTGGAGTGGGTGATCCAGTCGCGCCCGGCCGAAGCGCCGGGCACGCAGTTCGTGCAGGTCCTCGACGCCTGGCAGGGCCGGCCGGCGGTGGACCGGGTCGAGCGGGTCGCGGCCACCACCCCCTGGTCGTCGGCGCTGCGGGTGGTCGCCGGCGGGCGGACCGACCTGCTCCTGTTCCGCGGCGGGCGCGGGATCTGCGCCACGGCCTCCGCGGAGCTGGACGGCGCGTTCGGGATGGTCTCGACCGCCGGCGACGGCCCGAGCGCGGTGGTCCTGGCCGACGGTGGGCGGCTGACGGCTCCGGGCGTCGAGCTGGTGCTCGACCAGCCGCGCTACGAGGGGACCATCGCGGCGGTGGAGTATGCCGCGCGGACCATCGAGGTGCAGCCGGCCATCGCCGCGCCCACCGCGATGGTCGGCCGGTACGCCCGGCTGACCAACGACGGCGGCAGCGACACCAGCTACCGGGTGGTCGAGGCCGCCAACGTCGCCGGCGGGACGCGGCTGGTGCTGGACCTGGACCCGCGCCTCGCCGAGGGTCACGCGGTGAAGACGACCGACCAGCTTGTCCTCGGCGATGTCGAGCTGCCGCTGGGCAACTTCCGCTACTACCAGGGCAAGACGCTCGCCAACCAGGACGGCTCGGTCCGCTACCGCACCTCCGGCTGCCACGGCAGGCTGGGCTTCTGGATCGATCCCGACCGACACGGCCAGGTGCGGGCCGACCAGTTGCTCAAGGAGTTCGTCGCCGCCGTCGGCGAGCGGCCGAGGCGGTACACCGTCTACGACTACGGGATCGGTGACACCATCACCATCGCCCACCGCGCCGAGGCGGTGCGGGAGGGTGACCGGTGGCGGACCACCTCGACCGTGGCCGGCAGGCTGCGGATCGACGGCCGCGAGCTGGCGCTGACGCTCGCTACGGCCGCCGGGCGGTGACCAGCCCATTGCCGGTCTGGCCCACCGACCGCAAGGTCGCCTGCGCGAACCCCGCCTGCTCGATCACCGCCAGCATCTCGCCGACCGTGTAGGCGCCCACGTGGAGGTAGAACACCGCCGCCGGCAGCGGCCCGTTGCGGTCGTCGTCCATGAGGAAGTCCTGTACCAGCAGTGTGGCGCCCGGAACCAGCGCGGCGTGCACCCGCGCCAGCCGCTCCTCACAGCCGCGGCCGGCGCCGTGGAGGACGTTGGACAGCAGCGCGCAGTCGTAACCCGAGCCGTAGTCGTCGTGGCCCCAGTCGCCGGCTTTGAACCTGATCCGCTCCGACAGCCCGAACCGCGCGACCGTGTCGCGGAAGATCGGCTCCGTCTGCGGCTGGTCGAAGACCACCGCCGCCAGGTCGGGATACCGCTGGCACAGCGCGATGCTGTAGGTGCCCGGCCCGCCGCCCAGGTCCAGCAGCCGCCGGCGGCCGGCCAGGTCGACGTTGCCGGCCAGCCACCGCGCCCGGCCGCGCATGGCGTAGTCGTGCATCGCCCCGACGAACGCCTGATGTCCCTCGCCCGAGGGCGGCCCGCCGCCCATCCGGCCGGTCCGCACGTACTCATCCAGCGCGTGCCAGCGCTCGACCGTCAGCCGCGCGTGCTCCAGTCCGTCACCGTAGAACAGCGGCGACTCCGGGTCGAAGGCCGCCCGGCCCTCGTCGGTCAGCCGGAACTCGCCGTTGGGGTAGCGGTAGAGCAGCCCCAATGCGGCCAGCACGACCATCAGCTTCTCGGTGGTCCCGGCATGCGTGCCGCAACGGTCCGCCACCGCCTCGGCGGTCAGCGCGCCGGGCACCAACGACTGGAAGATCCCGAGCTGCCAGCCGACCTGCGTTGCCCGCGCCACGCGGTGACCCCAGGCCACCGCGTCCCAGTTGATCCCCGGCCGGCCGTCGACCTCGAACACGTCGAAGGGCTCCGCCATCACCCCACCTCCGGTTGCGGCCGGTCGAGGAACCGCCAGAAGTTGCCGCCCAGCAGCCGGGCGGTGTCGCGCTCGATCTCGGCCCGGGTCGGCACCCACCCGGCCCGCAGCGCGTCGACCAGCTTGTCGCCCAGGACCTTGGCCAGGATCGGCCGGAAGTGGCTCCACTTGTACAGCAACTGGTCGAGGATCCGGCAGTCGGAGTGCTGCGGGATGTGCGACAGGCCGAGCAGTTCGAACCGCATCCGGGTCATCTCCTCGATCAGCGACGGGTTGTTGAGGAACCACCAGCAGCCGAACGGCAGCAGGTTGCTGAACTTCCTGGCGATCACGCACAACTCGTGCTGGTTCTCGCGCGCCAGGACGGTGGTCAGGAAGCGGTTGTCCGGGTAGCTGCGGCAGAGGTACTCGATCCAGCTCAGATCGGACTCGCCGACCCCATCGCCGGCGCCCTTGAGCGCCGGGTTGACCCCACGCTTGACTCCGGGCATGAAGGCGAACGGCACGCCGCGCTCGCGCGACACCGGCAGCACCGCCTGCTCGATCATCCGCGACGCCGGCGTGGCCGCCGGGAGCGTGAAGTTGGACGGGAGCGAGGCCGCCAGGTAGACCGGGCTCATCCGGTCGATCCAGTCCGACAGGAACCGGCGCACTTCGGCCAGGGAGCCGGAGTCGAGGCTGTCGGCCACCTCGTACCCCCAGCCCCGCAGCTTGGGCAAGCTGTCCTCGGTCTTGAGCAGCAGCGTATCGATCCGCAAGGCGGCCTGGAACCGCGGGTCGACCACCGGCCCCGCCAGCCAGATCGGCCGCTCCTCGTCGTCGAACGGGTCGTTGGTCATGACCACGCCGGTGACACCGGCGGCGGCGAGGATCTTGTCCACATAGGCCTCGACCGAGTACGACGCCACGGCCTCGCGGGCCGCGGCCAGGGTCTCCTGCCGCGGCTCGACCCCCAGCGCCTGAAGCACGGTCACGATCCCCCGAGTGGCCTCGGACACCGGCAGTTCTTCACAGAACAGCTTGCGCCAGATCAGGTCCGCCTGGGCGCTCCGGCTCAGCGCGAAGAACTCCGCCGGCCTCAGCTTCGGATCGGCCCGATGGACCTCGGCGATCAGGTAGTGGTAGGTCAGCAACTCATCGATGCCGTACAGCAGCAAACTGCCGAAGCAGGGGGCGAACAGGTGGGTATGCAGATCGAAGACAGGCGCCTGTGCGACGACCTCCTCGACGGCCCGGCGCAGGGCGCTCTCGGTGTTCAACGGCTGGTCCGACATCCGGTCATCCTTTCGGCACGTGGCCCGGCATTCGCGACCGCCCCCGACCACTCCTGCCCGGGTCGCGACCGGGGTCGAGGCGGATGAGGTCGCCGGTGAGGGCGCCGAGGGGAGCGTCGGCGTGCCGGTACCGCCGGTACAACTCATGGGTCGGGAGGAACGGCGCGACGTCTCGCATCGGGCGGGTCAGGCAGATGCCTGCCGGCGCCGGAATTCGACCAGCACGTCACGGATGCCCGCCGGCGTCGCCGTCACCTCCCACACTTCAGCCCGGTCGCTCGGCGTGCCCCGCCAAGAGGCGACCAAGTCGCGTTGGTCGTAGCACTCCAGCTTGGCCAGGCTCTGGCGCTGCTGGAACCGGACGGTGACCGTGTCGGCGGCGGTGCGGTTGACGCCCGTCGGCTCGATCTCCTCATCGGCGCAGACGGTGATCACCTTGACGGCCAGGTCCACCGCCTGGCGCCAGCCAACCATGTCGGCAGGTGGCTCCGCCTCTTCGCTGTACTGCAGGTCGCGCAAGAGCCTGGAGAACCATGCCGGCCGGGCCTCGACCGGCGTTCCCTGGCTTGCGTGCGGCCACGAGGGACGCCCGCTCCTACCCGTCTTGGCGCTGTGGCTCACGGCTCGCTCCTGGCGATCATTGTACCCCATCCGGTCGCGGAGGCGATGTCGAGGGGTGCCCGTTCCGGCGTGCCCGGGAGGTCTTGAACCGCTGCCGCCGACAACACCCGTTGGTGTTGTGGTACAACATCGAAATCAAGTGGGGACACCGCATGCGACGAACGTCTTCATGGCTGGCGCAGGTCGGGCTGTGGTTGGTGCTTACGGTCGCCACGCTGCTGGTGATTCTGGTCATGCAGCACAAGTGGTGTTTCTGGACCGCCGTCGACACGCTGTGGCCGGCTGTCACCCTACCCGGTGGTGCGATGGCGTTCGTGGCGCGGGCACATGCGTTTCAGCGCGTCTACTGCCTCTGGCTCGCGTTCCTGGTCCTGCTGCCGGTGTGGGTCTGGCTGCTGCTGGCCGTCTTTCGCGAGCTGGGGCTCAACGCGGCTAGTGAGTCGCTCCGCAACCGCAGGATGATGGAACGGCTGCGGCCGCTGATCGAGCGCCGGTTGGCGCCCGGCGAGCGGATCGGCCTGGCCGTCGCCGGCCGCCCGACCAACTGGGACTCCGCCGCGCCGCTCGCGGCGGCGATGGCCTACCTGGCCTGCCTGTTGCTGGCGGTGCCCACGGCGATCTGCCTGGCCATGGGAATCGTCTTCGCCGGCGTCCCATGCGCGGCCGTAACCTGCCAGACCTGGCTCTGCTACGGTCTCGCCGCCGCGCTGGTCCTGCTGGTCGCGGTGCGGGTATGGTGCCGCGGCAGCGCCGCCAACCTGGGCGTCAGCCTATTCCTGGCCTGGGCCACTCTGGCATTCACGCTCCCACTGCCGGCGCCTTGGCGGTCGGTCACCGCGGACCCGCAGTCCGGGGTCGACGAGCTCGGCCTCGGCTTGAACTACAGCGCGATGACGAGTTGGCAGCAGTGCTTCGGGGACGAGTCACCGGCGCCCTGCTTCTGGGCGCAACGGCACTTCGACCGGCCGCTGCCATCGCCCGCCGGCTGGTTCTGGCTGGCCTTGCTGCTGTGGGATCTGGGCTGCTGGTGGCTAGTCCATCGGGACCGGCTGCTGGTTCTGACCGACCGTCGGCTGCTGATTCTCGGCGGAAACCTGTTGGCACTACGACGCGGCCGGTGGCGAACGCTGCTCGACACCGCCGAGGTGACCCTGCGGCCGATGCGCCGGTGCGTCGGGCGCGATGTGCGGATCGAGTCCGACGGGTTCAGCGAGTCGGTCCACTTCCTCTCGCGCCGTGAGGCGGCGTTGTTCTGCGAGTTGGCGGCGGTGTGTTCCGACACGCGTGTCGCGCCACCGGCTCCCGCTCCGCGCGCACCGTTCCAGGCAGTCGCGCTCCTCCTTGCATTCGCCCTCGCGTTGGCGGCCGTGTGGATTCACCAGCGAACGTTCCGAGAGCAGATCCTGGACGCGGGCCTGAGCGCCGGCTTCGCGGAGTATCTGACCCCGGGCCGCCGCGAGCCTGCTGCTCCCGGCGCCTTGCTCAGCGCGGCCGACGAGGTTCTGGCGGTCAAGCCGGCTCTGCCGCTCGCCCTGGCACTTCGAGCCGATGCGCTGCGCTGCCTGGGCCGGTCCGACGAAGCCGAACGCGGCTTCCACCAAGCGCTGGACGCCCTGTCCGCGCTTCCCGGAGACAGCGGCCGGCGATTGCGTGACTACTGCCTGGCCGGCTTGGACGCGCTGGGGGCATCACCGTGGCCGACGCGCGGTGATCAGCCCGGCGTGACCGTCAGTCGCCCTTCCCCAGCCAGGCGCGGCAGTCCTCCGCCGTGACCGCCCACAGCCCGTCCCGGATGGCCGTGGCGCCGGCGAACGATTCGGCCGGGTGGTGGGTGGTCAGGGCGATGCCCCGCATCCCGGCCCGGACCGCCGCCGCGATCCCCGCTGGCGCGTCCTCGAACACCAGACAGCGCTCCGGGGGCACGGCCAATCGGCGGGCGACTTCCAGGAAGACGTCCGGCTCGGGCTTGTGCCGGGTCACGTCCTCCATCCCGACCACCGCGCTCATCAACTCACTCAGCCCGAGGTGCGGGAGGGCGAAGGCCAGGTTGGCCCGGGGCGTCGAGGAGCCGATGCCCAGACGCCAGCCGCCGGCGGCCAAGTCCTGCAGTAGGTCCAACGCGCCGGGGTAGAGCTGCAACCGCTCGGCGGCCAGGCCGCGGAACAGCCCCTCCTTGCGGTCGCTGTGCCGGGCCAACTCGTCGGGCGGGACAGCTCGGCCGAGCAACATCGGGATGATGTCGGCATTGGCCCGACCGAACGTCCGGCGGAACAGGTCGTCGGTCATCGGCACGGCCAACTCGACTGCCAGCCGCCGCCAGCTCTCCGCGTGGAGCGCAGCGCTGTCCGACAGAGTGCCGTCGAGATCGAAGATGGCCGCCTTGGTGGTCACCGGCCGGCGCTCCTCGGGCCATCATCGAGCCACCCGAGCCGGCGCACCTCGGCGGCGATGCGCTCGCCGGCCAGGGCGTGACCGGCCTGGCTGAAGTGGCCGTCGAGCCGGGTGTAGAGCGCCCCGCCGCCGGCGCGGAAGGGCTCGGTCAGGTCGACACAGGGGATGCCCTCCCGAGCGCAGAACGCCGTCAGCCGGCGCATCGGGTAGTCCGGCTCCCAGGACTCCTCGGCCATCTTCGGGCAGCGCTGGAGCAGGTCGCGCCAGGCGGCCGGATCGACCTGGATGTGCTCGGGGACTAGGACCACCAGGAGCGGCTCGCCGGCGGCGGAAATCTCGTCGCGGAGGACCAGCAGGAGCGTCTCGGTGACCGCCCAGGCCTGCCGCCAGGCAGCGCTCGGCGGCGGCTGGTAGACGCGGTACCGCGGCCGCACGTCACGGGCCTCGACCACCGCCGCGACGGCCCGGTTGGTGACCAGCTTCTGCCACTTGTACAGCGCGCTGCGGCGCAGCCAGCCGCTGTTCGACTTCCAGCGCGGGGTGAACGGCTCGGGCACCAGGGCGCCGGCCGGGTCGAGCCGGAAGCGCGGCTGGTTGGCGCCGCTCAGCGACCCGACGTTGTCCGACACGTCGTTGCCGGGGAAGACCGCCAGGACCACCCCGCGGGCCGGCCACTCGCGCGCGATGGTCCGCCACAGGAGCAGTTCCTGGGCGGTGTTGTACCCCGACACGCCGAAGTTGACCGCCTCGACGGGCCCGCCCGCCGACAGTCTCCTGGCGGCGACCTGGTGGAACGCTTCCGCCAGCGGCACCTCGGTGGCGCCGGTGAAGCTGTCGCCCAGGAAGACCAGCCGCCGCGTGCCGGGCGGCGGCTCGGGCCGATAGTCGGGCGAGTTGAAGCCGTCGCGGTTGATGGTGATGGTCACCCGGCGGCCGTCGACCTGGCGCTCGGCGGTGACGCCGCGGCGGAAACGCTGACCGAGCACCGGATCGGACTTATCGAGGAGATCGGGCGGGTTGCCGACCAGCCAGCGGACCAGCACCTCGCCCAGCACCAGCGCCAGGCAGACTCCCAGGCCGAGCAGGGCCAGGTTGGCCAGACAGCCGCGGCAGCCGGCTAGTCGGCGTGGAGGCGAATCAGGCAATCGCCGTAGATCCGGGTCTGGCACGATAGCCGGCGTCCCTTGCGGCCGATCTTCTTGAACGGCGAGGTCGGGATCTGCTCCATCTTGGACGGTGGCGAGAGATTCTCTTCGCCTTCCAGGACCTCGACCCAGCAGGTTCCGCAGAGGCCGAGCCCGCGGCAGTTGACGGCCTGTTCGAGTCCCCGGTGGGGAGTGCGTCCGTGGAGGAGCAGACTGCGGCGGAGATTGGCGCCCTTGCCCACCTCCATCACCTCATCCGAGCCCTCGAAACGCACGATCGGCATGGGCCCTGACTCCCTTTGGCTGGCTGCCGCACGGTCAGCAGAGCCGCAGTATAGCCGTGCCTCTTGAGGGTGTCAACGCCGGATTGACGCTGCCTTCCGGCTCGTGATACAGTGTCCCGGCGGCCCGCCGGGCGGGCCCCGCGGCCGCTGCGCGGGGCCGGCCAGGAGCCGGCCGACGACGTCTGTTACGGCACCATGGGGCATCTGGCCGAGGTTGAGAAGAAGCTGGGCGGACTGCTCGACGGGCTGGCGAACCGGGTGTTCGGCGGCCGTCTCTCGCCGCGCGCCGTGCTGGCCGCGTTGGCCGAGGGCCTCGAGGAGCGCCGCTTGCCGGACGGCCGGACCGTCCTCGCCAACGTCGGCGTCCTGCGGCTCCACGACGACGACGTGCGCCAGATGTCGGACCGGCTGGTGGCTCTCCGGCGCGAGGCCGAGAAGCTCATCCGCCAGGTCGCCGAGGACCGCGCGCTGGCGCTGCCCGGTCGGCCGCGGGTGCGCATCGAGAGCTGCCCCGACGTGCGCCGCGGCAGCCTGGATGTGGTCTGCGAGGTGGCCGCGGGGCCGGGTCCCGCCGAGTTGCTCGAGTGCGCCGAGCCGCGGCGGCGGCTGGCCTTCGAGGAGTCCGTGGTGATCGGCCGCGACCTCGGCTGCGAGCTGTGCCTGGAGCAGGATGGCGTGTCGCGGCGCCACGCGCGGATCGAGCCGCGCGCCGATCACTGGGTGCTGACCGACCTGGGCAGCACCAACGGCACCTTCGTCAACGGCGCGCCGGTGTCGCAGGCGCCGCTGACCTCAGGCGAGGTGGTCGCCTTCGGGCCGGTCGCCTTCGAGTTCCGGGAGCTGTGAGTTGATCGAAGCGGCATTGGTGGTGGCACGCTTCCTGCTCCTGGCCGTCCTGACCCTGTTCCTGTGGCAGCTCTACCGGCTGTTGGCCCGCGACCTGGAGGCCACCAGGCCGAGCCGGCCGGCGACCGTGCCCACGCTGGTGGCCTTGGCCGGCAGCGGGATGGCCGAGCCCGGCCGGCGTTACGCGCTGGACGTCGAGCTGGTCATCGGCCGCCAGCCGGAGTGCGCCATCCGGCTCGACGACGAGTTCTGCAGCGGCCGGCACGCGCGCCTGTTTGCCGCCGGCGAGCGCTGCTTCGTCGAGGATCTGGGCAGCACCAACGGAACCAACCTCAACGGGCAGCGACTGGCGGCCAATCAGCCGGTCGAGCTGACCGGGTCGGACCGTCTGGAGATCGGGCGGGCCGCATTTCGCTTCGAGAGGTGATGATGCACGATCACGCCGCGGCGACCGATATCGGGCGGGTGCGCGACCACAACGAGGATGCCTACACGGTGGTGCCGTTGATCGACGGCGTGCTGTGCGCCGTGGCCGACGGCATGGGCGGCCACGCTGCCGGAGAGGTGGCCAGCGAGCTGGCGGTCGAGAGCATGAACGTCGCCGGCCGGCTGGTCCGCCGGGGCGAGACGGCGCTGCCGCTGCTCGAGCAGGCGGTGGACGAGGCGCACGCCAAGATCCGCGAGCAGGCGCAGGACGGCCGGCAGGGGATGGGCTGCACCCTGACCGCCGGCGCGGTGCGGCCCGGCCAGGTCGAGCTGCTGCACATCGGCGATAGCCGCGCCTATCGCCTGCGCGGCGACGAGATCGAGCAGTTGACCAAGGACGACTCCCTGGTCGGCGAGATGGTGCGCCAGAATCTGATCAGCCGCGAAGAGGCGCAGCGGCACCCCAGCCGGAGCGTGCTGTTGCGCGCGCTGGGCGTGGGCGAAGTGGCCGACTTCACCTCGACCACGGTCGAGGTCCAGGCCAAGGACGTGCTGTTGTTCTGCAGCGACGGCCTGACCACGCACCTGACCGATTCCCGGATCCGCGAACTGGTCCAGGGCCAGCGGTCGCTGAAGAAGGCGGCCCAGGCGCTGATCGAGGCGGCCAACGAGGCCGGCGGCGTGGACAACATCACGGTGGTCCTGGTGCGGTGCGGCGGCCCGGCCTGAGCCGGGGCAGGGGCAGGGTTAGGAGCAGCCAGTGCGGCGCCGGACGGAACGAGGGCTGCTGGTCACGGCTTTGGGCATCGGGTTGGCGGCCTCGGCGCTGGTCGCGGCGGCCAAAGGCGCCGGACTGGTAGCGCCGGACGAAGGCGGCCTGCCGGTCACCTTCCCCCAGGTCATCGCCGTCTGGGCGCAGGTGGCGGTGGCGGTCCTGGCCACCCATCTCCTGCTCGCGCTTCGTCATCCGACCTGCGACCAGTACCTGCTGCCCATCTCCGTGGCCCTGACCGGGCTGGGCCTGGCGGTCATCTTCGCCCTGGCGCCGGACCAGGCCGAGCGACAGGTGGGCTGGCTGTACCTCTCCCTGGCCGGGTTCGCCGCGGTGGTCGTCGGCCTCCGGGACGTCGGCGCGCTGCGGCGGTACAAGTACACCTGGGGCGCCGTCACGGTGCTGCTGCTCGTCCTGCCGCTGGTGATCGGCCGGACGGTCCACGGCTCGCGGCTGTGGATCTCGGTGGGGCCGTTGACGGTGCAGCCGGGGGAGCTGGCCAAGCTGTCGCTGGTGCTGTTCGTGGCTGGGTACCTGAGCACTCGCGGCGAGCTGCTGGCGGCCGAGCCGCGGCGGATTGGACCCTTCGCCGTCCCGGAGCCGCGGCTGATGGTGCCGCTGATGATCATGTGGGCGGTGGCCATGCTGCTGCTGGTCCGCCTGCGCGACCTGGGCACGGCGCTGCTGTTCTTCGCGGTGGTGGTGGCGATGCTCTACGCCGCCACCGACCGCGCCGCCTGGCTGGGCCTGGGGGCAGTCTCGTTCGCCGGCGGCGCCTGGGTCTGCGCGCAGTTGTTCGGCCACGTCCACCGGCGCGTCACGGCCTGGCTCGATCCCTGGTCCGACGTCAACCGGTCGGGCTTCCAGGTGGCCCAGGGCCTGTTCGCCATCGCCGCCGGCGGGCTCAGCGGCGCCGGGCTGGGGCTCGGCCAGGCGTGGCGCATCCCGGAAGCGGCCACCGACTACCCCTTCGCCGCGGTCTGCGAGGAGCTCGGGCTGTGGGGCGCGGCGGTGCTGGCCGCGCTGTATGTGCTATGGGTGCAACGGGCCCTGCACACCGCGCTGCGCTGCCGCGACCGGTTCATCGCCCTGCTGGCGGTCGGGCTGGGCAGCCTGATGGCGGTGCAGACCCTGGTCATTCTGGCCGGGGTGACCAAGCTCATCCCGCTGACCGGGATCACCCTCCCCTTCGTCAGCTACGGGGGGAGCAGTCTGCTGACCAACTACCTCGCCCTGGGCCTGCTGCTGCGCTGCGGCGAGGAGCAGCCATGAGCCTGCACCGGCCGGTGACGGTCCTGTTCAAACTGTACGCCGCCGGCTTCGCGGCCGTGCTGGCGGCGGTGGCCTGGTGGCAGCTCGCCCGGGGCGAAGAGCTGGCCTCGCACCCGTCCAATCCGCGTTACTGGGAGATGGTCCGCTCGCGCCACCGCGGGACCATCACCGCCGGTGACGCGGTCCTGGCGGTCAGCGAGGCGGAGACCGGGCCGGGCCGGCGGCGGCGGTACCAGCGGCGGTACCCCTACGGCGCGACCTTCGACCACGTCACCGGGTACAGTCACTGGAAGGTCGGCGAGGCGGGGGTGGAGCTGGCCCTCAACGAGCAACTGCTCAACGTCGGCGGGCCGGGACCGGTGCCGCGCGACTGGCGCGCGGCGCTGTGGAGCCTGATCGTGGCGCCGGAGCCGCGGGGCAACGACGTCGAGCTGACCATCGACCCGGAGCTGCAGCGGGTCGCGGCCGACGGGCTGGGCGCCCGGCGCGGCGCGGTGGTGGCGCTCGAGGTGCCCACCGGCGAGGTGCGCGTCCTGTACGACTTCCCCGGCTACGACCCGAACCGGGTCGCCGACGAGTGGGAGTCGCTGCGCACCGACCGGCGGCAGCCGCTCCTGGCCCGCACCTACCAGGGCAAGTACCCGCCCGGGTCGGTGTTCAAGCCCATGACGGCCGCCCTGGCCCTCGACGCCGGGGTGGTCACGCCCGAAACCACCTTCACCTGTCCGGGCGAAAAGGTCGTCGGCCACTCCCGCGTTCGCTGTCACTACCGCCCGGGGCACGGCACCATCACGCTGACCGAGGCCATCGCCAAGTCGTGCAACATCGCTCTGGCCGAAACGGCCCTGAAGCTGGGCGCGTCGAACTTCCAGGTGGGCCTGGCGGCGGCCGGGCTGGACCAGCGGCCGCCGCTGTTCGCGCCGTCGGACGATCTGCTGAAGCAGGCGGTGGCCGGCTCGTTCCCCACCGGCCGGCGGCTGGACCCGGCGATGTTGGCCGCCTGCGGCTACGGCCAGGGCGAGCTGCTGGTGACGCCGTTGTGGGTGGCGCGGATGGGCGCCCTGTTGGGCAACGCCGGGGTGCCGCCCGAGCCGCACCTGATCCGGCGGATTCGGCGGCCCGACGGCGTACCAGTCCTGGAGGTGCGCCCGGCGCTCGGCCAGCGCGTGGTCACCGCCGAGACGGCGCGGACGGTGTTGGGCATAATGGCGGCGGTGATGGCGCCGGGCGGGACCGCGGCACACCTGGCCGCGCCCGAGCTGCGGGCGGTGGGCAAGACCGGCAGCGCGCAGAACCCGCATGGGCAGGCGCATAGCTGGTTCCTGGCCATGGCGCCGAAGGAAGCACCCAAACTGGTGGTAGCGGTGGTGGTGGAGAACGGCGGGTACGGCGGCAGGGCCGCCGGACCGGTGGCGATGAAGGTTCTGCGAGCCGGGTTGCGGAACTCGCTGTGAGGAGCTGGCGATGACGCTCAGCGAGCGGTACGACGTTCACGAGCGGGTCGGCGAGGGCGGCATGGCACTGGTCTACCGCGCCACCGACCGGCGCCTGAATCGCGACGTGGCGGTCAAGATGCTCCGCCCGCAGTACGCCGGCGACCCCGACTTCGTCGCCCGCTTCGAGCAGGAGGCCCGGGCCGCCGCCGCGCTGTCGCACCCGTACATCGCCGCCGTCTACGACACCGGACAGGACGGCGAGACGCACTACATCGTCATGGAGCTGCTCCGGCCGTTCACCCTCAAGGACCTCATCGCCCGCAGCGACCAGGGCCGGCTGCGGGCCGACGAGGTGGTCCGCTACGCCGTGCAGGTGGCCGCCGCGTTGGGTCAGGCCCACGCCAAGGGTGTGGTCCACCGCGACATCAAGCCGCAGAACATCCTGTTCACCGACGACGGCAACGTCAAGGTGACCGACTTTGGCATCGCCCGCGCCCTGGCCGCCACCAGCGGCACCGCCACCGGAACCATCCTCGGCTCACCGCACTACCTCTCGCCGGAACAGGCCAGCGGCGCCGCCGCCACGCCGGCCAGCGACCTTTACTCCCTGGGCGTGGTGATGTTCGAGATGTTGACCGGCCGGCCGCCGTTCACCGGCGAGACGCCGGTGGCCATCGCCGTTCAGCACCTGCGCGACACGCCGCCGGCGGTGACCGAACTGGCGCCCGACGTGCCGCCCGGATTGGCGGCGGTGGTGGAACGGGCGATGCGGCGGAATCCCGCCGAGCGGTACGGCACGGCCGACGAGCTGCGCGCCGCCCTGGACGACGCGCTGAGCGCGGCCTCGGACCCGGATCGGACGGTGGTCATGCCGCGCGCCGACGAGCCCCTGCTGGGCGGGCTGGCGCCGGCCGATGAGGCGGCCGAGGAGGTGGTCGAGCCGTACCGCCGCCAGCCGCCCCGCCCACCGCTCTCCCCGGCCGCCGCGTGGAGCCTGGCGTTGCTCGTCCTGGCCTCGGTCTGGGCCGGCATCTACTTCTCCAACCGTCAGCCGCCCGGCGAGCCGGTGCCCGAGAGCCCGGCGGTCGAGATCACCCAGCCCAAGCAGATCGAGGTGCCCAACCTGCGCGGGCAGGACGTCGACGCCGCGCGCGACTGGCTGGCGCAGTACTACCAGGCCAAGGAGGTCATCCCGCCGCAGGTGGTCGAAGGCGAGCGGCGCGACAATCCTGCCCCGGAAAACCAGGTCCTGGAGCAGGATCCGCCCGCCGGCGCGCTGTTCGACGAGGGGAGCGTGATCCGCGTGGTGGTGAGCACCGGCAAGACCCCCACCCTGGTCCCCGATCTGGTCGGCTCGACCGTCGCCAAGGCCAAGGAGGAGTTGGAGGCCAATGGGTTGGCGCTCGGGACCATCTCGCAGGCGTACAGCGACACCTACGTGGCCGACGTGGTCTCCGGCCAGAGCGTGCCGGCCAGCGGCACCGTGGCCGAGGGCACGGCCATCAACCTGATCGTCAGCCTGGGCCCGCGGCCCGCGCCGGTCGAGGTGGAGCCGGAGCCCGCGCCCAAGGCGCCCGGCGACGGCCCCGGCGCGACTCCGCCGACGCTGCCCGAGGTGAGCCTGAGTATCGGGCAGCCGACCGCCACCGACTCCGGCCTACGCTCGGCCACGGTCGTGGTGGCCGTGCCGACCACCTCGCCGGCCCGGAAGATCGAGCTGCGCTGGCTCTCCGGCGGTGAAGGCAACGCGGCCAGCGGGATGGTCCAGGCGGGTGAGATCTTCAAGGAGGAGGTCCGCGGCATCGAAGGCGCCGTGCTGGGTGTGTTCGTCGACGGCGTGCAGAAGGGCAAGGTGCAGTATTGACCGTCTGCCTCTACACGCGGCAGGGGTGCCATCTCTGCGAACAGGTGGCCGGGCTCCTGGCGCGGCTGCGGGCCGAGACGCCGTTCGCCCTGACCAGCCTCGACATCGACTTCGATCGGGTTCTGCGGCGCCGGTATGACTGGGCGGTCCCGGTGGTGGTGGTGGACCAGCGGTACCGGCTGATGGGGACCATCGACGAGGCCATGCTGCGTGACGCGCTGACCAGGGCTCAGCGGCTCCGGCGGGCCGACTGACCGCCTTCGTCGGTCCGGTCGGCAGGACCCATCCGGGGCGGGATCATCCCCGGCATGGTGGGGAAGCCGCCCAGCGCCTGCATCTCTTCCCGCCGCCGGCGCATCTCCTCGAACAACGCGTCGACCCGCCGCTTGCGGCGGACCAGCATGACCGACATGAGCGCCAGGCTGACCAGCATCACGGCCAGGACCAGCGGCCCGCGGTAGCCCAGGATGGGGATCCACAGCGTGGCCAGGCAGACCAGGATGAGGGCATCCTCGATCAAGACAGTCCGCCGGCTGGGCGCCGACGGCAGCGGCTCGGGGTCGGGCTCGAACTTCATGGCTTGACGCTCAGGGCCTTGACGACCGGCGACACGACACTCAACAGCAGGACCGCCACGGCGCCGATCAGCGGCAGGATCAGCGACACCTTGAACCCGAGCTGCGCCATCGCCCCGCCCCGGCGCAGCCAGCCGGTGACCAGCGACGTCCTGGCCCCGGCCCAGACCCCGGCGACGGCCAGCCCGGCGAGGACCACGATCGGCCAGCGATGCGCCCCGCCGAAGGCGATGAACCGGTCGAACCCGGTCGGCGACCCGGCCAGCGCCGAGCCCAGCTTGCCGACCAGGTACGGCGCCAGGAACGACCACGCCCCGACGAACGCCGCCATGGTGAATGGGAGCAGCACCAACGCGTCGCCGACGAACACCTCCGGCGGCCTGCTCCCAGCACTCGCGTCGCCCTGGCCCGACTCGCTCATGCCGCGAGCGTAGCACCCCCGGCCGGGGCGGTCAATCAGGCTACCAGTAGAGCTTGACCACATCCGTGTCCGTCAGCGGCAGCCTGACCACGATGGCGCCGCCGTCGAGTTTCCACGGCAGCTCGCCCCGCCGCACGCTGGCCACCCGGACGGGCTGCTTCCCGCAACGGATGGCCACCTCCAGGTTGGCGATCGGCTTGAGCGCGTAGTTGGCCAGGGTCACCACCGCGCCTGGCGGGCCCGACAGGTAGAAGGTCTCCACCAGCGGGTGGCTGAGCGTGACAGGCTTGACCACCGCCGCCTCGCGCACCGGGGCGAGCAGGAGCTCGCGTTCGGCTTGGGGATACTCCCAGGGGTTGTAGCTGGCGTCCTGGGGCCGGAGGTTGGCGAAGCTGCCCTGGGTGTCGAATTGCAGCGGATTATCGGCCGCGGGCGCCGGCGAGCCCTGGGCATCGCGCCGCTCCAGAGCCTGGTGGATGTAGCTCAGGCCGGGGGCGAAGCCGCACACGAACACCTTGCCCCGGCCGCTGACCACGCGGGCCGCCATCACCTGCCCGTCCGCGCCCCGGGCGGTGACGGTGTCCGACGGCTGGACCATGATCGGCTGCCACGCCCCGTAGAGGTCGGCGGAGCCGCCGCCGTCGATGGCCACCCGGCCCTGCGACTTGAGCTGGGTGAGGTAGCGCCCGGCGGCCTGGAAGGTCTGCTGGGTCCGGGGCTCCCCGCGCTTGAGCGAGAGCCGGTCGTCGAGCGGCCGGGCCGGGCGGTTGTACTCGTCGGCGACCGCCGCGCCACCGGCCAGGTAGAGCACGCCGCCGGCCCGGACCCAGTCGGCGATGGGCCCGGCGGCGCGGCCGAGCAGGTTCGGCCCGAACAGGTACAGCGCCCGGTAGGGTTGCAGCCTCCCCTCGGCGACGTCGTCCTCGCTGAGGAAGTCCACCGGCACCTGGGCGTGGAGCAGCGCCAGGTAGCTGTGCATGCGGTCGAACCCGTACAGGTCGGTCACGCCGGTGGTCCAGATGTCGGAGGTGGTCGAGTACAGGAAGGCCACCTGCGCCGGCACGCGCCGGGCCGGCACCAGCAGGTCTTCGGCCCCGCCCACTTCCCGGGTCAGCTCGGACATCGCCGCGTACATCGGCCGGTTGAGGTACCAGTTCGGCTCGTGATTGGTGTAGTGCGGCCCGTAGGCGAAGCTGTGCAGCACCGACACTCCGCGGCCCAGGCTGCTGTACGCCTTCAGCTTGACATCCAACGGCGTTCGGCCATAGCTGGTGATCAGGTACATGCCCACCGGCTGGTCGTGGTACTTCACCGCCGCGCGCAGCAGGTCCACGTTGTACCCGGCGCACTGGTAGGTCGAGGCGATGTTGGACCAGTCCTCGCTCCAGGCCATGGTCAGCGCCCGGCTGCGGAACAGCTCGAAATAGTCCGCGCCCATGAGGTACAGGTTGGCTTCGTAGACCGCGCCGTCGCTGAAGTTGACCGTGGCCGGCGGCGCGCCGGGGTAGCTCCGGCCGGCCTCGGCGGTCTGCAGCCGCAGGAAGTCGCCGAAGGCCTTGACCCGGAACCGCTGAGACCAGTAGTAGAGCGCCGGCGCGGCGTCACGCTGGTCCGTGCCCACCGGCGCGACCGCCGCCCAGGTGTCGCGCCCCAGCTCGGCCAGCACCACGCGCCGCTCGTCCCGCAGCCAGGACCGGAAGACTTCCGCGCAGCGCGCGCAGCCGACGGCGTGTTCGAGCGGCTTGGCGCTGGGCTCGTCCATGAGCATGACCAGGCTGGGCGGCGCGCCCTGCCAGGCTTGCGACTTGGCGGCGAACTGCTGCCGGATGCGCTCCGTCTCCGGTTGCAGGTAGCAGCCGTGGTCCATGAACCAGACGGACGGGCCGGTGCGCGTGTAGCGGAAACCCGCCGAGGTCAGGAGCGGATCCACCGGGTCGTAGCCGCCGTTGAAGCCCAACCGGGCGGCGACGCCGTACTCCGCCAAGCGCAGGTCCGGCGCGAACAGCCCCGGCCGGAGGCCGATGGACAGGAAGAACGGGAAGCGTTCCGGACGCCGGCCGAAGGTGACCGGCGGCAGGCTCCCGGCCAGCGCCTGATTCTGCGCGCAGTAGTCCGCATCGGACTTGAGCTGGTCGGCGGTCCGGCTGTTCAGCACGCCCGGCGTGACCACCACCAGTCCCGCGCCGGGGCCCTGCCGCGCGAACCACTTGACGACGGCCGCCTCGTCCGGCGCGGTGGCGAACTCGAAGGTGGCGTCGAGGCTGGGCAGCCACTCCTCGTACGAGTACTTCTCGGCGCCGCGCAACTCCAGCCGTGCCCCGCGATCCTCGTGGATCAGGGAAGTGATGTCACACCACGGCGTGGCCTCCCCCGCCGAGAGGTAGACCGCCTTGCCCCTGGCCGGGGCGACCCTCGGCTCGAAGCCGCTCTTGGACAGCGACGCGTGCTGGTACCACGGGGCGCGGAAGTGGTCCGCGAAGCAGTGGATGTAGATGGGCGTGGTCTGCGCCGGGCCGAGCTTCACGCGCAGCCAGACCTTCGGCTGGAAGTCGCTTTCATGGGGAACGTACCGGTCGTCGGTGGTCAGCGCCAGGCAGTCCACGTAGCGGGTGTAGCCGGAGCAGATCAGCGGCGGCAGCTTGCTCAGCTCCAGCGTCACCGGGCCGGCCGGCAGATCGGCGGTGAAGTGATTCCAGTCGTACCGATGCACGCGGGCCGGGTCCTGGGCCGGCGGCTGCTCATCGAACCGGCCTTCGGCCAAGACCGTCTGGCCTTGCAGGACGCGCACCAGGAACGCGCCGCGGCTGGTGGGTCCGCGCCGGTCCATGACGGTGTGGCGCACCCAGACCCGGTAACGCCCGGCGGCCGGGACCTGGACAGTCCGGCGCGCGGCGCCCTGCCCGCCGGTGGCGCCCCACAGGTGCTTGACCCCACTGTCGGGCGCGTACGGGCTGTTCTGCTCGCGCGCGATCCACGTCCGGCTGTCGCACTCGAACTCCTCGGCCTGCACGAAGATGGTCTCGGCCGGCGCGACCGCCGCCGGCAGGGCGAGCAGCGCCACGCGCAGTAGCGACCACATCATGTCCGCTGCCTGCTTCCGTCCGGCCTACTCCTCCGGCGGCTTGACCGGGGCCGGGGCGGTCTTGCGGTAGGCTTCCCAGGCCGCCTTGTCGGGGTTGGCCTCGAAGGCGTAGAGGTTGCCGTCCATCGAGGCGGCGTAGAGCCGGGTGCCGACGACCACCGGCGGCCACATGATCCCGCTGACCAGTCCCGGGGCGACTTCCTTCTCGGGCAGCCAACTCCAGAGCAGCGTCCCGGTGGCCAGATCGATGGCCTCGAGACCGCCGTCCTTGCCGCCGGCGAAGCCCACCTCGCCGGTGCACACCGGCGGCGCCGGCCGCGGGATGGTGAAGGCCGAAATCCACACCGGCTCGCCCTTCTCCTCGGTCACGGCATGCAGCCGGCCGTCGAGCGAGCCGTACAGCAGCCGGCCCTGATCGACCACCAGCGGCGACCAGTTGGTCGGCTCGGTGACCGGGTCGTCGAGCACGCCGCCACCTTGCCAGAGGACCTCCCCGGTCGCTCTATTGAGGCAGCAGATGCGGTCGCTCGGCAGTTTGAGGTACAACTTGTCGCCGTGGACCAAGGGCGTCGAGTCGATCACCCGGTTGGCCACGAACTGCCACTTGAGCAGGCCGGTGGCCACTTCCACCGCGTAGAGGTGCATATCGTAGGACGGCAGGAAGGCCAGCCCGTCGGCCACCGCCAGGCCCGAGCCCAGGCGCTTGCCCAGCGGGAAGCGCCACTTCTCCTGGCCGGTGGCGGCGTCGAGGCAGTAGACCTTGCCGGTGTCGCCGGTGCCGACGACCAGCGCGCCGCCCATCAGCCGCGGCGCGGCGTAGATCACCCCGTCGAGAGTTGCCTTCCAGCGCGGCACGCCGCGCTGCCGGTCGAGGGCGACCACGGTCTTGTCGGTCGAGGCGGCGTAGACGCTCTGCTCATCGACCGCCACGCCGGCGTACACCTGCCCGCCCAGCGCGTGTTTCCAGACCGGCTGACCATCGGCGCCGAGGGCGTAGACGGTGCCATCCACGCCGCCCAGATACAAGATGCCGTCGGCCACCACCGGCGGGTTGTAGAAGCCGCCCGCGGCGGCGAAGCTCCAGACCGGCTTCAACGGCGGGTAGAGCGGCGCGGCCGCAGCGGCCCCGACGAGCCCGACCGCCACGGCCAGGCAGATTGCTCGACAACGCAACTGCTCAGCCCTCGCAACGGCCGTTGAGGAGCGCCTTCCCCATGCGCCAGCTTCGCTGGCGCAGCCTTGGAAGGAGGGGATCAAGGGGTGGTTCGCTCCGCGTGGCGTGCTCTCGATGGCGAACCACCCCTTAGTCCCCTCCTTGCAAGGAGGGGAAAGCTCAGCGACCGTTGTCGCCAGGGCCTGAGTAGTTGCTCGACAACCCAATCTCGGGCGATGGTCCCAGACCATGGCACCCTCCCTCTCCGGCAGCCAACCGGCCGCCACGCCAACGTCTACGCGCCCTGCCCCCATACTCCTCCGCGACCAACGCTCGGCGCACCAGGGCCGTGCGTCTCCGGTTCTTCGTGCTTGCGTCCCTTCCGTCCCTTCCGTCCCTTCCGTCCCTCCGGCCCCGGAAATAGGTCGAGCGTCCCCGGTTTTTCAGGGCTTGAGCAGCGTCACGCCGCCGGTCCGGGCCTGGTCGCCGGGGGCCACCGTGCAGACCCAGAACTCCTTCTTCTTATCTCCGTCGGGGTCACCGAAGACCTCGGACGGCTTGCCGCCCTGCAACGTGAACGTGCCGCCGCCGGCCGAGGTGATCGGCAGCCAGGTGTCCTGGGCCTCGTTCAGCGCGTAGCGGCCGCCGTAAGTGGTTTGGAACAGCATCCGGCTGTCGGTGGTCAGGGTGCCGGCTTCGTCGTCGACCGCCGTCACGCGGCCGCGGCCGTTGAGCAGGCTGGCGCGGAGCGTCAGCCGGGTGCCCTCGGCGGTGTCCTCGGCCGCGGTGACGGTGTACAGGTTGTCCCGCGCGTCGTTGCCCAACGTCACCGTGCGGCCCGGCCAGTCTTCAGGCGGCGCGCCGGCCCACTTGATGGTGACCGTGTTGGCCCGCGGGTCCACCGCCGCCACCGTGCCGGTCAGCGCCGGCTTCAGCGCGTAATCGGTGCCGTCCACGCTGAGGCCCGACCCGTCCACCGCCATCGCCTGGACGAGCGATCCGTCGGCGGCCAGGCGGGCCACCACCAGGGCGGCATCGCTGGTCAAGAGATCGCCGGCGGCCCGCTTCTGGCCGCCCTCGCGCGCCTGGAGGATGATGTCGCGGCCGGCCGCGCCGACGATCTCCAGCGCCACCGCGTCGGAGCTGGTGGCCAGCCGCCGAACCTGTTTGAGTTGCGGCTCGGCGACGAATGGATCGGCCACCGCGACGAACGTGCTGGCCAGATTTTCGCCCTGCCGGCGGAGCAGCACGTAGGGCAGCAGTTCCGGGTGCTTGACCGGCGAGATCTGCGCCTGGGCGAGGATGGCCTGCTGTCCTTCGGCGTCAAGCAGGTGCAGACGGAGCTTGACCTTCGGGTCCGCCTCGGCGTCGATCTGGAGCACCACCGGTCCGGGCCGGGTCTGCCGTTGGACGTTGACCAAGTGCTGGAACCCGCTGCCCCGGTACCCGCCGTAGCTGCCCTGGTAATCTGTCGGGGCGAGGGCGGGATCATCGTAGAACTCGCCCACCTCGACGTTCTCGCCGGCCAGCGTGCCCTTGGTCTGGGTCGGCCCGAAGCCGCCCTCGACCACGGTCCGCTCGCCGACCGTGCCGTGCAGGCTGTAGTCGTGCTGCTTGCCGCCGGCGACGCGGAAGATGTCCACCAGGTAGGCGTTCTGCTCGTCGGTCGAGACCAGGATCTGCGCCCGGCGGTACTCGCTCGCCTGCGGGTAGTTGCCGGGCGCCGAAGCCTCGACGTACTGGACCATCGGCTCGGCGGCGAAGTGGTGGACCCGCCCGCCGGCGTTGCCGGTCTGCCGGCCGGCGTCGATCACCACCGTGTTGTGGTTGACCGTGGTCTGCGACCAGGAGAAGATGCCCGGCACGAACGAGTTCATGAAGTCGGGGTAGCCGGTATCCGGCATCACCGCCTGGCCGTGGGCGTAGAGGTTGAAGTGGAGCCCGTCCCAGTGGCTGTGGCCGCCGCGCCAGCCGTAGTAGTCCGTCACCGCGACGGTCTCGGCCGGATTGTTGAGGATGGCCATGCCGTACCCGTCGAGCACCCGGCTGCGCGAGGCCGGGCGCGGGTGGTCGGCCAGCTCCTTGGTCAGCGCCTCGGTGACCGGCTCCTCGAACAGGGCCTCCCAGGTCTGGAACCCGCCCGCGGCGCCACCGCAGCGGTTCAGCATCCAGGCGAAGTCCGGCCCGCCGTAGTGGCGGAAGGCATGCCGGTAGACGTCGGCGCTCTGCCCGACGACGCCGTGCCGGATGTCCCCGGAGTCGCCCTCGGCCGGCGTGAACCGGCCGTTGACGATCAGCTCGATGGGCCACTCCATCAGCCGCTTGAACTGCGGCTCGGCGTAGAGATCGATCCCCGCCCGCTCGGCGATGTTGGCGGTTTCGATCAGGTTGCCGACCCAGGAGAAGTTGTACCCCGGCGCGGTCTCGTAGGGCACCCCGTCCCGGTGGATCCAGTTGTACAGCGCGTAGCGGATGCCCTCGTACCGGCCCTCGGCGCCGGTCTTGTCCAGGATGGCGGCCAACAGCTCGCCGCTGGGAGCAGTCTGCCGCACCGCCACCAGGGTCGCCAGCGCGCTCTGGTGCATGCCGAAGTTGCCCTGGATGGTCCCATCCAGGATGCAGCGGATGCCTTCTTCCAGGATGTTGGTCTCGATCAGCGAGCGGATCTCCTCGCCGCTCTGCCCGCGGAACTGCTGCAGCTCGGTATCGCCGTCGATGGTCTCGTGGATGTTGTCGTAGGCCTCGGCCAGGTTCTGGATCACCCCGGTCTCCCAGATATGGTTGAGGATCTTGCCGGGGTAATGGGAGCTGAGGGTCCCGTAGCGTGACTGGTTGTGGTAATCCATGCCGGGATAGATGTCGGCGATGCGGGCCAGCATGGCGGCGCACTTGTGGGCGTACTGCCGATCGCCGGTGAGCAGGTAGGCCCGCGACAGGTTGAGCACGCCGGGGATGTTCCACCGGCTCCAGAACCAATGGTTGGCGTAGGCGACCAGCCAGTGCCGCTCGCCGCCGGGCGGAGTCCAACCCCACCCGTCGTCCGAGATCTTGCCGCCCAGCGCCGACTTGTCCTGGTAGCCGCTTTGGTACCAGGCCAGGAAGTCGTTGCTGGGATAGCTCTCCTTGCCGATGGGACAGATCACCTTGAACGGCTGGGTGAAGTCCAGCAGCCACGGGTAGGTGCCGTGTTTGAAGATGGCCTTGCCGTGCTCGGGGCAGCCGGCGACGCTGTCGTTGAAAGCCCGCGGGACGCTGGAGTCGGCCAGCCGCCAGGTCAGGTCCGTGTCGGGCACCGCCAGCCACATCTCGCTGGCCTTGACATACCGGTCCCGGTGCCCGCGCGCGCTGGCGTCCTCGTCACAGCGCCGACGGGCCAGCGCGACCTCGTCGTCGCTGTGCAGCGTGCGCGCGGTCTTGAGCGGGTACTGCCGCTCGCGCTTCGGCGGTGGAGGCACGGTGGCGGACATATCGACCTTCACTCTCCTGAACCGGCCAAACTCCTTGGTCCCGGTGTGGTTGGCGCCAAAGAACAGCACCAGCATCAGCTCCGACGGCGTCCGGACGGTCAGCTTGGTGGCCAGGTTGCTGCTCTGCCAGGGCAGCCAGGTGGTGGTGTCCTCTAGGTAGCTGATGGCCTGCTCGGCGACCAGCTCGCCAGGCTTCCACCGCACCGGCTCGATGGCGGTCGCCGGGTCGGTCGACAGCCGCTCCCAGGCCGGCCGCGTGAGCAGCATCACCTTCAGCGACGGCGTCCGGTCGGGCGCGGCGCAGGCGGCTTGCAGCTCGAACGAGACGAGCAAGGTCCTCGGCCGAGGCTCGCTCAGAATCAGCTCCCTCCCCAGGTAGAGCTGCCCGATGCGGTCGCCCTTCTCGTTGTCGTCGATCTTGAGCACCGGCTCGCCGTCCTCGGTGACGGTGGTCACGGTGAAGGCGGGGATGGCGCCGCCGGCCTTCTGCTCGGCGGACAGGACCCCGAAATTGGTGTACCGGAGCTGCCACTCCTCGGCGGCGCAGCCCATCGTCGCGACAGCCAAGAGACAGGCTAGTGAGCGGCCCATGTCACCTCCCTACCGCGCCCGCGGCCGGGCTCACCGCATCGTAATGCATGACGCCGCGCCGGGTCAAAGGGGTCCGCACCCCGCCGGCGCCGTCAACGGATGTGGACCACCGCCACGTCTTCGGCTGGGATGGTCAACCGCAGGCCGGCCGCGCCGTCTGTTTTCTGGTCCGTGCCATAGACCGTGGCCGTCTGGCCCGGCCGGACGTCGCGGTTCTTGAGGGTGACCGGCCGCGGCTGATCGCTCTCGTTGAACAGCAGCACCAGCCGCTCCGCGCCGCGCTTGAGAACCAGGACGTTGGGGTACTCCAACGTGTCGCAGGTGGCCAGAGCATCGTCGCGCTGACCGTCGTGGAAGAGGTCTTCGTAGGTAGCCAGGATGCGGGTCGCCTCGCCGATCCAGTAGAGCATCCCGCCGGAGCATTCCAAGGAGCTCTGCAGATCGATGCCCATGCCCAGGGCGGCCACCCCGCGCAGGATCTGGGTCTTCCAGGTCTTCGGCTCAACGTACCCGGACGGCGACATGACCGACCACTTCCGCCAGAACTCCTGCGGCTCGGCGATCTGGTAGTAGTAGAAGAACGAGAACCGTTGGCCCATGACCTTGTCCCGGCTCAGGCCGACCCGGTCGGCGAAGCGGGCCATGGTTTCGTCGAGGTGCCGCTGCTGGTAGGCGTCCGACGCCGCGTTGCCCGGACAGCCGGGGAAGCCCAGGTCGATGTTGCCCTTCACCGCGTCCCACAGCTTGGTGTGCGCCGTCCACGAATAAAGCATGTACGGCTTGCCCAACGCGTTGGCCGCCTGCTTGGCGATGGCCGCGACACGCCCGTCCTGGTCGACGCGGAACGCCTCCCACTCGGCCTTGTGATTGCCGAAGATAGCCGCGTCGGCGAGATCCTCGTCGGCCGGCAGCCTGGCCCAGGCGCGGAAGGCGGACTTGCAGCCGTCGCAGAAGCACCAGCTCCCGTTCCCGTCGCGCGCCGCGCGGCCCGGGCTGCCGGCCGAGACCCAGGGCACCTCCTCCCAGTCGCTCCAGACGATGGAGGCGCCGGGCAGGGCCTTCAGCATGGCCGCGTAGGCCGCCTTGACCTCCGCGCCGAACGCCGCGCGGCCCGGGCCGAGGACGTAAGTGGGACAGTACTGGTCGCGCTTCTCCCAGGACTCGCTGTCCTCGAAGTACCGGGCGCGGGCCTCCGGATGGGTCTCCAGCCAGCGGTAGCCGAGCAGCTTGGCGGTGTTCTTGAGACCGTAGTACGGGTAGTTGTTCCACAGGATGATCCGCCCGCCGGCGTCCAGCACCCGGTCGTGGACGGTCTTCAGGTAGGCGTCCTGGTCCACCCCCAGGCGGCTGATGATCCAGGTGTTGAACCCGGCTCGGAACGACTGCCGCAGGTGCTGGTCGAGATGCTCGGCCGACAGCCGGCAGTAGTCCCAGGGCACCGAGCAGTACTGCGAGAGCATGATCTTCTTGGGCAGACGGCCGTTGATCGGCGGCAGGATGCGGACGGGGATCTTCTGCAGCAGCTCGGTGAAGTTGCCCTTCCCCAGCCGGCGGTAGTACCAGGCCGTGGTCCGCTCCCGGTCCGTCCATTGCTCGAGGAACAGGGGCAGCAGCAAGCCGCCGATGCGGTCGCGCCGGACCTGGTTCGGCGGCTCGGCGATGCGGTACCGGGTGTACTTCCGACCGTCGTGCTCGACCGGCTCGGTGGTCACGCCGGACGGCTTCAGGTTGAGCAGATTGCGGCCGTCTGGGTGTATGATGTCGAGCAGCCGGAACGAGACCGGCACGTCGAGTTCGAACTCGTACCCGTCGAGCGGGTACGGGAAGTGGGAGTAGAGGGCCAGGAAGAGCGTCTCCATCGATCCTTCGGAGATGCCCCACTCGCGGATCAGCGGGTTGATGCAGCGGTCCGGCCCGTCGTGGCCCTGGTTCCACAGCACGACCTGGCGGAGGAAGCCCCGCGTGGCGCCCGCCGGCCAGAGGAAGCCCTGCGCGTCCGGCGCGGGCACCGGCCAGCCTTGGTCGTCGAACTCGCGCGACATCCAGGCCGGATCCTCCTGGCCAGTGGCGCGCCACCGCGTGTCGGTGCGCGGGTCGCGGGCCAGGCGGATCTTCACCCCGGGGTTCGGGCCCTGGGCGGTGGCTTCGATCCCGAACACGCTGAGCCCCTCCCGGATCCGGATCGACACCGGCTGGCCGGCCGGCGCGGTGACCGCTTCGCCGTCGACCAGCAGCTTGGCGACCGCCTCACGAGTGGTCAGCTCGACCTGCACGGCGGTGGTGGCCGCCGGCGCGCCGCCGGCCGACGAGCCGTCATCCTCGACCAGCTCGACGCCGTCGTACCAGGCCACCGCGCCGCTCTTGATGTTGTACAGCATGACCATCGCCTCGAGCAGCTTGGCGCTGGTCTGGAAACGCAGCTCGTAGTGGCCCCAGGCGTCGGGCACGTCGCCTTTGCCGGGCCGGTCGCCGCACCGGTGGTAGGTCCACTCGGCATCCTTGCGATCACGCTCGATGACGTCGACGCTGATAGTTCCCGAAGAGAACTTCGAGCGCTTGAGGTCGCAGCGCAGGATGTACTTGGTGGCCGGCTTGAGCTTCAGGCCCTGCATCGCATTGACGAACCAATCGGCGCCGCCGGAGCCGTCCAACTTGAGCGACGCCTGGCCCACCGTCGAGGTGGTCGGGTCTGGGGCAATCCGTTCCGGCTCGCGCAGGCCCCAGCTCTTGAGGCCGTCCTCGAAGCTGCCGTTGGCGATCGAGTTGCCCGCCGCCTGGGCCGAGAGATGGGCCAGGTATTCGGCAGCCAGCCGCCCTTCGGTGGCGGGCACCTCGGCCGCCACCGGCGCGCCGCGGAACTCGAGCCCGGCAAACCTGGCCACGTCGCCGAACCCGCGCTCGACCGCGGCCCAGGAGGAGTACCGCTCCGCCGGCGGCCCGCCGAGCACGTTGCGGCCGAGGTTGAAGCGCCAATGATCGCCCTCCTTGGCCGGTCGACCCAGGAAGCTGAACGGCACGTGCACCTCGGCCGTCCACTCCTCGGCGGCGATGCGCGCCCGGGCGGTCCACGGCCCCACCGGCTGGACGCCGGCCCCCTTCCTGACCTGGCACCGCGCCCCGGCCGCGTTGACGATGAGCTGGAGGTAGTCGTCGCCGGCCGGGGTCAGGAAGAACTCGACGCTGTCGTCGTCCCACAACGGCTCGCCGTCGCCGGTCAGCGGCGTCAGCGACCGGGTGTACGGCTCTTTGCAGCGGATGGCCAGATACAGCCCGTCTCGGGTCCAACCGACTCTGAACGCGGTCGGCTTGCGCACGGCGAAGCCAGTCTGTTTGAGCGTCCGGAACCCGGTCGCTTCGGGCAGGGCGGTCCAGACCGCGTCGTCCAGCTTCCCGTCGATCACCGGCGCGGTGGCCAGCCGGTAGCACGGATAGGCGGCCGGCCCCTGCCCGGCGGCGGGCAGGCCGCACAGCAGCAAGGCCAGAACGGCGATGGCGAGCACTTGTCTCATCGACACACCTCCCCTGCCAGCCAGGCCGATTGTGCCTCGGCGACGGCTGGCTGGCAAGACGCTCCGTGATCGCCGGCGTGCCGCGCGGAGGAATGCCCGGCGGGTCGAGCGAATGCCGGCCACGAGAGGTGGGGATGAAGCTCGACGACGTCTTGGTGATCTGGTCGGCCTGCGGCCTGGGGCTCGGCGTGATCTGGGCCGTGGTGCTGCTCGGGCGCCGCCAGGAAGACGTCTCCCGCCGCGCCTGCTGCGGCTGCTTCGTCCTGCTGGCGGTCGGGCTGCTCCTGCCGTTCGCCATCGGTGTCGGCGCCACCGCGAATCAGGCGCTCCACGACGCTTCCGCGGCGCGGGCCAAGCACGAGCGGGTCCGCGCCAAGCTGACCGCCCTGTCCGCCTACGCCAAGGCTATCGACTGGGGCCTGCTCAACCGCTGGCCAAAGTCCGCGAGACCGTACGTCCGGGGCCGGGTGCTGTACCTCAAGGAGACCCGAGACGCCCCGGATGAGCCGCTCATCCACTACGTCGAGGACTTGCAGGCCGACCCGCCGCCGGGCATCCCCGCCGAGCTCTTCGCGCGGACTCCCGCCGAGGTCGGCACGATCATCTTGACCGTCTCCGAGTACAGCGTGGCCCATTGGCGGGCCGAGGGCGTCGCCGGACTGTACAACCGGAGCACCACGGAGACCTACCTCGGGATCCGGGTGACGCTGTACGATCTCAAGGGCCGCAAGATCGCCGGTCAGACGTTGCTCGGCCCGAACGAAACCGACCCGCACCGGTCGTCACCCATAGCCTGGGTGGCCTCGCTGCCGCGGCGTTGACGGGCGGCACGGCCTCGCCGAGCGCGGCGGAACGCGCGCCCACCGCGTTGCGACCGGCACCGGACCGGCGTATAATGCGCTCGCCGTGACGGAGACCAGGACCCCATGAACTCCTTGCCCGAGCTGTTTCGTGTGGCCGTGGCCGAACATGCCGAGAGGCCGTGTGTGTTGTTGAAGGAGGGCGGCGAAGTCGTTTCGCACAGCTACGCGGAGCTCGGCGAGCAGTTGACCGACGCCGCCTGCGGGCTGCTGGAAGCCGGGGTGGCGGCCGGCGACCGGGTTGTCATCTTGTCCGAGAACCGCCCTGAGTGGGTCGTCGCCGACGGCGCTGTCTTGTCCTGCGGGGCGGTCACCGTGCCGATCTACCCCACCCTTCCGGCCGAGCAGGTGGCCCCGCTGATCCAGCGCGTCGGCGCCCGACTGGTGCTCTGCGACGACGCCACGCAACTGACCAAGCTCGACGCGCAGCGGGAGGCGATGCCCAGCCTCGAGCGGATCGTCCTGTTCGACGCCGAGGACGTTCCGGCCGGCCGGGCAGAGGTCGGCTCATGGGCTGACCTGAGCGCCGCCGGGCGGTCGCGCGCCGACGAGTTGGGCGGGCTGCTGGCCGAGCGCGGCGCCGCCCTGGGGCCCGACAGCCTGGCCACCATCATCTTTACCAGCGGCACCACCGGCATTCCCAAGGGAGCCATGCTGACCCACGGCAACTTGTGCAGCAACGTGCTCGCGGCCCAACAACGGATCCACCTCGACCACGAGCAGTTCGTGACCTTTTTGCCGCTGTCTCACGTGTTCCAGCGGATGGTCAGCTACATCGGGCTCCGCACCGGCTGCTGCTCGTTGTACAACGAGAGCCTGCGGGCCCTGTTGGGCAACCTCCGCCTGGTCCGGCCGACGGCGTTGATCGCCGTGCCCCGGTTCCTGGAGATGGTTCGCGGCCAGGTGCTGGACGGCGTCCGGCGCAAGTCAGGGCTGGCCGGCACCATCGCCGGCTGGGCCATGGAGGTGGCCGAGCAGGTCGGCCGGGCCTACGACGAGGGTCGCTCGCCCAGCCCCTGGCTCATACTCCAGCAACGGCTGGCCGAGCGGCGGGTGTTCAGCGCCATCCGCGAGCAGCTCGGGATGGACCGGCTGCGGATCATCGTCGCCGGCGGCGCGGCCCTCCCGCAGGAGCTGGGCCGGTGGTACTACGGGCTCGGGCTGAAGGTCTCCCAGGGCTACGGTCTGACCGAGACCTCGCCGGTGGTGGCGGTCCACGACCCGGCCGGCCAGGTCCGGTTCGACACCATCGGCCCGCCCATCGAAGGCATCGAAGTCAAGCTCGCCGACGACGGGGAGCTGCTCACCCGCGGCCCGCACGTCATGGCCGGGTACTACGAAATGCCGGACGAGACGGCCGAGGTGATCGACGCCGAGGGCTGGTTCCGGACCGGCGACATCGCCGCCTGGACCGAGTCCGGGCAGCTCAAGATCACCGACCGCAAGAAGAACATCATGGTCCTGGCCAACGGCAAGAACGTGGCCCCCGCGCCCATCGAGAACAAGTTGCTGGAGAGTCCGCTGATCGACCAGGTGCTGCTGATCGGCGACAATCAGAACGTGGTCACGGCGCTGGTCGTGCCGCACTACGACCTCTTGGCCAAGGCCCTGGAGCAGACCGGCGAGACGGTCGGCGAGCGGACCGACATGGTCGCCTCCAAGACGGCCGAGAGGCTCATCCGGCAGGAGATCTCCGCCCGCTCGGGCGACTTGGCGCCGTTCGAGATGGTCCGGCGGTTCACGCTCCTGCCGGCGCCGTTCACGGTCGAGCGCGAGGAGATGACGCCGACCATGAAGCTGCGCCGGAAGGTGATCCTGGAGCACTACGCCGAAGCGGTGCGAGAGATGGCCGAGTAAGTGGCAACTATCGCCCCGGCGTCGGCGCGGGATCTGCGCGGCATGTTGCGGCTGATGCGCACGCTGGCCGATGAGCATACCGAGTTGGACGAGTACTTCCGGCCGGACGCGGACTGGCTCGAGGCGCTGGAGGTGATGTTCCTGGACCGGATGGGTCAGCCGGACCATCTGATCGTCGTGGCGCGCGACGAGGGGCGGGTGATCGGCATGGTCACCGCCTGTCTCCAGCCGGCGCCGGTGTTCCTGCGCAAGCCGCGGGCGCTGATCGAGAATCTGGTGGTGGCGCCGGAGCGTCGGCGCGAGGGGATCGGCCGCCAGTTGGTCCGCGCCGCGATCGACTGGTCGGAGCGGAAAAAGGTGGCTTACGTCGAATTGATGGTGGCGATGGCCAACGAAGCGGGGCGAGAGTTCTGGCAGTCGTGCGAGTTCGAGCCGGTGATGCTGCGCATGCAGCGGCCGGGCAAGGACGGGGGAAATGGCTGACGACAAGCAGGGCGAGCCGCGGCCGGAAGAGGAAGAGACGCAGCTTCTTCGGCGGGCCTTGGGCGACGACGCGGCCCGGCGCGTCGGGGAGCAGCAGTCCGGCCAGGCCGCCGTCGAGATCTACGATGTCAACGGCGATCTGCTGGAGATCGTGCGCATCCCGCCGACCGGACTGACCATCGGCCGCGCCGCCGATCAAGACGTGCGGCTGTCGGACCGCACCGTCTCGCGCCGCCACGCCCGCCTCGAGGTCGACGGCGAGCGGTACTGGATCGACGACGCCGGCAGTCTCAACGACACGCTCCTCAACGGCGAGTTGGTCCGCGGCCGGGCCGAGCTCCACGACGGGGCGCAACTGACCATCGGGCTTCACGTGCTGCGGGTAACCATCCGGTAGGAGGCGGGGTTGACTCCGGACCTGTGGCATCGATTGGCGACCGTCTTCGCCGCCGGCGGCGGCGCCGTGCTGGTCACCCTGGCGGTTGGCCTGGTCCTCGTCCCGGCCTTCCGGCGCCTGCAGTTCGTCAGTCGCGAGAGCAAGGAGGGCGTGGCCCAGGGCCGGACCGACACCGTGCCCATGGGCGGCGGGTTCATCCTCCTGGCGGGGGTGACCCTGGTCGTGCTGGCGCTGACCGGGGCCGGCGAGATCCGCCGCGGGTACGCCGCCTGCTTCCTGATCGCCTTCTGGGGCTTCGGCCTGCTGGGCTTTCTGGACGACCGCTCGAAGACCGTCGCCGGCGGGTACAGCAACCGGGTCAAGCTGCTCCTCCAGATCAGCGTCACCCTGACCTTCGCGGTCTGCTTCTACTGGTACTACCGCAACTTCGTCAATCCCTGGGACCTGGAATACCTGATCCTGCCGTTCGTCGGCCCGGTGCCGCTGGGTCTGTTCCTGGTCCCGTTCGTGATGGTCTTCCTGTTCTGGGTCTCCAACGCGGTCAACATCACCGACGGGTTCAACGGCCTGGCCGGCGGGACCGGGGCGGTGGTGGCGCTGGCCTACACCGTGGTGACCTTCCTGATCGGCGCGTCCGAGCTGGCGCGGGGGACCGAGACCGAGATCGGCATCCGGATGTTCGCGCTGAGCCGGATGAGCGCGATCGTCGCCGGCAGCCTGGTGGCCTACCTGTACTTCAACTACTGCCGCGGGAGCATCTACTTCGGCGATACCGGGTCGATGTCGCTGGGCGCGGCGCTGGCCTTCCTGGCGGTGTTCAGCCGGACCGAGTTCCTGTGCTGCGTGATCGGCGGGGTGTTCTTCACCGAGGCGGCGTCGGTCTTCCTGCAACGGGTCGGCGTGGCGGGCACCAAGCTGCTGGCCGACCCACTGGCGGCCGACGCCGGCGAGCCGTTCCGGCCGTTCATCATCGCGCCGCTGCACCACCATTTCGAGCACCTGCTGCTGCGCGAGATGGAGGGTCAGGCCGGCGATCCGGCCGAGCGGCGGGCGGCGGTGCGACGGCGGATCACCCACTGGGCGTGGGGCGCCTCGCTCCTCTTCGCCGGGCTGGGTGTGGCCGCCGAGTTCGGCCACTACCGCCGCACGCTGTGGCTCTACGACTGGTCCTGCGTGGCCGGCGTGGTGCTCTGGCTGGGGCTGCTGGCCGACGGCCTGCTGACCCGCATCCTGTACGACTGCTACTTCCTCGGGCCGGACCTGGCGGAGGGCACCCGGCTGACCCTCTACCGCGGCGTGCCGTGGCGGTTGGGCAAGCGGCTGTTCCACGTCTACGAGACCACCGATATCCCGGTCGCGGGGCTCAGCTACCTGGAGCACGCGACGGCGCTGTTCCACATCCTGATGACCCGCGTCGACGCGCGGGTGGCGTTCGGGCTGCTCCACTTTCAAGTGGGCCTGGCGAGCGACGAGGCGCAGCGCGGGGAACATTTCCGGCAGGCTCTGAGGTTCTGGGGCGAGGTGCCGCGGCCGTTTCTGCTGGTGCCGCGGCGGCGGCCGGTGTTGAACCACATGGCCACCGCCTATGCCGAGGACGGCCGGTTCGCCGAGGCGGTGGCGGCGCTTGAGGCGCTCTACCGCGCGACGGATTCGCCGGCGGTGCTCCAGCGCATCGACGCCGTGCAGCACGAGGCGCTGACCGCGGCCGAGGAGGCCTACGCCTGGTGGGCGCGCGACCGCGCCGACGATCCGGTCCGACGCGCCGCGCTGGCCGCGCACCAGGAGCTGCTCGACCTGCTGCGCATCCGCTACGAGCGGGCGCGCCGGGTGCTGGACGATCTCCAGCAGCACGACCAGGTGCCGCCCGAGCAGCGGATGGCCGTCGAGCGGCAGATCCAGCTCCTGCAGGAAGCCTTGAACGTGGCCGCCGACCGGTGCGACCGGCTGCAGCCGGCCGGGGAGGTGGGTTGATGCGCCCGCTGCGGATCCTCCTCGCGGGCGGGGGCACCGGCGGGCACATCTACCCGCTGCTCAGCCTGGCCACCGAATTCCGGCGGCGCGACACGGAGCACCAGGTCCTGTTCGTCGGGGAGGCGGGGCGGATGGAGGCCGACCTGGTCCCGCGCGAGGGCTGGCACCTCGAGCTGCTGAACCTGCCCGCGCCCGGCGCGGCGGCCAGGAATCCCTTGGCGCTGCTGAAGTGGCTGGCGGTCTCGCGGCGGGTGTGGGACCTGGTCAAGACCTGGCGCCCCGATCTGGTGGTCGGCGCCGGCGGGCAGGTCTGCGCGCCGGTGGTGCTGGCCGCCGCCTGGCGCCGGGTGCCACGGGTGCTGCTGGAGCCCAATGCCGTGCCGGGCCGGGCCAACCTTATGCTGGCCCGTTGGGCCGCCCCCGAGCTGATCGCCATCCTGATGCCCAAGGCCCGCGAGTACCTCGCCTCCGAGCGCGTCGAGGAGCTGGGCTACCCGCTCCGGCCGGAGTTGTTCGAGGTCGACCGGGCCGCCGCTGTGACCGAGCTGGGGCTGGACCCCGACAAGCGCACCGTGCTGGTCTTCGGCGGGAGTCTCGGCTCGCAGAAGATCAACGAGGCACTGGTCGAGCTGCTGCCGACGCTGACCGCCGGCTGGGCGGCCGGGGTGCAGTTCCTGCACCTCGGCGGGCGGGTCAACGCCCGGACGCTGTCGCCGACGGAGCAGTTGACCTTGACCGTCGGCTACGTCTACCGCGACTACCTCCACGAGATGGGGCAGGCGCTGGCGGCCGCGGACCTGGTGGTCGGTCGGGCCGGGGCGATGTCGCTGGCCGAGCTGACCGCATTCGGGCTACCGGCGATTCTCATCCCGTTCCCGGCCGCGGCCGACAACCACCAGCAGTACAACGCCGAGTGGATGGCGTCGGCCGGCGCGGCGGTGGTGCTGCCCGACGCCGAACTGACCGGTTACCGCCTGGGCCAACTCCTCGACGAATTGCTGGCCGACGCGCCGCGCTTGCTTCGGATGGCCGAAGCCAGCCGGAGAATCGGCTGGCCGGACGCGGCCTCGGCGCTGGCGACGCGGATCGAGTTCCTGCTCGAGCGGGAGGGCGATTCGTGACCACCCGCGAGTTGCTCGACCAGGCGCTGGCCGAGTGGCGGATCGACCCGGCGCGGCTGGTGCCGCTGGCCGGCGATGTCTCGCACCGCAGCTTCTACCGTTTGGCCGGCGCCGGTCAGGTGCTCATGGTCACCCCGCCCGACGAACCCAACAAGGTGGCCGACTGGCTGGCCATCCGCGCCTGGCTGGCTGACCGGCAGGTGCCGGTGCCGGCGCTCCATGCCCACCACCGGCCGACCGGCGTGCTGCTGATCGGCGACGTCGGCGATCGGCTGCTGACCGAGGTGGCCGAGCCGGAGAGCTGGTACGACCAGACCGTGGCCGCGCTGGCGCGGGTCGAGGCGCTGGCCGCCGGCGAGCCGGCCACCACCTCGCCGGCGCACGCCCGGCGGCTGGAGGAGCAGCGCGTCCGCTGGGAGCTGCGCCGCTTTCGGAAGATCGTCGCGGCCCTGGTGGCCGACCTCGACGACGACGAGCTGGAGTTGTGGAAGCGCGGCGAGGACCGAATGGTGGCGGCCCTTGACGCGGCGCCGCGGGCCTGGATGCACCGCGACCTGCACGCCAGAAACCTGCTGGTCCACGACGGCCGGGCCTGGTGGGTCGATTTCCAGGACGCGATGATCGGGCCGTGGCTGTACGACCTCGCCTCGCTGGCGTGCGATCCCTATGCCTTCTTGGACGAACCGCGGCGCGCGGCGGTGCGCGAGGCGTACTTGGGTCTACCGGGCCGGGTCCATCGCGACCTTGGCGCGGCGGCGGTCGAGGCGCTGTGGGACCTGGTCACGGTGCAGCGGCTGGTCCACTGCGTAGCCTGTTACGTGTGGGTCTACGAGCACTTCGGCCGGACGCTCTACCTGCGTTTCCTGCCGCACGCGGTGGGCCAGTTGCGGAGCGCGCTGGCGCGGTGCCCCGCGGCGGCGCCGCTGGCGGCGGTCATGGAGCCACGTTGGGACGGGGTCGAGAGGCGGTGGATGAGCGATGTCGTCGCGGGCTGACGCGGGTGAGTTCAGGGTCTTCACGGACGCCGACGAGGCCGTCTACGATCGCTTCGTCGCGTCCCACCCGCTGGGCAACTTCTGCCAGGCCTGGGCCTGGGGCCGGGTCAAGGGCCGGGGCGAGTGGTCGCCGGCACGGGTGGGGTACCACCTCGACGGGGAGCTGGTCGGCGCCGCGCAAGTCCTCTTCCGCCCGCTACCGCTCGGCCGGTCATTGGCCTACGCGCCGCGCGGGCCGGTGGTCGATCTGGAGACCTTGGCCGGGGCCGCGGCGCGGGCCGGGCTGTTCGACGGCCTGGAAGCGCTGTGCCGCGCGCGGCGGGCGATCTGCCTCAAGGTCGATCCCTGCCTGACCGCCGGCAACTGGCACTGGCTGAGCAACTGCGGCGCGATGCGCACCCCGTCCGGCGATGCCTTCGGCGGGACGCAGCCGAAGTACGTCATGCGGCTCGACCTGACCGACGGCTTGGAAGCGGTCTTCGCCGGGTTCCGGTCGGACTACCGCAACCGCATCCGCAAGAGCGAGAAGCGCGGCGTGACGGTCCGCGGGGCCGAGTCACCGGCCGACTGGCAGGCCTTCTACGAGCTTCTGGTCGAAACCGCCGCGCGGCAGGAGTTCGGGATCAGGGCCAAGAGCTACTTCGAGGCGATCGCCGCGGAGCTGACCGGGGCGTGTGAAGCGCGGGTGTTCCTGGCCGAGCGCGAGGGCCGCGCCGTCGGGGCCATCCTCTGCGTCGCCTACGGACCCACCACCTGGTACCTGTACGGTGGCATGAACGACGAGGGGCGCGAGCACTACAGCGGGTATCTGTTGCAGTGGGAGGCCATCCGCTGGGCGCACGAGCGCGGCTGCCGGGTCTACGACTTCCGCGGCGTGGCGCCGCCCGAGGCGGTGGACAGCCCGCTCTACGGCCTGAACCGGTTCAAGTCCGGGTTCGGCCCGGCCGAGGTCGAGTGGGTCGGCGAGTTCGACCTGATCTTCGCCCGGCTGCCGTACCGGGCGTTCACCGTGCTCCTGCCCCGGGTCAAGCGCCTGGCCAAGAAGCTGCGGCGGTGACCGGGCTGGTCCTGGCCGCCGGGCTGGGCACCCGGCTGCAGCCGCTGACCGACCACCTGCCCAAACCCCTGGTCCCGGTCTGCGACACGCCCTGCCTCGACGCCATCTTGACCTGGCTGGCCGAGGCCGGGGTCACCCGGGCCGGGATCAACACCCATTGGCTGCCGGACAAGCTGCACGAGCACCTCGGGCACGGCGATGCGTACGGTCTGGAGCTGGTCTGGCGGCACGAACCCGAGTTGCTGGAGGGGATGGGCACGCTCAAGGCGTTTGAGGGCCTGTTCGGCGATCAGACGGTCGTCTGCGTCAACGGCGACATCGTCCTCGACCTGGACCTGGGCCGGGCGCTGTCGGCCCATCGGGCCTCCGGCGCGGCCATGACCCTGGTCACTGTGCCGCACCACGGGCCGATGATCCACCCGGTGGCCTGGTCCGAGACCGGCCGGCTGCGCGGCATTCGCCGGACCGGGCTGGACGATCCGGCCGGCCGCTTCGTCGGCGTGTTCAGCGGGGTGCATCTGATCGAGCCGGAGATCTGGCGCCGCTGGCTCCCGGCCGGCCGGCCGCAGCACCTGACCCGGGACCTGATGCCCCGCCTGCTGGCGGCCGGCGTCCCGGTTCACTGTCACCTGGACGATGGCCTGTGGGTCGATGTGGGCAGCTTCGAGAGCCTGGACCGGGCCCATGCCCAGGTCCTGGCCAGGCACTGTCCGCGGTACCTGGCCGGCGCCGAGCAGACCGACCACGGGGTGTTCCTGCGCGGCTCTGCTCAGCTCGACGGCGCAATCCAGCCGCCGGTCTACCTGGGTCCCGGCGCGCGGTTGTCGGCCGGGGCGGTGCTGGGGCCGTACGCGGCCCTCGGCGCCGGCGCGGTCCTCCATGACGGCGAGCGGCTGGCCTACGGCGTGAGGCTGGGCTCCGCCTGGCCGGCGAACTCGTAGACGGCCCGCCTTACCGGCGCACCAGGACCGCCACCTCGCCTTCGGCCAGGCCGATCGTCACCCGCTGGTCCCCGTCGCCGGCCACCACCTCGCTGCGCTGTTTCAGCTTCCCGTCCTTGTCGAACAGCGCCAGGGTGCAGTTCGCCGTCTCGCCCGGCCAGCCGTAGCGGCCGGAGTGCATGGTGATGATGCGCTCCTTGCCGACGATGCAGCCGTGGTGGATCCAGATCGGCGTGACGGGGTACAGGTAGGGGTTGATGTCGAAGGCGTACTCCCACCGGGTGCCGACCGGCAGCGTGGCCCACTGCAGCGCGCGGGTGACGTTGCTGAAGTCCATGGACGACGAGGCATACCCCAGCAGCGAATCGAGCTGGCCCTGGTAGGCCCAGGACTCGTTGTGCTGGATTTCAACCATCCGCTGCACCTGACGGCCCAGCATGGCCCGGGTGCACGGCGGGCCATTGCCCATCAGCGTGCCGCCCTTGGCCCGCACCTTGTCGATCACCGCCAGCCGGTGTGATTCGCCCAGCAACGTGGTCACCCCGACCTCATGGGTGATGGTGTAGGTCTTGGGATCGAGGATGCACGAGTGCCCGTCCGGCTGCGCGTACGACAGCAGCGGATGGTCGTAGCCGGTGCACTCCATCTCGTCCCAGTACAGCCCGTCGGCGCCGATCTCGTCCAGATAGGTGTCGACCACCTCGAGCATCGCCTGGCCAAAGCTGTTGTCGAGCGTCGCCACCATGGACCAGGTCAGCGAGTAGACGCCGCTCCACTCGGTCGAGAGCTGCTGGCCCTGGTCGTTGGTCAACTTGCTGTCGGGGAACAGTACCGGCGCGTCGGCGGCCGTGTCGCGCTGGCTGTCGTAGTAGATCAACACCTTCAGGTCGGGCTTGACGGCGTGGAGCTTCGCCGTCGCCTCCTTGAGCCGGCGGCGATAGTCGGCCCAGTAGTCCGAGCGGATCTCCTGCCCGAAGCCGATCCGTTTGCGGCTGTGGAGGAAGTCCACCCACCCGCCGCCACTGCAGGCGTAGCGGATGGCCAGGCGGTCGAGCTTGGCGCGGATCTCCTCCTCAGGCATCTTGAGCACCATGTCGGGACCGAAGAAGCACCACGCGCCGTCGATGGTGAAGTTGGCGCCCCAGTCCTCCCTCAGCAGGTTGATGAAGTCGTAGTACTCGGGCGAGGCGACCGGGTAGAGCGACCACTCCAAGGTGGTGGTCTGCCCCGGCTGGAGGCAGAGCATCTCGGTCCGCAGTCCGGCCACCTTGGCTTCCGCGTCGCAGTAGAGCCAAGCCTGGTTGCGAAACACGTCGTCCTCGCAGACCAGTCCGAGGCCCTGCTCACCCAGGCCGAGGTGAACCGTGGGATTGGCCGGGGCGTAGTCGCAGTTCATGGCCGGGTCGCCGTTGCCGGCGAGGCGCACGGGCGGGTCGTTGAGGTGGGACAGGTCCAACTCGTGTTTGACCATCAGCCCGATCTTCACGTCCTGGTGCCGGTTGGTGAAGGCATCGCGGACGGTCACCTGGCGCGGGGTGCGGCGGATCGTGCGGCGCAGAACGTAGTCCGGGTAGGTGGCCGTGCACTCGCCGCCGTCGCCGATCAGGGCGTGCTCCTGCCCCTCTGCCGTGGGCGCGGCGCCCAGCACGTTGAAGCCGGCGTTGGGGTACGACAGGGAGGTGGTCAGCTTCAGGTGGTGCGGCCCGAGGTCGAGGGCGAGGCCGCCGCCGGGCGCGACCTCGCAGCGGTACGGCGCCGGCCCGGCCGGCGGCTCGCCGGTGGTGAACCGATGCCGCGCCGCGCTGGCGGAGCCCATCATCGGGCTGGCGCCCGGCTTCACCTCGATGGTGGCCTGGCCGATCACCAGGTCCAGACTGGCGTTCATCCGTTTGGCCAGATAGGCCTCGGCGCCGTTGTCGATCACCAGCCGATTCTCGGCCGCCGGGTTGGTCAGATCGGTGATGTCGAGCACCAGCTCGTAGGGATTGCCCTCGTAGAACTTGTACTGCAGCGCCCCCTGGAAGTCGGGGGCGTAGAGCACCCGCCAACGGCCGCTGCCGTACCAGGGCGACGGCAGGTTGGCCGCCACCGGTGAGACCAGCGGGCGGTTGAGCAGCCGGACCAGCGTCCGGCTCTTGGCCGGCTCGATCCGGTGGCCGTTGAGGGTCAAGGCCATGAACCAGCTCGAACCACTCACCTGCGGCGTGTCGATCCGGGTGCGGATCCGCAGCAAGACCGTCGTGTCGCGCTGCGGCACCGTCCCGAACTCGACCTGGCGCTGCTCACCCGGTGGGATGCGCAGCTCGGTCGGCGCCAGCTCGATGTCGGCCGCCAGGGCCGGCACGACCGCCAGCAGCAAGGCCGCTCCCTGCCAGGACATGACCCTACCTCCTGCCTGTTACCGTCGCACCAGGACCGCCACCTCGCCGTCGGCCAGGTCGATCGTCACCCGTTTGTCCCCGTCGCCGGCCACCACCTCGCTGCGCTGCTTCAGCTTCCCGTCCTTGTCGAACAGCGCCAGGGTGCAGTTCACCGTCTCACCCGGCCAGCCGTAGCGGCCGGAGTGCATGGTGATGATCCGCTCCTTGCCGAGCAGGTAGCCGTGGTGCAGCGCGATGGGCGTGACCGGGTAGAACCAGGCCGAAGAGTCGTAGGGATAGTCGGTCCGCGTGCCGACCAACAAGGTCGACCAGGCCAGGGCGCGCGTCACGTTGTCGAACCCCGGCGGGCTGCTGCCATAGCCCAGCGGCGTGTCGAGCTGACCCTCGTAACACCAGTAGTCGTTGTGCTGGATCTCGACCATGCGCTGGACCTTGCGGGCGAGCCCGGCGCGGGTGCAGGTCGGGCCGTTGCCCATCAGCGTCCCGCCCTTGGCCCGGACCCGGTCGATCACCGCCAGGCGGTGGCCTTCACCCAACAGCGTGGTCACCCCGACCTCGCGCTGAATGGTGAAGGTCTTCGGGTCGATCAGGCACGAATGGCCGTCGGGCTGGGCGAAGGTCAGCAGCGGCGCGCCGTAGCCGACGCCTTCCATCTCGTCCCAGTACAGCCCGTCGGCGCCGATCTCGTCCATGTAGGTATCGATCACCTTCAGCAACTGCTTGCCGTAGCTGTTGTCGGCGGTGGCGATCATCGACCAGGTCAGCGAGTAGACCTTGCTCCAATCGGTCGAGAGCTGCTGGTTCTGGGAGTTGGTCAGCTTGCTGTCCGGATACCGCTCCGGCGCGTCGAGGTAGGTGTCGCGCTGCGAGTCGTAGTAGATCAGGACCTTGATCCCCGGCCGCGCGGCGTGGAGCTTGGCGGTCGCCTCCTTCAGCCGGCGGCGGTAGTCGGCCCAGTAGTCCGAGCAGACCTCGGTGCCGAAGCCGATCCGCTTCTTGTCGGCCTGGGGATCGACCCACCCGCCCCAATGGCAGGCGAAGTTGATGTTCAGCCGGTCGAGCCGGTTCTTCAGCTCGTCGGCGGCCATGGCCAGGATCATGTCCGGCGAGAAGAAGCACCAGGCGCCCTCGACGGTGTAGTTCGAGCCCCAGTCGGCGCGGACCAGGTTGATGAAGTCGTAGTACTCGGGCGAGGCGACCGGATAGACCGACCACTCCAGCGTCGCGCTGCCGCCGGCCGCCAGACAGAGCATGTCGGTCCGCGCGCCGGCCACCGAGCGCTCGGCGTCGTAGTACAGCCGGCCCTGGTTGCGCAGGACGTCGTCCTCGCAGACCAGTCCGACGCCCACCTCGCCCAGCCCGACGTGGACGGTCGGGTTGGCCGGGGCGTAGTAGTCGTTGATCTCGGCGCGGCCATTGCCGGCCAGCCGGACCGGCACGTCGCCGCACTCCTTCAGATCCAGCTCGTGCCGGACGATCAGCCCCAGCTTGGCCTCGGCGTGCCGGTTGGTGAAGGTGTCCTGGACGTTGACCCGGCGTGGCTCGAAACGCACCCGGCGGCGGACGGCGTAGTCCGGCCAGGTGGCCGTCACTTCGCCACCGGCGGCCGCCTTGACGACCTTCACCTCGCCGGCCTGACCGCCCGTGGCGCCGGACGCGCCAAGGGTGTTGAAACCGGCGTTCGGGTACGAGATGGACGTGGTGAAGGCCAGCTTCCGACCACCTACCGTCAGGCCGACCCCGCCGCCCGGGAGCAGCTCGCCGGCGTACTTGGCCGGGCCGGCCTCCGGCTCGCCGCGGTTGATCCGATGGGTCGCCGCCGCGGCCGAGGTCATGGTCGGGCTGGCGCCTGGCTTGACCTCGATCTTGGCCTCGCCGATGATCAGGTCCAGGCTGGCTCCGAGCCGCCTGGCCAGGCCCTGGTCGGCGCCGTTGGTGATGGTCAGCCGATTCTCGGCGGCCGGGTTGGTCAGATCGGTGATGTCGATCACCAGCTCGTACGGATTGCCCTCATAGAACTTCTGCCCCAGCGCCTGCTGGAAGTCCGGGGCGTACAGCACTCGCCACTTGCCGCCGCCGTACCAGGCCGCCGGCAGGTTCGGCGCCACCGGCGAGACCAGCGGCTTGTTGACCAACCGGATCACCTTCCGACTCTGCGCCGGCTCGATCACCCGGTCGTTGAGGCGCAGGGCCATGAACCAGTTCGACCCGCCCAGCCCCGGCGAATCCTGCCGGACCTTGAGGTGCAGCAGGACGGTCGTATCCCGCTGCGGCACGGTGCCGAACTCGAGGTTCAGGCTCGCGCCCAGCGGGATGCGCAGCTCCTGCGGCGCGAGATCGATGGGCTCGGCGGCCCCGGTTATCCCCGCCGCGAGCAGCGGCAGCAGGAACCAGCAGTGACGGTGCGTCATGTGATCAACTCCCTGGCGCGCATGGCGTGCAGCGGTGTTTCGCCAGACACGCGGGGCGGCCTCCCGGTTCCCCGTGTCCCTCGGTTGCAGGGAAACCGGGCTCACGGCATACTTAGCGCCGGACGCTGGACGGCGTTCAGGGAGTCAAGGTGAGCCCTGCCACCGGACTGGCCATTGCGACCACCGGCTCGGTCGGCTTCAGCATGATCTGCAGCCTGTGCGAGGCGACCCTCTACTCGGTCCCGATCAGCGCCGTCCACCACGGCGTCGAGGCCGGGGACCGGCGGTGGCGGATGATCCAGACCATGAAGGAGAGCCCCGGCCGGCCCATCGCCGGGATCCTGATCTCCAACACCATCGCCAACACCGCTGGCGCGACGCTGGCCGGGGCCTATGCGCAGCAGGTCTTCCACAGCCTCGGCCTGAGCCTCTTCTCCGCCGGCTTGGTGCTGGCCATCCTCCTCCTCGGCGAGATCGTGCCGAAGATGGTCGGCGTGACTTTCTGCCGCCAGGTGGCTCCCGTCGTCGCCTACCCCATCCACTGGCTGGTCGTCCTGTGGACCCCCGTGATCGTGCTGACCGAGTTGATTACCCGCGGCATCCAGCGCCGTGGGTCCGACCCCCAGGCCATCAACGAATGGGAGTTGGCCGCCCTCATGCGGCAGGGGGTCGAGACCGGCGCCTTCCGCGACCAGGAGGCCCGGATCGTCGAAAGCGTGCTGCGGCTGGACACCATCCAGGTCCGCGACATCATGACCCCGCGGACGGTGATGGTCGCCGCGCCCGCAGCCATGAGCATCGCCGAGGCCGCGCAGGATCAGCGCTTGTGGCAGCACGGCCGGATCCCCGTCTATGACGACCAGCCGGACGCGGTGGTCGGGATCGTTCTCCGCCACGACATTCTCCGCCACGCCGACGACCGCCTGCGCACGCTCCGCGACCTGGCCGTCGAAGCCGCCTTCGTCCCCGAGCTGATGCGCGCCGACCAACTCCTCGACAAGCTCATCGCCGAGCGCCGGCAGCTCGCCCTGGTGATCGACGAGTACGGGCAGATCGAGGGACTGGTGACCCTCGAAGACGTCCTCGAATCGGTCATCGGCCGCGAGATCGTCGACGAGTTGGACACGGAGCCGGACCTGCGCGAGAAGGCCGAACGTCTGGCCGAAGCCCGCCGCGAACAACTCGGCGTGACCGACAGCGAGTCGCCAGACGACGAATCGTAGCGCGTTCCGGGGCCGGAGCCGTCCGGGTCCCCTGCTTACCCCAACGACCTGACCACATAGACCGGCCGCACCCCGATGACCACCTCCGGCCCCGACGGCAGCGCCCCGCCCAGACAGTCGAAGACCATCAATGCCTCGCCGACCGGCACCCGGTGCTCGGCGCCCGACGACCAGAGCACTTCGACCACCGGTCCGGTGCGCCCGAAGGTGGCCACGAACAGGCCTGGCTCCGGCGACCGGATGCCGGCGCACTCCAGCCCGCCGATCAGCCGCGAGCTGACCGCGAAGGCCAGGTACTCCGGGCGGAGATCGTCGTCGCGGCCGAGCAGGCCCGGCCCGGTGGCGTCGTCGCGCAGCCGGCCCCAGCCGGCGGCGACCACGTTCGGCGTGGCCCGGGCGCAGGCCAGGATCACCGCGATCGCGGCGGCGCGGTCGCCGGTGCCGGTCAACTCGGCCAACGGCCAGCTCCGCGCCCACAGCCAGACCGGCCCCGGCCCGGCCGCGGACGCCTGGAACAGCCGCTGCCAGGCCCGCGGCAGGCCCGGCTCCAGCGGACCGTCACGGTCGGCCAGGTCGATCACCACCCCGTCCGGCTTGGCCTCCGCGTCGAACCCGCCGGCGCCCGACCAGAGAATCGGCCTGGCCCCCCGCAGCACCTCGCGCGCGCCGGCGACCAGCGGCGCCGCGCCGGCCGGCTCGTCGGCCCGCACCTGCCACGCCCCCACGTCTTGGCCGAAGCTGGTCTCCAGCCAGGCCAACGACTCCAGATACGGCCCGCGCCCGCCGGCCGCCACGCCGGGGATGGCTGCGGCCAGGTACCCGACCACCCGGATCCGTTCGGCCCAGGCCAGGGTCAGGGCCCGGCCCACGTCGGCCCAGTCCGGCGCGGCCAGCGCCGGATCACCCGGCCGGGCCGGGAAGGCGATCCGGGTCCAGTCGGCCCCGGCCGCCCGGAGCGCGGCCAGGTCTCCGCCGAAGCGGCCGGTGATGATGTCGGCCAGGCTGTGCTCGCCCAGACCGAGGAACGTGTCCGGCCCGCCGATCCGGTCGGGGAGCAGGGCCACCTCGAACGACCGCTGCAACTCGCCGCCTTCGGTCCGGACCACCGCGGCGACGGTCTGAGGCCCGACGCCGTCCAGCTTGACCGGCAGCCGGATGGTCTGCCCCGGCGCCGGCAGGCGCTCCAGCTCGGCGTGCTGCGCGCCGCAGCGCCACTCGACCCGGACCGGGAGCGAGCTGGGCGAGCGGTTGGTGAGCAGCACCTCCGGCGACTCGCCTCGGGAGAACACCCGCGCCCGGGCCAGTCCGGTCAGGTCCAGGTCGAGGTAGTCCACCGCCGGCACGGCCCGCTGCTCGACCCACACGTCGTCGAGCCACAGCTCCCCTTCGGACGCCCCGACGAACTCGAGGTTGACGCTCAGCAGACTGACCGGCGGGTCGGCCCGCCCATCGCCGTCGCCGTGGGCCGAGGCGCGGATCCTGGTCAGGTCCAGGGCCAGCCGTTTCCAGCCCTTGAAGTCCAGCTTGACCGGCTCGGTGTTCAGCCACTCGCCGGAGGCGTCGAGCAAGTTGGCGCTGAGCAAGTTGCCGGAGCGGTCGCCCTGAACGTGCAGGTGGAGCGCCACCGGCTGGCCGGTCAAGGCCACCGCCGGGGCGGGGATCATCACGTGCCGGCGGGCCTGCCGGTAGCACAGCCGGCCGGCCCGCCCGCGCGGGGTCAGCTCCGTGGACAAGGTGATCCTCTCGGCCGCCGGCCCGAGCGGCTCGCCCCACCCCGGCCAGCCCGGTCCCAGCTCGGACCGCTCGAAGTTGTCGAAGGTGGCCGGAGCCAGGGCCGGCGGCCCGACCACCAGCAGGCACCCCAGCGCGACCAGTCCGCCCATGCCGTCTCCTGTACCCTTGGACGTTCGCCGCCGGCAGGCGGTCTCCGGCCGCGATCCGGACTCGTCCGCCCTTGCCGTTTGTCAGCCGGCGGGCCACCCTACCAGAGGATCATGATCGCCACGGGGAAGGTGCCCGGATCGCGCCGTGGAAATCCTCGCAGTCTACTAGTGGACGAAGATATCGGGAGCGGCAACATGGATGCCATCGAAGTACTCAAGACGCGGCGCAGCATGCGGGCCTACAACCAGAAGCCGGTCGACCCGGCGGCGCTGGAGGAGATCGTCGATTGCGCGCGGCTGGCGCCGAGCGGGATGAACCTCCAGCCGTGCGAGTTCATCGTCGTCGACGAGCGTGAGCACCGCGAGGACCTCGCCGCCTCGAGCGAGTTTGGCGGGTTCATCGCCGAGGCGCCGGTGTGCGTCGCGGTGGTGGCCAAGGAGACCGGGCACTACCTCCAGGACGCCGCCTGCGCGGCGACCTGTCTGATGCTCGCGGCCCGCGCCCACGAGCTGGGAAGCTGCTGGGTCCACGTCCATGACAAGTCCGGCGAGGCGGACGTGGCCGAGATGCTGGCCGTGCCGGCCGGCTACCGGGTGATCTGCCTGATCGCCATCGGCCACGGTGAGTTCCCGCCGCCCCCGCCCAAGCGCGCCCTGGGCGAGGTGGTCCACTTCGAGAAGTACGGCGGCAAGGCGCCGTAAACCGGGTGGGGCTGGTCTACCCCTTGGCCGCCGTCTGCAGGTGCCACTTGATCCAGGCGTAGAAGGAGTTGCCGATCTGCTGGTAGCCGACCCGGTTCGGGTGGACGCCGTTGTTGTCGGGATAGCCGTCGACCGGGTCGACGTCCAGCTCGGTCGGGACCAGGTACAGCCCCTCCGCCTCGCGGCCCTGGAATTTGGTGATCATCCGCTCGACGATCCGGTGCTGGATCCGTTTCCACCCCCAGCGGTGGTACTTGCCCTTGTAGTTGGCCTCGAACCCGGACTCGCGGGAGTTGGGCGGGGTGGTGATGCCGACCGCCAGGGCCGCGGTGGGCGCCGCCTCGCGGAGCCCGTTCAGGAACAGGTCCGCCTGGGCGAACATGGCGTCGATCCGGGCGTCGATGCTGGCCGGATCATCGGGATTGGCGCCGAAGCAGTCGTTGATGCCGAGCAGGAGGGTGATCACGTCCGGCCGCTTGCCCGCGAACTTGGTGTCGAAGTACTGTGCCACGTCCAGCTTCGGCTTGCCCTCGGCGTCCAGCACCACGAACGGGCTGCTGAACTTGCGGTTGGGCAGGTCCGGGTTCGGCTCGTAGTGCGTGGCGAAGCGCTGCCAGGTCCAGCCGCCGTACCCTTCGTGGGCCACCTCCGGCATCGCGGCGCCGGTCTTGTTGGTGCCCAGCATGGACCAGGTCGGATTCCCGGGCGCCGCCAACAGGGAGCCGATGTGACTCGCGTAGGCGCCGTTGGCGGTCAGGCTGTCGCCGATGATCAGCACCGTCAGCGAGCGGCCCGACGCGGCGTCGGCGCGGGCCACGTGCAGTTTGGTGCTGGCTTGGCCCAGCGACTTGCCGGCGGCATCCTTGACTTCGACCGACAGCGGGTAGTCGCCGGCCTGCGCCGGGGTGACCGTCCAGCGCCGCTCCTCGCAGGCGCCGATCGGGCACTGCACGGTGAACGTGTAGGCCTCCGGCGTCTCGGTCAGTACGAGGTTGTCGTAGTAGATGCTGAACGGCTGGCCGACCACCGCGTAGGCGTCCGGCGGCAGCGTCAGGCGCAGGTTCGGCGCCTCCTGCGACCACGCCGCTCCCAACGCCAGCAAGACCGCCCAGCCCGCGCAGCGCACCCTGATCATCGGCTCTCTCCCAACGATTACCAGCCCTTCAACTCCAGCAGCAGATCGAGCGAGTACGGCAGATCGATCTTCCGCCTCCGTTTCGGGCTGAGCGTCGGCGCCGCCAGCGGCAGCGCCGCGACCTGGCGATTGTACACAAACACCGCCAACGGCTCCAGTCCCACGACATCCTCGGCGGCATAGCGCAGCAGCGTCGGCAGCGCCCGCGGATCGCCGTCCAGGTGGCGCCGCCAGAGCAGGATCGCCGTCCCGCCGTAGACGCCGTCCAACTCCTCCGGCCGCGCCAGGCCGGTGTCGAGCTCGATCTGCTTCAGCCCGCCCCGGTAACCCAGCGCCGCCAGCGGGTGCCGCAGGTCGAGGTGCACCGGCGGCAGCCGCAGACCGGGGAACTGCGCCCGCAGGTGCGGCACGTCGAAGCTCGCGCCGTTGTAGGTCACCAACAGGTCGTACGACCCGACGTACAGCGGGAACTCGCCCAAGTTGACGTCACGGACGTAGAACCGCGCCTCGGCCCCGTCCCAACAGGCGATAGCCGTGACCGACTCGTACCCGGGCGGGCCGCCGGTGGTCTCGATATCCAGGTAGACGGCCGCCCGCCGCAGCAGTTCCACCCACCGCCAGGTGTGCCGGGCCTCCAACAGCTTCCCGAAGTGCGCCCAGTCCCGCCGCTCCAGCGCCGCCGCCGAGGCCTCGACCAGTGCCGGCAGCCGCCGCCAGCGGGCCGGCAGGTCGGCCGCGGACCGCGCCGCGTCCCACGACTCGACCCCGGCCTGCCACAGCGACCGCTCCGTCTGGTCCCCGATCCCCGCCAGATGACAGAAGCTGCGACAGATCATCTGTTTGCACCTGAGGACGGAGTGTAGCGCAGGCAGGCCGGCGAGTCCACGGCGAGCCGCACCGCCAACAACCAGCCCGGGGACTGGTACCGTTACGGGCTGTCGGGCGAAGCCCGACCCTGCGCGCAGCGCCCGGCCGTAGACGGTACCTGTCCCCCGCCAGGACGAGCCACGTGGCGCCGTTGGCGTCTTCGCCCACGAGCCTCCTCGTGGCGGCGGAAAACGCTGGGACAGGTACAAGTAACGCGCGGCGGATACGGCTCGCCGCGCGTTATTGTACCAGTCCGTAACTGCTCAGGCCACGGCGACAGCGGTCGCTGGGCTTTCCCCTCCTTGCAAGGAGGGGATCAAGGGGTGGTCGTACCCGGGCGTTACGTCGAAGCGACCTCCCTTGGCCCCGATCCCGCGACGTTCTCGACGAACCCACCACCCCTAACCCCTCCTTCCAAGGAGGGGAAAGCCGCTTCTCAACGGGGTTTGCGATGCCTGAGTAGTTACACCAGTCCCCGGTTTTCCTGGGCGCCTGCCAGCCCGTCACGTCGTCCGCGACCAGCCGGCCTGGCGCTTCGACAGGCTCAGCGACCGGCCGGCGCTCCCGGTCTCACGCGCGCCCCCGTCCAGCCAAGGCGCGGCCTGGCGCGACACAACCAGCGTGCCGCCCCAACGAGCCCCGTCCCCCTTGCCGTCCGCCGGCGAGGGGGACCACAGGAGGTGTGGCGTCGACTACCACCAAACGCCGCTCGCAGCCCCCCCATTGAAATACGGGTCTGCGCGTGCGAAACCCTCCCCGCGGGAGGGTTTGGTGCGAAGAGACCACGGTTTCAACCGTGGGCAATGGCGCGTTCGCGCACCGCGTGGCACGGGCATCCTGCCCGTGCGCTCCTCGGAACGCATGGGCTGGAAGCCCATGCCACGACGGCAGGGGCGACCGCGCCGCCCGCCGCTGGGGGAGTGCCTCCCCCAGACCCCCTGCTCGCCTGTGCGGTTTCGCTTCGCAAGAACCAGATGCTCAACCCGAAAAAATCTAAACGCTAAGAGCCTTGCGCCGCGCCCGCCGCCGCCCGGAACCCGTAGTCCACGGCCCTGTAGCCAGGCACGGTCCTGTGCCGGATGGCCGCGCGGAGGTACCAGGGCACGCAGGAGAGGAAGG
>JAANMV010000026.1_pt1 | contig 147091 bp, 131 predicted proteins | sample 7279661 | NCBI WGS metagenome assembly JAANMV01 (sample SAMN14094540, study PRJNA606508) | bioreactor metagenome | isolation source: A lab-scale SPAN reactor treating ammonium-rich wastewater day 121 | place: Ireland: Galway | collected 2017-05-16
CCGTAGTCATGGATCAGTCGTCGCCACTTGCCCTGTACCGGCAAGCCATCGCCCGTGAGGGTTTCGTCAGTGATGCTGCCCAGCTGCGCGCCGTCGATCTGCTGCAGCACTGCCATGAGCAGGTGCACGCGGGTGAGGTGCCGGGCGGTGTCTACCTGTGGGGGCCGGTAGGGCGCGGCAAGACCTGGCTGATGGACATGTTCCATACCAGCTTGCGCGTACCGGCGCGGCGTCAGCATTTTCACCACTTCATGCGCTGGGTGCACATGCGCCTGTTCCAGCTCAACGGCACGGCCGATCCGCTGCAGGCGCTGGCCCGCGAGTTGGCCGGCGAGGTGCGGGTGCTGTGCTTCGACGAACTGTTCGTCGGCGACATCGGCGACGCGATCATTCTCGGGCGACTGTTCCGGGTGATGTTCGAGGAAGGCGTGGTCATCGTCGCGACGTCCAATCAGCCGCCGGATCAGCTGTACGCCGATGGCTACAACCGTGAGCGCTTTCTGCCGGCGATCGAGGCCATCGAGCACCACATGCATGTCGTCGACGTGGATGGCGGTGCGGATCATCGCCTGCGTCCCGGTGCGGAGTTGCAGCGTTACTGGGTCGCCGCACCGGATGCGCTGCCGCAGGCCTTCGCGGGGTTGGCCGAAGGCGAGGGCAGCGCCGCGCCGCTGGAACTCGGCCATCGTCTGTTGCAGGTGAAGCGGCGTAGCGACAGAGTGCTCTGGTGTCGTTTCGCCGAACTGTGCGAGCAGCCGTTCTCCGCACTGGATTTCATCGCACTGTGCGATCGCCACGAGGCGATCCTGCTCGATGGTGTGCCCCAGCTGGGTGGCGTGCAGCGCGAGGGACGCATCGCCCGCGGCACCGAGGACGCGGTCACGCAGGTCAAGGCCGGCGACCGCCAGCTACCGCGGCTGGCCGCGCATGACGATGCGGTGCGGCGCTTCATCGCGCTGGTGGACGAGTGCTACGACCGGCGCGTGCCGCTGTACATCGAGGCGCAGGTGGCGCTGGAGGATCTGTACGTCGAGGGCTATCTGGCCTTCGCCTTCCGCCGCACGCTCAGCCGCTTGCGCGAGATGCAGTTGCGGCGCTTCGGTTGAATCAGTCGCGGTAGAACACTTGCACCAGGTGGTAGCCGAACTGGCTTTTCACCGGCCCGTGCACCTCGCGCAGCGGCTTCTTGAAGATCACCTGATCGATGCTGCGCACCATCTGCCCCGGGCGCACCTCGCCGAGGTCGCCGCCTTTCTTGCCGGACGGGCAGGTGGAGTACTTGCGCGCCAGCACGTCGAATGCCTCGCCATTGGCGATGCGCTTCTTCAGCTGCGCAGCTTCCGCTTCGGTCTTGACCAGAATGTGGCGCGCCATGGCTTTGGGCATTGCGAGGGTCCTCGGGTTGCGGGGCTGGCGATTGTAGTGCGCTGGCCGCAGATGTCGACCGGTGCGTTAGCCGCATGAACGATGGGCGGTAGTTTCACCCGCGCCGCGGATACCGCCACCATCACCCTGTCCGGCGCAGTAGGGGGAACACATGACGGCGAGCGCTCACGAACCGACCCTGGTGGTGATGGGCGTCAGCGGCTGCGGCAAGACGCAGACCAGCCGGGCGCTCGCCGCTGAGCTGGGCATGCGCTATATCGAGGCGGATGACTTCCATCCGGCGGAAAACCTTGCGCAGATGCGCGCCGGCCTGCCGCTGACCGATGCCCAGCGTATCGGCTGGCTGCAGGCGCTGGGCGATGAAATGCGGCGGGCCGTCGGTGATGGCTGCGGCTTCGTGCTGGCCTGCTCGGCGCTCAGGCGCAGCTATCGCCAGGTGCTGCGCGATGCGGTGCCCGGGCTGCGCTTCGTCCATCTGGTCGTAGACCCGGAAACGGCACGCCAGCGGGTTGGCGCTCGGGTCGGACATTTCATGCCGGGCAGCCTGGTCGACAGCCAGTTCGCCACGCTCGAATCGCCCGCCGGCGAACCCGGCGTGCTGAGCGTGGACGCTCGCCAGCCGCCCGAGGAGGTACGTCAGCGGATCATCGATTGGCTGCGCGGCGAAGGCTCGATGCTGGCTGCTAGGCCGGCACGTCCTGACGCGCGCTGATCTGCTGGGCGATCTCGATCATCTGTTCGCGCATCCAGCGGTTGGCCGGGTCCTGATCGGTGCTTTCGTGCCAGTAGATGTGGGTCTCCAGCGGGGCGATTTCCACCGGCAGATCGGCCTGATGCAGGTTGTGGCGGCGGGCGAAACGTTCCGGCACGGTGACCACCATGTCGGTCTGTTCGATCACCTGGGTCGCCATCAGGTAGTGCTGCGAGCGCAGGGCGATCTTGCGCTGCAGGCCCATCTTGCCCAGCGCCAGGTCGACCAGACCCAGACCGCTGCGGCGGCTGGAAATATGCACGTGCGACAGCCCCAGGTACTGCTCCAGGCTCAGCTTGTCCTTGGCCAGCGGATGGCCGGGGCGCATTGCGCAGATGTAGCGGTCCTCCAACAGACGCACGTGGCGTACCTGCGGGTCGGTGTTGAGCGGGGCGTCCATGGCGAAATCCAGGCGGCCGGCGGCCAGTTCCTTGGTCGTCTCGCGGCGCTTGGCCAGCATGCTCTCGATCTTCACGTTCGGCGCCAGGCGGCGCAGGCGCTGGAACAGCGGCGGCAGCATCACGGCCTCGGTGAGGTCGGTCATGCTGACACGAAACACCTTGTTCGCCTGCGCCGGATTGAAGGTGCGGCTCTCCTGCACCGATACCCGCAACAACTGCAGGGCGTTGCGCACCGGGCCGATGATGTTCTGCGCCATCGGCGTGGGCACCATGCCCTGCGCGGTGCGCACGAACAGCGGATCGTTGAAGGTCTCGCGCAGGCGGGCGAGGGCGTTGGACACGGCGGGCTGGGTGATGCCGACGATCTGCCCGGCGCGGGTCAGATTGGCCTCGGTGTAGATGGCATCGAAGACGATGAACAGATTCAGATCGACCTTGTTCAGGTTCATTGTTGTGCTCTCCGGCGTGTATCGGAATTCGCCGATCATATATCGGTGATGAATGTTTATACACGAGGAAAATAGCTTAGATAAATCTCAGGGCCTCCTCTAGCATCCGAAACTACAAAACATTACCTGCCAGAAGGTTGTCGCCCATGGATTTCGCCTACTCCCCGAAGGTTCAAGAGCTGAGAGAGCGCGTGCAGGCGTTCATGGACGCTCACGTCTACCCCGCCGAAAAAGTCTTCTATCAGCAGGTCGCCGAAGGTAATCGCTGGCAACCGACCGCCATCGTCGAGGAACTCAAGGCCAAGGCGCGGGCGGAAGGCTTGTGGAACCTGTTCCTGCCGGATTCGGAGCTGGGCTTCGGGCTGACCAATCTGGAATACGCGCCGCTCGCCGAGATCATGGGCAGCTCGGGTCTCGGCCCGGAAGCGTTCAACTGTTCCGCGCCGGATACCGGCAACATGGAGGTGCTGGTGCGCTACGGCAGCGACGCGCACAAGCGCCAGTGGCTCGAACCGTTGCTTGCCGGCGAGATCCGCTCCTGCTTCGGCATGACCGAGCCGGGCGTCGCATCCTCCGATGCGACCAACATGCAGGCCCGCGCGGTGCGCGAGGGTGATGAATGGGTGATCAACGGCCGCAAGTGGTGGACCTCAGGCGCCAACGACCCGCGCTGCAAGATCATGATCTTCATGGGCCTGACCAACCCGGAGGCGCCGCGCCATGCTCAGCACTCGATGATCCTGGTACCGATGGATGCGCCGGGCGTCACGGTGCTGCGTCACCTGCCGGTGTTCGGCTACGACGACGCGCCGCATGGCCACGCCGAAGTGCTGCTGGAGAACGTGCGGGTGCCTTATGAGAACGTGCTGCTCGGCGAGGGGCGCGGCTTCGAGATCGCCCAGGGTCGCCTCGGGCCGGGACGCATCCACCACTGCATGCGTTCGATCGGCGTCGCCGAGCGGGCGTTGAAACTGATGTGCGAGCGCTCGGTGGCGCGCACGGCGTTCGGCAAGCCGCTGGCGCGACTGGGCGGCAACCTCGATCACATCGCTGATTCGCGCATCGAGATCAACATGGCGCGGCTGCTGACGCTCAACGCCGCACACATGATGGACACGGTCGGCAACAAGGTCGCCGCCAGCGAGATCGCGCAGATCAAGGTGGTGGCACCGAATGTGGCGCTGAAGGTAATCGACCGCGCCATCCAGATGCACGGCGGTGCGGGGGTCTCCGACGATTTCCCGCTGGCCTACTGGTACGCCGGACAGCGCACGCTGCGCCTGGCCGACGGTCCGGATGAGGTGCATCGCGCTTCGATCGGCAAGCACGAGCTGGGCAAGTACGTGCCGCGGGAACTGCTGCGCGGCCATTGATCGAGTAAGCAACCTGGCGAACGGGCCTTGCACTGGCGTGCCGGGCCCGTTTGCGTTCAATAGACCCAGATTTCCACCCGGCGATTCTTCACCCGGCCGCTGCCTTCATTCGAAGCCACGGGAAGTTCGGCGCCCATCCCATTGATATCCCTGAAATAGACGTCGAAGCGGTTCAGCTCGCGGCGCACCGTCATGGCGCGCAGTTTGGACAACAGGGCGGCGCGCACCGGATCGCTCTGTGCATCGCCGAATCCGACCAGTACCGCGCTGTGGGTGAGCTTGCCGTGGCTGCGCAGGTAGTCGGCCACCCGTGCGAGATCGCGCTGCGCCTTGTTGTCCAGCTGCGCGCTACCGGCCTCGAAGCGGAAATTCACGGTCAGCCGGCGCGCCTCGTTGGCCAGCTGCTGGTAGAAGGCCGGCATGTCGGCCTGCGGCACCTGCTTGACCGCCTCGACATGCTGCGCGACGTAGCCGGATTGCTCGACGATGCGCTGGCCGGCGATGCTGTGGATGAACTCGATGTAGGCCTGCGTCCAGGGCGTCTGGTCACTAGGGCGGGCATACAGAAACAAACGACGCGACAGCGGATAGTCCTCGGTCGCGACCAGTGCACTGTGCGGCGGCATTGGCTGTGACTGGCCGTCGGCAATCGCCAGTGCCTTGGCCTTGCCCAGCGAGGCGAGGCCGGTAAAGCCGATCGCGCCGGGGTTCATGCTCACGGCGCGGGCCAGATCGTCGTTGGATTCGTAGCGCCGGGCACGTTCGGCGAGGGTCTTGCCCTGGCGCGCCAGGACCAGTTCGTTGAAGGTGTCCCAGGTGCCGGAGCGGCTGTCGCGGGCATGCAGTTGCACGGTCAGATCTGGCCCGCCCAGCTCGCGCCAGTTGGCGATCTCGCCGGCGAACAGGCCGGCCAGCTGCGCGGTGTTCAAGGACTGCACGGGATTGTCCGGGTGCACCACGATGGCCAGGCCGTCGATCGCGATGACCTGTTCGGCCTGGGCGCTGCGCATGTCGCCGAGGGCGGCAAGCGCGTCGCGCTCGCTGCTCTTGATCGGCCGCGAGGCCGCCGCCAGATCGCCGCTGCCGTCTTTCAGGCCGGCGAAGCCGGTGCCCGTGCCATGTGCCGCCACCGTCGCCTGCACGGGTTTGCCCGCCGAAGTGCTGGCGACGATGCGCTGTTCGTTCTCCACCTCGGTCGGCTCGATGCGCACATCTTTCAGGCCCTGGGCCTCGAACAGGCCGGCGATCAGCATCGGCGCGAGCTTGGCGCCCACGGTGTTGGAGCCGTGAATCCGCAGCACTGGGCTGCCGTCGTCCGCCACCGGCAGTTCGCCGACGGCGTGCAACGAAACGCTGCAACCGAGACCGAGCACAAGCAGTGACAACGCCTGTCTGCATAACCCGCCCAGCACCACCCGTGATGTCATCTCGCTACCTCCCCTGTGAAGGCCGCGAGATTAAGTCAGTTGGATGACTGAAATATGACAGCGGGCGCTCTACGAGGCGGGCTGTGAGCCATGTGGCAGTTGCGCGGTCAGAGGCTTGACGCCGCGTCGAAACGCGGCGAGGGCGTCAGGCGCAGTCGATCCACACCGGGCAGTGGTCGGATGGCTTGTCCATCGCGCGGATGTCGTAATCCACGCCGCAGTCGCGGACCCGCGTGTGCAGCGGCGCGGTGGTGAGGATGTAATCGATGCGCAGGCCACGTCGCGGATCGTCTTCGAAGCCGCGGCTGCGGTAGTCGAACCAGCTGAAGCGGTCGGTGACGGCCGGGTTGAGTGCGCGGAAGCTGTCCTGCAGGCCCCAGGCCTTGAGACGACCGAGCCACTCGCGCTCTTCCGGCAGGAAGCTGCACTTGCCGGTACGCAGCCAGCGCTTGGCGTTCACCTCGCCGATGCCGATGTCGCAATCTTCCGGCGAGATATTGAAGTCGCCCATCAGCGCCAGCGCCTCGCCGGGCGTGAAGTGCTGTTCGAGCAGCGCCAGCAGGTCCGCGTAGAACTTGCTCTTGGCGGGAAATTTGACCGGATGCGCGCGGCTTTCGCCCTGCGGGAAATACCCGTTCATGACCGTTACCGGCTGGCCGCTGGCGTCGGCGAAGCGGCCCCAGATGAAGCGCTTCTGCGAATCCTCACCGTCGTCGGGAAAGCCCTTGTGGATTTCCAGCGGCGCCTGGCGCGAGAGCAGGGCGACGCCGTAGTGTCCCTTCTGCCCATGAAAATGCACGTGGTAGCCGAGCGCCTCGATGTCCGCCTGAGGGAATTGCTCGTCGGCGACCTTGGTTTCCTGCAGGCCGATGACATCCGGCTGGTGACGGTCGATCAGCGCCGCCAGCTGATGCGGTCGCGCGCGAAGACCATTGATGTTGAACGAGACGATTTTCATGAGCAGAGCAGGTTCCGGCGAAAAAACGCAGAGTTTAACAGGCGTTTTGAGCCTGTCAGGCCTCGCTGCGCCCGCCAGCGAGTGTGCGCCTGCCAGTCGCAACCGACCGGAAAGCCTGCAATGGCCGGACGCCAGTGCTAACGTGCTTCTCAACCGCACGACAAGAGAGCCGACCATGACGGATACGTTGGAAATCAGGACGCTGGACAGCGGCTACGCCCGCGAAGCCCGTTCCCTGCTGTACCACGCCTACCGCCACGACCCTACCTTCGCCTACCTGTTCGACGTCGATCGCCCCGGCTACGACCAGCGTGTGCGCGCCACGGTGCGCGAGCTGGTCAACCAGCACTTCCTGCAGGACCAACCGGCGCTGGGCCTGTTTCTCGAGGACCGGCTGATCGGCGTGGCGCTGATCGCGCCGCCGCAGCGCCGCCTGGACGTCACCGAAAGCTGGGTCTGGCGCCTGCGCATGCTGCTGACCGCCGGCCTGCGCTGCACCCGGCGCTATCTCGACTACCACGCCACGGTGCTGAGCTGCCTGCCGCCCGGCGCGTTCCATGTGCTGCCGCTGCTCGGCGTGCATCCGCAGTTCCAGGGCCGGCGCTACGGCGAGCGGCTGCTCGAAGCGCTGCACAACTGGTGCGCCGACGATCCGGCTTCCGAAGGGCTGGTCATCGACACCGGCAACGCGCGCTACCTCAACTTCTACGAGCGCCAGGGCTACGAGGAAATCGGCCAGGTCGCGATCGGCCCGGTGATCGAGCACGTGTTCTTCCACCCCGCACCGCAGCGCGTCACCGCGTCCGATCCCATCGTCGAGTGAATTGTCGTGTGGTTTCGCCGGTCTCATCCGGCGAAACCACCACGCTGCTGTCCATGTCCGCCGTCCCGCCATATGCCGCATGCGAGAGCGTGCGGTGCTAGCATTCCTGCCCATGCCGATCTCGATCAGACGCAGCATCGCCTGCGCCGTACTTCTCTGTCTGACCTGCGCCAGCGCCTGGGCAGCGGAACTGGACGTGCGGCTGGAACCGGACAACCGCGCGCTGCGCCAGAACGTCGAGAACTACATCGGGGCGCTGGGCGAGCGTGACGAGCGCGAACTGCTGCGCTACAGCCGCATCGCCCACCGCCAGGCGGAAAAGGCCTTGCAGGCGCTCGGCTATTACCAGGCACAGATCGACAGCCAGGTACAGGGCGGCGAGACGCCGCGGCTGATCCTGCGCATCCAGCCCGGCGAGCCGGTGCGTCTGCGCAACGTGCGTGTGCAGGTCGAGGGACCGGCGGCGCAGCAGGCGACGTTCCGTGTGCCGCAACGGCTGCACAGCGGCGAGGTGCTCGATCACGGGCGCTACGAAGAAACCAAGCAACAGCTGCTGAACCAGGCCTCGCGCTACGGTTATTTCGATGCTCGCTTCAGCCGACAGCGCCTGGATATCGACCCTCGGCAGAGTTATGCCGATATCGATCTGGTATTCGACAGCGGCCCGCGCTATCGCCTCGGCGAGGTGGAGTTCGCCGGCGATACGCCTTTCGACGAGGACCTGCTGGCGCGCATGGTGCCGTTCGCCGCCGACACCCCCTACGATTCCGACCTGATCGCCGAACTGAACCGCGCGCTGCAATCGAGCGGCTATTTCGAGGGCGTACGGGTGGACGCCAACCCGGCCAGCGCACACGCGCAGCGGATTCCCGTCGCCGTCCAGCTGACCACGCGCAAGCCGCGCACGATGGGCATCGGCCTGGGCTTTTCCACCGATGTCGGCCCGCGGGTTCGGCTGAACTGGACGCGCCACTGGGTCAACCCGCAGGGCCACAGCTACGGTGCGGAAACCGAGCTGTCGGCGCCGCGGCAGAACGTCGGCCTGTACTACGACGTGCCGCTGGACCCGCCACTGACCGACAAACTGCGCTACGTCGCCGGTTACCAGTACGAAGAGCTGGCCGACACCGACAGCCTGAGCCGCCTGCTCAAGCTCGGGCCGGAATGGCACAGCGAGCTGCCCAGCGGCTGGCAGCGGGTGCTCTCGCTGAAATGGCAACACGAGGAGTACCGCCTCGGCGACGATTCGGGGTTGAGCACGCTGCTGATGCCCGGTGTCGCCTACAGCTACCTGCGCAGCGACAGCCGCATCGATCCCAGCGAAGGCTACCGCCTGCAGTTCGAACTGGCGGCGGCGAAGGACGGCGTGCTGTCGGATGCCAATCTGGTGCACGCCAATGCCCAGTTGCGCGGGCTGACCACGCTCGGCAAGCGCCATCGTTTCCTCGGCCGTGTGCAGTTCGGCGGCAACTGGACTGACGAGTATGTCGGCGTGCCGCCATCGCTGCGCTATTTCGCCGGTGGCGACCAGAGCGTGCGCGGCTACGACTACCAGAGTCTGTCGCCGACCAACTCCGACGGCGACCGCATCGGCGGCCGCTATCAGTTCGCCGCGAGCGCCGAATACCAGTATTCGATCGCCGAGCGCTGGCGCGTGGCGACCTTCGTCGACCAGGGCAATGCCTTCAACTCGCTGGACTTCCCGACGCTCAAGGGCAGCGTCGGCGTCGGCCTGCGCTGGGTGTCGCCGGTCGGACCGATTCGCATTGATCTGGCCCATCCACTGGACGGCGATACCGGCGTGCGCCTGCACTTCTCGATGGGGCCGGAGCTGTGAAGCGTCTCGGCTGGTCGTTGCTTGCACTGCTGCTCCTGCTCGGCGTGGCGCTGGGCGGGCTGTTCGGCACCACCGCCGGTAGCCGCTGGCTGCTCCAGCGTGTGCCCGGGGTGCAGGTCGAGGGGGTTGCCGGCCATCTCGCGGGGCGCTGGCAGGCCGAGCGCTTGCGCTGGCAGCGGGGCGAGCAACGCGTCGAGCTGCTGGCGCCGCGCTTCGCCTGGTCGCCGGGCTGCCTGTTGCGGCTGACGCTGTGCATCGACGAACTGGTTGCCGAAGACGTGCAGCTGCATTTCCCGCCGGGCGCCGAAGATACCGACAGCGCGCCGTTCAGCCTGCCGGACATCCGCTTGCCGCTGGCGCTGCGCGTGGAGCGGGTTGAGCTCGGCCGTGTTCGGCTGAACGAGGTCGAGCAAGTGCAGGGCCTGCAGCTGCGCGCCGACTGGCGAGGCGAGGGGCTGGATATCCAGGCGCTGCACCTGCGCCGCGCCGATGGCGAGCTACAGCTCAGTGGACGCCTGCAACCGAGCGGTGCCTGGCCATTGGCGCTGGTCGGCGAGGCGCAGCTCGGCCTGATCGAAGGGCAGCCGTGGACGCTGGCGCTGCGCCTCGATGGCGAGTTGCGCGACCGGCTGACGCTCACCGTCGACAGTCGCGGCTATCTGGACGGCACGCTCAGCGGCTACCTGCAACCGCTGGCCGAGCACCTGCCGGCGACCCTGCGCCTGCAGGCCGAGGGCTTTCGCGCCACGCCGGAACTGCCCGACAGCCTGCGCCTGGACGCCGTCGAACTGACCGCCAGCGGCAATCTGCAGGACGGCTATCGGCTGCTCGGCAACGCCGAATTGCCGGGCGAGGGCGGGGTGGTGCGACTGGCGCTGGACGGTCTGCTCAAGGCCAGCGGCGCGACACTCGATGTGCTCGAGCTGGATGCTGGCGACGGGCAGTACGTGCGCCTGCACGGCCAGCTCGACTGGCAGCAGGCGCTGGCGGGCGAGGCGAATTTGGCCTGGCGCAACTTTCCCTGGCAGCGACTCTACCCGCTGGCAGAGCCGCCCGCGGTCAGCCTGCGTGAGCTGGACGCTCAGCTGCAGTACGACGATGGCGCCTACCTCGGGCACTTCGAGTCGGCGCTGAGCGGTCCGGCCGGCGATTTCAGCCTGGACAGCCCGCTCAGTGGCAACCTTGAAGTGGTACACCTGCCGCAGCTGCAACTGCGCGCCGGGCAGGGTGCCGCTACCGGCAGCCTGAGCGTCGGTTTCGCTGATGGCGTCGACTGGAAGGCCAACCTGCAACTGAGCGAGCTGGACCCGGCGTACTGGCTGGCGCAGCTGCCCGGCCAGCTCGGCGGTACGCTCAGGAGCCGTGGCGCGCTGCGCGACGAAACGCTGCAGGCCGAAGCCGAACTGGACCTTGCCGGCCAGCTGCGCGGCCAGCCGAGCCAGCTGCAGCTCTCGGCGGCCGGGCAGGGCGCGACTTGGGACGTCCCGCGCCTCGACCTGCGCGTCGGGGCCAATCGCATTCATGGCTCCGGGCGCTGGAGCGAGAAGCTGGACGGTGAACTGCGTATGCAATTGCCGCGTCTGGCGCAGCTCTGGCCGGGGCTCGGTGGCCGGCTCGACGGCCTCGTGCAACTGGCCGGCACCGCGGCCGCGCCGCAGGGTTCGGCACGTTTGAACGGCCAAGCATTGGCCTACCAGGCCAATCGGGTGGAGCGTCTGCGTCTCGATGCGGCGCTTGGCGAAGGCGAACGCGTGACGCTGCGGCTGGTCGCCGACGCGCTGCAGCTGAGCGACAACGACATGGGCAAACTGCAGCTCGATGCCAGCGGCACGCGCGCGCGTCATCAGGCCGAGCTGCGGCTCGATGGGCCGACGCTGGACTTCGCCGCCGCGCTCGACGGCAGCCTGCAGGGTTCCGACTGGCAAGGCCGCCTGCTGCGCGCGACGCTCCAGGCGTACAAACAGCGCTGGGCCTTGCAGAGCCCGGCAGCGATCCGCAGGCGTGCCGATGGCCACGTGGAGCTGGGCGCGCACTGCTGGCTGGACGCCCCGGCATCGCTCTGCGCCGAGGAGCAGCGGCTATTGCCGGAGCCGCAGCTGCGTTACCGGCTGCGTGATTTCCCGCTGGACAGTCTCGCCGGCTTCTTCCCCGAGGATTTTGCCTGGCAGGGCGAGCTGAACGCCGATCTGCGCCTGGACCTGCCGGAGGCCGGGCCGAACGGCGAGCTGCGCATCGACGCCGGCGCCGGTGTGCTGCGCCTGCGCGAGGGTGAGGCCTGGCACGATTTTCCGTATCGCACGCTCACGCTCGACAGCCGCCTGCGGCCCGAGCGCATCGACAGTCAGCTGCGCTTCGACGGCGGCGAGCTGGGTGAAGTGGACGTCAGCATGCGCATCGATCCGCGCCGTGCGATCAAGCCGCTGGAGGGCGAGTTCCGTCTGCGTGGCCTCGATCTGGCGGTCGCGCGACCGTTCGCGCCAATGATCGAACGCCTGCAGGGTGAGCTGAACGGCAGCGGACGGCTGGCAGGCAGCCTGCAGGAACCCGAGCTGCAGGGGGAGTTGCGCCTGAGTGGCGGCGAGCTTGCCGGCAGCGAACTGCCCGTGACCCTGGAGCAATTGCAGGCGCGCCTGCTGATCAATGGCCAGCAGCTGCGGATCGACGGCGACTGGCGCAGCGGCGAGCAGGGGCGTGGTGCCTTGAGCGGTACGCTGGACTGGCACGCCGCGCCGGACCTCGATCTGCGCCTGACCGGCGAACGCCTGCCGGTGGTGGTCGAGCCCTATGCCGATCTGGAAGTCGATCCCGCGCTGCGCATCAGTCTGGCGGACGAGCAGCTGGCGATCACCGGAACGGTGCGCGTCCCGCGTGGTGCGATCACGGTGCGCGAGCTGCCGCCGGCGACGGTCAAGGTTTCCGAGGACGCACGCATCGTCGGCACCGAGCAGGCGCCGGCGCAGACGCCGCTGGCGGTGAAGATGGACATCGACGTGGAGGTCGGCCAGGAGCGCCTGCGCTTCGCAGGCTTCGGTCTCACCGCGGATCTTGCCGGCCGTCTGCACATTGGCGACAACCTCGATGCCCGCGGCGAGCTGAATCTGAACAACGGCCGCTATCGCGCCTATGGCCAGCGCCTGACCATCCGCCGCGCGCAGCTGCTGTTCACCGGCGTGCTTACCCAGCCGTATCTGGATATCGAGGCGATTCGCACCGTACAGGCGCATGACGTGGTGGCCGGCCTGCGCATCACCGGCAGTGCCGAGCAGCCGCGAGTGGACGTCTTCTCCGAGCCGGCGATGAGTCAGGAGCAGGCGCTGTCCTATCTCGTGCTCGGTCGGCCGCTAGGTGCCGACAGCGGCGACAGCAACCTGCTGGCCCAGGCCGCGCTGGGGCTCGGGCTGGCCGGCAGTGCCTCGATCACCGGCGGACTGGCGCAGCGCCTGGGAATCGAGGAATTCCAGCTCGATACCGAAGGCAGCGGCGCCGCCACCAGTGTGGTTGCCAGCGGCCGGCTGTCCGAGCGCTTGACGCTGCGTTACGGGGTCGGGGTGTTCGAACCTTCCAATACCATCGCGCTGCGCTATCAGTTGACCCGGCGCCTGTTCCTCGAGGCGGCGAGCGGTCTGGCCAGTTCGCTCGATCTGTTCTATCGGCGCGATTTCTGAGCGGTGGCGTTGTCGTACTCAGTCCGGGGCGCCCGTTCGACGCCCGTCCAGATTGGTGCTCGTCATTGATTACGATCCTGACCGTCTAGTCTGGATCGGACTGTCAAAAAATCACCAAAGCAGCGTGATTCAAGACTCGCAGCGATATCGTGCGGTGCTAGCATTTGCGTCGTCTCGCAAGCCTTCTGGGACCTCGCCGCGCCGATGATCGGCACCGGACGGTCGCGTAATCCAAGGCTCCCGCTCAAGAACAAAAGGTGCATCGAATGGAATTCCTGCAAAACCTGGTCAATGACGTAAACGCTTTCATCTGGGGACCGCCGATGCTGGTGCTGATCCTCGGTACCGGCCTGATCCTGATGGTGATGCTCAAGTTCATGCCGCTGCTGCGTATCGGCACCGGCTTCGCTCTGCTGTGGCGCGGCCGCAGCCGGGGCGCCGACGAAAGCGGTGAGATCACCCCGTTCCAGGCACTGATGACCGCGCTGGCCGCGACGGTGGGCACCGGCAATATCGCCGGTGTGGCCACCGCGATCTTCCTCGGCGGCCCCGGTGCGTTGTTCTGGATGTGGTGCACGGCACTGGTGGGCATGGCCACCAAGTACTGCGAGGTGGTGCTGGCCGTGCATTACCGCGAGAAGGACAGCCGCGGCGAACACGTCGGCGGACCTATGTATGCGATCAAGAACGGCCTGGGCAAGAAGTGGGTCTGGCTCGGCACGGCGTTCGCCATCTTCGGCGGCCTGGCGGGTTTCGGCATCGGTAACATGGTGCAGGTCAACAGCATGGCGCATGCGCTGGAAACCACCTTCGCGGTACCGCTGTGGGTTACCGGCGTGGCCACGATGGTGATCGTCGGCCTGGTGATTCTCGGCGGTATCCGTCGGATCGGCGTGGTTGCCGCTTCGCTGGTGCCGTTCATGTGCGCGGCCTACATCATCGCTGCCATCGTGGTGCTGGTGGTCAACGCCGAGGCGCTGCCGGCGACGTTCGAGTTGATCTTCACCCACGCCTTCACGCCGATCGCCGCGACTGGCGGCTTTGCCGGTGCGGCAGTGATGGCGGCGATCCGTTTCGGCGTAGCGCGCGGCATCTTCTCCAACGAGGCCGGGCTGGGTACGGCCGGTATCGCTCAGGCGGCGGGTACCACCTCCAGTTCGGTACGCTCGGGGCTGATCGGCATGCTCGGCACCTTCATCGATACCATCATCGTCTGCTCCATGACCGGCCTGGCGATCATCTGCACCGGCGTCTGGACCAGCGGCGAGAGCGGCTCGGCATTGTCGGCCGCGGCGTTCGAGTCGGCCATGCCGGGTGTCGGCGGGATCATCCTGACGCTGTCGCTGGTGGTCTTTGCCTTCACCACCATTTTGGGCTGGAGCTACTTCGGCGAGAAGTGCTGGGAGTTCCTGGTCGGCACCAAGGCGATCCTGCCGTTCCGGGTGATCTGGGTAATTGCCGTGCCGTTCGGCGCCATCGCCCAGCTGGATTTCGCCTGGCTGCTGGCCGACACGTTGAACGGCTTGATGGCCATCCCCAACCTGATTTCGCTCTTGCTGCTGAGCCCGGTAGTGCTCAAGCTGACCCGGGAATATTTCGCGCGCCGCTGAGGCCGCGTGTCCGTTGTCTGTCCTGCCGCGCGGCGTGTCCGCGCGGTACGGTTTCACCCATGCGTGTCTATCAAAAAAAGGAACAATCCATGAGCGAAGTGACCCTGCACGGTACCCCCATCCAGGTGGTCGGCGACTTTCCGCAAACTGGCCAGCAGGCCAAGGCTTTCCGCCTCGTCGGCACCGATCTGGCCGATGTCGAACTGGGCAGCTTTTCCGGCAAGCGCAAGGTGTTGAACATCTTCCCGAGCATCGATACGCCGACCTGCGCGACCTCGGTGCGCACCTTCAACGCCAAGGCCAATGCGCTGCAGAACACCGTGGTGCTGTGCATCTCGGCGGACCTGCCGTTCGCGCAGAAGCGCTTCTGCGGCGCCGAGGGGCTGGAGAACGTGGTGAACCTGTCCACCATGCGTGGTGCCGAGTTCCTCGTCGATTACGGCGTGGCGATTGCCAACGGCCCGCTGGCGGGTGTCGCCGCGCGGGCGGTAGTCGTGCTCGATGAGCAGGATCGCGTGCTGCACAGTGAACTGGTCCGCGAAATCGGCCAGGAGCCGGACTACAACGCCGCGCTCGCAGTGCTCGGCTAATAGCAGTTCATGACGGATGCCGTGCAACGCGGCGTCCGTTTTCTTTCTGACGACATAAAACCAGCGACCACACCGACGCCGCCTGTCGCGCTCAATTGGTAGGCCGCTGCGCTAGGGGCTAGCGTTCCCCCCGTTACCATCGATTCGGATGGTGCCCAGGCCCGCGTAGTGGCAAAACACGATTAATCTGCCAGCCAGCAAAATCTTTTTGCCCCACAGCGGTCATAGAGCTGATTGCCAAAGAATGGATTCACTTTATGCCCACCTCGCACGTAAAAAAGATTGGTGTCAGCGGTACCGGGATGATCGCCAGGGGTTTTATTCGGCTGATCAAGCAGCACTATCAAGACATGGAAATCTCGCGTGTTCTCACGCGACGACCGCTCGCCACACTGACCGATTTTCCTCTTGCCGAGCGACTCACCAATTCGCTCGATGAGCTCATTGACCATTGCGATCTGCTGGTCGAATGCAGCGGTGACGTGTTCCACGGCACGGAGGTGATCGAGCGGGCATTTCAGGCCGGATTGCCGGTGGTGACGGTGAACGCGGAACTGCAGGTCACCACGGGTTCCTACCTGGCCGGCAAGGGCTTTCTCACCGAAGCCGAAGGCGACCAGCCCGGCTCGCTTGCAGCGCTGCATGAAGATGCGCTGCAGATGGGCTTCCAGCCGCTGGTCTACGGCAACATGAAAGGCTATCTGAACCATGATCCCTCGCCTGAGGACATGGCTTACTGGGCCAATCGTCAGGGCATCAGCATCGACCAGACGACGTCCTTCACCGACGGCACCAAGGTGCAGATCGAACAGGTGATCGTCGGCAACGGCCTGGGTGCCACCATTACCCGTCAGGGCCTGGAGGGGCTTGCGTCGACCAATCTGGACGACAGCGCCAGCCTGCTCGGCATGATGGCCGAGCGCCTCGGCCAGCCGATCGTCGATTACGTGGTGCCATCCGGCTATGCCGCTGGCGGCGTGTTCCTGGTTTGCCGGCACGACGCCGAACAGGCGCCGGCGATCGAGTACTTCAAGCTCGGCCGCGGGCCGTACTACACGCTGGTGCGGCCGTTCCATCTGTGTTCGCTGGAAGTCGGCAAGACGGTACGGCGGGTACTCGCCGGTGGCGGAGTGCTGCTGAACAACTCGACCGCGCCGACGCTGGGCGTGGCGGCCATCGCCAAGCGTGCGATGAAGCCGGGCGAGCTGATCGAGCGTGGCATCGGCGGTTTCCAGTTCCGGGGCGAGGCGATCAAGCTCGACCAGCATCCCAACCACGTGCCCATCGGCCTGCTGCGCAAGACCGCGCTGCGTCGGGCGGTGGAGCCGGGGCAAATCATCACCTTCGACGACATCGATATCCTGCCCAGCCGTGCGCTGGATATCGTGATGGAGCAGCGCCGCGCGCCGGTCAAGTCGACGCCAGAGTGGGATGCATCGCTGCTGCCGCCCATGGGCATGGTCGCCATCGGCGGCTGAAACACCGCTGACTAGTGGAAGGCCGCCGCGAGCGGCCTTCTGCGTTCTGGTGTTCGCGCTGGTTATCGGGCTTCATCGCGCTTCATTGCAGGGTCAGATCGTCGCCGCGCTCTTGCTGCCAGTCGTCCAGCCCCGGCGCGGCTTCCTCACCTGCCATGCGGTGGATAATGGTGAAATAGTCCTGCTTGAAGCGGTCCTGCATGATCTCGCTGCGATTCTTCACCCGTACGGCATAGATGGTCTGCACGTTCTGGTGATCGAAATCGCGCCAGTACTGCTCGTCCTTGAGCAGGCGATAGTGATGGTTTTCCAGGGCGGCGATCACCGCTTCGCTGTCGGCGCTGCCGGCACGCTGCACGGCGGCAGCCCACTGACGCACGATGCCGTAGGCCGTGGCCGCGGTGCTGCCGGGGTAGGCCTGGTGCTGACGGATGAACTCGTCGACGAAGGCCTGTCCCTCGACGCTCTTCTCCAGCTTGGGCACCTGCCAGTTCCACGCCTCGGTGCCGATCACATGTTCCATCACCAGCGGCCCGGCCTGCTCGACGATGCTCTGGGTCAGGTTCGGCACGATGATCTGCATGCGCTTGCCCAGCCCCATGTCATTGGCCAGACGCATGGTCTGCACCAGGTCCTGACCCAGCAGCACGATCACCAGCATGTCCGCCTCGCTGGCGGCTGCCTTCTTCAGGGCGGCCAGATAGTCGCTGCGGCGAGCGCCGTGCGCGGCGATCTTCGAGTAGCCGTGGCGGGCGCGGTCGCGGCTCTTGGTCGCTTCGCGCAGCGCCTGCTCCATGCTGGCGCCCCAGGCGTCGTCGAGGCTGATGTAGTGATAGCGGCGGTTGGGCATGTGCCAGCTCAGGTACTGGCCCAGCACCTTGGCGCTCATCCAGGCGCTGTTCGATTCGCGGAACAGATGGCGATGGCCGTCGTGGCCGGTGATTTCGTTGGCGTAAGCCAGCGTCGGGAAATACAGCAGGCCCATCTCGCGGGCGCGCTGGCCGGCGGCAAGGGCTTCTTCGCTGTTGGCGCCGCCGAAGATCATGTGCACGTTCTGTGCGGCGAAGCGCTCGACGTTAGCCGTGGCCTTTTCGGCGCGGGCGGCGGAGTTGAGGCTGATCAGCTGCAGTGGCCGGCCGAGCACGCCACCCTGGCTGTTGATCTGGTCGATGGCGAGCAGGGCGCCGCGGCGCAGCTCCAGTCCTTCGGACTTGTAGTTGCCGGTACTCGGGTAGTTCAAACCCAGCCGCAGCGGCTCGGCGGCCTGTAGCGGCGCGACGACACAGAACAGTAACAGGGCAACCAGGGCGTGACGGAACATGGCTCGTTTCCTTGTGAGCGGGGGACTGCACGTTGTAGGCGGCGCTGCGGTGCGTCGAAATAGTCTTTTCCGGCCAAACGCATGCGACTTCGGTGCCGAGCCGGTGCAGGCTCGGTGCCATCTCGCGCCGCCAGCCCAGATGTGGCGCGGCCTGCGGCGCGGTATTGCTACCAAGGGAGGAGGAAAATCGACACTGCGGGCAATTGTTGCTGGGGCGGGGCGAACCAAGAATCTGCAACAGACCGGGAAAATTTCCCGGCATAACAATGAACCCGCAGAGGTAGCCGCAATGAAGCACACCGGTCTTCGCAAGCCCTTCGCCCTGACGGCGCTATGCGCTGCAATGGCGATGTCCAGCCTGTCGGCCTGGGCCGTCACCGACCAGGAAATCCTCGACGACGCCAAAACCACCAACCAGATCGTCACCAATGGCATGGGGCTGCAGGGCCAGCGCTACAGCCCGCTGAGCACCCTCAACACCGAGAACGTCCAGCAGCTGCGTCCGGTTTGGGCTTTCTCCCTCGGCGGCGAGAAGCAGCGCGGTCAGGAAGCGCAGCCGCTGATCAAGGACGGCGTGATGTACATCACCGGCTCCTATTCGCGCGTCTATGCTGTCGATGCGCGCACCGGCAAGGAACTGTGGCAGTACGACGCGCGCCTGCCCGACGGCATCATGCCGTGCTGCGACGTGATCAACCGTGGTGTGGCTCTGTATGACGACCTGGTGATCTTCGGCACCCTCGATGCCAAGCTGGTCGCGCTGAACAAGGACACCGGCAAGGTGGTCTGGAAGAAGACCGTCGCTGACTACAAGGCCGGTTACTCGCTGACCGCAGCGCCGCTGATCGTCAAAGGCAAGCTGATTACCGGCGTATCCGGTGGTGAATTCGGCGTGGTGGGCAAGGTGGAAGCCTACAACCCGAAGAATGGTGACCTGCTGTGGACCCGTCCGACCGTCGAAGGTCACATGGGCTACGTCTGGAAGGATGGCAAGAAGGTCGAGAGCGGCATCTCCGGCGGCGAAGCCGGCAAGACCTGGCCGGGCGACCTGTGGAAGACCGGTGGCGCAGCCACCTGGCTGGGCGGCTACTACGACCCGGACACCGACTCGCTGCTGTTCGGCACCGGCAACCCGTCGCCGTGGAACTCGCACCTGCGTCCGGGCGACAACCTGTATTCCTCCTCGCGTCTGGCCATCGACCCGGATGACGGCTCGATCAAGTGGCACTTCCAGTCCACCCCGCATGACGGCTGGGACTACGACGGCGTCAACGAGCTGATCTCCTTCGATTACCAGGAAGGCGGCAAGACCATCAAGGCAGCCGGTACCGCCGACCGCAACGGCTTCTTCTACGTACTGGACCGCACCAACGGCAAGTTCATCCGCGGCTTCCCCTTCGTCGACAAGATCACCTGGGCCAAGGGCCTGGACAAGAACGGTCGTCCGATCTACGACGAAGCCAACCGTCCCGGCGCGCCGGGCGCCGACAAGGGCAAGTCCGTCACCGTCGCGCCGTCGTTCCTCGGCGGCAAGAACTGGATGCCGATGGCCTACAGCCAGGACACCGGACTGTTCTATGTGCCGTCCAACGAGTGGGCGATGGACATCTGGAACGAGAACGTGGCCTACAAGAAGGGCGCGGCCTACCTGGGTGCCGGCTTCACCATCCATCCGCTGAACGACGAATACATCGGCGTACTGCGCGCCATCGATCCGAAGACCGGCAAGGAAGTCTGGCGTTACAAGAACTACGCACCGCTGTGGGGCGGCGTGCTGGCCACCAAGGGCAACCTGGTGTTCACCGGCAACCCGGAAGGCTACCTGATGGCCTTCGACGCCAAGACCGGCAAGAAGGTGTACGAGTTCAACACCGGCTCCGGCGTGATCGGCTCCCCGGTCACCTGGGAAATGGACGGCGAGCAGTACGTCTCCGTGCTGTCCGGTTGGGGTGGTGCGGTCCCGCTGTGGGGCGGCGAAGTCGCCAAGCGCATCAAGGACTTCAACCAGGGCGGTACGCTGTGGACCTTCAAACTGCCGAAGGACATGGTCGCCAAGCGTTGATCGTGTAACCGCAAGCGAAAAGGCCGGCTCAAGTAGCCGGCCTTTTCATTTTTCAGGCTGCCGGCGCGTCGGAGCGGTTGTTGCGCCGCAGCTTCTTCGCCCGCGCTTCGAGCAACACGTACACCAGCGTGGCGAACAACAACGGAATCAGGAAATACACCACCCGGTAGCCGATCAGGCCGCCGACGATCGCCCCGCGACTCATCTGGTCCGACAGCAGGGCGACGAATACCGCCTCGATCACCCCCAACCCGGCCGGAATATGCGTCACCACGCCGGCGATGCTGCTGATCATCAGCACGCCGAGCACCTGCGGATAGGCGATCTTCTGCGACAGCATGAAGTACACCACCAGCGCCATCAGTCCCCAGTTCAATGCCCCCAGCAGCAGCTGCACCAGTGCAAGGCGCAGTGAGGGCAGCTCGATCGCGTGTCGACGGATGGTCCACGAGCGCCGCTTGGAAAATCCGCACAGCCCGAGGTAGACCAGGCACACGCCCATCAGCACCACGCCGAGCAGGCGCAGCGCCGTAGCGCCGATTTCCCATTCCGGCGGCGGGGTGATCCAACCCATCGCGAAGATCAGGCCTGCCAGCCACATGTAGCCCAGCCAGTTGGTCAGCAGGCTCAGGGTGAACACCCGGGTGATCTGCGCGGGGCGCAAGCCCAGGCGCGAGTAGAGCCGGTAGCGCAGCGCGATGCCGCCAACCCAGGCGCTGAGGTTGAGATTGAACGCGTAGCAGACGAAGGTTACCGGCAGGATCTGCCGCACCGGCAACGCGTGACGCACATAGCGTTTACCCAGCACGTCGAAGAAGCAGTACACCACGTAACTGCCGAGCATCGCCGCCCCGGCCATCCACAGTGTCTCGGCCTTGTAGTTGCGTAACGTGCGCAGGACTTCCTGCCAGTCCAGCGTGCGTGCCAGGCTGACCAGCAGTACGACCACCAGGACGAAGAACACGTAGGTGAGGATCTTCTTCAGCAGCGGCCAGCGCTTGCGCCAGCCACTGCGCTGCGCGGCATGGGAATGACTCATTGATGCTCTCGCTGCAAGGGTTGGGCGGTTGGCACGGCCGAGGGTGGTGCCTCGACCGTCGCCGGGGCGATCACCTGATCGATTGGCTTGAGTTTCGGCTTGTGCGCCGGGAACAGCCCGACCAACTCGGGGAAGTGCCGCAGGAAATGGAAGATCAGGAATGCCAGTGGCGCGCGCCACCAGTAGCCGCGCACCATGCGCTCCAGCGGAATGCGCCGGCAGTGGTGCTGCATCAGCGTGTCCAGCTTCTCGTGCAGCTGACGGTTGAAGCTGTGGTCGCGGATGATCAGGTTGGCTTCCAGATTGAGCGACAGGCTCAGCGGATCGAGGTTGCTCGAGCCCACCGTCGACCACTCGTAGTCGGCCAGCGCGACCTTACCGTGCAGCGGGCGGCGGCAGTATTCGTGGATCTCCACGCCGTCGCGCATCAGGTAGTTGTAGAGCATGCGCGCACCGAACTTGGCGATCGGCATGTCCGGTTCGCCCTGGAGGATCAGCCGCACCCGCACACCGCGTCGCGCGGCGTTGCGGATCTCGCGCAGCACGCGATAGCCGGGGAAGAAATAAGCGTTGGCAATCAATAGCCTGGAGCGTGCATCTCGAATCGCTTGCAGGTATTGCTGCTCGATATCGTTGCGATGCTCGTCGTTATCGCGCGTCACCAGCAGCGCCCGCGCCTCGCCGCGGCTGGTGCCGGCATAGCCGCTGGCCTGGGTGTACGGCCGCCGCTGCCACCAGCGGCGCGGCGCCCGGACCGGCCCCAGCGCTGCGATGGCGAAGCGGTGGATGTCGTGCACCACCGGGCCTTCGACGCGCATGGCGTAGTCCTGCTTGGCGGCGGGGCCGAAGTCCTCCAGATGGTCGGCGGAGAAGTTGATGCCGCCGATGAAGGCGACCTCGCCATCGACCACCACGATCTTGCGATGCAGGCGGCGGAACACGTTCAGCCGCGTGCCGAGGAAGCGTTTGCCCGGGTCGAACATGTGGATGCGGATGCCGACCTGGGTCATTGCCATGACGAACTCGCCGTGAAGGTCGGCCGAGCCATAGCCGTCCACGGTGACATCGACGCTGGCGCCGTTCTCCGCGGCGCGGATCAGCGCGCGCTGCAATTCGGCGCCGACCTTGTCCTCGAACAGGATGAAGGTCTCCAGCAGCACCTCTTTCTCCGCGCTGGCGATGGCCTCGAACACGGAGGGGAAGAACTCCTCGCCGTTCTCCAACAACTGCAGTCGGTTTCCGTCTCGCCAATGGAAGTTCATAGCTGTATCTCCACCGCCAGGGGCAGATGATCCGACAAGTGCGTCCAGGGTTTGGTGCCCAGAATCTTGGCGCCGCGGGTGGCGGCATTGCGCACGTAGATGCGGTCCAGACGCAGCATCGGCCAGCGTGCCGGGAAGGTCTTGGCGACCTGGCCGTGGGCGACGGCAAAGGCTTCGTGCAGGCCGGCGCAGCGATCCAGCGTCCGCGTCGCGCGCAACCGCCAGTCGTTGAAGTCGCCGGCCACCACTACCGGCGCACCTTCGGGCAGGCTGTCGAGCAGATCGCACAGCAGCTCCAGCTGCTGCGCACGATGCGCTTCGCGCAGTCCGAGATGCACACAAATGGCGTGGAATTCGGCGTGTCCGGGCACCTGCAGAACGCTGTGCAGCAGGCCACGGCGCTCGGGACCGGCGATGGATACGTCGAGGTTTTCGTAACGCAGGATGGGGAATTTCGACAGCAGCGCATTGCCGTGGTCGCCGTCGGGGTACACCGCGTTACGACCGTAGGCGAAGTCGGTCCAGATGCTGTCGGCGAGAAACTCGTACTGCGGCGTCTGCGGCCAGTCGTGAAAGCGCAGCGCGTGCTTCTCATGGGTGCCGAGCACCTCCTGCAGAAACACGATGTCCGCCGACACCGCGCGCACGGCCTCGCGCAGCTCCGGCAGAATGAACCGCCGGTTGAGCGCGGTAAAACCCTTGTGGGTGTTCACCGTCAGCACGTGAATCGAGTGCACGGCGGTGGCCATGTGGGCGTCAAGATCGCTGGTATCGAGCAGGTGGTCTTTCTTTTCCAGGGTCACGGGAATGTTCCTTCGAGCTGGCCCGGGGTGGTCGACAGGGTTTGGTCCAGGCCCAGGCGCTGCAGCAGCTGGCGCGCGTCGTACGGCGCCCGGACCTTCACGTCGTTGTCGAAATAGCAGTACACCTCGCGCGGATGCCGCGTCGGTGCCTGATGCGGGTCGATGAGCTGTGCATCGTCCGGCTGCGTGCCTTCGTTCCAGCGGCGAATGCGCCGGCACCAGCGATCCAACGCCTCGTCGGTGTAGCCACTGGTGTAGAGCTTCTCGGCGCCGTGCAGGCGGATGTAGACGAAATCACCGGTCAGGTCCTCGCGGTAGGGCCATTTGCCGGCGGTGTCCGCCACCACCAGCGCCACCCGGTACTTGCGCAGCAGTGCGACGAAGGCCGGGTCGACGAAGCTCTCATGGCGGATTTCCACGGCGTGGCGCAGCGGACGCTTGCGGTCGATCTGCAGCAGGCTGCGTCCCTCCATGCGCGGTTCGCAGGTTTCGGCGATGGCCAGCGCGGCCTCGGTGTCATGCGGCAGTTGCGCCAGAAACGCCTCGAACAGCGGCGGATCGAAGCGGAACGACGGCGGAAACTGCCAGAGCAGCGGGCCGAGCTTCTTCTGCAGGGCGAACAGCCCCGAGGCGAAGAAGTTGGCGATGGGCTTCTCGACCTCGCGCAGGCGCTTGATGTGGGTGATGAAACGCGGCGCCTTGACGCTGAAAACGAAGCCCTCCGGCGTGTCGGCGTACCAGTCGGCGTAGCGCTCCGGCGTCTGCAGCGCATAGAACGAGCCATTGATCTCGATGCTGCCGACTGCCCGCGAGGCAAAGTGCAGCTCGTGCTTCTGCTTCAGCCCCTCGGGATAGAAGTCGCCGCGCCAGGGCGCGTAGCGCCAGCCGGAGATGCCGATGTGGATGCCTGCCATCGTCGCCCTCGAATCGGCCGTTAACGCGGATTCTGCGGCGCGGTCGGATCGCTGGCCGGGAAGGTCTGTTCGATGGCTTCGTCGAGTTTTTCCTCCCCCTGGCCCGAGCCTGCTGCCTCGCCCCGCGAACTGGCCTGCGGCTGCAGCTCGACCTTGATCCAGCCGTTCTCGCGGCGGTCGAACGCCTCGAACGCAGCGATCGCGTCGGTCATCGGCTTGATCTGCGTGAGCACCTTCGCCGGGTCGATTCGCCGCGCCTGGATCATCTCGATCAACCGCGGGATGTACTTGCGGTGGTGGCAGTTGCCCATGTTAATGGTGAGGTTCTTGTTCATCGCCTGGCCGATGGGAAAACGCATCGCCTCCGGCGAATAGACGCCGATGATCGACAGCGTGCCGGCCTTGGCCAGGGCCTGGACCGCCCACTCCAGCGCCTGGGACGGCGCGTCGCCCGGCTGCCACTGGGCGTTGTCGTTGGGTGCCGGTGCATGGCCGGTTGGTTGCTCGCCGCAGCAGCCGTGCTCGGCGTCGATGCCGACGGCATCGATGGCGCGGTCCACGCCAATGCCGCCGGTCAGCCGCTGGAGCGTTGCGATCGGGTCTTCGCGGTTGAAATCGATGATCTCCGCGCCCTGACGCTGGGCGGCGCGCAAGCGGTCGGGGTACTGATCGATGGCGAACACGCGGCCGGCGCCGAGCAAGCGGGCACTGACGATGGCGAACAGGCCGACCGGGCCGCAGCCGAACACCGCAACCGTATCGCCGGGACGGATTTCGGCCATCTCGGCGCCGAAATAGCCGGTGGGGAAGATGTCCGAGAGCAGGATCGCCTGGTCGTCGCTGATATCCGAGGGCAGGCGTACCAGACCGATGTTGGCGAACGGCACGCGGGCCTTCTCCGCCTGCAGGCCGTGGAACGGTCCGGTACCGGCGGGGCCGCCGTAGAACGCCGTGCCGGCCTGTTTGCCGTTGGGGTTGGCGACGTCGCACTGGGCGAAGTAGCCGGCGCGGCAGTAGGCGCAGTTGCCACAAGCGATGGTCGAGGGAATCACCACACGGTCGCCGACCTGCAGGTTGCGCACGTCCTCACCGAGTTCCTCAACGATGCCGACGCCCTCGTGGCCAAGGATGGTGCCCGGCTGCATGCCGCCGACGGTGCCGCGCACGAAGTGCAGGTCGGTGCCGCAAATCGCCGACGCGGTGAGGCGCACGATGGCGTCGGTGGGGGCTTGAATGCGTGGCTCGGGAACATCCTCCAGGCGAATGTCGCCGACCGCGTGATAGACAACAGCTTTCATAACCACTCCAGCTCGCCAGACGCGTGGTGTGCACGGCGGCGAGTCGATGGGGCGGAGGGAAACGAGCAGTTCGCATGCTGCAGGATGAACGGCGCGATGCTCGATTCGCGGCTCCGCGGGATCGGAAGAATTCGAACGGACGTGGCGTCTTTGCCACCGCTCACATCTGTTCGGACTTTCTCCGATTGGGGCGGTTCATCTTTTTTTCCGTACGGCGTCGGCGCGCAACGCCGGCGCCGGGCGGCGGTTCAGGCGCGTGCCAGGCTCCACGGCGGCTCGCCGGCGAAGGCCTGGACCAGATAATCGATCATCGCGCGCACCTTGGCCGGTGGCCGACGGTCGGGCGGGTAGATCGCGTAGATGCCGCCCAGCGTGACGCACGGATGGTCCAGTTCCAGCGCGACCAGCGCGCCGCTGCGCAGCGCCTCGGCAACGATGAACTGCGGCTGGTAGATCACACCCTGACCGCCGATGGCGGCGGCCAGCAGCGCAGTACCGTTGTTGGCGACCAGATCGCCGCTGATCGCGACGCTGACATCGCCCTCGTCGCCGAACGTCCAGCGCTTGGCGCCGACCCGCGAGGACAGGCTGTAGCCCAGGCAGTTGTGCTGAGCCAGCTCGGCGACACGGCGGGGAATGCCGCGCGCGTCGAGGTAGCTCGGCGCGGCGCAGACCTGCAGCGGGCAGTCGGCCAGGCGCCGCGCCTGCAACGGGCTGTCTTCCAGCTTGCCGATGCGCACCGCCAGGTCCCAGCCGTCATCGAGCAGGTCGACATGGCTGTCGGTCAGGCCCAGCTCCACGCGCACCGCCGGATGGCGCTGGCTGAACTGCGGCATCAGCGGAGCGATGAAGCCTACGCCGAATGACAGCGGCACGTTCATGCGCAACAGGCCGGTGGCCTCGATGCGCTGCGAGGCGACGCTGGCTTCGGCCTCGTCGATATCCGGCAGGATGCGCTGGCAGGCTTCCAGATAGTCGCTGCCGGCTTCGGTGAGGCTCAGCCGGCGGGTGCTGCGGTGGAACAGCTTGACGCCCAGGCGCCGCTCCAGCGCGTCGACATGCTTGGTCGCCATCGCCGGCGACATATCCAGCTGGCGGGCGGCGCCGGACAGGCTGCCGACGCCGGCGGCGCGCACGAAAACCCGCATGCTGGTGATTCGATCGAGCATCTCAGTTCCTACTCTGGGTAATAAGTCTTCCCTTCGAGCGGCACATTCTCACACGCCTGACTGTAGTCCATGCTGGTGCGTACTTTCATTTGCGGAGTAGCACCATGACCGATGTCATCGTCTCACCCCCGGAACAGCGCATGCCGACGCTGTTCGTTCCGCACGGCGCCGGGCCCTGTTTCTTCATGGACTGGAATCCACCGACCGCATGGAACGCCATGGCCGATTTCCTCAAGGGCGTCGCTGCCACGCTGCCGGCTCGCCCGCGCGCGATCCTGATGGTGTCGGCGCACTGGCTGCAGCCGGCCTTCAGCGTCACCAGCGCGGCGCGGCCGGAACTGATCTACGACTACCACGGCTTTCCCGCGCACACCTACGAGCTGCGCTACCCGGCGCCGGGCGAGCCGCAACTGGCGGCGCGCGTAGCGACGCTGCTCGGGCAGGCGGCGCTGGCGAACGCCACAGACCCGCAGCGCGGCTTCGACCACGGCATGTTCATCCCGCTGAAGCTGATGTTTCCGGAAGCGGACATTCCGGTGGTACAGCTCTCGCTGCGCAGCGATCTCGATCCGCAGGCGCACCTCGACGCTGGCCGCGCGCTGGAGCCGCTGCGCGACGAGGGTGTGCTGATCGTCGGCAGTGGCATGAGTTTTCACAACATGCGTGGTTACGGTGATGCGCGCTTCACGCCGATTTCCGCCGAGTTCGATCACTGGCTGAGCGCTGCGGTCGAAGCCGCACCGGCACAGCGCGATCACGCGTTGCAGCACTGGGAACAGGCGCCATCGGCGCGGCTCTGCCATCCGGCGCGCGCCGAAGAGCATCTGCTGCCGCTGCTGGTCGCCGTCGGAGCGGCGGGGCAATCGAGCGGGCGCAAGCTGTTCGGCGACCGGGTCATGGAGACCGAGCTATCCGCATACGGTTTTGGTCACGACGACTGAGGAGCAGGCAATGCATATCGATCTATCGGGCAAGAAGGCCATCGTCACCGGTTCCACCGACGGCATCGGCCTGGCCAAGGCGGGCGCCAGCGTGGTGCTGGTGGGCCGCGAGCAGGGGCGCCTGGACGCGGCGCTGGCACAGCTGCGTGAAAGCAGCGGCCGCGACGACGCCGTCGGCGTGGTTGCCGATGCCGGCACCGCGGCGGGCTGCCAGACGCTGATCGCCGCCCAGCCGGAGGCCGACATTCTGGTCAACAACCTCGGCATCTACGGCGCCCGGCCGTTCTTCGAGATCGGCGACGAGGAGTGGCAGCAGATGTTCGAGGTGAACGTGCTCAGCGGCGTGCGCCTGTCGCGGCATTACGCCCGCGGCATGCAGGCGCGCGGTTGGGGGCGCATCCAGTTCATCTCCAGCGAATCGGCGCTGAACATCCCCGCGGAAATGGTCCACTACGGCGTCAGCAAGGCCGCGCTGCAGGGCGTCTCGCGCGGGCTGGCCAAGGTACTCGCCGGCAGCGGCGTGACCGTCAACAGCATCCTGCCGGGACCGACGCGCACCCACGGCGCGCTGGCGATGATGGCGGCGATGGCCGAGGAGCGCGGCGTGTCGGTGAGCGAGATGGAAGCGCTGTTCCTCGAGGAAAACCGTCCCTCTACGCTGCTCAAGCGTTTTGCCACGCCCGAGGAAGTGGCCAACCTGTGCGTCTATGCAGCCTCGCCGCAGGCGAGCGCGACGACCGGCGCGGCACTGCGTGTCGAAGGAGGCATCGTTGAAAGCATCGCCTGAGCTGCACTACCCGTGCAGCAGCGCCGCCACGGTGGCGACCGCCAATCCGTCGCGGCTGATCAACCGGCTGTGCAAGCACTGGGCGCACAAATTTCCGGTGCGCCACGACGAGCAGGGCGGCGAAATCACGCTCAGCGCTTGCGCGCCGCCAAGGCTGGCCTGGAGGTTCAACTGCACGCCGCCAACTCCGCACAGCTGCGACAACTGCAACAGGTGGTCGCCGACCATCTGCTGCGCATGGCATCTGGCGAGGCCCTGGAATTCGCCTGGCACGCCGGCGCCGGCGCGGCACCGGCCGAGGAGCGAAACAGGCTGCATGACACGCGCGAACGCTACGGCAGGGTCAGCCGTGGCTTCCATTGGCTGATGGCCGGACTGATCGTCTGGCAGTTCCTCAAGCTCGGCGACCGCATCGACGAAGGCGAGCACTGGATCGGCCAGACGCTGGTGCCCTGGCACATCTCCATCGGCGCCTTGCTGCTGGTGCTGGTGGTGCTGCGCGTGGTCTGGGCCTCGACCCAGCGCGGGCAGCGGCCGCTGCCGGACCCGACCACGGTCGTGCTGGTCAAGGGCGGCCATCTGGCGCTGTACGCCTGCATGCTGTTGCTGCCGGTCAGCGGCATCCTGTTCATGCTCGGCAATGGCTACGGGCTGGAGGTGTTCGGCGTGCAGCTGGCGACGAAAGGGCCGGAAATCGCCTGGGCGGCGTCGCTGGGCAGCATCCATTCGCCGCTCGCCTGGCTGACCGTGCTGCTGGTGGTCGGTCACGCCGGCATCGCGCTGCTGCATCACCTCGTTCGGCGTGACGGTGTGCTGCAACGCATGCTGTGAGCGTTACGGCTCGCTCATCGCGAAGTTCGGCAGCGAATCGACCGGCTTGGCGAAACGGAAGGGGATGGACGCGAGTTCGTCCCCGACTTTTTTCTGCACCACGAAATGCAGATGCGGCCCGGTGCTGCGCCCGGTGTTGCCGGAGTCGCCCAGGCGAGTGCCGATCTTGACCTGCTGACCGGGGCGAACCTGCAACGAGCCGCGGCGCAGGTGCAGGTAGGCGCTGTGGGTGCCGTCGGCATGCTCGATGCGCACGTAGTTGCCGGCCGGATCGGGAAAGCGCCCGCGCTGACCATCGCGCACCTTCACCACCGTTCCGGCGCGCGCCGCGACGATCGGTGTGCCCACCGGCATAGCGATATCCACCGCGTAGCGGCCTTTGGTGGTGTTGTGGCTGTAGTCGCCGCCGGCGCCCTGGGAGATGCGGAACGGTCCGCCTTTCCAGGGCAGGGCATAGGCGTGCCCGCCGACGTGGCCGCCGGCCATGCGCCGCGCCGGATCCGGCGCATAGATCATTCCGTAGCTGAAGCTGTGGCGGTACATCAGCGGATAGCCGACCTGGCGCTTGACCAGCGTCGCTACGCGCAGCTGGCTGCGCGGCGGCACCGTCTTGCGGATCACGCCGTCGCGCAGCCCGGCCACATTGACCAGCCGGCTCAGACGCAGCGTGGCTTCGACCGGCACGTCCAGCTCGTTGCGCACATCCAGCACCTTGCCGGAGCGTGTGGGGTTGACCAGCAGGCGCACCGTGGCGGCGCGATTGCTCGGAACTTCGATGGGTTTCGCCGCGCTGCTGGCCGTCGCGGCGCTCGGTGCGAGGGTGGTGCCCAGCGTGAGCAGCAGCGCCAGGGCAAAGGGTCGGATTGCGTACATGGGCCTGTGATCCGTCACGAAAAGGACTGTTCGCCTGCCTCTGGCAGGTGAATCGGGTGGTCGCCACGGCGTTCGAGGGTGCGAGGCGGCCACAGGTTCACTGCCATACGTCGTGAAGTCGGTTCAGCCAGTGATGCGCAGAGCACCGGGCGGGCTGACGAACCTGCTCATCCGCGCGCCCGGCGCCGGCTCATTCGTCTTCCTTGATCAGCTCCAGCAGCAGCAGCGAACGTCCGGTCACCGCGTATTCGTCGTTGAAGTCGAAACGCTCCGGGCGCACCAGCGGCTGGTTGGTGTCGATCAGGCGATTCCAGAAGATCCCTTGCGGCACCTCCGGCAGGGTGAAGTTCACCAGGTCATGGTGGGCATTGACGATCAGCAGCAGCGTCACGTCCGAACCCGCGCGACGGATGCCGGTGGGCTGCGCGCGGCCGTCGAGCAGCATGCCCATGCAGCGGTTGTGAGCATCCTGCCATTGCTCGATGCTCATCTCCTCGCCATTGGGCGCCAGCCAGGTCACGTCCTTGACGCCCAGTTCCTCGTTGTAGGCGCCGACCAGGAAGCGGGTGCGGCGCAGCATCGGGAAGCGCTGACGCAGGCGGATCAGCTTGCGCACGAAGGCCAGCAGCCCGTAGCTGTCTTCGCTGATGTCCCAGTTGACCCAGCCGATTTCGCTGTCCTGGCAGTAGGCATTGTTGTTGCCGTGCTGGGTACGGGCGAACTCGTCACCGGCAACGATCATCGGCGTGCCCTGGGCGAACAGCAGCGTGGCGAAGAAGTTGCGCATCTGCCGGTAGCGCAGGGTGACGATCTCCGGATCATGCGAAGGGCCTTCGACGCCGTGGTTCCACGACAGGTTGTTGTCGCTGCCGTCGCGGTTGCCCTCGTCGTTGTCCTCGTTGTGCTTGTGGTTGTAGGACACCAGGTCCTTCAACGTGAAGCCATCGTGCGCGGTGACGAAGTTGACCGAACTGAACGGCCGCCGCCCGCGCTGGTTGTACAGATCGCCAGAGCCGGTCAGCCGTGCGGCGAAGTCGGCGAGCTTGCCGTCGTCGCCTTTCCAGAACGCGCGCACGGTGTCGCGGAACTGATCGTTCCACTCGGCCCAGCCGGGCGGAAAACCGCCGACCTGATAGCCGCCGGGGCCGCAGTCCCAGGGTTCGGCGATGAGCTTGGTCTGGGCCAGCACCGGGTCCTGGCGGCAGGCGACGAGAAAGCTGTGGCGCTCGTCGAAGCCGGCGTGTTCGCGGCCGAGGATGGTTGCCAGGTCGAAGCGGAAGCCGTCGACGTGCATCTCCGTGGCCCAGTAGCGCAGCGAGTCGGTGACCATCTGCAGGACGCACGGGTGGCTCATGTCCAGCGTGTTGCCGGTGCCCGAATCGTTGATGTAGTAGCGCTTGTCGTCCGGCATCAGGCGGTAGTAGGAGGCGTTGTCGATGCCGCGCATGGATAGCGTCGGGCCCAGCTCGTTGCCCTCGGCGGTGTGGTTGTAGACCACGTCGAGGATGACTTCGAGATCGGCGTTGTGCAGGTGCGCGACGGTTTCCTTGAACTCGCTGATCTTGCCGCTGGCCAGGTAGCGCGGGTGCGGCGCGAAGAAGGCGATGCTGTTGTAGCCCCAGTAGTTGGTCATGCCCTTTTCCAGCAGGTGCTGGTCCTGGACGAACGCATGAATCGGCAGGAACTCGATGGACGAGACGCCGAGCTTGCGGATGTAGTCGATCACCTCCGGCGTCTTGAACGCCGCGAAGGTGCCGCGCGCCTCGTCGGCGACCGCCGGGTGGCGCATGGTGTAACCGCGCACGTGGGTCTCGTAGATGATGGTCTTGTCCCACGGCACCTGCACCGGATGGTCGCGACCCCAGGTGAAGGCCGGGTCGATCACCTTGCACTTGGGTACGAAGGGTGCGCTGTCGCGCTCATCGAAACTCAGGTCGCCATCGGGGTGGCCGATGGTGTAGCCGAACAGCGCTTCCGACCAGCGCAGCTCGCCCACCAGCTGCTTGGCGTAGGGGTCGATCAGCAGCTTGTTGGGGTTGAAGCGATGCCCGGCTTCCGGCTCGTACGGGCCGTGCACGCGGTAGCCGTAGATCAGCCCCGGATGCGCGTCGGGCAGGTAGCCGTGCCAGATTTCGTCGGTGTATTCCGGCAGCTCGATGCGCTCGATCTCGGTCTCGCCCTTGTCGTCGAACAGGCACAGTTCGACCTTGGTGGCGTGGGCCGAGAAGATCGCGAAGTTAACCCCCAGGCCATCCCAGGTCGCGCCCAGTGGAAACGGCAGGCCCTCTCGAACCCGCGAAGGCGTCACGACCGGGGAAGCAGGACTCTTTATCTGACGGCTCATGGAAACTCCGTGATTGGCGCATGAAATAACGGCCCGGCCGGACAGGCTGGCCGGGACACTGCAGCGGCTGCGGGACGCCTGTCAGGCGTCTTTCTTGGCTTTCGAGCTGCGTGGCTTCTTGGTCGGTTGAGGCGCCGGTTGGGGCGCATCGCTGGCAGCGGCCGGGCTGGCGACTTTCTTCGTCGTCGCGCGCGCGGCGCGTGGCTTGCTGGCTGGTGCGCCGGCATCGGCTGCCACCTCGGTGGGTTTGCTGGCCGGCTTGCGGGCGCGGCTGGCCAGCTTGGCGCTGGGCGCGCTCTGCTGCGCTTCCACCAGCTTGCGTGCCATTTCCCAATGGCGCTCCTCCTGGCCGTGCGGACAGCCTTCGGATTGCCAGATCTGGTAGGCGAATTCGCGGATGCGTTGTTCTTCTGGGTTCATTGTTCGGATTCTCCTGATGAACATCCGGTTGTGTGCAGGACCTCCACCGACAGCTCGTCGAGTACCTGCGCCACGCTCAAGCCGGCTCGTTGGAATGTGACTGCGGTTGAAGAAAAAAGTCGCTGCAGCGGCCGACCGTCCAGCGCCTCGGGCAATAGCACGCGGGTATCGCCCCAGCGTTCGGCGGCGATGCGCGGCAGCGAGCTGCCGTCCAGCAAGGCGCTGCTCAGGCGCGGGACCAGCACCACCAGCCAGTCGCCATCTGCCTCGCGGGCGAAGGCCAGCAGGTGCTCGGCCTGCACGCCCTCGACCGTCAGTGGTTGGTAGCGCCCGCCGGCGAACAGCTGCGACCGGGCGAGGCGCAGGTTCAGCGTGCGCGCGATCAGCCATTGCTTGATGCGGGCGTCGTGCCAGCCGGCCAGCAGCTCGGCGGGGTTGGCGGCGGGGTCGAAGCTGGCGCGGCGGGCGGCGAAATCCACCGGCCGGCGGTTGTCCGGGTCGACCAGACTGAAGTCCCAGTAATCGGCGCCCTGGTAGAGGTCCGGCACGCCGGGCGTGGTCATGCGCAGTAGCGTCTGGGCGAGGCTGTTCAGCGCACCGGCGGGCGCCAGTTCGAGCGCTGCGGCGGCAATGGCCTGACGCAGGCGGGCGTCATCGCCCAGCAGCAGGCGTTCGACGTATTGCTGGCAGGCGCCTTCATACGCCTCGTTGGGCGCGGCCCAGGTGCTGCGCAGCTTGGCTTCGCGCACGGCCTTGCGCTGCCATTGCAGGATGCGTTCGCAGTAGCCGCCCAGGCCCTCGCGATCATCCGCGCGCAGCTCCAGCGGCCAGCTGCCGAGCAGGGTCTGGAACAGCAGCAGTTCGTCGGCGGGCGAGGGCGCCAGGCCATCGTCCAGCGGCTGCAACAGCTCGGCGGCCAGCGCGCGCCATTCCTGCACCTTGCCGGCGAACCAGTGCGCGCGTTCGCTGAGTACGGCGATGCGTGCGCGGGTGTCTTCGCCGCGCTTGTGGTCGTGGGTGGCGGTGGTCAGCAGGTTGTGCGGCAGGTGTTCGGCGCGCTGCATGCATTCGGCGTGGAAGTCGGCTGGCGAGGCGCTGAAGCGCTGCGGGTCGAAGCCGACGTCGTTGCGTGACAGCAGCACGGCGGAACGGTAGCAGGCGGTGTCTTCCACCGCCTTGGCCGCCGCCGGCGAGGTGAGCTGCTGGAAGCGCGCGCAGACGTACCGGCGCAGCTTGCGCTGCGGTCCCGGCGGCAGGTGGCGCAGGCTTTCGCCACCCAGCCAGCGCTGCAGATGTTCGAGCAGCGGCCAGTCGCTTTCGCCCAGCGTGGTGCGCGCGCCTTCCAGCGCCTGCTGGAAGAACGGCTCGTCGGCCGCGCGCCGGCCCGGCGCGGCGATGTAGGTGCGGTAGACCGGGAAGTGCACGATCAGCTCCAGCAACGCCCGGCGGATCTGCCCGAGGGTGATGTCGCGGGTCATCACGTCACCGCGCGCCACCTGCAGCAGCGCCTGTGCCACGGCCTCGAAGTCGCCGGCCAGCGGCCCGGTGAGCACCAGCTGACGTGCCTGCCGGGCTTCTTCGAGAAAGTCCGCCGGGCGCCCGCTGGTGTCACTCCAGAGCGCGCAAAGCGGCGCCTGCCCGGCCGGGTCGTGCTGCAGCAGCGACACCTGGTTCATGAATTCATAGCCGGTGGTGCCGTCCACGCCCCAGTCGTCGTGCAGATGCTCGCCGGCGGCGAGGATCTTCTCCACGTAGATCGGCACGTGATCCTGCACTGCCTCGGGCGGACGCGCGGCGTTCAACCGGTCGACCCGCCGACGCAGGCGCCGGCAGTAGCCGCGCGGGTCGGCGAGGCCGTCGATGTGGTCGATGCGCAGGCCGTCCACCAGGCCGTCGGCCAACAGCTGGAAGACCTTCGCGTGGGTCTGCTCGAACACCACCGGGCGCTCGACGCGCAGGCCGCCCAGCTCGTTGATGTCGAAGAAGCGCCGCCAGTTGATGTCGTCGGCGGCGGTGCGCCAGCTCGCCAGACGGTAATGCTGGCGTTCAAGCAGCGCGTGCAGGCGCTGAAAGCCCTCGGCGTTTGTCGCATCGTAGCGGGACAGGGCCTGCTCCAGCTGCTGGCGGGTGTCGGCGTCTTCGAGCTGCTGGGCGAGGTCCGCACGCAGCCTTTGCGCGGTGAGGTAGGGCGCCGGCTCGGTCTTCAGTGCATCGAAATGCTGGGCCAGCGCGCGCAGCTGCGGGTGTTCGGTCTGGCGCAACACTTCGCCGTAGCTCGGTGGCGTCAGCGGGAAACGGTGCTCGTAGTGCTCGGCATAGAGCGCGCCGTTTTCCACGTCCAGGCGCAGCACGACGTTGCCCTGCTGCAGGGCTTCGCCGTAGTCGCTGCCGAGGAAGGGCACCAGCAGCTGCCCTTCGAGCAGCGGGTCCGGCGAGTTCCATTCGATGTCGTAGAACTGCGCATAGGGGCTGCGCTTGCCCCATTCGAGCACGTCCAGCCACCAGGGATTGCCGGCACCGCCGACCGCCATGTGGTTGGAAACGATGTCGAGGATCAGCCCCATGCCGCGCGCCCGCAGTGCCTCGACCAAGCGCCGCAGTGCCGCCTCGCCGCCCAGTTCGGGATTGATGCGGGTCGGGTCGATCACGTCGTAGCCGTGCATCGAGCCGGGGCGGGCGGTCAGCAACGGCGAGGCGTAAAGATGGCTGATGCCGAGCGCGGCGAAGTAGTCGACCAGCGCAGTGGCGTCGTCGAGGGTGAAGTCGCGGTGGAACTGCAGGCGCAGCGTGGCAGTAAGCGGCTTCATCGACGGCTTCCTTCGCGGTGATCGTGGCGGGCCTTGTTCAGGCAATGCAGGCGGCGGCTGCAGCAGGCCTGGTCGAGCAGGGCGGCGCTGTCGTGCGGGTAGCGCCGTCGCCAGTTCGGATGGACTTCGACGATGCCGGGCATGTTGGTCTGCTCGCTGAGGCCGAGCGCATCCTCCACCGGCAGCAGCGCCAGTGGTGCGGGGGTATGACCGAGGAAACAGGCGGCGGCATCGACCGCCTCTTGAACCTCCAGCAGCTGCCCGGGATCGCGTCCGCTGTCTTCGCAGAGCACGCGGTTCAGCCCGGCGCGCTCGTGCTCGCGGGCGCGCCACTGCGACTCGCGATCCGCTTCGCTGAGCTGGCCGATTCTGATCCGCCAGTCGATGTCATGCCCGCTCCACCAGCCGGCGAGCGGTGGGATGTCATGGGTGGTGCTGGTCGCCAGCGCCTGATCGGAATACTGCCCGGCGCGCTGAAAATGGCCGTGGTGCTGCTCGAACAGCAGCACGCGCATGCCGAGTATGCCGCGCGCGGCGAGCACCTCGCGCAGGCCTTCGGGAATGGTGCCGAGGTCTTCGCCGAGGATCACCGCACGGTGCCGCCAGGCCTCCAGGCAGAGCAGGCGCAGCATGTCGTCGAAGGGGTAGTTGAGGTACACGCCGCGCTTCGGATCGGCGCCGGCCGGCATCACCCACAGGCGCTTGAGGCCCAGCACGTGGTCGATGCGCATGCCGCCGGCGTGCGCGAGGTTGGCGCGCAGCATCTCGATGTAGGCGCGAAAGCCGTGGCGCCGCAGGCCCCAGGGCGAGAAGGCGGAGATGCCCCAGTTCTGCCCGGCGCGGTTCATTACGTCCGGTGGCGCGCCGACGCTGAGCGCGGCCAGCAGTTCGGACTGCCGACTCCAGGCCTGGCTGCCGCCGCCATCGGCGCCGACGGCCAGGTCCGAGATTAGGCCGATGCGCATGCCGGCGCTGCGCGCGGCGACGTGGGCGCGCTGCAGCCCGCGCGCCATCAGCCATTGCCCGAAGGCGTGATAGCTGATCGCGTCGGCGTGTTCGCGGGCAAAGGCGGCCACCGCCGGGCTGGCCGGGTCGCGGTACTCGGCCGGCCAGGCATTCCAGTGCTGCGGGTTGCGCTCGGCGTCGCGCAGGTGGTCGTGCAGCGCCTCGAAGCGGCAGTGGTTTTCCAGCGCTTCGCCACCGCTGGCGCGGAAGCTGTCGAAATCGACCTGCTGCGCGTTGCCGCCGCGACTGAAATCCTCGAACAGCTGACGCAGCAGGCGCTGACGGCTGAGCGCCACGGCAGGCCAGTCGATCAGCTCCAGCTGCTCCAGGCGTTCCCGCTCGCGGCCCAGCTCGCAGGTTTCGATGGCCTGCTGCACCGGGCGTTCGCCTAGGATCGCGCCGGGCGAGGCGTGCAGAACGTTGAGGAACAGCCGGCTGGATGGCGAGTAGGGGCTGTACTGATGTGGGTAGGCACTGAACATGGCGTGCACCGGGCTGATGCCCAGTGCGTCGGCCCCATGGGTGGCAGCACTGCGGGCCAGGGTTTCCAGCGCCTGGGTATCGCCCAGGCCGCCGTCGCCCGGCCGGCGCAGGGCGTACAGCTGTACGGTGAGGCCCCAGGCAGCGGCACCGGCGATTTCCGCCACGGTCGGGCAGGCATGCGGCGCCACGGCGACGGTCAGCTGATGCTCGGCGATGTTCAAGTGGTAGTAGCCGGGTGTGATGATCGCCGGGAGCCGCGCCTGCTCGTCGAGCTGGCCGTGCCGGGCTTCGCCGTCCTCGGACGTCAGCTGGTAGTGGCTCGCCGGCGCGAAATAGCCGCCCAGCTCCAGCGCGGCGTGCTGGTCGCAGGTCAACAGGGGCGGCACGCCGCCATGGTTGTACTGCTGCGCGAGCAGCTCGAGGCTGGCCTGGACGTCGGCCTCACTGTGCGCGGCCAGCCCGAGGCAGCCGAGCACTTCGCGAAGCACCTGTGGCTCGACGCGTTGCGGGCGGTTGTCGGCATCCGTCCAGTCGACGGACAGCCCCGCGGCAGTAGCCAGGCGGATCAGCGATTCGTCACTCATGGTCTTTCTCCAGATACAGCCTGGCCAGACGCGGCGCCAACGCATCGCGCGCATCGACCGTCTCGCGGCTGGCGAACAGCAGTTCGGCTCCCGGCGCGGCCTCCGACAGCGCTGCGACCTGCTCGCCGAGGTTCAGCTCCAGCCGCAACCGGCAGCCGTCGCCGAGGCGCCAGTGCACCAGCACCGCCGCGTCGCCCAGCACGCGGGCATCGAGAAAACGTGCGCCCGGCAGGCGCGGCACGATCTCGCGGCGGCGAATGTCCAGCAGCTGGCGGTACAGCGCCTGCCATTCGGCATGCCCGGGCTCCTGACGCGCGCCGAAATCCGGGCGCGAGGCGTCGAAGGTGGCGATGGCGTTGGGGTCCGGGATGCGCTCGCGGGTGTTCTCGTCGGCGAACTCGGCGAACTCGGCGAATTCGTTGCGGCGACCTTCGCGCACGGCGTCGGCCAGTTCGCCGTGGTGGCTGGTGAAGAACAGGAATGGCTGGCGCGCGCCCCATTCTTCGCCCATGAACAGCAGCGGAATCATCGGCGAGAGCAGCAGCACGGCGGTCGCGGCGCGCAGCGATTGCGGGTCGGTGAGGCTGATCAGGCGTTCGCCGAAGGCGCGGTTGCCGATCTGGTCGTGGTTCTGCAGGAACAGCACGAAGGCCGTCGGCGACAGGTGCCCGCTGGGCTCGCCGCGCGCCTCGCCATGGCGGTTGGCCTCGCCCTGGTAGATGAAACCCTCGCCGAGAAAGCGCGCCAGCTTGGCGGTGGCGTTGCCGTGGTAGTCGGCGTAGTAGCCCTGGTGTTCGCCGGTGAGCAGGCAGTGCAGGACGTTGTGGCCGTCGTCGTTCCACTGCGCGGTGAAGCCCTGGGCCAGCAGACTGGCGCGGTTGTCCTCGTTCTCCAGCACCAGGTGGACGTGCCGGCCGGGCTCGGTGGCTTCGCGTACCCGGGCCGCAAGTTCGGTGAGGAAGCTGCGTTCGGGGATGGCGTGCACGGCGTCCAGGCGCAGGCCGTCGAAACGGTACTCCTGCAGCCACATCAGTGCGTTGTCGATGAAGAAATCGCGAACCTCACGGCGGCGGAAGTCGATGGCATCACCCCAGGGGGGCTGCTGGTCGTGGCGGAAGAAGTGCTTGGCGTAGCGGCCGAGGTAGTTGCCGTCCGGGCCGAAGTGGTTGTAGACCACATCGAGGAAGACCATCAGGCCGTGGCCGTGGGCGCTGTCGATCAGCTGCTTGAGTTCGGCCGGCGAGCCGTAGGCCGCCTCCGGGGCGTAGGGCAGTACGCCGTCGTAGCCCCAGTTGCGCTCGCCGGGAAATTCCGCCAGCGGCATCAGCTCGATGGCCGTGACGCCCAGCGCGGCGAGGTCCGCCAGGCGCCGCTCGACCCCGGCAAAGCCACCGAGCAGGCCGACATGCAATTCGTAGAGCACCGTTTCGTGCCACGGGCGGCCCTGCCAGCCGGCGTGACGCCACAGGTAGTCGTTGGGGTCGACCACCACACTGGGGTCGTGCACATCGCCGGCCTGCGCGCGTGACGCCGGGTCGGGCACCTGCAGTTCGCCGTCGATGAGAAAGCGATACAGCGTACCCGCGCCATACGGAGCATCCACGCCGTACCAGCCATCCGCCTCGGGCTGCATCGGCAGCGTTTCGCCGCCAACGATAACCAGCGCCACGCTTGCGGCATCCGGCGCCCAGAGCCTGAAGCGGGTGGTGTTGCAGTCCAGCAGTTGTGGGCCGTGTCGTCCGATGGGGGCACGCATGGATGGCATTGACTGTCCTCGGGTTGGCGCACTCAGGAAATGGCGTGGGCGGCCTCGCGGTGGACGCCCAGCAGTTGCTGGTACAGGTGGTCGTACGGGGCGATGGCGTGGCGCCAGAAGAATCCGGTGGCCATCGCCCGGCAGCGCATGGCGCACAGCAGGTCCGGCCGCTGGTGAATCTCCAGGGCGCGCAGCACCGCATGGCGATAGCTGTCGACGCTGGGCTGGTCGAACAAGAAGCCGGTCAGCCCGTCCTCGATGGAGTCGGCCAGGCCGCCGGTGCGGCGGGCGATCGGCAGCGAGGCGTAGCGCTGGGCATACATCTGGCTGAGGCCGCACGGCTCGTAGCGCGAGGGCATCAGCAGGAAATCGCTGCCGGCGAACAACCGCCGCGCATCGTGTTCGTTGAAGCCGACGTGCGCGGCGACACGGCCCGGATAGCGACGGGCGAGTTCGCGCACCTCTTCTTCGATATGCGGCTCGCCCTGGCCGAGGATGGCCAGCTGGCCGCCGTTGGCGACGATGGTTTCGGCTACGCCGAGGGTCAGGTCGATGCCTTTCTGCTGCACCAGGCGCGACACCACGGCAAACAGCGGACTGGCGTCCGCCTCGAGGCCGAACGCCTGGCGCACATAGGCGGCGTTGGCAGCCTTGCCCTGCCAGTCGCACGCGCTGAAGCCGCGTACCAGGTGAGGATCGCTCTGCGGTTCCCAGCTTTCGTCGATGCCGTTGAGCAGGCCACTGAGCAGGCCCTGGCGCGCCTTCATGCGCAGAAAACCTTCCATGCCGCAGCCGAATTCTTCGGTGGTGATTTCCTGCGCATAGGTCGCGCTGACCGTGGTGACGTGGCTGGCGTAGGCGATGCCGGCCTTGAGCAGCGAGAGCTTGCCGTAGAACTCCATGCGCTCCACGCCGCAGGCCTCATGCGGCAGCGCCAGTGCGCGGCGCAGGCTCATGTCGATGTTGCCCTGGTAGGCCAGGTTGTGAATGGTGAACACGCTCGGCGTGCGCAGCCCGCGCCAGTGCATGTAGGCCGGCGTGAGCCCGGTGGGCCAGTCGTGCGCGTGCACCAGTTCCGGTGTCCAGCGGATGCAGGCGGTGCCGGCGGCGATTTCCGCGGCGGCCAGGCACAGGCGGGCAAAGCGCACCGGGTTATCCGGCCAGTCGTTGCCGTGGCCGTCGCCGTAGGGATTGCCTTCGCGCTCGTAGAGTTCCGGGCAGATCAGCACGTAGATGATCAAGCCGTCGGGCATGTCCATCCGGCCGATACGGCAGGCAGGGATCTCCGCCTGGGCGCCGAGGTTGCCGACCACGCGGATGGCATGTCCGCTGCGCAGCACTTGTGCGTAGCCCGGAATCAGCACGCGTACGTCGTGCAGCGCACCGAGCGCGCGGGGCAGGGCGGCGGACACATCGGCCAGCCCACCGGTCTTGATCAGATCGGTCAGCTCCGAGGTGACGAAGAGGATTTTCTTTTTCTCGCTGTGACTGCTGCGAACCTGCAGCACCGGGCGCGGCGTTAGCCGAATGGCGGGCTGGGTCTTGTTCAGGCGAATGGAACCGGCGTTCACCGCAATACTCATCACGATCTCCCCAAGTGATCCGGCATCCAGGCGCCGGCGCCAGTTACGAGCATATTTCTCCAGTGCAACGATCTGATGACCGTCACAACCGTGAACACGATAGGCAGGAATCAATATTGCGAGCCGCCGAACGGCGGGGGTGGGGCTACGCTGGCCCTACCAAAAACCAGACCGGGCAGTCTGTGAGAAAGTTCTGGTTTCGCTTGAAAAAGACCGGGTGCGGAACTCGTTTCCGACAGGCTGCTCCGAACGGTAGGCAAACCGTTACGGAGGCGATCATGCAAAGGCTCGAAGAAGTGGTGGCATTCCTGCGCGACCAACAGCTAGTGCTGAGTACGGCCGAGTCCTGCACGTGCGGCCTGATGGCCTCGTTGCTGGCCGATATTCCGGGTTGCGGACAGGTGCTCGACAGCGGTTTCGTGGTCTATTCACCGCCGGCCAAACACCGGCTGCTGCAGGTTAGTTTCGCCACCATCGAGCGCTTCGGCCTGACCAGCGAGCAGGTCGCCACCGAAATGGCCACGGGCGCGCTGCATGCCAGCGCGGCGTCGCTCAGTGTGGCCAATACCGGCGTTGCCGACGATGCCCAGGAGGACGAGGGCGGCACCCAGTGCTTCGCCTGGGCGCTGCGCGAGGGTGAGCGGCTAGTTTCGATCAGCGAAACGGTGAAGTTCGATGGCGACCGCGTGGCGATTCGCAAGCAGGCGGCGCGCTACGGGCTCGAGCAGTTGCCGCAGCGCTATGCGCAGCTGCAGGGGCTGCTGATCAGTCAGGGCTAGCGGCGTGCAGTCAGTCGGACGGAGGGAACTCCCTGGACAGCGTGCGTTTCACACCCAACACAGGGTCCGACATTCACGCCTTTACAGGAGACGCCCCATGCAAAGTGCCCAGACCGGCCACGACGTCCGTACCGAACGCCTCATCGAATGGCTGCGCGATGCCCACGCGATGGAGGCCCAGGCCGAGACCATGCTCACCAAGCAGGCCAGCCGCATCCAGCACTATCCCGAGCTGAAGGCGCGCATTGAGCAGCACATCACCGAAACCCAGAACCAGTCCCGCTTGATCGAGGGCTGCCTGCGCCGCCACGACAGGTCCTATTCCGGGCTGAAAGACCTGGGCGGCAAGATGCTGGCGATGGGGCAGGCGATGGGCGGCATGATGGTCAATGACGAGATCGTCAAAGGCGCGCAGATGGGTTACGTGTTCGAGAACCTGGAAATCGCCTCCTACAAGATTCTCATCGCGGCTGCCGAGGCCGTTGGCGATCTCGAGACCAAGGAAGTCTGCGAACGCATTCTGGTCGAGGAAATCGCGATGGCCGACTGGCTGCGCGACCATCTGGCCGAACTGACCCACGCCTACCTGACGCGCGCCGCCGAGCCGCATGTCGAGGCCAAGCGCTAAGCGCCGCCTCCACCCCGGCGGGAGAGGGAGCGCAGCCCGCCCACATTCAGCGCACCGTTCGCGCAGCCGTCCGGGGGAGTGGCGGCGGCGCGATGGGAACCTTCGATGAAACCCAGACCGCTACTGAAGACCTTCACCTTCGCCATCCTGCATTTCGCCACGGCCTTCATCGTGGTCTACGCATTGACCGGCAATGTCGCGATCAGCGGCGCAGCGGCGCTGATCGAGCCGCTGCTCAATACCGTGGTGTTCTATTTTCATGAACGGGCATGGAACCGCTTCGGTCGGCAGACACCGCAGCAAAGCCACAGTTACGGGCACGACGTGTTCGTTAAATATCTCGCGCGGCGCAAGGGGGCGCGCGCCGAGGCATCGGCTATTCGACGGAGCTGAGCGTTGCGTGCTCGGCCGGCATTTCGCTGCGCGTGACGAGCATCTCGATGCGCAGCTCCTGTGCCAGACGCACGAGATTGGCGGCGTCGCGGCATTGCTCATGGGTCACACCGAGTACCGTCAGCTCTTCATGTTCGGCCTGACCATCGTACAGCCGCACGCTGAGGCCGCTGGGTTGCTCTATGCATTCGCAGCGATAGGGGCGCAGGTAGTCGTGCAGGATCGCTTCGATCTTGAACAGGGGGAGTCGCGAGCCCATAAAACCCTCCTTTTCGTAGCGGCGGAACATTGCGCAGCAGAACCGTCATCTTGGCGCCACAATGACCGTAGCAGCCGCTTGCCGGTTGTAAATTGCCGTTGGGCGCCAATTGCCGACCATGCGGCAACAGGCCCGTGAGGCGGCGCTTTTCGCCCGCGACCTTTCATCGGAAGGCATGCCGGCCCGGCGATCGGCCTCGCTGAACTTCATACCGCAGGGGGATGACAAAACTGCTAAGGCGGACCGAAACCTGCGGAGGACCACATGAAGAAAGCATCCCTGGCGCTGGTACTAGCCGGCGTGCTGACATTGCCCGCACTGGCGCAGTATCCGGCCGGCACGCCTGGCGACGATCGCGCCTCGCCGCCCAGCACGATGGGTAATCCGACGCCGCACGAAGAAGTAGAAACCCGCAAGGACGAGCAGGGGCGCACGGTTACCGAAGATGGCCGCCCGGTGGTCACGCCCAAGCATGATCGGGAGGCGGAGCCGTCCACCGATCCGACGCGACACTCGGCACCCGGCGGCCACGACGATCCCTCCACCAGCGCCGGCGAGCTGGATTGACGGGGGCGTCATGGCGCTCGACGAGTACCAGCGCAAACGTGACTTCGCTGCCACGCCCGAGCCGGCCGGCACGCGTAAGCGCGCGCGGCGCAGCGAGCAGACGCTGCAGTACTGCATCCAGAAGCATGACGCCACGCGACTGCATTACGACTTCCGCCTGGAACTCGACGGCACGCTGAAGAGCTGGGCGATTCCCAAAGGACCGAGCCTGGACCCGGCGGTGCGCCGGCTGGCGGTGCATGTCGAGGATCATCCGCTGGACTACGCCAGCTTCGAGGGGCACATACCCGAAGGGCACTACGGCGCCGGTGACGTGATCGTCTGGGACCGCGGCGTCTGGCTACCCGAGGGCGACCCGCAGGACGGTTATCGCAAGGGCAAACTGAAATTCACCCTGCAGGGCGAGAAGCTCGCCGGCAGCTGGAATCTGGTGCGTACCCGCATGGAGGGTAAGCAGGAGCAGTGGTTCCTGATCAAATCCCGCGATGAGGCCGCGCGCGAGCAAGCCGATTACGACGTCACCGCGGCCCAGCCGGACAGCGTACTCAGCGAGCGCACCCTGGTACCGCGCCAGCGCAAGACGGCGCGCAAGCGCACTGAGGAAGATCCGCCCAAGCCGGTAAAACGCCCAGGTCGCACGCGAAAGGGCGCGGCGACCAAGGCGCCGCCGCAAGCGCTACCGGGCGCCGTTGCCGCCGATCTGCCGGCCACGCTGACGCCGCAGCTGGCCACGCTGGTGGATGCGGTGCCGAGCGGTGACTGGCGCTATGAGATCAAGTTCGACGGCTACCGCATCCTCGCGCGCATCGATGCGGGACGGGTGCAGCTGTTCACCCGCAACGGTCACGACTGGACGGCGAAGATGCCGCAGCAGGCCGCCGCGCTGGCCGGGCTCGGCCTGCAATCGGGCTGGCTGGACGGCGAGGTGGTGGTGCCGGACGAGAGCGGCACGCCGGATTTCCAGGCGCTGCAGAATGCGTTCGAGGTCGGCCGCAGTGGCGGCATCCTCTATTACCTGTTCGATGCGCCGTACCTGAACGGGCTTGACCTGCGCGAGGTGCCGCTGGAGCAGCGTCGCGCGGCGTTGCGTGAAGTTCTGGCGCGTAGCGATAGCGATCTGCTGCGGTTTTCCGAGGATTTCACCGAGCAGCCGCAGAGCATTCTCGACAGCGCCTGCCAGATGAAGCTCGAAGGGCTGATCGGCAAGCGCGCCGGCAGCAGCTATGTCGGCAAGCGCAGCAGCAGCTGGATCAAGATCAAGTGCGGCAACCGCCAGGAATTCATCATCGTCGGCTACACCGCCCCCAAGGGCACGCGCACCGGTTTCGGTGCGTTGCTGCTGGGGCTGCATGACGATGACGGGCAACTGCGCTACGCCGGCAAGGTCGGCACCGGCTTCGATCAGGCGACGCTGACCAGCCTGCATCGGCGTTTGCAGACGCTGGAAATCGCCCGCTGTCCGTTGGCGAAGGCGCCACCAGCGGCCGACGTGCGCGGCGCGCAATGGCTCGACCCGCAACTGATGTGCGAAGTGGCCTATGCCGAGATGACACGCCAGGGTGTGGTGCGGCATGCGGTGTTCCATGGCCTGCGCACCGACAAACCGGCGCAGGCGATCACCCGCGAGCGCGCCCGGCCGGTTAGCGCGGCGCGCAGCCGGGGCGACACGCGCGACGCGGACGATCCGCTCACCGGCACCGGTGTGCGCATCTCCAACTCGGAACGCGTCATCGACCCGCACAGCGGCACCACCAAGCTCGAACTGGCGCGCTTCTACGCTCGCATCGCGCCTTGGCTGCTGCCGCAACTGCGCGATCGCCCGCTGGCGCTGGTGCGCGCGCCGGAAGGCATCACCGGCGAGCTGTTCTTCCAGAAGCACGCGGACAAGCTCAGCATCCCGCACATCACCCAGCTCGATCCGGCGCTCGACAAGCACGGCGCGCTGCTGGTGATCGACAGCCGCGAGGCGCTGGTCGGCGCGGCGCAGATGGGCACCATCGAGCTGCACGCCTGGAATGCCGTTGCGCCGGGGCTGGAGCACCCGGACCGCTTCGTGCTTGACCTCGACCCCGATCCCGCCTTGCCATGGAAACGCATGGTCGAGGCCACGCAGCTGACCCAGACGCTGCTGGACGAGATCGGCCTGCAGTCGTTTCTCAAGACCAGCGGCGGCAAAGGGCTGCATATCGTGGTGCCGCTGGCGCCAGTGCACGGCTGGAGCGAGGTGAAGTCCTTCAGCCATGCCATCGCCCGCTATCTCGCCAAGTTGCTGCCGGGCCACTTTTCCGCCGTCAGCGGACCGAAGAACCGTGTCGGCCGCATCTTCATCGACTACCTGCGCAACAGCCGCGGCGCCAGCACGGTGTCGGCCTATTCGGTTCGTGCACGGCCGGGCCTGCCGGTTTCCGTGCCGATCCACCGCGACGAACTGAGCGAATTGCAGGGCGCCAATCTGTGGACGGTCGGCAACCTGTTCGAGCGTCTGCAGGAGCTGGGCGAGGCGGATCCCTGGGCGGAGCTGCCGCAGGTACGACAGCGCATCGACGACGACATGCGCGCACGGCTGGGCGGTTGAGCCGCGCGCTGGCATCCATCACAGCGAGGTAAGCGTCATGGACAAACCGTACGACGAATCACCCAACGCGCCGGCGACCGGCGACGACACGCCTGTGGTGCAGCATCAGGGGCTGGTGATCGAGCTGGACGCCGGGCAGGGGCGTGGCCGGATCGAGACGACCGACGGCCGGCAGTTACCGTTCCACCGCCGCGACGTGGCCGGTGGCGCGTTCGATGGCTTGCGAAAAGGCGATCAGGTGCGCTTCGCCGAGGAGCTGGGCGACGAGGGACCGGAGGCGAGAAAGGTTGAGCGCGGCGAGGTATAGCACGCTCGCCGACAGCGCAAAAAAAAACAGCAACGCCGCCAGTGGCATCGTTGCTGTTCGACACGCTACATGCGGTCAGAAATTGTGGCAGTCCGGCCCCTGGCGCAGATAGGACGTCACATGGGTTTCGCCTTTGGAATCGACGTAGGTCATCTTCGCCTCGACGATCTCGCAGCCGCCGGCTGGAACTTCCAGCGAAACGACCTTGGCGATGTCCAGCTGGTCGCCGTACTGATAGGCCACGGGCGCGGTTTCGGCACTGGCCAGCGGGGCGCACAGCGCCAGACCGGCGATACACAGCAGCTTTTTCATATCGAACCTCTAACGATGTGTCTGGCGGTCGACAGGGCCAAGCCGGGTACCGCCCGAAGCCGGCTCACGTCTGAGGTGCGCCAGCGCAATAAACAGGGCCGCAACGAGGAGAGCGGCCCGAAAGGGGCAATGACCGCGAGAGCGAAGGAGCACTCGATCGGGCGGTCTAGCGGTGCAGGGAAACCGCTGTTGCCACTGACGAAGGATACGCCGCGACGTATCGGTAAAAAATGACGCGCATCGTCATAGACCTTTACCGAATCAGCAACAATCAGGCCCAGTAGTTCGGGTTCTGAATGATCTGGTGATAGCTGTCAAAAGCCTTGGGCAGTTCCAGCTTGAGAAACTCCAGCCAGGTCTTGATCTTCGCATCGAGAAACCGCCGCGATGGGTACAGCGCGTAGATGTGCTTGCACTGCAGGCGGAAGCCCGGCAACAGGCGCACCAGCGTGCCGCGCTGCAGCGCCGGCGCGGCCACGTAGTCGGGCAGCAGGCAGATGCCCATGCCGGCCTCGGCGGCACTGGCCATTGCCTCGGCGACGTTGACCTTGAAGGTGTCGCCCGGATGGATCAGGTGCACGGCGTCGCCGTCGTTGAATTCCCAGGCATCGGCGAACACCGGATCGACCAGACGCAGGCAACGATGCTGCTGCAGCTCCTGCGGAGTCGTTGGAGTGCCGTGCTGCCTGAGGTAGCTGGGCGCGGCGCAGACCAGGTTGAACACAGAGCCGAGGTTCTGCGCGATCAGCTCGGAATCCGGCAGCTCGCGTGAAAGCGTGATGACCACGTCCAGGCTTTCGCCCAGCAGATCCGGTTGGCGCTGCGAGAGCATCAGCTCCAGATTCACCTCGGGATACTGCTCGCTGTAGCGGCTCGCCAGCGTGGCCAGCATCTGGATGCCGAGCCCAGTGGTGGAGTGCACGCGCAGCCGTCCGCGCGGTGTCAGGTGCGCGCCGCTGGCCTCCAGCCGGGCCTGTTCGAGTTGGGCGAGAATCTGCCGACTCTGCTCGAGGAAGCGCTCGCCGGCTTCGGTCAGCGCCAGCCGCCGGGTGGTGCGATGCAGCAGACGCGCCTGCAACTGGCTTTCCAGCTCGGCGACCTGGCGCGAGACCTGCGCCGTGGAGGTCGCCGACTGCGCCGCGGCCGCGGTGAAGCTGCCGGCGTCGACCACCCGCACGAACGCCCGCATGGCCTGCAGCATATCCATCGATGTTTACCTCTTGGCGCAACTGACGAGGCGAATGGTGCCCGCATCGAGTGAAGGGGAGAAGCGTTGTTTCGTTTTGCGCAAGTATCGTCGCCGCATACATTATCGGCGCTTGACGCGCGCCCGACACCACGCAGACTAGCCGCCTCTGTTGGTTACCGAGACGCTTCGCTCATGATGCTCGACGATCTCCGCCGCTGGGCCAGGCTGCTCAAGCGCCAGGTGATGGTGCTCTGGTTCGCTTGCCGGCATCCACGCACGCCCTGGCTGCCCAAGCTGATCGCCCTGTGCGTGGTGGCTTATGCGCTCAGTCCCATCGACCTGATTCCCGACTTCATCCCGGTATTGGGCTATCTGGACGACCTGCTGCTCCTGCCGCTGGGAATCTGGCTGGCGCTGCGCCTGATGCCCACCGCGCTGCTGGAAGAATGCCGCCAGCAGGCGCTGGCCTGGGAAGCGCAACAGACGCCACGGCCCGTCAACCGGGTTGCGGCGGGGGTGATCGTGCTCATCTGGCTGGGGCTGCTCGCGTGGCTCTGGCATCTCTACGCCGCCAGCCCGGCCGGCCTCTGATCAAGGAACAACTGCGTGGAACTGTTACGTCTGGTTGGCCTGTTTGCCCTGACCGCGCTGGCGGAAATTCTCGGCTGCTATCTGCCCTGGCTGGTCCTGAAGCAAGGCAAGAGCGCGCTGCTGCTGGTGCCGGCCGCGCTTTCGCTGGCGCTGTTCGCCTGGCTGCTAACGCTGCATCCGACCGCGGCCGGGCGCACCTATGCCGCATACGGCGGCATGTACATCGCGGTCGCGCTGCTCTGGCTGCGGCTGGTCGACGGCATCGCGCTGACGCGCTGGGACATCGCCGGCGCCACCATCGCGCTGGTCGGCATGGCGGTCATCGCGTTGCAACCGACCGCGCACTGATCACTCAATGCGCGGCGGCCACGCCCGGCTCGGCGCCAGCGGCGGTCGTCCAGCCACCACCCAGGGCGAGGAACAGATCGACCTGATCCTGTGACAACCGGGCCTCGGAGGCGGCGAGGGTGGCTTCGCTGGCGGCCAGCGTGCGCTCGGCGTCCAGACTGTCGAGGTAGGCGAGCCGGCCTTCCTGATACAGCGTGCGGCTGTACTCAGCGGCTGCTTTGGCGGCATCGCGCGACTGGCGCAGGGCGCGGTTGCGCTGCAGATCGTCGGCGTAGCGGGCGAGCAGCGTCTGGGTTTCACGCAGCGCTTCGAGCACCACGCCATCGAAGCGGGCGAGCGCCGCGTCGGCACCGGCCTCGGTGGCGCGCACGCGGGCGCGGTCGACCTGGGTCGGGAAGTGCCAGGCGATATGCGGGCCAAATGCCCAGCGCCGGGTGATCGGATCGCCCATGTGTTCGAGCATGCCGGTGTAGCCGGCGCTGGCTCCGAGACTGACTTCCGGGTACATCATCGCGGTCGCCACACCGATATCGGCGGTAGCAGCGGCCAGTTGCCGTTCGGCGGCGCGAACATCCGGGCGGCGTTTGAGCAGGGCTGCGCCATCGCCCACCGGAATCGGCTGGCTCAGCTGCGGCGCATGCGTACAGGTAGCGACCGTCGGCGGCAGGTCGCCGGGCGTGCGGCCGAGCAGGGCGGCCAGCCGGTAGAGTGCGGCCGCCTTTTTCGTCTCGAACGGCGGCAGTTCGGCGCGCAGCGCTTCGGCCTGGGCGCGGGCGCGCGCGACGTCGATCTGATTGCCGCGCCCACCGGCGAACAGCCGCTCAGCGACGTCCAGCTGACGTTGCTGGATATCCAGCGACTGCCCGGCGATGTGCAGTTCCTCGGTGGCATGGCAGGCTTCGACGTAATCACGTACGACCTGCGCCACCACGGTGATGCGCGCGGTATCCAGCGCGGCCTGGCTGGACTGGGCACTGGCGGCGGCCGATTCGGTGGCGCGCTGCAGCTTGCCGAACAGGTCGAGCTGATAGCCGACGGTCAGCCCGGCGTCGGCGAGGTTCATCACCGGCAGCTTTTCATGCAGTGCCAGCGCTTCGCTGGACAGCTGGCCGCGCGCGAGCGAGCCGCTGCCGCCGATCTCGATCTCCTGCGCGTGATGCGCCATCTGGTAGCCCTCATAGGCACGCCGCAGGTTGTGGTAGGCCAGGCGCACGTCGCGGTTGCCGTCCAGTGCGGCGCGCACCAGCTGGTCGAGCAGCGGGTCGTCGTACAGTTGCCACCAGTCATCGGGCAGGGTGCTCGCGCTGACGGCGGCGTTATCGGCGAGATCGAAGGATTTTTGCGCCTTTTCCTGCTTGATGACCGCCTCGGCAGGCACCTGGTAATCCGGGCCGACGGCCGAGCAGGCCGACAGCAGGGCGATCAGCGCGAGCGGCGCGCAGCGCGACGTGCAGCTCATGGCTTCACCGGCTGCGCATCCGTGGCGACGGGCCAAGGCAGCACCGAGAGCGTCGCGGTGCGGCCGATGACCATGCGGATATCGGTCTGCTGGCCCTCGTCCAGCACCACCCGCACCGGAATGCGCTGGGCCAGGCGGACCCAGTTGAAGCTCGGGTCGATGTTGGGCAGCAGCGAATTGCCGCGTGCGCGATCGCGGTCCTCGATGCCTGCGGCGATGCTCTGCACATGGCCGCGCAGGTGCTGCGACTCGCCCATGATGTGGATGTCCACCGGCTGGCCGACGGCGATAGCGTGCAGCTTGGTTTCCTCGAAGTAGCCCTCGACGCGCAGGGAGTTGGTATCGACGATCGACAGCACCGGCGTGCCGGTTTTCACGTAGTCGCCGACGCGCATGGTCTGGTCGCTGAGGTAACCGTCCACCGGGCTAAGCACGCGGGTACGTTTGAGGTCCAGCCGCGCCACGCCGAGCGCGGCCTCGGCACGCTTGACCTGGGTATCGCCGATCTCGACGGTTTCGGCGGCGATCAGGTCCTTGAGCACCCGGTTACGTCTGGCTTCGCGGCGCGCCTGATCGAGCTGTGCGCGACGCTCCAGTACGGTGGCCTCGGCTTCGTCGACGGCCAGTTCGAAGCGTGCCTGATCGATGACGAACAGCACCTGGCCGCGGCTGACCTTCTGGTTGTCACGCACGTGCAGTTCGGTCACCAGCCCGGAAACGTCCGGCGCGACCTGGATGATGTCGGCGTGAACGTGGCCGTCGCGCGTCCAGGGCGCTTCCATGTAGTAGTCCCACAGATGCAGGCTGACGACGACTGCGGCGGTCACGGCCAGCAGAGTCAGCAGTACCGAGCCGATGGCGGGTATCCAGTTCTTCACGCATTCACATCCTGGGTACGAGGTTGAACAGGGCGCCGAGCACGAGGATGTACAGGGCGAGGTTGAACAGCGGCGGGTGCCAGACCCAGCGGTAAAAGCCGAGCCGCCGCAGGGCCGCGGCGATCACGCTCTTCACGCCGTAGGCGGCCAGCATCGCCACCAGCAACACCGGCACGTAGACGCCGTAGACATTCAGGTGACCGGTCATGCGAAGGCTCCGGCAAGGTCCGCCGCGGACGGCGGCGGTTGCATCGGCACGCTGGCCGGTGCATGGGGAAACAGCGCCAGGCGCAGGCCGTTCAGTGCTTGTGCAGCCTTGCGGGCGATGCGCGTGGGATCGTCCTGCAGTAGCCGCAGCGCGGTTTCCAGCGCTTGCAGCAGTTCCTGTGCGGGCGGCAGCTGGCGATGCGCGCGGGCGCAGGCGAGGAAGTGTTCACGGACCTGCTGCAGCACCGTTTGCACCTGCTGCTTTTTGCTCCGCGTCAGATGCAGCTCGCGCAGTTCCAGCAGCCGGAAGCACACGCGCAGCTCGCGCGTGGCATCGTTGAGCGCCTGGCCGTCGTCGCCCAACTGGGTGAGGCGCGGCAGCAGCTGTGCGGTGCGATCGACGAAGCTCGAGGCGACCGTCGCGTAATCCCGCTTGCGTCGCGTCACGGCCAACTCGGCCAGGCTCAGCCAGCCATGCCGTTCCAGCCGGCGCGCGGCCCAGAACGTACCGAAAGGCCGGCTCAGACGCGCCCAAGCCAGCGCGAAGATCACGCCGAGCGCAGTCGATAGCGCGATGTCGGCGAACAGCTGGAAGTCCGCGCGATAGCTGTCCTGGATGGTGATGTTGGAGATCGTCTGCACGGCCACCAGGATCACCGTACCGGCATGTTGCGGGCGGCCGGCGAGGGTGCCGAGCAACAGCAGCGGCACGGCGAGGAGGGTGGCCAGGCTGCCGAAGTCGTGCACGTTGGGCATCAGCGCGAATAGATAGATGCCCGCCGCGACGGAGGAAAACAGCGTGGCGATCAGAAACGAGCGGATAAACGGGGCCGGATTGTCCTGACTGGCGAAGAAGCATCCGGCTACCGCGGCGATGAACACGCCGCTGTAGCCATATTCCCAGCCGGAAACGAACCACAGCATGCACAGGCAGAAGATCGACACGGCAACCGACGCGGCGGAGAACGCCAGCAGGCCGTAATCATAGTGGCGCGGTCCGCCGATCAGCTGCTGCACGTGGTAGCGCAGTGCCGGCGCCGCCTCGGCATGGCCGTCGCGAAACTGCCGGTGCAGATCGAGACAGTCCTGCCAGAGATCGACCAGCGCGCGCAGCTGACGCAGGCCGCTGTCGATCGCCAACGCGTGGGTCGGATGGGTATCGCAGAGCCAGGCGGCCAGTTGCATGCCGCGTTCGCGCAGCTGTTCGGCGCGCCCGTCCGGCGCATCGCCCTGGATCCACCGATCGACATCCTGCAGGTATTCCTCCAGTTCCGGCAGCAGCCCATGCAGCTCGTCCTGCAGACGGTGCAAGGCGTCCGCCGCGGAAATCAGCTGCGGCATCAGCATCGCCATGCGCGCCCGAAACTCGCGCGCGTGGGTGGCAGGCAGATGACTGCTGCTGTCGTAGCTCAGGTGATTGATCATGCCGTCCAGGCCCATCACGTCGACCAGCAGCGCGTTCAGCGCGCGCTGATCGGCCTCGCCAAGGTGCCGCGCATTGAGCATGCGGCTGACGGCGGCACGGCCATCCTGCAGCAACAGCCCCATCTTCGCGCCGAGCGTGGTGGCGATGCGGCTGGGAAACAGCACGGCATTGACCACACTGGCGCAGACGATCCCCAGCAGGATTTCCTCGGAGCGCGCCAGGGCGACATCGAAGATCGTCGACGGGTGGTTGACCTCGGCCAGGCTGACCAGCGGCACCGTGTAGGCCGCCAGCATGAAGATGTAGCTGCGCGGCGAGCGGTCCAGCAGCGACAGAAAGAGCAGGGCGCCGATCCACAGCGAGATCACCAGGCTCAGCATCACCGGTTGCTGGGCGAACATTGGCAGCAGCACGACCGACGCCGCCGCACCGAGCAGCGTGCCCAGCGCGCGGTAGATAGCCTTGGAGCGCGTCGCCCCGGAAAGCGGGTGCGACACGACATACACCGAGGCCATCGCCCAGTACGGGTTGTCCAGCGGAATCGCCAGGGCAATGTAGAGCGCGAGCAGGGCAGCAATCAGCGCCTTGGCCGAAAACAGCCATTCGCGCCAGGTCGGCATGGTCATAGCAAGTCTGTTCTGAAGAAGCGCGGCGGGGAGGAGGTGACAGGGCGCCACGCAAGCACACAAGACGTTACATTTAACGCGAATTCGCTATGACAAATTGAACAAGCACTAGGACAATTACGACCTGTCCGGGCGTCCGATATCGACGCAAACGCCCGTCTTGCCTTGCTGAATCACGACAATGACCAAACGCATACCCAATTACGCGCTGTACGGTCAGGCCGCCTTGCCGAGCTGGCAGAACCTGCTGCATCTGGAGTGGATCAGCACGCGTGGCGAGTCGCATCAGCGCGAAATTCGCCCGCATCAGCACGATTCGTTGCTGCAGATCGTCTACGTGCGTCGGGGGCACGGCGAGGTTTCGCTGGAAAACAGCCGCATGGCGTTCCAGGCGCCGTGCCTGATCCTGCTGCCGCAACGCACCGTGCATGCGTTTCGCTACAGCGCCGAGACCGATGGCCCGGTCATCACGGTGGCACAGCGGCCGCTCGAGTCGACGGCGCGCATTCTCTCCGCCGATCTGCTGGCATTCCTGCAGCGCCCGGTAGTCGTGGCGTTGCCGTGGCCAGCCGATGGCGGCGAACCGATCTGGCCGCTGTTCGAGCTGATCGAGGCCGAAGCCGAAAGTCAGGCCCCCGGAAGCGTCGCCGCCGGGCAAGCGTTGCTGGCTGCGTTGCTGCTGCGCATCACACGGCTTGAGCGCCCGGCGCCTGCACCGATCCAGAGCCGCGGGCGCCGCTCGGCCATGCTGGGGCGGTTTCGCGAGCTGGTCGACACGCATTATCGTCAGCAGTGGTCGCTCGGCCGCTATGCCGAGGCGCTCGGCGTCACAGTGGCCACGCTGGGGCGTGCCTGTCGCGAACAATTCGGCGAATCGCCAAGCGCCATCGCCAATGCACGCATCGTCCGCGAGGCGCAGCGGCAACTGGCGTACACCAGTCTGGATATCCAGCAGATCGCCCGCGACCTGGGCTTTGCCGATGCGGCTTACTTCAGTCGGTTCTTCCGCAAGCAGTCCGGTCTCAAACCCAGCGAGTTTCGCGCCGCGTTCCGCGATGCGCAGTCGTGAGCAGCGAAAGCGGATGAATGCAAAGCGATGCAGAGAACGCATCGGATGGCAGTGCCTACCCTCAGCTGCAATCTGTGAGTTCTCATAATCTATATTATGTTAAATACGATATTTATCGACGTCGCAGCATGCGGTCGTCTGGCGCAAATCCCTGGTACGCCACAACGACACTGAGCCACCGCTCAGCCTTCATCTTCTGCCCTTTGATCTTCATCAACGTTAGATGCCGGCCGTGGACTCTGCCCGCTGCGCTGCCTCCTTGCGTGCAACTGTGCGTGTTATGTTGCGGCGTCCACTTCATCGGGAGTCTTTCCATGCTGCTTCGCCTATTGACCGCGAGCTGTCTGAGTGCGTTTTGCCTGGCTGCGAACGCCCAGGAGCATCATCATTCATCGTCTGCACCAGCGCAGGCCGCCACCGTTTCGGTGAGCCAGGCTTGGTCGCGTGCCATGCCGCCGAGCGCTGCGAACGGTGCGGTTTATTGCGTGCTGAGTAATGCGGGCGATCAGGATGATCGGCTGATCGCAGCGCACACGCCGCGCGCGGAGAAAGCCGAGCTGCACACCCATGTGCACGAAGGCGACATGATGCGTATGCAGCAGGTGGATTCCGTAGCTGTTCCGGCTGGCGAATCGGTCCGTTTTCAACCCAGCGGCAACCACGTGATGCTGTTCGGTCTGAAGCAACCGTTGGCGGCTGGCGAGCGCTTCGAGCTGACGCTCGAGTTCGAACATGCCGGCGAAATTACTACCAATGTCGACATTCTCGACGAAGCGCCGGCCGCGCCATCGGCTGCCAACCAGCACATGCATCACTGATCGAGTATCGTCGGGCGCCAGATCGGCGCCCTCCTTTCCTGTGGCTGCGCCCGCTCAGATCGACGCAGGCGTGCGCATGGTGACGAACTCTTCCGCCGCCGTGGGATGAATGCCCACGGTTTCGTCGAATACCCGCTTCGTCGCACCGGCCTTCAGGGCAACGGCCAGCCCCTGCATGATTTCGCCGGCATCGGGTCCGGCCATGTGGCAACCCAGCACGCGATCGGTTTCCGCATCGACCACCAGCTTCATCAGGCTGCGTTCCAGGCTGTCGGTCATGGTCAGTTTCATCGGGCGGAAGCGGCTCTCGAAGACGGTGACCTTGCGGCCCTGCTTGCGCGCCTCTTCTTCGGTCAGGCCGACGGTTGCCATGTTCGGCAGGCTGAACACCGCTGTCGGAATGCAGTTGTAGTCCACCGGACGATAATCTTCCGGTTTGAACAAGCGACGCGCCACCGCCATGCCTTCGGCGAGAGCGACCGGCGTCAGCTGCACGCGGCCAATGACGTCGCCGATGGCAAGAATCGATGGAATCGAAGTGCGGAACTCGTCGTCGACGGCGATGAAGCCACGCGCGTCCAGCGCCACCTCGAGCGTGTCGAGCCCCAGTCCGTCGAGCATCGGCCGGCGGCCGGTCGCGTAGAAGATGCAGTCCGCTTCCAGCGTCCGACCGTCCTTGAGCGTCGCCAGCAGGCTGCCATCCGTTTGCCGGTCGATGCGGGCGATATCCGCATTGAACTGCAGATCGACGCCCTTCTTGATCAGTTCGTCCTTCAGATGATCGCGCAGCGAGCCGTCGAAGCCGCGCAGGAACAGTTCGCCGCGATACAGCAGCGAGGTTTGCGCGCCACAGCCGTGGAAAATCGAGGCGAACTCCACTGCGATGTAGCCGCCACCGACGACCAGCACGCGCCGCGGCAGCGCCTCCAGATAGAACGCCTCGTTAGAGGTGATGGCGTGTTCGCGTCCGGGAATGTCCGGCACCTGCGGCCAGCCGCCGGTGGCGATCAGGATGTGTTCGGCACTGTAGTGTTTGCCGTCCACCTCGACGGTGTGCGCGTCGACCAGGCGCGCATGCGCCTGCAGCAGGGTCACGCCGCTGTCGACCAGCAGGTTGCGATAGATGCCGTTGAGGCGCTGAATCTCGCGGTTCTTGTTGGCGATCAGCGATGTCCAGTCGAAGCTCGCGCCCTCGACCGTCCAGCCGTAGCCCTGTGCCTGGGCGATGTCTTCGGCGTAGTGCGCACCGTAGACCAGCAGTTTCTTCGGCACGCAGCCGACGTTGACGCAGGTGCCCCCCAGATAGCGGCTCTCGGCCACGGCAACCCGCGCGCCGAAGCCCGCCGCGAAGCGCGCTGCGCGCACACCGCCGGAACCGGCGCCGATGACGAATAGATCGAAGTCGTAAGCCATGAGATGTTGTCTCCTTCTAGAGCGGGACAGCATACCCCAGCCATAGCGCACCGATCAGCGGAGGAGTGACGCATGCACCCTACCCTCACCCACATCGCCCTGCATGTGCCGGACCTTGAGGCCTGCATCGACTTCTACAGCCGGTTCTGCGGGATGCAGGTGTTCCACGAGCGCGCCGGCAAGGGCTCGCGCATCGTCTGGATGGCCGAACCGGGGAAAGAACGCGAATTCATCTTCGTGATCATGCCTGGCGGGCAGGACCGCGCGCTTGCAGAGAATGACTACAGCCACCTCGGCTTTGCCCTGGAAAGCCGTACGGCGGTCGATGCGATTGCCGCGCAGGCCCGTGCAGCAGGCTGCCTGATCTGGGAACCGCGCTACGAGCCCTATCCGGTCGGCTATTACTGCGGCCTGCGCGATCCTGCGGGCAACTATGTGGAATTCAGCTACGGCCAGCCGCTCGGCCCCGGCGCGCAGGAACTGCCGACCCCCTGAAACGAAATGGGCCACCCGAGGGTGGCCCATTTCATCCAGCACTGCGTTCTGTGATCAGTACGCCTTGCCGGTCAGGTAGAAGTGTTCGTAGCAGAAGTTGGTCGCCGCGATATAACCCTCGGCGCTACCGCAATCGAAACGCTGGCCCTTGAATTTGTAGGCCAGCACGCAGCCGTCCTGCGCCTGCTTCATCAGCGCGTCGGTGATCTGGATCTCGCCGCCCTTGCCCGGCTCGGTCTGCTCGATCAGCTCGAAGATGTCCGGCGTCAGAATATAGCGGCCGATGATCGCCAGGTTGGATGGCGCATCTTCGGGCTTGGGCTTCTCGACCATGTGGCTGACGCGGAAGATGTCGTCGCGGATCATTTCGCCGGCGATCACACCGTACTTGCTGGTTTCTTCCGGCGGCACTTCCTGGATCGCCACGATCGAGCAACGGAACTGGTTGTACAGCTTGACCATCTGCGCCAGGACCGGATCGCCATCGAGGTTGATGCACAGGTCGTCTGCCAGCACCACGGCGAACGGCTCGTCACCGATCAGCGGACGGCCGCTGAGGATCGCGTGGCCGAGGCCTTTCATTTCGATCTGGCGGGTGTAGGAGAACGTGCACTCGTCGATCAGGCGGCGGATGCCGACCAGATACTTCTCCTTGTCGGTGTTGCGAATCTGGTGCTCGAGCTCATAGCTTATATCGAAGTGGTCTTCCAGCGAACGCTTGCCGCGTCCGGTCACCATCGCGATTTCGGTCAGGCCCGCGGCCAGTGCCTCTTCGACCCCGTATTGGATCAGGGGCTTGTTCACCACCGGCAGCATTTCCTTGGGCATGGCTTTGGTTGCAGGTAGAAAACGCGTGCCATAGCCGGCAGCGGGAAAAAGGCATTTCTTGATCATGTGAGTCCTTGAAATAAAGGTTCCAGTTGATGCACTGCCTTGATAGATAGCAGCTGCCCTCGCGGGGTTCGCCGGAAGCCCGACGCAGAGGCTACGACCATGCAAATCACAGGGGGTTCGCCGGGCTGCGGCAAATCCGGGAGTGCGCCGACCTTGCAACCGCCGGGACTACGAGCAAGCCAACAAACAGTCCCGTTCAGCGGGCGCCACGCTAATGGCTATTGGCCTGTCTGTAAATGCTCTACAGCGGTCTCGTGAAACAAAAAATCCTGCCTCGAACGGTGCCCTCAGGCCGCGTTGCAAGCGGCCTGCTGCGGAATCGGCACTTAGCTGATCCAGATCAGCGAACGCGATGATTTCACTGAAGTTTGTCGTTTGGATGACGCTAACTGTACGTACCGCAAATATCATATTGCCACTATCGTTATTGCCCGGCGTGCAGTCTGCCTTTTCCCTTTAAAGAACGCGGCTATTAGGCCGATAGCGAGTCTGCAGTCATTTGGCGCCCGCCTTGCCGCTGCCCGGCATGTGCGCGCAGCAGTAGATCTAAGGACGAACATGACCAACTCCCCCGCTCCTCGACAACTGTCCGTACAGACCAAGATCAACCTGGCGCTGCTGCTCGTGCTGCTGCTGATCATGTCCGCCTCTCTCTACATCGCGGCCAGCGCCGAAAAGAACCTGGTCCTGCACGTGGTCGAACAGCAGACCAAGGATGCCGCCGACTCCTATTTCGACAGCATCAACACCATGATGCTGACTGGCACCATGGCCCAGCGCGATGTGCTGCGGCAGAAAATCCTCGCCCGCCCCGGCGTGATCGATGCGCGCATCGTGCGGGGCGATGCCGTCATCAAGACCTTCGGCGCCGGTTTCGACCATCAGGCGCCGGCCGATGCGCTGGACCGCAGTGCCCTGGCCGGCAAGGCGATCATGGAGGTCACCAAGCAGGACGGTCGCCGGGTGCTGACCGTGATCAACCCGATCCTGGCGCATGCCGATTATCGCGGCACCAACTGCCTGACTTGTCACCAGGTGGCCGAGAACACCGTGATGGGCGCCGTGCGCATCAGTTATGACCTCAAGGCGCTGGACGCCGAGGTAGAGCGCAACATCTGGCTGCTCGGCGGCATCCAGCTGCTCCTGCTGCTCGCCGGCGTTGGCGTGATGATCTACACCGTGCGCCGCGTGATCATCAGCCGCATCCATGCCATGCGCCACACGATGGAAGCGATGACCCGCGACGAAGACCTGAGCCGCAGCGTGTCGATCGGCGCGCAGGACGAGATCGGCGCGATGGGCAACGCGTTCAACCGCATGATCGAGAAATTCCGCCACAGCCTCGAAGCCGTGGCCGGCGTGACGCGCCAGCTGGGTGACGTCTCCGACCGGGTATCCCATGTCGCGGAGAAAACCCTCGGCGCGGTCATGGAGCAGCGCAGCGAGACCGACATGGTCGCCTCGGCGATGAATGAAATGAGCGCCACCGTGCAGGAAGTCGCGCGCAACGCCAACCAGACCGCCACCGCCTCCAACGACGCCGACCGCGAGTCCAAGTCCGGCGTGCATGTGGCCGGTGAAGCGCTGGACGGCATCGACAGCCTCATCCAGGACATCGAAAAAGCGGCCGTCGTCGTCCGCCAGCTGGAAGCGGACAGCGCCAGCATCGACACGGTGGTAGGGGTCATCAACGGCATCGCCGAGCAGACCAACCTGCTGGCCCTGAACGCGGCCATCGAGGCCGCGCGGGCCGGCGAACAGGGCCGCGGCTTCGCCGTGGTCGCCGACGAAGTGCGCACCCTCGCCTCGCGCACGCAGAAGTCCACCGAAGAAATCCAGCGCATGATCGAGCAGCTGCAACAGGGCGTGGGCAATGCCGTGCAGGCGATGATCGCCGCCCAGTCGCGCGCCCGTTCGGGTTCCGATTGCGTGGCCCGCGCGGCGCAGAGCCTCGGCGCCATCGCCGATGAAGTCGGCACGATCAACGAGATGAACACCCAGATCGCCACCGCCGCCGAGCAGCAGAGCGCCGTCGCCGAGGAGATCAACCGCAACATCACCAACATCAGCCGGATCGCCGACACCACTTCGGCCGACGCTACCCAGACTTCGCAGATCAGCGAGGAACTGGTGCGTCTGGCCGCCGAGCTGAACCGTCTGGTCGGCCAGTTCAAGCTCTGAACGCCGAGCGCGGGGCGCCCTGCCCCGCGCCGTTTCTCGTCGACCCGGCGTTCGCCGCCATACTTCTTGATCGGAAACAGTCGGCTCGCGTGCGCGAATCGGCGATAATCCGCGCCAGCCTCTTGGCCGGACCGGCGTATGCCGCGGCCTTCCCCTCTTTCAACCCGCAAGGTGAAACCGAACATGGACCAAACGCCGAGCTTCAACCGCGCCCTGGTCGAGAAATATGACCGCCCGGGTCCGCGCTACACCTCGTATCCCACCGCGCCGCAGTTTCACCAGGCCTTCGCCGCCGACGATTACCGCAACGCCGCGCGCGCCAGCAACGAGGCGCCGACGCCCAAGCCGCTGTCGGTGTACATCCACATCCCGTTCTGCAAAAGCCTCTGCTACTACTGCGCCTGCAACAAGATCATCACCCACAAGACCGAGCGCGCCGTCGAGTACCTCGAATACCTCAAGCGCGAGATCGCCATGCAGGCCGCGCTGTTCGACCGCTCGCGCAAGCTGACCCAGCTGCACCTGGGTGGCGGCACGCCGACCTATTTCACCAGCGAGCAACTGGCCGATCTGATGGCGACGCTGCACCAGGCGTTCAACATGGACGACAGCGACGATCACGAGTTTTCGCTGGAAGTCGACCCGCGCACTGTCACCCCGGAGCAGATCCACACGCTGCGCAAACTGGGCTTCAACCGCCTGAGCTTCGGCGTGCAGGACTTCGATGCCAACGTGCAGGCCGCGGTCAACCGCATCCAGACCGAGGAACAGACCCGCGAGCTGGTGCAGGCCGCGCGCGACGCGCAGTTCAAGTCGGTCAGCGTCGATCTGATCTACGGCCTGCCGCTGCAAACCGTGGAGAGTTTCAACACCACGCTGAACAAGATCATCGACATCCGCCCGGACCGCATCGCCGCCTACAGCTATGCGCACCTGCCGGATCTGGTACGCGCGCAGAAGCTGATCCGCCCGGAAGACATGCCGCCGCCCGAGCGCAAGCTGGAACTGCTGGAGCTGACCATCCAGCGCCTGACCGCTGCCGGTTACGTCTACATCGGTATGGATCACTTCTCGCTGCCGGATGACGAGCTGACCCTCGCCCGCGCCAACGGCACGCTGCAGCGCAACTTCCAGGGCTACTCGACCCATGCCGATTGCGACCTGATTGGCCTCGGCATCTCCTCGATCGGCAAGGTCGGCGACAGCTACAGCCAGAACGTCAAGGAGCTGTCTCAGTACTACGCGCGCCTGAACGAGGGCATCCTGCCGGTGCAGCGCGGCTACCAGCTCAGTGCCGACGACCGCCTGCGTCGCGACGTGATCATCTCGCTGATGTGTCACGGTCGCATCGATTACGCGGCGATCGAGCGCAAGCACGGGATCAACTTCCGCGAGTACTTCGCCGACTCGCTGGCCCAGCTGGCCGAGCATGTCGCCGATGGGCTGGTGGAGCTGCGCGACGACGCGCTGATCCTGCTGCCGCAAGGGCAGCTGATGATGCGCAACGTTGCCATGGCCTTCGACGCCTACCTCGGCGGCGAGCAGCGCGGGCGCTTCTCCCGTACCGTCTGAGCCCATCCACGAAGCGGGCTTTTGCCCGCTTCGTCTTTCCGCCGATCGCTCCGGCGTTGCCAAAACACGTCATAACTGGATAAATAGCCAGTCTTAAGCCGGGCGCTTCTCGCCCCGTGTGAGCAGACGTGCGATGCGCCAGCCTCTGGAAAACCCCTTCTATTACCTCGACAACTTCGAGCGCGTGCTTGCCTGGGTCGGTCAGCACCATGGCGACCTGTTGGACGAGGACGAGCGCGCCTTCCTGGACGCTTTCCCTCAGTTGCCCCGGCCTTCGCGTGCGCTGCTGGTGCGCATGGTGATGCGCAAGGGCGAGCTGTTTCGTGCTAGCAAGCTGCGCTACGCCGAGATCGGCTGCGCTGTGCAGGCGAGCGAACCGCTGATTGCGCGCGGCTGGGTCGCCCCGGAGCCGGTGTTGGCTCTGGAGCAGTTGTTTGCATTGCTCAAGAAGGACGAACTGTTACAGGTATTCGATTCAGCCGCCGCCGGGCTGCGCAAAACTGAGCTGCTGGAGCGTCTGCGCGCCAGCCACGCCATCGCGCAGACGCTGCACCAATGGCACCCGGCGCTGGATGACCGGATATTTGCCTTGCGCATCAGCGCATTCAGCGAACGCCTGCGGTTGATGTTCTTCGGCAACACCCATCAGGACTGGTCGGAATTCGTCCTGGCCGATCTCGGCATCCATCGCTACGAGCAGGTGCCCTTCTCCCCCGCCTCACGGGCCTTCGCCAGTCGCGCGGAGGTGGATGCCTACCTGCACATGCAGCATTGCCGCGAACGCTTCGATGCCGGCGAGCCGCTGGCGGAGCTGCTCGCTGATGTCCCCACGCAGCCCTTCGCCAATCCCTGGCTGGAGAGTCGGCGCGGCAAGTTGCTGCTGCGCATCGGTCAGCAGCTCGAACGCCAGGGCGAGTTCGGGCACGCGCTGCGCGTGCATGCCGGCAACAGCTATCCCGGGGCGCGCGAGCGGGCCATTCGCGTGCTCGAACGTTGCGATCAGCAGGAGGCCGCGCTGACGCTGGCATTGCAAGCCGCTGCCGCACCGGAATCCGAGCACGAAGCCCAGCAACTGGCGCGCATCCTGCCGCGCCTGCAGCGCAGTCTCGGTTTGCAGCCTGCAGCGCGACGGCATTCGGCGACGGTGGAGCGCATCGATTTGCTCCTGCCGCTTCCGGCAAGTGCAGTCCGCGTGGAACAGGCCGTACGTGTTCACCTGAGCACGGCCGACGCGCCCGTGCATTACGTGGAAAACACCCTGCTCGGTTCGCTGTTCGGCCTGCTGTGCTGGGACGCGCTGTTCGCACCGCTACCGGGCGCGTTCTTTCATCCATTCCACTGGGCGCCGGCGGACCTCGGCCGCCCTGATTTCCATCAGCGTCGCGCGGAGCTGTTCGCCGGCTGCCTCGCTCACTTGGATGGCGACGGCTATCGCGAGTGCATCCGACGCACCTTCAGCGCGAAGTACGGCATCCACAACGCCTTCGTCAGCTGGGACATGCTCGACGAGGCGCTGCTGCAGCAGGCGCTGGACTGCCTGCCGGCAGCGCACCTCAAACTGATCTTCCAGCGCATGCTCGCCGACATCGGCAGCAATCGCAGCGGCCTGCCGGACCTGATCCAGTTCTGGCCGGCCGAGCGGCGCTACCGGATGATCGAGGTAAAGGGACCGGGCGACCGCCTGCAGGACAACCAGCTGCGCTGGCTGGCCTTCGCCGACGGGCACGGCCTGCCGGTCAGCGTGTGCTATGTGCAATGGGCGGAAAGCGCAGCGTGAGCTATCGGATTGCCGTGCGGGCGCTCTGCGAATTCACCGCCAAGCAGGGCGATCTGGACCTGCGCTTCACGCCCTCGCCCACCGCGCTGGAAGGCATCGTCGGTCACGCTCAGGTCACCGCGCGCCGGGGCGCAGGCTACGAGCGCGAAGTCGCCCTGGAAGGCACCTTCGGTGCACTCACCGTGCGTGGTCGGGCCGATGGCTACGATCCGCAGCGCAACCGCCTGGAGGAGATCAAGACCTTCCGCGGCGACCTCTCCCGCCAGCCGGCCAACCATCGCCTGCTGCATTGGGCGCAAGCCAAGGTGTACGGCTGGCTGCTCTGCCAGACGCGCGGACTGGCGGAAATCGAGCTGGCGCTGGTGTATTTCGACGTGCTCAGCCAGAAGGAAACGCTGCTGATCGAACGTCACCGCGCCGACGAGCTGCGCCAGTTTTTCGAAGCGCAGTGCACTCGCTTCCTCGCCTGGGCCGAGCAGGAGATGGCCCACCGCGCGCAGCGCGATCTGGCGCTGCACGCGCTGAAATTTCCCTATGGCGAATTCCGCCACGGCCAGCGCCAGCTCGCCGAAGCGACATACAAGGCCGCCTGCACCGGCACCGTGTTGATGGCGCAGGCCCCGACCGGCATCGGCAAGACGCTGGGCACGCTGTTCCCGCTGCTCAAGGCGCTGCCGGGCCAGCAGTTGGACAAACTGTTCTTCCTTGCCGCCAAGACCTCGGGGCGACGCCTGGCGCTGGACGCACTGCAGACGTTGCAGCGCACTGGCGCGAACGAGGTGCGCGTGCTGGAGCTGATCGCCCGTGACAAGGCCTGCGAGCACCCGGACAAGGCCTGTCACGGCGAGTCCTGTCCGCTGGCACGCGGCTTCTATGACCGGCTGCCAGCGGCGCGCCAGGCTGCACTGGCACATCCGCAGCTGGATCAGGCCACGCTGCGCGAGGTGGCGCTGGCCCATGATGTCTGCCCGTACTACCTCAGCCAGGAGATGGCGCGCTGGGCTGATGTGGTGGTCGGCGACTACAACTACTACTTCGACGTCAGCGCCCTGCTCCACGGGCTGACGCTGACCAATCAGTGGCGCGTCTGCGTGCTGGTGGACGAAGCGCACAACCTCCTCGAGCGCGCTCGGAGCATGTACAGCGCCGAGCTGGATCAGCGAGATTTCAAAGACTTGCGCGCTAAAGTTCCCGCACAACTGCACAAGTCGCTCAGCCGCATCCAGCGCTGCTGGAACGAGCTGCACCGCGACCAGACCAGCGAGTATCGCGTGCTGGCGGAGCTGCCGCAGACGCTGATCGGTGCGCTGCAACAGCTGGTCAGTGCCGTCACCGATTACCTGGGCGAGAATCCCACTGGCGTGGACGCCGCCGTACTCAACGCCTACTTCCAGGCGATGCACCTGTGCCGGATGGCTGAACTGTTTGGCGAGCATTCGTTGTTCGACTGCACCTTGCTGCCGTCCGCCAGTTCGGCTCGCGGCAAGGTTTCGCGGTTGTGTCTGCGCAACGTGATCCCGGCGCCGTTCCTCGCGCCGCGGCTGGCGCAGGCGCGCTCCTGCGTGCTGTTTTCCGCCACGCTCAGCCCGCGCCGGTTCTACGCCGACACCCTGGGCGTGCCGGCCACCAGTGTCTGGATCGATGTGGATTCGCCCTTTCGTGGCGAGCAGCTGCAGGTCCAGCTGGCGCAGCATATCTCCACCCGCTACCAGGACCGCGAGCGTTCCCTGGCGCCGATCGTTGCGCTGCTGGCCGATCAGTACCATCGGCGGCCGGGCAATTACCTGGCGTTCTTCAGCAGCTTCGACTACCTGCAACAGGTCGCTGCGCTGTTCGCCGAATGCCACCCCGACGTGCCGTTCTGGCAACAGACCCGCGGCATGCAGGAGAGCGCCCGCGAGGCGTTTCTCACCCGCTTCGAGGCGAATGGACGTGGTATCGGCTTCGCCGTGCTCGGCGGTGCTTTCGCCGAGGGCATCGATCTGCCGGGCAATCGGCTGATCGGCGCGTTCGTCGCCACCCTTGGCCTGCCGCAGGTCAACCCGGTCAACGAACAGCTGAGGGCGCGAATGGAGGCGGTGTTTGGGAGCGGCTACGACTACACCTATCTCTACCCCGGCCTGCAGAAGGTAGTGCAGGCTGCCGGACGGGTGATTCGCACCACCCAGGACGAAGGCGTCATCCACCTGATCGACGATCGTTTTGCCCGCGCACAGGTACGCCGTCTGTTGCCGTCGTGGTGGGAAGTCCGCAGTTAAGCTGCCGCTCAAACCTGACGCTTTATATCAAGATGACGGCATAACTATCTGAATTTACGACTAATAGCGCTCGGCGATTCACGGGGATCGCAAACGCATAAGCCGTCGCGGGATCGCTTCTATACTCGAATCGAACCCATCGGAGGATCCCGCCATGCGTCGCCTTCTTAGTTTCGCCGTTGCCGCTCTCTTCAGTGCTCCGCTCTGGGCCATGCATTGTCCGATGGACATGGCCAAGATCGACGAACAGCTCGCCGCCAATCCGCCCAGCGACGCCGCCACCCTCGAACGCGTCAAGCAGCTGCGCGCCGAGGGCGAACAGCTGCACAACGCCGGCGACCACGCTCAGTCGGTCAAGGTGCTCGGCGAAGCGCTCGACCTGCTTGGCGTCAAATCCTGAGTCGTAAGCGCCCTGGCAGTTATTGCCAGGGCGCCCTTCTCACAGCTTGGCGATCGACACTTCGGTGGATTTGACGAACGCGATCACCTCGCTGCCGACCGCCAGCTCCAGCTCACGCACCGAGCGGGTGGTGATCACCGAGGTGACGATGCCGGCGGCGGTCTGCACGTCGATCTCCGACAGCACGTCGCCCTGGACGATCTCGCGAACGGTGCCCCGGAACTGATTGCGTACGTTGATGGCCTTGATGGTCATGGTTTTGCTCCGTCTGAGTGGGTGGGTTCTGAATGGTCAAAGCGCCCAGCGCAGTTGCGTGGGCAAGGGTGAAACGGGTTCGGCCCGTGGCGGCAGTTCCGGCAGCGCGAGTACGCGGTTGAGCACCTGTTCTTCCAGCGCGGCGAGGCTGGCCGAGCCGCGATTGCGCGGGCGTGGGATATTCACGGCGAGATCCAGACCGATCTGGCCGTCCTCGATGAGAATCACCCGGTCCGCGACCGCCACCGCCTCGCTGACATCGTGAGTAACCAGCAACACGGTGAAGCCGTGCCGCTGCCACAACCGCTCGATCAGTTGCTGCATCTCGATACGCGTCAGCGCGTCCAGCGCGCCGAGCGGCTCGTCGAGCAGCAGCAGGCGCGGCTGATGGATCAACGCGCGGGCCAGCGCCACACGCTGCTTCTGCCCGCCGGACAGTGCGGCTGGCCAGTCGTTGGCGCGCTCGGCGAGCCCCACCGCCGCCAGCGCATCGGCCGCTTGCGGCCGCCAGTTGCCGCTCAGACCGAGGCCGACGTTGTCGATCACCCGCTTCCACGGCAACAGACGGGCGTCCTGGAACATCAACCGAATGGCGTCGCGCGCGGTGCCAAGCGGGCCAGCGTCGGCGCCGAGCGAACCACGGCTAGGTTGTTCGAGCCCGGCCAGCAGGCGCAGCAGCGTGCTCTTGCCGCAACCGCTGCGCCCGACCACGGCGACGAACTGCCCGGCCGGAATCTGCAGATCGATGCCCCTGAGCACGTCGCGCTGGCCGAAGGCCTTGCCGACGCCCTCGATGGTCAACGGGATGCCGCCGGGCGCGTCGCTCTGCTGGATACGATGCAATGCGGTCATTGCGCACCTGCCTTGGCCTGATAGGCCGGGTGCCAGCGCAGCCACGAGCGTTCCAGCGCGCGCGCCGCAAGGTCGGCCAGCTTGCCGAGTACGGCATAGAGCAGGATCGCCAGCACCACCACGTCGGTCTGCAGGAACTCGCGGGCGTTCATCGCCAGATAGCCGATACCGGCGCTCGCCGAGATGGTTTCGGCGACGATCAGCGTCAGCCACATGAAGCCGAGCGCGAAGCGCACGCCGACCAGGATCGACGGCAGCGCGCCGGGCAAGATCACCTGGCGGAACAACGCGAAGCCGGACAGCCCATAGCTGCGCGCCATTTCCACCAGCCCGGAATCGACGCTGCGGATGCCGTGATAGGTGTTCAGGTAGATGGGGAACAGCGTGCCGAGCGCAACGAGGAAGATCTTTGCGCTCTCGTCGATGCCGAACCACAGGATCACCAGCGGAATCAGCGCCAGATGCGGCACGTTGCGGATCATCTGTACCGAGCTGTCGAGCAGGCGCTCGCCCCAGTTCGACAGGCCGGTGATGAAGCCCAGCGCCAGGCCGATACCGCCGCCGATGGCGAAGCCGATGCCAGCGCGCCAACCGCTGATGGCCAGATGAGTCCAGAGATCGCCACTGGCGATCAGCGCCCAGCCCGCCGCCACCACCGCGCTCGGTGCCGGCAGGATGCGCGTGGACAGCAACCCGAGGGCCACCGCGCCCTGCCAGGCCGCCAGTAACGCCAACGGCAGCAGCCAGGGGGCCAGACGCTGGCCGAAAGAATGAAGGGTCATAGTTTGCTCCGTTCTGCTCATGCACTTCGTAGGCTGGAAATCGCGCAATTCGCTTTTCCAGCGCCAGGTGGGAAAGACCTGCGGTCGTTTCCCACCCCACGTAGCCCGTATCGATTCAACTGGCCGCTGCGGTTTTGGGCAGGATGTCGCTGGAGATCATTTCGCCGAACGGGCTGACATAGCCGCGGCTTTCCGGCCGCTGCGGCTGGGCGATATCCAGATGCGGGAACAGCAGCTCGGCGACGCGGTAGCTCTCCTCCAGATGCGGATAGCCGGAGAAAACGAACGTATCGATGCCCAGTTCGGCGTACTCCCGGACCCGCGCCGCCACGGTGGGGCCGTCGCCGACCAGTGCCGTGCCGGCACCGCCGCGCACCAGACCGACCCCGGCCCAGAGATTCGGCGCCACCACCAGCTGGTCCCTGCGCCCACCATGCAGCGCGGCCATACGCTGCTGGCCAACCGAATCGAAGCGCGCCAGCGAGGCCTGCGCCTTGGCGATGGTGTCGTCGTCGAGATGGCTGATCAGCCGCTCGGCGGCGGCCCAGGCCTCGTCGTTGGTTTCGCGCACGATCACATGCAGGCGGATGCCGAACCGCACGCTGCGCCCGTGCCGCGCGACGCGTTTGCGCACATCGGCGATCTTCTCGGCGACGGCGTCCAGCGGCTCGCCCCAGGTCAGATACAGCTCGACCTGCTCGGCCGCCAGCTCATGCGCGGCCTCGGACGAGCCGCCGAAGTACAGCGGCGGGCGCGGCTGCTGAATCGGCGGATAGAGCAGCTTGGCGCCTTTGACCTGAAGATGCTTGCCGTCCAGGTCGACGGTTTCGCCTTCCAGCACGCGGCGCCAGATGCGGGTGAATTCGACGGCGGCTTCATAGCGCTCGGCGTGGCTCAGATTCAGCCCGTCGGCTGCCAGCTCGTCTGGGTCGCCACCGGTGACCAGATTGAACAGCGCACGGCCGTTGGAGAGCCGGTCCAGGGTCGCCGCCTGCCGCGCCGCGACGGTCGGCGAGATGATTCCCGGACGCAGGGCGACGAGGAATTTCAGACGCTGCGTCACCGGGATCAGCGAGGCGGCGACCAGCCAGGAATCCTCGCAGGAGCGTCCGGTGGGAATCAGCACGCCACCGAAACCCAGGCGGTCGGCGGCCTGGGCGATCTGCGTGAGGTAGCCGTGGTCGACCGCGCGAGCGCCTTCGGCCGTGCCGAGGTAGTGACCGTCGCCGTGGGTCGGCAGGAACCAGAAGATGTTAAGACTCATGGGAATGCTCCATATCCATTGGGGTGCGCGACGTCTGCGCCGCGCGGAAAATTCGGTCGGGGTGGGTTATTCGGCGTGCTGGGCGATACGCTTGGGCGGCGTCCAGACGACGCTCTCGATGACCAGCTGTCTGGGAATCAGCTTGAGCGCGGTGAAGGTGTCGGCGATGGCCTGCTGCGCGCGCACCACCTCCGGCGTGATCGGCCGCCCGCCATAGCCCTGACGGATCACCGCCTTGCGGGTGATCTCGCTCGGCAGGCCGAGCAACGGCGCAACCTGGGCGGTGGCCTCGTCAACGTTGTCCTCGACCCACTCGCCGATATCGCGGATTTCCTCGATCAGTACGCCAAGCACCGCTGGGTTGCGCTCGGCGAAGGGCCGCGCGGCGAGGTAGAACTGGTGATTGCTGACCAGCCCCTGACCGTCACGCAGCGTGCGTGCCTGCAACTGTTGCTCCGCGGCAGCCTGGAATGGATCCCAGATCACCCAGGCATCCACGCTGCCGCGCTCGAAGGCGGCGCGGGCGTCGGCCGGCGGCAGGTAGATCGGCTGGATATCGGTGTAGCTCAGCCCCGCCGACTGCAACGCGCGCACCAGCAGGTAGTGCACGTTGGAGCCCTTGTTCAGCGCGATCTTCTTGCCCTTGAGCTCGGCCAGCGAATGGATCGGGGAATCCTTGGGCAGCAGGATCGCCTCGCCGCTCGGCGCCGGCGGTTCATGCGCGACGTAGAGCAGATCGGCACCGGCGGCCTGGGCGAACACCGGCGGGGTTTCGCCGGTCACGCCGAAGTCGATCGAGCCGACGTTGAGGCCTTCGAGCAGCTGCGGGCCGCCGGGGAACTCGGTCCACTGCACGGTGAATCCCTGCTCCGCCAGCCGCTTCTCCAGCGTGCCGCGTGCCTTGAGCAGCACCAGCGTGCCGTATTTCTGATAACCGATACGCAGGACGTCGCCCTGCTCCGATGCAGCCTGAACCTGAGAAATGGCGCCGAAGGAAATGGCCGCGGCAAACAGGGCGACCAGTCCGCGACGCAAGGTATTGGTGCGCATGGCACTCTCCTTTGCAGTCTGGATGTGGATTTACGGCCTGCTTGCCCGTTGGCGGGCGAGTGAGACTGTAGAACCGCCGTCAGGCGGGTGTTGCGCAGGTAACCCGGTGGCAATCCGGGAATACGGTTGGGGTTAGATGCTCCAGCGCGCGCTGGTCAAGCGCTCAGACAGCAGTTGCGGGTTCAGCGGTTGCGGGCGTCTGGCCAGAGCGGCATACAGCTGCTGCAGCGATTCGACCAGCCGTTCGTGCAGTTCCGGCGCCAGGCTGGCCGGGCGCTGCGACTCGGCATAGGCGATCTGGGCATCGGTCGCATACACGCCGTGCAGCATTTCCTCGGCCTTGAGCGCGGCGAGCACCGGCTTGAGCGCGTAATCGACGGCCAGCATGTGCGCCACGCTGCCACCGGTCGCCAGCGGCAACACCGCCTTGTGCGCCAAGGCGCGCTCGGGCAGCAGGTCCAACAGGGTTTTCAGCGCACCGGCGATGGAGGCCTTGTACACCGGCGTGGCGATCAGCAGACCGTCCGCCCGCGCGACATGTTCGAGCAGTTGCCGTACCCGTGGACTGTCGAAGCGCGCGTGCAGCAGGTCCGCGGCATCGAAGTCGCGCACGCTATAGCGCACCACTTCGACGCCACGCTGGTGCAACCAGTCGCCGGCGATATCCAGCAGCACCGCCGAGCGCGAACGCTGGCTGGGGCTGCCGGCGAGAGAAACGACCAACATGCGGGAATTCCTTCTCGTGCTCGCTCAGCGATTGGGCTGCGGGGTCAGGCGCAGATACGGCTTCACCGCGCGGTAGCCCTTGGGAAAGCGCTGTTTGAGCTCTTCCTCGTCCTTGATCGAGGGCACGATCACCACGTCATCGCCGTCCTGCCAGTTGGCCGGGGTGGCGACTTTGTGGTTGTCGGTCAGCTGCAGCGAATCGATCACCCGCAGGATCTCGTGGAAGTTGCGGCCGGTGCTCGCCGGGTAGGTGATGGTCAGGCGCACCTTCTTGTTCGGATCGATGACGAACAGCGAACGCACCGTCAGGGTGTCGTTGGCGTTCGGGTGAATCAGGTCGTACAGCTCGGAGACCTTGCGGTCGGCGTCGGCCAGGATCGGGAAGTTGACGCGGGTGTTCTGCGTCTCGTTGATGTCGTCGATCCACTTGATGTGCGAATCCACCGGGTCCACGGACAGGGCGATGGCCTTGACGTTGCGTTTGGCGAATTCGTCCTTCAGCTTGGCGGTGAAGCCGAGTTCGGTGGTGCATACCGGGGTGAAGTCGGCCGGGTGCGAGAACAGCACGCCCCAACTGTCGCCGAGCCATTCGTGAAAGCGAATGCGGCCTTCATTGGAGTCCTGTTCGAAATCGGGGGCGATGTCGCCGAGGCGAATGCTCATAGTTCTGCTCCTTCAGTGGTTCGTTGAGGTGGGCACACTATGCGCATTGCCGGTGCGAATTAAAAAGAATAAATAATGATTTATCTATAACCAAAACTATTGATAGACGCTATGCCCTTTCCGGCTGCCGGTCTCTAAGGAATACTGGCGGATAAGCTGCTGGAGGCGCTCGCAAGCGGCAGCAAGGCGCTCCTCGCTTGCGCGGGCGACACCGAGAAGCAGCCCCGGTCGTTGTGGGTCGGCCGGAGAGAACCATGTCGACAGCGGCGATGGCGCCAGTCCGAAGGCCAGCGCCTCACGAGCGATAACGCTATCGCGTGCCCCTTCGGGCAGCCAAAGCAGTACGCCGAGTCCCGCCGGACGCACCGGATAATCCATCGCCTGCAACGTCGCGTGCAGCGCGGCGCTGCGACTCGCATAGACACGCTTCATGCGACGCAGATGCCGCATGTAATGGCCGTCGCGCATGAACTCGGCGGTGGCGGTTTGCACGGCGGGCTCGGGAGCCGGTGCAAGACACATCACCGCTTCGGCGAACCGCGGAACCAGTGCCGCCGGGACGACGACGAAGCCGAGCCGCAGCGTGGGGCTGATGGTCTTGCTGAACGAGCCGATGTGGATGACGCGGCCGGCGCCGTCCAGCGATGCCAACGCCGGTGCCGCGCGCCGCTTCAGCTGCAATTCGCCGAGGTAGTCATCCTCGATGATCCACGCGCCGGCGCGCGCCGCCCAGTCGAGCAGCTGGACCCGCCGGGCGAGCGACAGCGGAACGCCGGTGGGCGCCTGCTGACCGGGCGTCACCAGGGCCAAGGCGGCATCCGGCGCATGCTGCATGCCGTAGGCGACGTCGATGCCATCGTCGTCCACCGGAATCGGGACCGGGCTGACCTGTGCGATTTCCAGCGCTTTGCGGCTGGGCGGGAACCCCGGATTCTCCACCCAGGCCGAGCGCCCTTCTGCCCTGAGGACTCTGAGCGCCACACCGAGCGCGCCGGAGAACCCAGCGGTGATGAACACCTGGGATGGACGACATTCGATGCCGCGGGACAGGGCCAGGTGTGCGGCAATCTCGTTGCGCAGCACCTGCTCGCCGCGAGGGTCCGGATAGATGAGCTGAGCATGGACTTCGGTGCGGGCGGCATGTGCGCGCAGGCGCGCAAAGAGCGTCACCGGAAAACTATCCGAGGCGGGCACGCCATTCTGGAAAACCGCCGCTCCGCTCAGAAATTCCTGGTACAGCGGCGGCAGCGCATCCGCCGCGCCCGACGGCTCCGACAAGGCGATCTTCGGGGGATGATCGGTCACCCGGGTGCCGCCGGCACCGCAGGAGACGACCAGCTGCTTGTCCGCCAAACGCTCGTATGCGGTCTTGACGGTGCCTCTGGCGACGCCCAGTTGAGCGGCGAGGTCCAGCCATGACGGCAGCCTGGCGCCAGGCGCGAGCACGCCGCTGTTGATGGCTGCGGTGATACCGATGCGGATCTGCTCGGCCAACGGGGTCTCGGCAGTCCGGTCCAGCTTCAGGTCAAGAATTTTCATGCCGCATGGTACATCCGAAACTAACGTTTTCGGTTCTTTTTGGTGAACCTCCACGGTCGCATACTGGCCGCCGCCCATCAAAGGAGATCCCCATGAAGCCCACACGCTTGCTACTGCCCTTGCTGACCGCCATCGGAATGACCTTCGCCGGCGTGGCCAGCGCCCACACCCCCGGCGATACGATCAAACCCAACTTTTCCCACGCCTTGCCGAACATTCCGGGCAAGTCGCTGATGGCCGTTGAGGTGACCTACGCACCGGGAGGCACATCGATGCCGCACCGTCATGCGCAATCGGCATTCATCTATGCCTATGTCGTTTCCGGCCGGATCGTCAGCCAGGTGGCCGGGGAGCCGGAGCGCATCTACTCGGCGGGAGAAACCTGGTACGAAATGCCGGGAGCACATCATGTCGTCAGCCGCAACGCGAGCGACTCCGAACCGGCCAAGTTGCTGGCGGTGTTCGTCGTCGATTCCGACGACGATGTCCTCACCACCCCTGACGGGCAGGACTCCGGAAATGAGTGAGCGACTGGACTACGCAAAAGCCTCGCCCGGCGGGGTGAAAGCCCTCGGCGGCGTCTATGGCTATGTCACCCAGTGCGGTCTCGACGAGGTGCTGGTCGAACTGGTTTACCTGCGGGTCAGCCAGATCAACGGATGCGCCTTTTGCCTGGACATGCACACCCGCGACCTCGCCAAGAAGGGTGTCGGGATCGAGAAACTGGCGCTGGTGCAGACTTGGCCCGAAGCCGGCGAGCTGTTCAGCGAACGGGAACGCGCGGCGCTGGCCTGGGCGGAAAGCGTAACCCGCGTCGCGCAGACCGGCGTTCCGGATGCCGAGTTCGCCGCGGCCCGGCAAATCTTCGATGAAAAGGAACTGGCCGATCTGACTGTGGCCATCGGCCTGATGAATGCGTACAACCGCCTCGCCATCAGCTTCCGTCGAGTGCCACAAGCAGTTCTCACCGCCAAGACTTGAATGCCGAAACGCCTGTCACGGCCTGCGAGCAACCGAAAACCCGTCACTGCAACTACAGGATGAAACACATGGAACAGCGATTCGACGTCGCCCAACTTATCCCCGAAGGCTACCGAGCCATGTATGCCTTGCACATCTACGTGCAGGGCGCCGGCCTGGATCTTGGTCTGCTTGAATTGGTGCGTCTGCGCGTATCGCAGACCAATGGCTGCGGTTTCTGCGTCGCCATGCATATCCCGCTGGCGCGCAAGCACGGTGTCAGCGAGCACCAGATCAATCTGGTCGCCACCTGGAAGGAATCGCCGGTGTTCAGCGCTCGCGAGCGGGCCGCGTTGGCCTGGGCCGATGCGGTCACCAGCCTGGCCGGGCAGGAGGTGCCGGATGCGGTTTATGAACAGGTGAAAGCCGAGTTCAACCCTGAGGAGATCGCCAAACTCACGCTGTGCATCGGCGAGATCAATACCTGGAACCGCCTGATGATCGCTTCGCGCACCCCACCGGCGTTGTAACCGTCACCCCAGCCGGATCAGCGCGCCGCATCCTCGAAGCGATTGACCTGGCGCAGGCTCTTGAAGCCCAGCGCCCAGCCGCCGGTGACTGCCAGGGTGCAGGCGCAACCCAGCAGCGCTGCCGGCACCGCGCCGAGCCAGGCGGCGCTGAGGCCGGCGCGGAATTCGCCCAGCTCGTTGGATGAGCCGATGAACAGCATGTTCACCGCATTGACCCGGCCACGCATGGCATCCGGCGTGGAGAACTGGATCAGCGAGGAGCGGATGTAAACGCTGACCATGTCCGCCGCGCCCGCCACCACCAGCGCGGCGAACGACAGCCAGAACAGCGTGGACAGCGCGAACACCAGGTTGGCCAGGCCGAACAGCGCCACGGCGATGAACATCACCCGCCCGACATGCCGGTCGAACAGCCGCACGCTGAGGTACAACCCCACCGCCACTTCGCCGATCGCCATCGCGCTGCGCAGCAGGCCGAGGCCGGTGGGGCCGACTTCGAGCACGTCCTGCGCGTAGATCGGCAGCAGCGCCACCACGCCGCCGAGCAGTACGGCGAACAGGTCCAGGGAGATCGTGCCGAGGATGATCGGCCGCGAGCGAATAAAACCAATGCCCGCGGTAAAGCGCGTCCAGGCACCGGTTGTCGGCGTCTCGCGGCGTTCGGCGAAGCGTACCGGTACGCGCCACAGCAGCAGCGTGCCGACCACGAAACCGACCAGGCAGGTGCCGTAGGTCAGCGCGCCGCCGCCCAGTGCGTAGAGCGCGCCGCCCAGCACCGGGCCGCCGATGGTGGCCACGCGCATGATCATGCTGTTGGCGGCGATGGCCGCAGCCAGACGCTTGCGCGGCACTATCTGCGGCAGCAGGCTGGATAATGCCGGCCCGGTGAAGGCCCGCGCGCAGCCATATAGCACCAACACGCCGTAGTAGTAGCTCACCGCCTCGCCCTGCAGCGACAGCCAGAGCAGCGCCGCGGCGCAGGCGGCTTCGAGCAGCCAGCTCAGCGCCAGGATCAGCTTACGGTCGTAGCGGTCGATCAGGTCACCCGCCGGCAGCAGCAGGAACAGCATCGGCACGAACTGCGCCAGGCCGACATAGGCCAGCGACAGCGGATCGCGGGTGATGTCGTAGACCTGCCAGGCAACGACCACCGCCTGGATCTGCATGGCGAACACCGCCAACAGGCGAGCGGCGAGAAAGGCGGCGAAACCGGGAAGACGGTAGACGGATGAGGTGGTCAAGGCTGGAATCCGCGCGGCAATGGCAGCGCCCGTACCGCAACGGCCGGGCGAAAGCGAATCAGCCTACTGGAGCGCACGGGCCGCAGGCAAACCGGGCCGCCACGTTCCACGCCCCAGTCGTCGGGCGATTCCGCTTCGGCTCAGGCGGCCCGACGGCGGCTCTGGTCGATGCGTTTCTGCAGGCGATACAGGTAGCCGAAGCCCTGCTCCCAGCGGTGATGGCCGGATTGCACGTTGATGTGGCCGACGCCCGGAAGGATCACCGTCTCGCTGCCCCAGTCGATTCCCAGAACACGGGCGCGCTCGGCGCTGGCGGCGGTGTCGTTGTCGGAACCGACCAGTTGGCTGGCGAACGGCAACGCCTGGCGCGGGATCGGCGCGAAGTCGCGCAGCGCCTCGGGGCAGTTGCCGCGCTCGACATCCGCCGGCGCCACCAGCAGTGCACCGCGTACGCGTTGCAGTGACGCCGCATCGGCCGTCTGCGCCCAATGCGCCACGGTCACGCAGCCCAGGCTGTGGGCGATGAGAATGGTCGGCTGATCGCTGGCGTAGATGCTGCGTTGCAGCTCGGCTACCCAGTCAATGCGGCGCGGCTGGAGCCAGTCCTGCTGCTCGACGCGCGCGCTGTTCGGCAGGCTGCGCTGCCAGTGGCTCTGCCAATGATCGTCCGGCGAGCCTTGCCAGCCCGGCACGATCAGATAACGGATGGAATCGCTGTACATCACCTGCCCTCCTGTCGATGCGGCGCAGTCTAGGTCAGGCCTTACGAGATCAAAAAGAATAAAAAATGATTTGCTTATTCCATTCGTCAGAAAAGCAGCAATGCATATCAAGCTGATGATGTAATTCGATTGGGTTATATAAATGTTCTTAAACGATATTTTTAAGCATATAACCTCACACCTATTATCCGCCCCACACCTCCCCTGGCTGCGTTTCATCCCGAAGCGCATGGAGGTTTTTCATGGAGAGCAACCGATGAGCGCGACCCTTCGCAACCTGGAAGGTCAGGACGAAGCCAGCATCCTGCGCGAAATCCGCAGCGCCCTGAGCGGCCTGAAGTTCGGCTCGGTGGAGATCACCGTGCACAACGGTCAGGTCGTGCAGATCGAGCGCAAGGAGAAGTTCCGCCTGCAACCGACTGGCAAGACCGCCTGATTCGCTAGAACCGAACCAAGCCCGACTGGACCACCGGAGGGCGTGCAAATGAGAACGACACCATGACCACGCACCGGTACTGCCGCTGTCATCCGCGAATGCGGAGCTGACCAACCTGAACACCCACAAGCCAACGCAAAAAAACGATTTCTTCATTCAGGAGCTGCACATGTCCATTCGTCGCTTCGCCCTCGCCGCCCTGGCGAGCGCCCTCCTCGCCGGCCCCGCGGTGGCCGCCGAGTCTCTGCTCAACGTGTCCTACGACCCGACCCGTGAGCTGTACGTGGAATTCAATCAGGCCTTCAACAAACACTGGCAGGCGCAGGGCCACGAGCCGATCCAGATTCAGCAGTCTCACGGCGGTTCGGGCAAGCAGGCCCGCGCAGTGATCGACGGGCTGCGCGCCGACGTGGTGACCCTGGCGCTGGCCGGCGACATCGACGAGCTGCAGCGCATCGGCAAGCTGATCCCCGAGGACTGGCAGTCCCGCCTGCCGCAGGCCAGCACGCCCTACACCTCGACTATCGTCTTCCTGGTGCGCAAGGGCAACCCGAAAGGCATCAAGGACTGGGATGACCTGGTCAAACCGGGCGTCGAGGTGATCACGCCGAACCCAAAGACCTCCGGCGGCGCCCGCTGGAACTTCCTCGCCGCCTGGGCCTTCGCCCAGCAGAAATTCGGCGACGAAGCGCAAGCTCAATCCTTCGTCGAGAAGCTCTACAAGAATGTGCCGGTGCTGGATACCGGCGCCCGCGGCTCGACCGTCACCTTCGTCAACAACGGTATCGGCGACGTGCTGCTGGCCTGGGAGAACGAAGCCTTCCTGGCTTTGAAGGAACAGGGCGGTGAAGACTTCGAGATCATCGCGCCTTCGCTGTCGATCCTCGCCGAGCCACCGGTGGCGGTGGTGGACAAGAACGTCGAGCGCAAGGGTACGCGGGCGGTAGCCGAGGCCTACCTGAACTACCTGTACAGCGAGGAAGGCCAGCGCATTGCCGCGAAGAACTTCTACCGCCCGCGTAACGAGGCCGTGGCGGCCGAGTTCAAGGCGCAGTTCCCGGCGCTGAAGCTGGTCACCATCGACGATGACTTCGGCGGCTGGAAGGCCGCGCAACCGAAGTTCTTCAATGATGGCGGGATCTTCGACCAGATCTACCAGGCGCAGTAAGCGGAAATTCGTAGGGTGGATGGCCGAAGCCATCCACGCGCTCGAGGCACTGGCCTGCACCCGGCAGGATCAGGCGCGATGCGCGTGGAAGATCGCTTTGCGAGTCTTCCACCCTACGGTCTTCCAGCGTTTCGGCTTCCACCTCTGAAACCGACCGAGACCAGACACGATGTCTACCCGATCTTCCTCTGTCATACCCGGCTTCGGGCTGACGCTGGGCTACACCCTGGTGTACCTCAGCCTGTTGGTGCTGATTCCCCTGGGTGCGCTGTTTCTCAAGACCACCGAACTCAGCTGGGACCAGTTCGTCACCATCATCAGCGCGCCGCGCGTGCTGGCGGCGCTCAAGCTGAGCTTCGGTACCGCCTTCGCCGCCGCCGTGCTCAACGGCGTCATCGGTACGCTGCTGGCCTGGGTGCTGGTGCGCTACCGCTTTCCCGGGCGCAAGGTCATCGAGGCGATGATCGACCTGCCCTTCGCCCTGCCGACCGCCGTGGCCGGTATCGCGCTGACCGCGCTGTATGCGCCGAACGGGCCGATCGGCCAGTTCGCCACGCAGCTGGGCTTCAAGATCGCCTACAGCCCGCTGGGCATCACCCTGGCGCTGACCTTCGTCACCCTGCCGTTCGTGGTGCGCACGCTGCAGCCGGTGCTGGCCGACATTCCGCGTGAAGTCGAGGAAGCCGCCGCCTGTCTCGGTGCCAAGCCCTGGCAGGTGGCGCGGCATGTGTTGCTGCCGGCGCTGCTGCCCGCCTGGCTGACCGGCTTCGCCCTGGCCTTTGCCCGCGGCGTCGGCGAGTACGGCTCGGTGATCTTTATCGCCGGCAACATGCCGATGAAGACCGAGATCCTGCCGCTGCTGATCATGGTCAAGCTGGACCAGTACGACTACGCCGGCGCCACCGCCATCGGGGTGCTGATGCTGGTGGTGGCCTTCATCCTGCTGCTGGCGATCAACCTGCTGCAGCGCCGCATCGCGCGTTCTTGAGGAGTCCGGCATGTCTTCCGTTTCGATAACCACGACCGCCAGCGCCACCGCCAACGCCGCGCGGCGCGGCAATGCCTGGGGCCGGCGGGTGCTGATCCTCGCCGCCTGGCTGGTGTTCGCGCTGTTTTTGCTGCTGCCGTTGCTGATCGTCATCAGTGAGGCGCTGAAGCAGGGTTTCGGCACCTTCTTCGAGGCGATCTTCGAGCCCGACGCCATTGCCGCACTGCAACTCACGCTGCTGGCCGTGGGCATCTCGGTGCCGCTGAACCTGGTATTCGGCGTCGCCGCCGCCTGGTGCGTGAGCAAGTACGAGTTTCGCGGCAAGAGCCTGCTGGTCACGCTGATCGACCTGCCGTTCTCGGTGTCGCCGGTGATCGCCGGCCTGATCTACGTGCTGCTGTTCGGTGCCCAGGGCTATTTCGGCGAATGGCTGAGCGAGCGCGATATCCAGATCGTCTTCGCCGTGCCGGGCATCGTGCTGGCCACGTTGTTCGTCACCGTGCCCTTCGTTGCCCGCGAGCTGATCCCGCTGATGCAGGGACAGGGCAGCACCGAGGAAGAAGCCGCGCGGCTGCTCGGCGCCAGCGGCTGGCAGATGTTCTGGCATATCACCCTGCCGAACATCAAATGGGGCCTGATCTATGGCGTGGTGCTCTGCACCGCGCGGGCGATGGGCGAGTTCGGCGCGGTGTCGGTGGTCTCCGGGCATATCCGCGGGCTGACCAACACCCTGCCGCTGCACGTCGAGATTCTCTACAACGAGTACAACCATGTCGCCGCGTTCAGCGTGGCCAGCCTGCTGCTGGCCCTGGCGCTGCTGATCCTGCTGCTCAAGCAGTGGAGCGAATCGCGCCTCGCGCGCCTGCAAACCGGAGCACATGCATGAGTATCGAAGTTCGCAACGTCAACAAGCGCTTCGGCCAGTTCCAGGCGCTGAACAGCATCAACCTCGACATCCACAGCGGCGAGCTGGTGGCCCTGCTCGGCCCCTCCGGCTGCGGCAAGACCAGCCTGCTGCGCATCATCGCCGGGCTGGAGACGCCGGACACCGGCAGCATCGTGTTCCACGGCGAGGACGTGTCCAGCCACGACGTGCGCGACCGCAACGTCGGTTTCGTCTTCCAGCACTACGCGCTGTTTCGCCACATGACGGTATTCGACAACGTCGCCTTCGGCCTGCGCATGAAGCCGAAGAAGCAGCGACCGAGCGAGGCCGTGATTGCCCAGAAAGTCCACGAACTGCTCGGCCTGGTGCAGCTGGACTGGCTCGCCGACCGCTATCCGGAGCAGCTATCCGGCGGCCAGCGCCAACGTATCGCCCTGGCCCGCGCGCTTGCGGTCGAGCCGCGTGTGCTGCTGCTCGATGAGCCGTTCGGCGCGCTGGACGCCAAGGTGCGCAAGGAACTGCGCCGTTGGCTGGCACGGCTGCACGAGGACGTGCACCTGACCTCGGTGTTCGTCACCCATGACCAGGAGGAAGCGATGGAAGTCGCGGACCGCATCGTGGTGATGAATAAGGGCGTAATCGAGCAGGTCGGCACCCCGGCAGAGGTCTACCGCAACCCGGCCAGCGAGTTCGTCTACGACTTTCTCGGCGATGCCAATCGCCTGCAGTTGGGCGACCGGCCGCTGGTGTTCCGCCCGCACGAGGTGCTGCTGTCGCGCGAGGCGGTGGCCGACTACCAGATCGGCGAGGTGCGCGACATCCGCCCGCTGGGCGCAATCACCCGCGTGACGCTGCGCGTGAACGGCCAGGATGAGCCAATCGAGGCGGAAGTCGGCAACGACCACGCCAGCCTGATCGGCGTGCAACGCGGCGCGACGTTGTATTTCCAACCTTGCCCCGCCGCCCAGCGGTACGGCATCGCGAACGCCTGATGCAACGCGCCGGGCGCCCGTCGCGGCGGCCGGTCTCCTGCGCAATCGGGTAACCTGGCGTCGAGTCTCGTCATAGTGCTCGCGGTGTCGGGCTTGAATGCTTCATCGCCGCCGCAATCTTCTGCGATTGAAGCACTCTGATAGCTGGCGTTTACCCTTTGAGCATTGCATGAACGAACCCACCTCCTCCCCGAGCCCGGCGCTGCCGCCGGTGCTCGCCGGGCCGCTGTTGCGCCGCGTCGAAACCACCCGGCTGGTGTTCTGGCTGGTCGGCAGCGAAGCGCTGACATTGCGCCTGCAGCTGAACGTCGACGGTGAACCGGAACGCGTGCGGACCCTCAGCGACGACGAGTGCACGCGAATACGGGTCGGCACGTCGGCGTGGCTGCATCTGATCGATGTGAAGCTCGACGAGCCACTGCCCCAGGACCGGCCGGTCCGCTACGACCTGCGCCTGCTCGGCCATGCTGCCGAGCCTGGCATCGCGCAGTGGGCGCCGCATCTGCTGCATGAAGGCGAACGCATGCCGCTGTTCGTTATTCGGCCGCGCTTCGACAACCTGCTGCATGGCTCCTGCCGCAAGCCGCATCACGCCTCCGCTGATGGACTCGTCTGCGTCGATCGCCTGCTCGACGAGGCGCGGCAGGCACCGGAGCAATGGCCGGCGGCCTTGCTGATGACCGGCGACCAGATCTACGCCGACGATGTCGCCGGGCCGATGCTGGTGGCGATCCACGCGCTGATCCGTCACCTGGGGCTCTACGGCGAATGTCTGGAAGGCGCGTTGGTGGCCGACAGCGCCGAGCTGCTGGCGCACCCGGCAACCTATTACCGGCGCGAACAGCTGCTACCGGCGTTCAAGGCCAGCGAGGCGTTGCGCGAGCGCTTCTTCGGCGGCGCGGAAAAGCCAGTGTTCACCACCGCCAATGCGCACAATCACCTGGTGACCCTGTCCGAGGTGCTGGCGATGTACCTGTTGGTGTGGTCGCCGGTGCCCTGGCAGCTGATCGATCCGGTCGCACCGTCGCTCGACGGCGAGCTGGCCCGGCGTTATGCACGTGAAGCCGAGCAGATCGATGCGTTTCGCCGCACCTTGCCGCGCGCGGCGCGGGCGTTGGCGCATGTGTCGACGCTGATGATCTTCGATGACCACGACATCACCGACGACTGGAATCTCTCGGCCCGCTGGGAGGAAACCGCCTATGGCCACCCCTTCTCGCGGCGCATCATCGGCAATGCGCTGGCGGCCTATCTGCTCTGCCAGGGCTGGGGCAACCAGCCCGAAGCCTTCACCACGGTGCTCGCACCGCTGCAGCGGCTACTGAATAGCGCGCGCGACGGCGCGCTCGACTGCCAGGACCAGAACGATGCGGTCGACGCCCTGCTCGCCTTCGCCAACTGGGGATATGTGCTGCCCGGCGAGCCGGCTCTGGTGGTGCTCGACACCCGCACCCGGCGCTGGCGCAGCGAACGCAATCTGAATCGACCCTCGGGCCTGATGGACTGGGAAGCGCTTACTGACTTTCAGCACGCGCTGCTCGATCATCACTCGGCGGTGATCGTCTCGCCGGCGCCGATGTTCGGCGTCAAGCTGATCGAAACGGTACAGCGGGTATTCAGCTGGCTCGGCTACTCGCTGCTGGTCGATGCGGAAAACTGGATGGCCCATCGCGGTGCGGCGCAGGTGATGCTCAACATCTTTCGCCACACGCGCACACCGGGCAACTACGTGATTCTCTCCGGCGACGTGCATTATTCGTTCGCCTACGAAATCCGCATCCGTGGCCGGCGCAGCCGTCCGCAGCTGTGGCAGATCACCAGCAGCGGGGTGAAAAACGAGTTCCCGCGCCGCCTGCTGGATATCTTCGACCGCCTGAATCGCTGGCTCTACTCGCCGCGCTCGCCGCTGAACTGGCTGACCAAGCGCCGAAGGGTCAAGGTGCAGCCCTGGTTGCCCAGCCGCAGCAGCGCCGGTGAGCGTCTGTGGAATGCAGCGGGGATCGGCCATGTGCGACTGGATGCCGAGGGCCGTCCGGCGCTGGTGGAGCAGATCAACGCCGACGGTTCGCCCGCGGTTCAGTTCCGACGACAAGTCTGATTGTCCACCGCTCAGCCGCATGCGACGCTGCGCGCCACGCGAGGTAACGACTTTAACGACGCGGCGGCCGGAACCGGCCACGCGCGACGGGTTCAAACCGCGTGCCATAGGCCAGCAAGCGGCTGAGCGGCGCCATTTTCCCTTTCAGTGACAAGGATTTTTACGTGTTCGATTCGATTACCGGGCTGATCAGCCAGGGCGGCTACTTCGGCATTCTCGCGCTGATGCTGCTGGAAAACCTGTTCCCGCCGATTCCCTCGGAAGTGATCATGCCGCTGGCCGGGTTTCTCGCCGCACGTGGCGAGCTGAACATCATTGGCGTGGTGATCGCCGGGACGCTCGGTTCGTTCCTCGGCGCGCTGCCCTGGTACTACGCCGGCGCCCTGCTCGGCGAAAAGCGCATGCGGCGGCTGGCCCAGCGCTACGGTCGCTGGCTGACGATATCGGGTGACGATGTCACCGAGGCCGGCATCTGGTTTCGCGCGCACGGGCGCAAGGCGGTGTTCTTCGGCCGTCTGGTGCCGGCGATCCGCACGCTGATCTCGGTGCCGGCCGGCATCGCGCATATGCCGTTCCGTTCCTTCGCCTTCTATACCCTGGCGGGCTCGGCGATCTGGACCTTCGTGCTGGCGCTGGCCGGTTACCTGCTGCACGCCGAATACGACCGCGTTGCCGAGTATCTGGACCCGGGTTCGAAGATCGTGCTCGGCGTCATCGTGCTGGTCTACCTGTATCGCCTCGTGCGCAACGGCCACGCGTTGCGCCAGCGGTAAGGCGAACGGGGCCGCAACGCCTCAGTCCCGCGGCTGGCCACGGCCGCTGAGCAGAATCGCCCGGCTGCGTTTGCCCTTCATCAATGTCTTCATGAGACTGCGCCGGGCCTGTTCGTCCAGGAAGAACGCATCCGGATCGGGCAAGTCGCCTTCGCGCAGAAACTGCCCGTCCGGTTCGGCTGGCTCCACCACTTCCACCACCGTCGCGGCGCCCGCGCCACGGATGGCGTCCCAACCCTTGCCGTGGCCTTCGACCAGCACCGGTGTATCACCGGGGTAGCCCTGCAGGATTGCTATCAGTTCAGCCGCTGTCATCGTCCGTACCATCGCCAGTGAGCGCGCAGGCGCAATGAGCGGCATCTTATCCGCTTCGCTGCGGTTATCCGTAAGCGTGGAAGTCAGGCAGGAATGGACTGACGTGCCGGCACCGGCAACTCACTGCCCGCGTCGGCCAGTCGGGTCTGCGTATTTTCCAGCAACGGGAAGATCCCCTCAAGCACGGCCACCAGGTGCGGATCGAAGTGCGCGCCCGCCTGCTCGCGCACATATTGCTGGGCACGCTCGGCCGGCCACGGCTGTTTGTAGGGGCGCGGTGAACGTAGCGCGTCGTATACATGGGGCCATGCCGAGATAAGGGGAAAATTCACTCACATCTCTCCTACCTGATTGATTTATCAGGCCTTTTCCATGATGGGGATTTTTATGGAAGCATGACGAGATAACGGAGAAATTAAGACATTCAAACCATAAATGTTTGATTTCTAGGCTTTGTGTTGCTCTCACATGCTTGCGCATGTTCGCCCACCCCCAATTAATCTCAAGATATCCTTCTCCCCAGTGATGGTTCGAGGCGGCCTTCGCGACATCTTCCATTTTCGGTCTCGAATGTGGGCTCGATGGCAGCTGTAAACTTTCTCTCCTCGGAGGTGAGGATCATGCGGCACGTTGCAATGCAGCCAACGGAAACGACTTCAGACGTTACCTGTGACGCTTGTTGCCAAAGCACAAGTATTGAGGGCTATGGCCAGCAGTTTGGCGTTCTTCAAGCGTGTTGGGGCTATGGTTCCAAGCATGATGGTGAGCGTTATGAGGTTCACCTCTGCGAGCCCTGCTTTTTCCGAACGCTGGCCATGCTACGTCGGGAGCGAATGGTTAACACCATGTTTGATGATGATCTTGACACCAATCAGGATGAGTTCGGTTTGGTGCGCAAGGATGATTGGGGTCATGCCGAGATAAGGCAAAAATTAGGACATTCGTTCTGTAACTTGCTGTATCTAAAGGAGTAAATTTGAGAAGCGCTGCTCAAGTAAAGGCCGCTTCAGCCATCCAGAAAAAGGATGATTCACCCGCTTGGTTGCACTCGCGGAAGAACGTTAAAAACGATGCGCAACTAGCCTGTGGCGGCTAAATATTGATCAATTATCTATGCCGAGATAATTGCAGATAATTCCCCCCAATCCGTGGCCAGCGCGAGTCCATAAAATTGGAGAAAATGCCGAGTTAGATGGCCTGCGAACAGCTTTGGCCGAGGCTTTACGCTTCGACGCGTACACAAAGCTGCGGGCTGCTTAGCACTGAGGCCTCTCCCAAAAGCGACAAAGGCGGCCTCAACGAGACCGCCTCAAACCAAGTTTCATCACCGGTATCTATACCCGGGAGAGGAAGCTCTTGGGCAGGCGTCAAGGATAGCACCGGTAAAAGCGCCACGGCTAATGCAGCCTCGCCCTGCTGAGCCCCTTCAGCTAGGGTGCTCATTTGGTTTGTCTCGAAGCAACGGTGTGAATGGCTCAAGACCATCATGCGAACACTCGCGGCCTAGATGGCATGATCAAAAGGCCAATTATTCGTAAGCGTACGCTCGCTACCGTCTTGACCCTCGGGTCTTAATCCGCTTCAGGCGCTGGTTGATGGCGTCGCGGTCAAAAGCCGTGGGATCGAAGGTATCGCCGTACCAGTCGAGCATGTTCAAGTATTCGGGATGCTCGGGGTCGGCAAGCGCATCCAGAAAATCAGCGTAGCCCGGTGCGCCGCCAACATCCTCCGGCGGACTGGCATTGGCGCCGTCGATGCAATACGGCACTTGCGGGCACGCAATGGCCGGCAACAGCCGCTCGGTCTTGATCCGGTGCTCCCAGTTGTCGCCAAAGTCATAGACGTAACGAAACGTCTTCGACCCATACAGCACCTTTGTCAGTGTCTTGCGCTGTTCCGAAACGACCGAAGGGCCCCAGTCGGGATCGGGAATACCGTAGCTTTCGCCAGCGATTTCAAACTCGTGAAGATGGGTGTCGCTCCAGCCCATCACCACCTGAATGACCTGGTGCAGCTTGCTCAGGGTGATGCGCTCGGGCACGGCGACCCGGCGCCAGATGGCGGGTTTTATCCACGTCAGCTCGATGTGCAGTTGCAGGAGACGGTCGCTGGCCGGCTGGCGCAAACGGGTGACGTTGGGCATGGGTCAAGCGGCCTCATGTTCTAAGGTAGGCAGAGCAATATTCCAGGGCAGCAAATCGTCGAGCTGATTGATTGGATAGTCGGCGATGCGCTCCAGCACGTGCGTCAAATAAGCCTGTGGGTTCAATGCGTTGAGCTTGGCTGAACCGACCAGGCTATAGATCGCCGCCGCTCTTTCTCCGCCGGCGTCGGAACCGACGAACAGATAATTCTTGCGACCCAGCGCGACTGTACGCAGGGCGCGTTCGGCGGCGTTGTTGTCGATCTCAATGCGGCCATCCGTGCAGTAGCGCGTCAGCGCCTGCCAACGTGCGAGGGCATAGTAGATCGCACCGCTCAGCGCCGATTTGGACGGCAGTTGCGTCAGCGTGTGGTTAAGCCAGGCGTGAAATTGCGCTAGCAGCGGGCTGGCTCGCCGCTGCCGCACTGCGCGTCGTTGATCGGGCGGTTGTCCACGAATTTCCGCCTCAATGGCGTATAGCGCACCAATCCGCTGCAAGGCTTCAGCGGCGATCGGTGAGGCCAATGCCTTGTGCAGGTCGAAAAACTTGCGCCGGGCATGCGCCCAACAAGCCGCCTCGTGAATCGTGCCCGCGGCATAGAGTTGAGCGAAACCGGCATAACCATCGGCTTGTAATGTCCCGGCGAAGCCTTTGAGATGGGCTCGGGGGTGCTCGCCTTTGCGATCCGGCGAGTAGGCAAACCAGACCGCCGCAGGTGTGCTACTACCTGTGGGGCGCTCGTCACGCACATACGTCCACAAGCGTCCGGTCTTGGTTTTACCCTGGCCGGGGGCGAGCACGGCGATCGGCGTATCGTCGGCGTGGACTTTGTTGCTGGTCATGACGTGCTGCCGCAACCGGCCGACCAATGGCTGCAAGAGCCGGCTCGCTTCGCCGACCCAGTCGGCCATGGTCGAGCGCTCCAGGGACACGCCCTCGCGCGCATAGATTTCGGACTGCCGATACAGCGGCAGATGATCCACGTATTTGGACACCAGCACATGGGCCAACAATCCTGGCCCGGCAAGCCCCCGGGCAATCGGGCGGCTAGGGGCAGGAACCTGCACAATCCCGTCACAGCAGCGGCAAGCCAACTTGGGCCGCACATGGCGAACCACCTTGAACCGTGCCGGCACGTACTCCAGAACTTCAGCCACGTCATCACCCAAATGGCGAAGTTCGCCGCCACAGCCAGGACACTGCGTATCGGGTCGATGGACGTGGATTTCACGCGGCAAGTGCGCGGGCAATGGCTTGCGTCGTACAGGGGGACGTGGATGCGATTCGGCTGGTGGTGGCGAGGCCAGTGCGGCCTCGCTGACCTGCAACTCCTCGAGCGTCAGTTGCAGTTGGTCGAGCATGCCATCGAGTTGCTCAGAACGCCGACCAAACTGCGTGCGCCGCAGCTTGGCGATCATCAGTTTCAGGTGCTCGATTTCCCCGCGCTGGGCGGTTACCAAGGCTTTCAAGGCCTGGATGTCGTCAGGGAGGCAGTCAGTCGCGCAGGTCATGGCGCGATGTTACTGGTGTTCTCCTGCGTTGAAAATCAGACCGTTCGTACCGGTGCGGTGCGTATCGGTCGGCGCCAATCGATGCCCTCCAACAGCATCGCGAGTTGTGCCGTCGTCAAGGATACGCTGCCGCTGGCGGCCTGCGGCCAGACGAAGCGCCCCTGCTCGAGCCGCTTGCAGAACAAACACAAGCCATCGCCATCCCACCACAGCAATTTAATCCGGTCACCCCGTCGGCCTCGAAACACAAAGATCTGGCCAGAGAATGGATCCGCTTCAAGCTGAGTTTGCACCAGGGCCGCCAGGCCATCGAACCCCCGCCGCATGTCCGTGACCCCGGCAGCGATCCAAATGCGAGTCCCGATGGGCGGAGCAATCATCGCAACACCTGCTGCAAGACCAGTTGCAAGGTTTGCGGGTCGGGCACGCCCTCAATGCGCAAGGTGACCCGACCGCACTCCACGACCAGACCGCCCGGACTCAGCGGCAGTCGCACGGCCTCTTCCGCTGAAGACGTCGGCGCCTTGCTCAGATTGACCGGTAACAAAGTGGCCTGCTGGGCGACTGACCCCAGTTGCCCCTCCCGATAGTGACGGCGCCATTTGAAGACGAGATTGGCATTGATCTCATGCTCTCGGGCGATCAACGCGACTGATGCGCCGGGCAATAGCGTGGCCTCGACGACACGACGCTTGAACTCCACCGAAAAGTTGGGGCGTCGACTGCGACGAGGAGTAGAAGGGAGCGTATCCACAATGGTGCCCACTAAAAAATGGTGGGCACCATTGTGGCTATTCAAGGCTAGGGCAGGCAGTGGGTGCAGGGCGGACGCTTACAATTATTCTGGAGGCGGATATGGGCATGCTCCACGAAAAACTGGGTTTGCCGAAAGGCCACTACTATCTGCACGTCGCTGTGCTGGCGGGACTGCCGGCTTCGTTGGTTTCCGATTTGGCAAGCGAGTTGGAGCGATCGCCAGCGCAGATCGCGGAGTGGATCACTGTGTCCCCCGGCAGTGCCGTAATGTCTATACAGGCTGGTGAGGTGTTCTGTCGTCTTATTGAGACCCTCGATGCTCTATTGGAGCTGCACGAGGGGGATCTAGGAGGTACGCTCCGCTGGCTAACGACGCCGAATGTGGTGCTGTCCAATGAGGCGCCGGTCGAGCTGCTGGTAACCGAATTTGGTACGCGCGCTGTGCGGCAAGCTATTCGTGCGATTGAATATGGACTGCCAGTTTGATACCTGCCGATGGCGGCTTCGCGCTAGAAACGCTGGGTCATGTACCTGTTTCATTACCGCTGGTAGTGAGCGGCGTATGCCCGAGCAGTTTCAGGTACGTGATGGCTTCGGCCAAGCGCTCCTGCAGGATCTGCGCTTGCTGCGTCTGGGTCGCGGAGGTCTCGCCCAACCGAGACACCTCCTCCTGCAATGTGCTGCAGCGCTGTTCCAGGGCCTCATTCGCGCGTTCAGCTCCGGTCAACGTTCGCTGAGCGGTTTCCAAGGCCTGGATCTTCTGCGCCAGTAGCTGTTGCTGCGCATGCTGCTCTTTTTGCAGCTGTCGCGCCTCTGTGAGCAGGCGCGCATTGTCGCGGTTCAGTTGGGTCAACTCGTCCTGTTTGACGATCAGGGTCTGCTGCAATTGCCGTAGTTCCAGTTGCAGTTGCTGCATCAGCGACTCGTGCCGACGCTGCTCCTGCTCACGCTGTTCCTTGCTGGCCTGGCGATAATGCTCCAGGGCATCACGAGCATGTTGATGCTTATCTTCCAACGAGAGGATCTGCTCGTCGCGATCCCGCAGGCGCGTTTCTTGGTCTTGGTTGGCTTGCTGTAGGCGGGCATTCCCGACCTCAGCCTGCTGGCGCATCTGTCGTTCCTGCTGTAGCGCTTGCTGGGCAGTCTGGAGCTGCTCCGTGAGCTCAATGCACTGACCTTCTAACTGCTGGATACGGCTTTCTGCCTGCTGAACCTGATTCTGGTAATCAAGTCGTTCCCGAGCCAGTTGCTCGCGCTCGTGCGCCACCTCGGCCTTCGCTTCCTCCCTGAGCTGATCCGCCAACTGGCCCACCAGGTTGGCCAACTGCTCGCTGAGCGGCAGTACGACAGCGCTCTGATCGGAGTCAGCGTCTTCGAGTTCTTTCAGGTAGCGATGAATGGTGGTTTTCGAGCCAGTGTTTCCCAGTTCGACCCGTATCGCATCGATGCTGGGGTTCTGTCCTCGCGCCAGGATGGCCTGGCGGGCTTTCTGAACCAGCGCCTTATTGATGCCGCCGCGGGCCATGGTCTGCTCCTACGATTTCGTATTAGATTACATACCACGTATTTACATACTAATTTGTTCTGAAGTAAAGCGGGATTTGAGATGTAAATTAAGATAAAATAACCGAGGCTTATTCAATTAGATGGTCAAAAATGACTGCTTCGCGGTCGTTTCCCAGTACACAAAGGGCAAACCCAGGCGATGAAGGACGTCGAGCGCTATCTGCAAGCCGGCACGCGGGAAAACACCCGCCGCAGCTACCAGTCGGCCGTCGAACACTTCGAGGTGACTTGGGGCGGCTTCCTGCCGGCGACCGGCGACAGCATCGTGCGCTACCTGGTGGACTACGCCGACACCTTGAGCCTCAGTACGATGAAACATCGTCTGGCCGCCCTGGCCCAGTGGCACATCAGCCAGGGTTTTCCTGATCCGACCAAAACACCTACGGTGCGCCAGGTACTCAAGGGCATCCGCACCCTGCATCCGGCGCAGGCTAAGCAGGCAGCCCCACTGCAGTTGCAGCACTTAGAAAAGGCGGTTCAGTGGCTGAGTCAAGAGGCCGAACGCGCTCAGCAGTCGGGCGATTTGGCAAGCCTACTGCGAAGCCGGCGCGACATGGCGTTATTGCTGATCGGCTTCTGGCGGGGATTCCGCAGCGACGAGCTCTGCCGCCTGCAGGTTGAGCATGTCCAAGTCGAGGTCGGCGCCGGTATGACTTTGTTCTTGCCGCAGAGCAAGGGTGATCGGGAGAACATTGGCACGACCCATTACGCTCCAGCCCTGAAACGCCTCTGCCCGGTACAGGCTTATCTCGACTGGATCAGTGTCGCCGGCATAGCACGAGGGGCCGTGTTCCGCCGCCTGGATCGCTGGGGGCACCTGAACGACAGAGCGTTGCACCCCGGCAGCCTGATCAGCTTGCTACGCCAGATATTGCAACGCGCAGGTATCCCGGCCGAGCTCTATACCAGCCATTCGCTGCGCCGCGGCTTCGCCACTTGGGCCACGGCCAATGGTTGGGATCTCAAGGCACTGATGACCTACGTGGGTTGGAAGGACATCAAGTCAGCCATGCGCTATATCGATCCCGCCATCTCCTTTGGCGGCCTGGCGGCAAAGCCCGCCCTTGAACTGAATGCTGGCACTTTGACTCTGCTGGCAGCTTCTCACTAACATCGACGCACGACAGGAGTAAAGGTGCAATGAGTACGCAGACCAGCATCGAATGGACGGAAATGACCTGGAACCCGGTGGTGGGCTGCACCAAGGTATCTCCAGGCTGCAAGCATTGCTATGCCGAGAACATGGCGCACCGGCTACAGGCTATGGGCACATCCGGCTATGAAAATGGATTTCGTCTGAGCCTGCGACCGGAGAAGCTTCAAGAACCACTACAGCGTAAGAAGCCGACCATCTACTTCGTAAACTCGATGTCCGACCTGTTCCACGAACACGTACCAGACGATTACATCGATCAGGTTTTCGAGGTAATTCGGAAGGCGTCTCAGCACACATTTCAGATACTCACCAAGCGCGCCGAACGCTTGGCCACATATTTCAGTACTCGGACTCCACCTGCGAATGCGTGGCTGGGGGTGTCGGTCGAGGATCGCGAATATGGAGTGCCCAGGATCGACTGCCTGCGCCGTATAGACGCCACGATTCGTTTCCTCTCTGTTGAGCCACTACTGGAGGACTTGGGCGAGTTGGACTTGACCGATATCCATTGGGTGATTGTTGGTGGTGAGTCTGGCCCCAAGGCTCGACCAATGAAGCAAGAGTGGGTCGACAGTATCCATAAGCAGTGCGATGCCTTCGGCTCAGCCTTTTTCTTCAAGCAATGGGGTGGCTGGGGTGCCGATGGTGTAAAACGCTCGAAAAAGGCCAACGGGCGGCTGTTGAACGGCCAGACCTGGGATGAAATTCCGCTGCTCAACCTCGCCTGACACAAAATAAGGAATAGCGATGGCCAAGGATGACGAGAAGTATCGTTGGGACTGGTTAACTCAGACATTCCCGACCATTGATCCGCACAGCAAGATCAAACACCAGATTATTGATGAGTACATCCAGGCCTACATCGATGTACTGATGCGGAACCAACTGATGCCGGAGCTGGGCCTGTCCATCGTTGATGGCTTCAGCGGTGGCGGCATTTACCATGACGGTGCTGGCGGCACCCATTTCGGTTCTCCAGTGATCGCACTGGAAGCCATACAAGAATCAGAGGTGCGTAATAACCAGGATCGCATCAAGCCCCGCACCATACGCTCGCAGCACCACTTCGTGGATGTGAAGCCTGAGAACATTGCTTGCCTGCATTCTGTGCTGGCCACTCGAGGTCATGCTCCTCGAGTGGGTCAAGATGTACACCTGCATACCGCCGAATTCACTCAGGCCCTGCCAATCATCGCGCAAAAGCTGAAACAGTTCGGTAAAGGTGAGCGTGTGCTCTTCCTGCTGGATCAGTACGGATACGGCGACGTTCCTTTCCCCAGAATCAAATGGATCTTCCAGAACCTGAGCAGTGCCGAGGTTCTGCTCACTTTCAACGTCGACTTCCTGGTGACGTACCTTGCTGACCGACAAGCCAATCGCAAAGCCATTTCCAATATTGGCCTAGATCACCATGTGCCATGGAGCACGCTGAAGGATTTGAAGGCTCATCAGCCTCGAAACTGGCAATACATCATCCAGCGCTTTCTGTCAGAGGGCATCAAGCAAGAAAGTGGCGCGGAGTACATGACGGTTTTTTTCATCCGCCCAGCCGGCAACAACCCGATGGCCTATTGGTTTATCCATCTGGCAAACAACTACCGTGCTAATGATGTGATGAAGAAGATCCACTGGAAGTACGGCAATAATTTTTCCCATATGCTGTCACCGTCCAGTTTTTTCGGTTACGACGCCAATCGCGATATCGCCGTAACTGGGCAGCCTGATCTTCTGTTGGACGAACACCACTTTGACGATGCTACGGACGACCGTATCCGTGGCGAGCTATCAGAGCTCCTCCCCAGGCAAATTTATGACCGTGAGCGGCAGCCGTTCCGCGGACTAATGACCGGGCTGACGAATTACACAATGGCGGACGAGCTACGTGTAAAGCAGGCCCTGGATATGGCGATCGCTACAGGTGATGTGCTTGCGGTCGACAAAGATGGAAAAACGAAGCGTCGCAAAGGCACAAGCATCAAGTCCACTGACACACTGATTGCCCCTCCACAAAGGCCAATGTTTTTTCTGCCGCCTGTGAAGAAGGCCAAGCCCGAAAGCTGATTGCACTCAACGAGTCCGCGCACGACTTATGGTTCTGCCGGTCCCTGTAGGCTGCCGGATCGCTCTAGAATGCACTTTATAGACGATTATAAAGTGATTATAGAGTCTGATCTTTAGCACGACTTATAGACCCCTCTCTGACGAAAATTCGTTCCGATAGCGGTTCGATCTGCAAATGGGATCGGAACCAGCGCCTGTTGTACTGACGACAGGCAGAGAAAGATCAACAGCGGACTGGTTTCGTGCTGCTCAACGCCTAGAGTTTCATGAGGTAAATCGCGGCTAAATGCCCTGGATAGAACCAGTAACCCCAGCGGCCAACGGGCCAGACTGTGCAGGACATGGGTTGACGCAACAGGGCCACCCCCAGCAGTACGGCTGCTCCAGCCATGGCGAACATAGCCAGGGTCTCCGGCACTATTCCCCACTCCACAAACCAGCGGTTGCGGCTATTGGCCAACACCGCCAGGGCTGCAGGCAATAACCACCAGCGTACGCCCTTTAGCCCGAGAACACAGGCGGCAGGCAACGTCACGCCGATCACCCCATACATCAGCTGTCGATGCAGCAACAGGGCGACGACCAGCGCAGTGGCAGCCAGGAACAGACTGTTGCGATCGGCATGATGAATGCCCCAGGCCAGCAGCAGGCCGAGCGACAAGGTCGGCATCACGTTGAGCGTCGCGCTCTCCGGCGAGAGCAGACGGTAAGGCAACTCGGAGAGCAGGGAGAAGGCCAGCAGCCCAAGCGTTAACGCGGCCAGTGCCAGATAACGCCCTGCCTTGGCCACCAGAACGATCATCAGAAAGCTCCAGAATGGCTCGCGCAGCGTGCCGGCGATGACAGTCAAAGGATCGCCGATGATTGGCGCCCAGCTCAGCAGCAGCGACCAGCGCCCAGCGTGTTGCGGTTCAGAAAGCGCTGGTAGTCTGCACTGGTGAATTCAATCCGCCATCCGAAAGTGTCCGCGTTAACGGGATAGAACCCGACTGCTTACAATTCAGAGATTCAATTTTCCTGCGCATTCTTTTCTACCACGGACAGAGTGCTTATAGGTGTCTCAGGTTTATTCGAAATACTATCCTCAACGCCTGTCGTATTACTGAGTAGGCTATTGGTTGCGGTCTGCAGGTAGGCCTGTAGTTGCTTACCCAAACGGTCATCCAGCTCTGTAGCAGGCGTCAGCGCACCTTGCGGATGCGGGCCCAAAGTGTATTGATAGCTGCGTGGAGGCATGTCCTTAGGCAATACCAGCATACGTTCGCCACTGATCATGGCTACTGCCTGGTCACTGCCCGAGGGTTTCACAATGGCAAAGCCACTGTCGCCATCTGGCAAGCTCAACAAGTCGCGCCCCCAGCACTGGTGGCGCACAGGCTCTCCAAGCCGGCCCATGATGGTTGGGACGATATCAACCTGACTGCCGACGACATCCTGGGTCTTACCAAAGGCGTCTTGGACGCCCGGCGCGATCAACAGCATGGGTACATGGAATCGATACAAATCCATCTCGGTTAACTGCTCTTGCGCACCAAAGCCATGGTCACCCACGACCACGAATAGGGTGTCTTTGAAATAAGGCGCTTTACGAGCCTTTTCAAAAAATCGTCCAAGAGCCCAGTCAGAATAACGCATAGCTGTCAGGTGCTGGTCAAGCGAACCTTGTCCTGTGACGGGCTCAATAGGCAACACACCTGGCAGCGCGTATGGCGTATGGTTTGAAAGCGTTTGAAGGAGTGCATAGAAGGGTTTCTTTGGGTCTTGCTTGAGCAGTTCTTCTACAGCGCGATCAAACATATCCTGGTCAGCCACTCCCCATGTCGGGTCTGATACCACGGGGTCAACAAAATCATTACGACCGATAAACCTTGTCATGCCCTGGTTACTGAAAAAGCCACGTTGGTTATCCCAGGCAAAATCGCCGTTGTAGACATACAGATCGTCGAAGTCGCGAGTGCTAAGCAACTGAGCCAGACCGGAGAATTGGTGGCCTCCTTCCGGAGTCTGCATCAAGTACTCGAAACCGGGTAAGTTTGGGAAGCAGGCCATGCTGGCAAACATGCCTTGATGGGTATGGGTGCCATTAGCGAAGAAGCGGCGAAACAGTACACCTTCTTGAGCCAACTGATCGAAGTTCGGTGTGATGCCAGCTTCGCTGCCGAGCGCGCCAACAAAGTGCCCAGCAAAACTCTCCATCAGAATCACTACGACATTGCGGATCGGCAGGCGCGTATTTTGTGGGGGCTGAAAATCGCGGCGGATCGCCGCTGTGTTCTGGTCTGCTAGGCGGTCGTGTTCGGTGAATAAGAGATCGCGTGTCAGGGTCGTCGCTTGATCTGCGAGCATGCGGCTCTTCCAAATCTTGTCGGCGCGATCACCTGAGTAGTGGTTCTTAGCTGCGGCATAAAGGCTCAAGGTGCCATTGAGGCCTAAGTGGTTGGCAAACATTGAGTCTGTGGTGAATGCATCCCCCCAGCGTAGTGGCGGCCCTTGCCGCAAAGTACCGCGCGCCACAACAACCGATATAGCCAGGCAAAGCAGCAGCGTCATACCATGAGCGAGGTTATTCATTGTTCGGCGCGACTCGACGGTTGAGCGGCCCTGGCCACGAGTACGTTTATCCAGCCAACCCAGCAGTACGAAAAATAGAGCACTCAACGCCAGCCAGGCACCCAGTAGGCGCAGCACTGGAAAGCCATACCAGAGCATGCTCAGCACAGTTGCTGGGTCTTCCTGCAAATATTGAAAGACCAATGCGTTGAGACGCTGATGAAACTCTCGATAGAAATTCAGTTCAATCATGCCGAGCAGGATAGCTACCGCTGCGCAAGTTCCTAGCCAAATGCGTTGCCATGTCCGGCGGACCATTGCCGGGCGATATGCAAATGCCAGGGTCAGTGGTGCACAGATATAGACCACTAAGCGCAAGTCAAATCGCAGGCCATTAAAAAACGATTCCGCCAGGCTGGTCCACGCGGTAGATCCAATCAGCTCTCGGTTGAAAAGTAATAGGGCCACGCGTAACAGGGTCAGCAAAGTTACTAATAGTGCTGCACTGCCAAAAAGGAAGGCCAGGTGTTCGCTTAGGCCAAGTTTTTCTTTCGCATTGGAGGCTTCAGCGGACGCTGGCATGCGGGGAGGCATAATGGGTAGCCTTCTATAATTTAAGAATTGGAAGCTATAACAGGATTAAACCCCAAGTAAGGGCGATCAGTATCAGTGCAATGAGTTGCGCCGCACTTCCCATATCCTTGGCTTGTTTAGACAGTGGGTGGATGCTCAGGGAAATACGGTCAACAGTGCTCTCTATGGCTGAGTTGAGTAGCTCCACTACCAACGCCAGCATCGGCACGAGCATTAGCAGTACGCGCTCACTGTGGGTCACGTCCACCACACAGGCCAGCGGCAGAAGCACTGCATTTAATAACAGCAGTTGCCTGAAAGCCGCTTCGCCTTGAAACGCTGCCCGCAAACCTGCCAGCGAGTATCTAGTGGCATAAATAATGCGGATAAAGCCGCTGCGACCTTTCAACGAGAGGGCATCCAATTCGTCGCTCTGTGGCATGTTGCTCATGGCTGCAACACTCCAGCAGGGTTGTTCAGCGCTTGCTGATAGGCCTGGTGGAGAAACAACAGATCAGTTTCAGGCATGTTTCCACGGTGCCGCCCTAACTGGCCTAGGTCACGGCGAGCAGCGTCTTTGATTCGTAGACGTCGGCGGCTTTTTTCAAGATCGAGCAAGGCTATTTCGACCGTCACCGTGCCGCCTTCGTTTACCTGGGATTTGACGAAGATATGCTTGGGATAACAGCAACCATGCTGCCAGCCCGCCAGATGCAAGCGTGCTAGGGTTGTTGCGAGTTGTATCAGTGCAGCCTTCGTAAGCGCGGCACTATTCTCAACGGCGTACCACTGCTCTAGGCTGACAAAGCCTTGCAGGGCTTCGGTAACCAGCAGCGCCTGCCAGGCACCATGTTTCTGCCGTGCAGTGCAGTAAACGACGTTAGGTGTCTTGATGCCCAGGCGGGCAAAAGCGCGATAGGCCTGCAGTTCTCGCAGGATGGTCGGGCGGCCAAACGGATGCAAAAAAGTTCGGTAGGTATGTCCAATCTGACGCTTGCAGTACAAGGGTGGCCGCATTAAATCGCGCTGCTGCAACAACTGAACGCCGCTTTCGCCACCACGTCGCTTGTTGGCCGGTTCAACCCAGATACCGGAGCTATTCCACCAGCGATCAAATTCTGTAGTGATGAGCTGCGGCGATGCTTTTTCGGTCATTACGCCCATGGCTCAGGCCTCCTTGCGCAGCACATAAGTGCGCCACATGGCGTAGCCTGGAAGAAAATCTAGGTGATCGACGACGCGGAAGCCGGCTTGTTTAAATTCATCCTCGATAACTGACTTGGCTACGACAAATCGGTTTTGGTTTTGTGACGCCCGGCCTTCATCTGCTCGCCGCTGTTCCAGGCGGCGACGCTTCCATGCCTTGTAGTTGCCATCAACCCAGAGCGAAAGTATTACGCTATCGCGGCTAACTCGATGGAACTCACGCAGAATGGCCAGTCGGTGCTCAGATGATTCAATGTGATGCAGCAGACGTATGCAGAAGATGCAGTCCACCGCATTGACACCCAGGTCAATATCAAACGCCGAAGTCTGAAAGGTATTCACCCGCGAGACTACCTCTGGCGGTTGTGCGGCGCATGCTGTAGCGAGCATATCGGCTGAGTTATCGGCGGCGAGGATCACCCGATTGGGTTGCTCGCAAAGCATGGGCCAGAAACGCCCAGCACCACAGGGCAAATCCAGCACCAAATTGGGTTCATCTGCTAGCTGTAGAGCCCTGCGCGCCACCTGAATATCGCGCCAGTGCGACAGCTGCCGAGCCAAGCCATCCTGATGTTTAATCAGGTACTGCTGAGCATGCTCTTGGTCATATTTACGGGAAAATTCGAGTTCGATGGGATTTGGTTTCGACATGGCGAGGCGTCCACAAGAAGGTACGCTCGCCACACTAGGGGGGTGGGCATCATGGCCCTGTCAAAAGGATGTGAAAAAATCGTCAAACAACGCTTTTCAAGGTTACGCTGAAGCATGCTCCCCCACCGGGTAGGTTCTGAACCGAGATCGTCCAACCCTGCTTGCTACAGATGCGTTTTACTAATGAAAGACCCAGCCCCAAACCATCCCCTCGCGCCTGTGTACCACGTACAAAGGGCTGGAAAATCTGCTCGTGCTGCTCGAAAGGAATGCCGCTGCCACTATCCTCTACGCGAAACTCTCCAGATCCTATTACTAGGCGTACAAACCCCCTCTCGGTGTAATGCAGTGCGTTTCGCAGTAGGTTGGCCATCACCGCGTTGAGAAAAGTAGGATTGTATCGACCATCATCCGTACCCTCTTCAATGCACTGGAAATCCAGTTTTTTTTCTCTGAGCATTGGGCCCCAACGCTCGGCTTGCTCGGTGGCCACCTTGGCTAAACTGCTACTCGCGACAAAGGCTGTCTCATTAGCTTTATCTCTGGCTAGTTGCAGGAAGGTCTGGACCAGCTCGCGCATCTCCTCGCAAGCCCGGTCTATACGTTCAATCTGCACACGCTCGCGCTGCTCAAGCTTCACCTCTGCAAGCAACTCACAGGAAGTGGCAATGATCATGAGTGGGGTGCGCAATTCATGGCTGACATCACTGGTGAATAGCCGTTCACGCTCCAGTGACTGACGCACTTGGCCCAACGTGCTGTCAAAGGCAGCTGCCAGTTGACCAATTTCGTCATCAGGGTAATCGGGAGCAAGTGGCGGAGCCAAAGAGTGCAATTGGTCGCGATGACGCACCTGCTGAGCCAAGCGACTGATGGGCGCCATCACCTTACGCGCCATGACTAGCCCGAGCCCCCATGCGGCTGCGATGGTCAGTAGAAAGCCTGCTAGTACTACATCGAATAGAACTTGCTCACGGGCCTCGAACTCGTGTTGTTCTTGCACCAATAGATAGGTCTGATTGTTGATTTCCTGGACATAGACATAGAACGCCTCATTGCCATCGACGACCTCATTGAAGCCTTCTTCCAGATTTGCATACTGCTCGGGAATGGCATATTCGGAATGGCTAGAGGCGAAAAATCGGGTACTAGAGTCCAAACGTGGTGGCCGACCTCGATTGATATCCTGGTGCAGCACGGTATTCAGTTCCCGCTGTAACTCCTCGGAAACCAGATGTTCTTCGACAAAGTGCACCACCGCTACGATGCCTATGGAAAAGATGCCGCTTATCATTACGCTCATCAATACAAAGGCAAGCAGGATGCGCCGTGCAAAAGGTTGTCTAGATACCATCAGTTTTCTCCGCAAGGCGGTAACCAACACCATGCTGAGTATGCAGCAGCTCAGTATTGAAGGGTTTATCGAGAACCTGACGGAGTTGGTGGATATGGCTTCTCAAGCTATCGCTATCGGGGCAGTCATCTCCCCAGAGCGCTTCCTCCAGTACTTCGCGGCGTACCACGGCCGGGCTTTTCTGCATCAACACAGCTAATAGCTTTAGACCAATGGGATTCAGCTTGAGCGGTCGGCCTGCTCGACTGACATGCAACGTATCTAAGTCATAGATCAGATCCGCTACTTTCAATTGGCGTTTTCGGCTGCCTTGGCTGCGGCGCAGGATCGCCTCAATACGCGCGACTAACTCGGATAGGGCAAAGGGTTTGATCAGATAGTCGTCAGCTCCGACGTTGAGGCCGTGCAGCCGGTCGTCAAGCGCATCACGGGCAGTCAGCATAAGGATTGGTACCTCGCTCTGGCCATCCTCACGCAGGCGTTTGCACACCTGATAACCGTCGATGCCCGGCAGCATGATGTCAAGCACGATCAAATCGTAGTGCCCCGTGCTGGCTAGGTGTAAGCCGCTCAAGCCATCCTGCGCGCAGTCGACGCCGAAGCCCTTTAGCTGCAGGTAGTCCAGCACATTGGCCAGGATGTCGCGGTTGTCTTCGATGACCAGAATACGCATCGGCTGATTACTCTTTGATTTTGACGCTTTTTTCACGTCGCTTTGACAGGCTACTAACAGAGGCAAATGCAGACTGCGGTCCGTTCATCCAAAAAGGATCATACGATGCCCCAGCTTCATTATGCGCAAATTCGCTACTTATCCATCGTCGTGCTGGCGTGGCTAACGGTATTCACTCTGACTCGGAGCCTGTTGCTGGTTAGCCACCTGGCAGATGCGAATATCAGCATTTCGAACCTTATGGGCTTGTATGCCATAGGGATGATCTACGACTTGAGCTTCCTGCTTTACGCGACCTTGCCAATGGCGCTTTACCTGCTGCTTTGCCCGCGCGCGATTTGGCAGCAGCGCTGGCACAAAAAGTTTATGGCCAGCGCCATGGCCCTCAGTCTATTCGTCATGCTGTTCACTGCTGTTGCGGAATGGCTGTTTTGGGACGAATTCGGCGTACGCTTCAATTTCATCGCCGTCGACTACCTAGTGTACTCCGAGGAGGTGATCAACAACATTCTTGAGTCCTACCCGATTTACCCCTTACTGGCATTGCTCGCCATCTTGGCCATTGGTCTGACATTCATCCTTCGCCGCCCCCTAGCAGCTGCCTTGGATGCCCCACGCATGGCACCTAAGCAAACTTTATATAGTCTGGGTGTTTTGCTCTTGCTGGCCGGGCTTAGTAGCGCTTTTGTTGGGCAGAACTCCCCCCGTGGAATAGGTGGTAATGCCTATCAGCGCGAGCTGGCGAGCAATGGGCCTTTCCAGTTCTTTGCTGCGTTTCGGAATAACGAACTGGACTACCAGCAGTTTTACTCGACCCTGCCGGAGTCCGAAGTCGCCGGGTTGTTGCGAAGCGAGGTGAGCGAGCCCAATGCCCGTTTCATAGGCAGTGATCCGCTAGACATTCGCCGTGAAATCGATAATCCAGGGCAACCAAAACGCCTGAACGTAGTACTGGTGACCATCGAGAGTTTGAGTGCCAAATACTTGGGCAGTTTCGGTGACAACCGCGGATTGACCCCGAATCTGGACGCGCTACGCAAGCAGAGTCTGACATTCAGTAACTTTTACGCCACGGGTACCCGAACTGACCGTGGCTTAGAAGCCATCACCCTGTCTATTCCACCAACGCCGGGGCGTTCGATCGTCAAGCGTATTGGTCGTGAAGCTGGTTATGCAAGTCTAGGTCAGCAGTTCGCCGCCCAAGGGTATGACAGTGCATTTCTCTACGGCGGGCGTGGTTACTTCGACAACATGAATGCTTTTTTTGGCGGCAACGGCTATCGCATCGTTGACCAAAGCAGCGTGGCCGAGGCGGATATTGCTTTCAAAAACGCCTGGGGCATGTCGGATGAAGACCTCTATAAACAAGCCCTCAAAATTGCAGATGCCGACCATGCAGCCGGCAAACCTTTCTTCCTGCAATTGATGACCACCTCAAATCATCGACCCTATACCTACCCTGAAGGTCGCATAGACATACCTTCCGGTGACGGTCGCGAAGGAGCGGTGAAGTATACCGACTACGCCATTGGCCAACTCCTTGCCCAAGTGCGGGAAAAACCCTGGTTCAAGGACACGCTGTTCGTCTTCGTCGCCGATCACACTGCAGGCAGCGCCGGTAAGGAAGATCTGCCGGTGGCCAACTACCACATCCCGCTGTTTATTTACGCTCCGGAACATATCGAACCTAGAGAGTTCACCGATGTTATCAGTCAGATCGACCTGGCTCCAACTTTGCTGGGCATGCTCAATATCGACTATGTCTCAACGTTTTTCGGGCGCAACGTGCTGCGAGAGGATCGCACTGCTGGGCGCGCTCTGGTTGGTAACTACCAGCACCTAGGACTGTTCGATGGCAATAATCTGGCCATTCTCAGTCCAAGGCGTGGCATGCGCAAACATGAAGACGCATTGGGGTTGAGCCATGAGTCGATCATTGGCACCGATGACGGGCTGCTGCGTCGCGATATCGCCTACTACCAGGGTGCTAGCTATGCCTTTCAGAAGGGACTTATAGCTTGGCGGTCAGGGTTACTGCCAGATGAAAAGTTGGGCCTGCGTTAACCCACTCATGCATTACAGGCACCGCCTGGCGGTGCTTTGATTTGGAGCTACTGAAATGACGGCCGACCGCTCAGAAAGCGCTTCTCGGTACTTTGATTTCCGTCTTGCGATAGGTATTCCATTAGGGCTTATGGCCTTACTGTTGTTGCTTGACCCTAGTGGAGTTGATTTCGCTTTGGCAGAACTGTTTTACGAGCCGGGCCAGGGCTTTATCGGTCGTCACAGCTTCTGGCTGGAAGACATACTCCATGACCGGGCGAAGCAAGCTGTTATTTTCGTGGGCGTAATGGCCATTTTCGGTTTCGTACTAAGTCTGATGCCAACCAGGTTAAGTCCCCTTCGTCGTCAACTAGGTTACCTGGTACTGGCATTGGCTTTATCAACCAGTATTGTCACTCCGCTGAAAACACTGACTGGAGTGCACTGTCCATGGAGTTTGAGCGAGTTCGGGGGAGCAGAAACTTTTACACCTTTGCTTAGTGAGCGCGCGCCAACCGAAAAGCCAGGGCGCTGTTGGCCAGGGGGGCATGCCTCGGCAGGGTTCTCTCTGTTGGCTCTGTTTTTCGCACTGCGCGACAGGCGCCCTCGCACCGCTCGCATTGCTTTAATTGTTGCGTTGGGACTGGGAGCCGTGTTTTCGCTAGGACGTATGATGCAGGGCGCGCATTTCCTCTCGCATAACCTGTGGACTTTGTTGTTCGACTGGCTGATCGGAGTGCTGTGCTACCGGTGGATTCTCTATAAAGCGCCACAACCAATGCAACTGTCTCAGCTTGCGCCTGATTTAGCGGGAGGACAGAACTGATGCAAGGTCTTCTATGGTTTCTTCGCCTGTGCCTTGCAGCGCTGGTATTGGTCGCTGCATTGGTAGCACTGCCTGTTAGCATGGCCTGGAGTGCCGCGCCTACAATTCAGAGCCTGGCTGGCGAGACTCGGCCACAGAGTTGGGCGGAGCCGCTAGATGAGCGGCTGAACCTGTATCGGATACAGCCAAATCTCTATCGCAGTGCCTTGCCTGATAATGAGGCTGAACCGATGCTCAAAGAACTGGGCGTCACGACAGTGATCAATTTCTATCAACGTAGCGACTCAGCTTGGCTGCATGATCCAAAAATGCGCCAGATTCACCTGCCATTCCATACTGACAGAGTTGATGATACGGATGTGATCGCAGCATTACGGAGCATTCGACAGTCACAAGAGCTCGGTTCTGTGCTGATTCACTGTAAGCATGGACAAAATAGAACTGGCCTGATTGCGGCTCTATATCGCATCGTTTATCAGGGCTGGAGCAAGGAGCAAGCTCTGGCTGAAATGCGCGGTGGCGGCTTTGGCGGTGAGCAGCGATTAGACGATGCCGAACGATACTTGCAACAAGTCGATATAGAGCAACTCAAGATTGCACTTGAGGGTGGAGCTTGTAGTACAAGTCCATTGGCCTTGTGTGCGATGAAGGCTTGGATAGTCGATATGCTTAAAGTGTAATGCCAGTAACGGCATACCGAACGGTAGCGTGACGATGCAGAGATCCCAAGCTATATTGCAGTTTCATCCGTGTGCCCCTCTTACTATGCCGCCTACGGGCGGCTTTTCTTTTTCAGGACTCAAACCTGCACCGAGTTTGGCTTGAACCCAACGCCAGCTATCGTTCATGGCCTGGAACAAGATCACCCAACGGTGCAATCGTCATCTGAGCAATGCGTATCCAAGAACTCAGCGTTTCGAGATCTAGCCGTACCGATTCGGCCGCTTCCCAAATGCTGACATTCTCAGTTGGGACTGTCGGTACGACGCCCTCGATTACCGTCAGCGCCATTGCATGCAACCGCAGTAGCTCGTCGCGCATGTCATTAATTCCACCCAACTCTGCCAGACATGCATCCAGTCGGCCAACCAACTGCAGAAGCCGGGTGGTGTCGAAGTTCGCTCGCAGCCTTTCCAGTGCTACAGAATCCACTTCGCCGTAAGGAGTAGTCTGAAAAGACGCCGGCGGAACCTCAATCATGTTGCCTCCTCGGCATCGGCCTTGCTGGCCGTATTGACTCGTAGCAAGCCGGCAGCCTGCTGGAATACCGAATCCTTGATCCAAGGCTCCGGTGGCCGATTGAGCTTGAGGTTGAACTCGCCAAAGCGTTTGACGTTGCTGGTCAGGTAGGGACTTAGGAACGACACGTCCTCATCAGTAAACTGCCAGCCCTCGCGGGCCAGTTTCTGCAGGATACGCATCATGTCCACAGTGTTCTGCAGGATCACCGACGAGGCCACCATGTCGTTGTAGCGCAGTCGCTTCTGTTGCTCGTCCGGATCGTTCTCAGCAATCACATCGCCGCCGAAGGACAGCCACTTGGAGAATCCGTTGTAGGACTCGATCTTGTTGGTGTTTGCCGTGACTTCCTGGCGCAGCTCGCGGCTACCGATCCAGTTGAGCAGGAATATCGTGCGGATCACGCTGCCCAGCGCCTGTGCCGCGTGGTAGAGCTTGTTGCGCCTGCTGTAGGAACCGAGTTTTCGCAGCAGCATAGGCGAGGAGATTTTGCCGGCCTGGATTGATAGCGCGACCTGCATCAGATCCTGCCAGTGGGTTTCGATCAGGTGCCAGTCGGCAGTGTCGGTGAACAGGCGGTTGATGTGCTTGTATGATACGCCGCGATCCGGCCGGCACATCACCAGGTCGCGCCAGTTGCGGATACGCGGCATCAGGTTGATGCCCAGCAGATGGGTGAAGGCAAACACCGTGGCCGACTGCCCTTGGGTGTCCGAGTACACCGTATCGGGTTCGACGCTGAGGTCTACTTTGAGTAGCCCCTCGATCACATAGATCGCCTCCCAGATACCCGGCGGGATGAAGTGCTGGAACACGGCGATGTAGTTGTTGGCCACATGCCGGTATGGTGTGCCAAGGATCGACTGTCTACGCCAAGTTGATGCCACGATTCGCTTCCTCTCTGCCGAGCCGCTGTTGGAAAATTTGGGTGAGCTGGACCTGACCGATATCCACTGGGTCATTGTCGGCGGCGAGTCGGGGCCTAAGGCCCGCCCGATGAAACAAGAATGGGTCGACAATATTCATCGCCAGTGCGACGCCTCTGGCTCAGCTTTCTTCTTCAAGCAATGGGGCGGATGGGGTGCTGATGGGGTGAAACGCTCGAAGAAAGCCAACGGTCGACTGTTGAACGGCCAGGCCTGGGATGAAATCCCGCTGCTCAACCTCGCCTGATACCAGCACAAGGAATACGGCATGGCCAAGGATGATGAGAAATACCGTTGGGATTGGGGTACACAAACCTTCCCAACCATCGACCCGCACAGCAAGATCAAACATCAGATCATCGATGAGTACATCCAGACTTACATCGACGTGCTGATGCGTAACCAACTGATGCCAGAACTGGGCTTGTCGATCGTCGATGGCTTCAGTGGTGGAGGTATCTACCACGACGGCTTAGGTCGGAATCACTTCGGCTCTCCCGTGATTGCACTGGAGGCGATTCAGGCTTCGGAGGTCCGCAACAACCTAGAGCGCATCAAGCCGCGCCCCATCCGCTCCCAGCACTATTTCGTGGATGTGAAGCCCGAGAACATTGCCTGCTTGCATTCAGTATTGGCCGCGCGTGGTCATCTGGCGAACAACTACCGCGCTAACGATGTGATGAAGAAGATCCACTGGAAATACGGCAACAACTTTTCCCATATGCTGTCGCCTTCCAGCTTTTTCGGCTACGACGCCAATCGGGATATCGCCGTGACAGGTCAGCACGATTTGCTGTTGGATGAGCATTATTTCGACGATGCTACCGATGACCGCATCCGAGGAGAACTTTCGGAGCTCTTGCCCAAACAGGTCTACGAGGTAGAACGGCAACCTTTTTTGGGCCTGATGAGCGGATTGACCAACTACACCATGGCTGACGAGCTTCGCGTAAAGCAGGCACTCGACATTGCTGTCGCGACCGGTGATCTGCTGGCGGTCGACAAGAACGGCAAAACAAGGCGTCGAAAAGGCACAAGCATCAAGTCGACAGATATCCTGATAGCGCCCCCGCAAAGACCCATCTTCTTCGTGCCACCTCTGAAGAAATCCAGTTCAGAAAACTGAGAGGGGCGGCATCGCTCTTCGGGTGGGCGGTTCGCCTCCAACGGTAGAGGTACCGGCATGATACAAGCAGTAGTTTTCGATGTGTTTGGCACGCTTCTCCAGATAGGTGAGCGCCGCCATCCTTTCCGCCAACTGATGCAGCACCTGCGGCTTCAGGGCAGAACACCAAGGCCGGATGACGCACGGACTCTGATGACTCGAAATCTGGGCTTGGCTGGAGCTGCCGATTATTTCGGTGCGCAGTTGAGCAACTCTGAGTTAGCTAGCCTTGAAAGCGACCTTTTCACCGAGCTGGCCAGCGTTCGCCTTTTCGATGATGCGTTGGAGTCGCTAAATCAGCTAAAGAACGCCGGCCTGAAGCTCGCGTTGTGCTCCAATCTCGCAGCCCCATATGCGATTCCAGCCAAACTGTTACTGCCGTCGTTCGATGTTTACGGATGGAGCTTTGAGGTTGGGACAATAAAGCCTGAGCCTGCAATCTATCGTCAGATGATCGAACAGCTTGGCTGCGAAGCCTCCGCTATCGCAATGATCGGTGACACGTTGCAAGCCGATATGCTTGGTCCAATTGGGCAAGGCATGCGGGGCTACCACCTACAGCGTGAAGGAAAAGCCGATCAGTGCGGCTTCGTCTCGCTGATGGACTTTGCAGCCCACGTTCTGCAATACCCACCATCCGCCAACGGCTAAAGCGGCGTCGCCAGTTTTAGCTGACGCCGCTAGACCCGGATGGCTTACAGGCATGAAGACACCCTTTTTCTGTAACGGGAGCTCCTTCAACCCTTGAGTGCCAGAATACGCCGAGCGCCGTTGAGAACGATGAATCCCACAACGGTACCGATAATCAGGTCTGGGTAGTTGGACCCAGTCCAAGCGACGAGCGCTCCGGCGACTATAACGCCCATGTTGATGACCACATCATTGGCGGAGAATATCCAGCTCGCTTTCATGTGAGCACCACCTTCCCGGTGTTTGGAAATCAGCAGCAAACAACCCGTGTTGGCGAGCAATGCCAGGAACGCGACGGCCATCATTATCAGCGACTCGGGCTCGCTGCCGAATATAAAGCGTCTGACCACCTCTACGAGCACGCCGAGGGCCAAAATCAGCTGGAGCACACCAGCAAGGTGTGCAGCACGCACCTGCAGATTGACGCTGCGCCCAACCGCATAAAGGGCCAGGCCGTACACTGCCGCGTCAGCGAACATGTCGAGCGAATCGGCAATCAGACCTGCGGACCTGGCGATCAGGCCAGCAGTCATCTCTACCACGAACATGAAGGCGTTGATGCCTAGCAGTAAACGTAGGGAGCGGGATTCCTGTGTAGAGTTCGCCGGATTCTCGGCGGCTTTGATCATCTCTGGGTCTGCCGCGACAGTTTTCTGAAGAGTGGCGCCTAGCCCTAACGTCGCCAGCTTTTTGGTTATGGGCTCAACGGCACTGTCATGCATGACATCTAACCGACGGTCCGACAGATCAAAAGTCAGCTTCCGAACTCCGTCCAAACCATTCAGCGCCAAGCGGATCATTCGCTCTTCTGATGGACAATCCATCTTGGGCACGGCGTAAACACTGACCCATTGCCCCGTCGTATCGGAAGGGTTTTGCACATCGGCATCAGCGGCTGACGTCGCATCGCAGCCGCAGGGACCATCGGACTTGCTCATGATACGGCTCCACTTGAAATCGAAGATGGGATCATTAAAAGCCTTATAGCTACTATAAGGTCAATAACGCAGAGCCGATGAGGATTCACACGATGCGCATTGGTCAGTTAGCAAGGCTAATAGGGATTGATACACAGACGATCCGCTTCTATGAGCAGCAGGGCTTGTTGCCACCGCCTGATCGCCAGGCGAACGGCTATCGTGTCTACACCGAGAAGCATGGCGAGCGGCTAGCTTTCATCCGGCGCTGCCGAATCTTGAATCTGTCACTTCCAGAGATTCACGCACTCCAAAGCTACCAGGATGACCCTCGCCAGCCTTGTACGGCCGTCAATGCCTTACTTGATGATCACATTTCTCAAGTCAGATCCCAGATAACCGCTCTGCAATCACTCGAACGACAACTCGTTTCACTGCGGGCTAATTGCAACGATGGGCGGGAAGTTGAGGCTTGCGGCATTCTCGCCGGAATTAGCGAGGACGCATGCATTAAATGAACGGCGTTGGGGCTTGCGGGCCTGGTTACCCGGCCAACGCGCATGCCCTCGAAATGGTTGTTTGTCCCTGTGGTTTTTGCCCCTTCGTAGTGATGGCTGTCTCCGTGCGGTATCACTTTGAGTCAGGCCTGCCGAGGAAACGTGAGTTCAAACGTGGTCCGACCGTCTTTGCTGGCGACGGCCACGTGGCCTTTGTGGAGGTTCATCACTGAGCGGACAATCGCTAGCCCCAATCCTGCCCCGCGAGGTTGTATGCCGTTAACGCGGTAAAAGCGGTCGAACAGATGTGGGAGATGATCCGATTCGATAGTCGCGCCATGATTGGTGACAGCCAGCGAGACGATGTCTACGTCCTCCTCAAGGATCTTAAGTTCGACCGTACTGCCAGTATTTGAATGCCGCAGCGCGTTGGATAGCAGGTTGGAAATGGCCCGCTGGACCATAAGTCGATTTCCCAAAATCATGGCATCGCCCGTTACTGTCGTAGCGACTCCCGCTTCTTCGGCAAGGACTTCGAAGTATTCACATACGCGCCTCGCCTCGCTTCCTAAAGATAATTGTTCGAGCTTCAGTGCTGGGCTGGCGTGGCTGGCCTGGGCGAGAAACAGCATGTCTGACACGATTCGATCCATGCGTTCGAGTTCTTCAACCGACGACTCGATCACCTCCCGATAATGCTCCTTGCTTCGCTCACGCACCAAAGTCACCTGCGCCTTGCCTATCAGGTTGTTCAGCGGAGTTTTTAACTCATGAGCCACATCGTCCGAGAATTGTGACAGTTGCTGAACGCCGTCATCGAGTCGATGAAGCATTACGTTGAGGCTGTGCGCCAATGCCTGGAGCTCTTGCGGAAGCCGATCGGTGCGGATTCGAGGTGATAGATCCTGTGTAGATACCTTAGTCGCCAAGGCCCGGAACTTGCGAAGCGGCCGCAAGCCATTTTGGGCGATTAGCCATCCAGCCAATCCGATCAATATCAGTAGCATCGGCACGGTCACTAAGGCCGAGCGCAGGAATGCAGCCACCAGCCGTTGATCGGCACTGCGATCTTGCGAAAGTAAAAGCGTCATTGGAGCCAGTCCCGGGACTTGGATTTGCTTGCGCCCGGTTAGCATCTGCACGCCATCTTTCGTTGTCCAGCCAAGATAGTCGCCGTCCCTGCTCACGAGATCCAGCTGCTGCGGCGCATTGGCGAATCGGCCGATACTGAAAATGGGTGATTTCGCTGTATCGCCGATGACCGTAATCGAAAGGTTGTCATGGCCGAGTACGGTATCGCTCAATGCGTGTTGCCAGGAGCGGCCCATACGGGCTTTGGTGTCTTCGAGGAGTCCATGATCGATCTGAGAGAGCTTGGCCGTCACTTCCTCCTGGGCGCGCAGTTCCAGTTGGCGCACCAGTACCCAGTAGCTCAGTGCAATCAGCAGCGCGACCAAAGCGGCGCCGGTCAGTGTGATTTGAAGCGCGAGACGCGATGCGAGGCTGAGTGGCTTCAAGGCCGCGCCTCCAGCACGTAGCCCACACCCCGGATGGTGTGTATCAGGCGATCGCCGAAGGGTTCGTCCACTTTCATCCGCAGGCGACGAATCGCAACATCCACCACATTGGTATCGCAGTCGAAATTGATGTCCCACACCATGGCAGTTATTTCCGTACGCGTGAGGACTTCGCCAGTCCGGCGCATGAGCAGATGCAATAACGCAAATTCTTTGCTGGTGAGGTCGATACGCTGACCGCTCCGGTAAGCCCTATGCCGGGCCGGGTCCAGTTCGAGGTCGGCTACACGCAGGTTGCTCGGAAGTGTGACTGCCTCGCCTCGCCGCAACAGTGTCCGGATACGGGCAAGCAGCTCGGGGAACTGGAACGGCTTGACCAGATAGTCGTCGGCGCCCGATTCCAAGCCGCGGACTTTTTGCTCTAAGCGGCCATTGGCAGTCAGCATGATGACGCGTGTCTGCTTACGCCGCCTGATGAGTTCGAGAACCTCCCACCCATCCATGGTTGGCAGATTCACATCTAGCAGCACGATGTCATAGTCGTTCTGCAGTGCCAGGTGAAACCCATCGAGGCCATCACTTACGCAATCGACCAAGTAACCACATTCGATAAGACCCTGCTGCAAGTATTCCGCAGCTTTGATCTCGTCTTCGACAACCAGGATGCGCATGTTTTGAGGTAACTCGGCAAGGAGGTGCGCGGTAAGCGGAACCAAAAAAATCCATGTAGTAACTAGGTCAAGACGAAAGCGGCTTGGCTCTAGCGTGAAAGGCAGAGGCGAAAAGATCTGCCCAGGGAAGCGGGAAGCACTTTAACGCGGTAAAAGCCCTGTGAGGGCTATCTTGCGAATTTGTAATCTACCGGTCATTTGGTTGACCCGCAGCGCGAGCGGGTGCACCAAACGAAAAAAGGCGCCCTGATGGGCGCCTGAAACACATCTTCAAACCAAGGGAGCAAAACTAAAGAAGATGTGGTGTTGCTCATGGTGTTTCACAAGATCGAGAGAGGGTACTCGGCGATGAATCGGACCTCATCGAGGTCGGACTCGAAAGCAGTCGCCCGCGTGGTAGCCTGGCGCACCCGCAGAGACAAATCCTTGAGAGAGCCAGTCTGTACAACGTAGCGGGCTTCGACGTCGCGTTCCCAGCGGTTCTGTCCCGTCAGCGGCGCACCGTTATCGTCTTGGCGCATGTACACCTCGTTCGCGTTGCTGTAATCGGCGCCCCAACCGCGGGCGTAGCGGGTCATGAAAGTAAGCCCGGGTATGCCGTACTCCGCCATGTTCAGGTCGTAGCGCAGCATCCAGGACTGCTCTTTAGGTGAGTTGAAATCACTGTACTGAATGGAGTTGTTCAGGTAGATCGAGTCCGCCTGGCGCAAGTAGTCAAAGTCGTTGTTACCGTTGTTTCGCTGATACGACGCCGTGACGGTGTGCGCGCCGAAGGCGACACCCAGGCTGGAGCTCCAGATGTTGTTGTTGAACTCGCCCAGCAACTCACGGCCTTCGTCGGTTGCCTTGTAATAGTTGAAGCTGGCCAGCAGCGCGACGATATCGGAGAGCGGATAGGTGGCCGACGCACCGAAGTAATGCTGGTTCCAGGCATCTTTGAGGCGGCTGGTGTACAGGCTAAGACTGATATTTTCATTCACGCTGTAGTCACCGCCTGCGTAGCCGAGCCAAGGCGCGTCTACGCCCCCGCCGTAGAAGGTGACGAAGTCTTCGTTCATGTTACTGGTGTTGGGCTGGCTCATCGCGTGCAAGCGGCCTCCCTGAAGGGTGAGGTCGTCCAGCGAGTTGTTCACAACGGTGACACCCTTGAAAGACTCCGGCAGCAGCCGAGAGTCGCCGAAGTGCACGACAGGTGTAGTGGGAAATACATCGCCGGCCTTGATCTCGGTGTCCAGCAAGCGTGCTTTCACCGCGCCCCCCACCCGTGTGAAGTCATCCTCAGGATCGCCAGCGCTGTCGTGGGGAAGCAGGTCGATGCTGCCGCCCACACCGGAGCGCCCCGAACCGGAGTCGAGCTTGAGGCCGAGCATGGCGAAAGCGTCGAAGCCAATCCCTACCGAGCCTTGGGTATATCCGGACTCGAAGAAGGCCATCAATCCGTGGGCCCATTCCTCGGAGTAGCCATTGCCGGCGGCACTCTCACCGTCGCGAAAATCCCGATTGAAATAGAAGTTGCGATTTATCAGCGATAGCGTGCTGCCTTCGATGAAGCCCTCGGCTGTTTCCGATTGGGCAAAGACCGGGGCGCTGCCCAATGCCAGTGAAAGGGCTGTCAGCGAAAAAACGGCCTTTTTGCTCATGATGATGCTCCTTATGTACGGCAGGTCAGTGCTCGAATGACGCCTTTCGCCTTTTTGTTTTTAGCGCTTGGCCATGTTCTTCCCCTAGAGATGACGGCAGGATTAGCGGCAAATGACTATTTTGTAATCTGAGGAAGCCCAATCGCGCACTCCTTCGATTACAGATTTGTAATGTTGCGGTCACCAGGTCGTTATCCACACTTATTTAAAGTCACCACCCCATAGCCATCAGCTATCTCGCCGGCTTGGCAAGGCTGATAAAAACGCTTTCGTGTATTTGTCTACTAAATTCAGGGCGAATCACTATCGCAGTAGAGGCGCATGTGTTTCGCGTCTTGGCGGGGGTAGTTCTTATGATTGGATTCGACATCTAAACCAGGAAGTCATCGTTTTGCCTTGGATGAGAAAAATAGTTTTGCTGATGTTGCTAGCCTTGTTCCCATTGCAATCATCATGGGCAGTTGTTAGCACGAGCTGCAGTCATGAGGATGGTTCGGCAGCAAATCATCTTGGACATCACGAACATCCGCACGAGTCTCTGGGTACTGACGAGGAAGGATCGTCAAAAGCCGCAAAAAAAATCAGTCTGGATGGAGACTGTGTCTTTCATGGCGACCATATCAAGCCGCTTATAACGAAAGGGATCTGTCCTGGTTCGGTATTATCAATGAGCTTGAAACCGTTTCCTTCTGCTAGCTACGCATCGGCTGAAGCGGGGCGTCCTGAGAAACCTAATTGGCGCATCGGTGCAAAACCGGTGGGACGCCAAAGTAACCAGTAAGCGCCATTTATCTGTATCTGACGTCTCACCGAACCTTCCCTTTTTTTAGGAGATTTCGGTGCGAAAAGCTCTTTTCTCGCTGGGGTTGACGACGTTGTCGTGCAATCTCGCCTTTGCGCAACCCTTAGAGTTGCCGACCTTCACACAGACCTTACCTGTCGGTGTGTCAAATACATTCCCCGTTGAGTCTGTCGAATCCATAAGCTTTCTACGCGCCTTGGAACTCGCTAGCTCTGCAAGCCCTGAACTGGCTGTTGCAAGACGTGAGCTGGCTGCTTCTCGCGCATTAATTAGCCAAGCCGGAGCACGTCCGAATCCAATATTGTCCGCTAGCCAGGAGGGAATCCGGGGCGATGCCCCGGAGACCACGCTTGAACTGAGCCAAGAAATAGAGCTGGGTGGTAAACGTTCGGCTCGTATTGAGGCGGCGCAACGAGCCTTGGACGTAGCAGCTGCTGACCTACAGGACGCCCAAGCTCGACTGAGGGGGGCAGTGATGGGCGCGTACTACGATGTGCTTACTGCTCAAGAACGGCTGGACCTCGCTCAGGCTGCTTCAAAGCTTGCGAAGCAAGCAGTGAACGTGGCCAATCGACGTGTGAGGGCCGGCATGGTTTCTCCCGTAGAGGAAACCCGGGCGCGGGTTGCGGCTACTGGAGTGCAAGTAGAGCTTGCCCAGGCCACAGCTGAACTCGAAGCTGCGCGCACTCGGCTGGCGGCCAACTGGGGAAATCCACAGCCACGCTTTGAGCGAGTAAAAGAGCCGGCAGAGGCAGTGCCTCCTCTTCCCGAGCTAGCTGAGCTTTATAGCCGTTTGAACGATTCCGCCCAACTAACCCGCGCGCGTCGGGAGGCTGAAAGACGTCGGGCTGCGTTAAAGCTGGAAAGGACGAATCGCTTTTCTAACGTGACGGTTAGCGTAGGTGCCCAACGCTCAGATGAATATAACGGCACGCTGGGATTGGTGAGTATCTCGATGCCCCTGCCGTTGTTTGATCGAAACCAAGGCAACATCGGAGCAGCGCAGGAACGGGCCTACCAGGCGCAGGACGAGCTCAACGCCGTCCATATACGCCTGAAAAGCGAACTTTCCCAAGCGCACATGCGGCTGCGCACTGCTCGCCAGCAGTTTGAACTGTTGCGCAACGATATGCTCCCAAGTGCCCAAAGCGCTTATGAAGCTGCCAGCAAGGGGTTCGAACTTGGAAAATTCACGTTCCTTGACGTACTGGATGCTCAACGCACGCTTTTCCAAGCCCGATCTCAGTATCTGTCTGCGCTATCACAAGCTAACCAGGCGGCGGCAGAAATCTCGCGAATTGTCGGAGATGGGTCGGCCGTTATCACCTCGGCCACTCAGCCATAAGGAATCCATATGAAAAGTAAATCGAATACATCTTCCTTGGCTGGTCACAAGAAGCAGATTTTTTGGATCGTCGTCATATTAAGCGTGGCACTTATGCTTGGCGGATTGCTTCTTCGCAGTAGTCCAGCTGTGCCCGATGCGGGCGACGCACATAGCGAGCATGGTGACGAATCGGAGCATGAGGATGAAGGGCATTCGGATGAGGATGCAGAAGCCGAAGGAGATCATGGCCATGATGAAGGAGGCGCCGATAGCGATCACGAGGTCGGTGCGGCAGAGAAAGATGAGCATGAAGATGAGCCCGAGGGAGCGGAGCATACTGAAACAGCAGAGGTAGAACTCTCAGAGACACAAATCCTAGCCGCCGGCATCTCACTGGCAACTGCTCAGCCCGCAAAGATAAAAAGCGCAATTGAGCTGCCTGGCGAAATTACATTCAACCAAGACCGCACAGCGCAAGTTGTGCCTCGTCTCTCAGGTGTCGTTGAAGCGGTCAAAGTCGATTTGGGCGAACAGGTGAAACAGGGGCAAGTACTTGCTGTGATCGCGAGTACAGACCTGTCGGAACGTAGAAGCGAGTTCTACGCGGCGCAAAAACGTCTTGCATTGGCTCAAAAAACCTATCGACGCGAAAAGGAGCTATGGGAAGAGCGTATTTCTGCGGAACAGGATTATTTACAGGCACAACAGGCTTTACGGGAAGCAGAGCTGACTGTTGCGAATGCAAACGCACAGCTACAAGCGCTTGGCAGTGATGCTGGCAAGCCAGACGCATTGAGCCGCTACGAACTCAGGGCGCCGTTCGATGGGATGATCGTTGAGAAGGACATCACGCTCGGTGAGTCAGTCAATACCGATGACCAGATATTCATCATTTCCGATCTCTCCACCGTGTGGGCAGATATCAGCGTTCCTGCCAATGCACTCAGCGCGGTACGAGTAGGCAGCAATGCCGTTATCGAGGCCACAGCATTCGAGTCCAGTGCCAATGGAACCGTTTCTTATGTCGGCTCACTTGTTGGTCAGCAAAGCCGCGCCGCTACCGCCCGGGTCACACTTCCCAACCCTGAAGGGGTTTGGCGCCCCGGCCTGTTCGTCAAAGTGCAGGTAGGCGCTGGCGAAGCATCCGTGCCAGTCGCAGTAAGTCCTGATGCGATCCACACATTGGAAGAAAAGCCGGTGGTGTTTGTACGGACCGACCATGGCTTTGCTGCTCAGCCAATCGTGAGTGGCCGCAGCGATAGTGACGCGGTCGAAATCAAGGAAGGCCTCCAGCCCGGAGCGCGCTATGCCTTGGATAACAGCTTCATCATCAAGTCCGAGCTTGGCAAAGCCAGCGCCTCGCATGCTCACTGATACGGAGTTATAGAATCGTGTTCGAACGTATCATTCGTTTTTCTATCGAGCATCGCTGGTTGGTTATGCTAGCCGTGCTTGGCATGGCAGCGTTAGGAGCTTACAGCTACCAAAAGCTGCCTATCGATGCTGTCCCGGATATCACCAACGTACAGGTGCAAATCAACACTGCGGCGCCAGGTTATTCCCCGCTGGAAGTGGAGCAGCGTATTACCTACCCGCTCGAGACGGTAATGGCTGGGCTGCCCAAGCTCGAGCAGACACGATCCTTGTCTCGATATGGACTTTCTCAGATCACAGTTATTTTTGAGGAAGGCACTGACATCTATTTTGCCCGCCAACTTGTGAACGAGCGCCTGGGAGGGGCCAAAGATCAGCTCCCAGATGGCGTCACTCCAACACTTGGCCCTATTTCCACTGGGCTTGGCGAAATCTATTTTTGGACGGTTGAAGCTGAGGAAGGTGCCACCAAATCGGACGGTACGCCGTATACCCCTGCTGACTTGCGTGAGATTCAAGATTGGATCATCAAACCGCAAGTCCGAAATGTACCTGGTGTTACTGAGATCAATACGATCGGAGGATATGCAAAGGAATATCAGATCGCCCCCAACCCAGACACTTTGCGGTCGTTTGGACTAACACTACAAGATTTGATCGAGGCGGTTGAGCAAAACAATAACAATCTAGGTGCCGGATATATTGAAAAGCGCGGCGAGCAGTATCTTGTTCGCGCTCCAGGACAAATGCAGTCTGTGGAGGACATCCGCGATACCCTTATTAGCAACGTTGACGGTACCCCAGTGCGTATCCGCGACGTTGCGACGGTCGAGGTTGGAAAGGAGCTCCGCACTGGCGCAGCCACCGAGAATGGCCGCGAAGTGGTACTAGGTACGGCCTTCATGCTTATCGGTGAAAATAGCCGAGTAGTTTCAAGGGCTGTCGACGACAAGATGAAAGAGATAAACCTTTCGCTTCCGGAAGGCGTAAAGGCAATTACTGTCTACGATCGAACTGTACTCGTAGACAAAGCTATATCCACCGTTAAGAAGAACCTCACTGAGGGTGCCATTCTTGTTGTGGTTATACTTTTTCTCTTCTTAGGCAATATCCGGGCGGCGATCCTAACCGCGCTTGTGATACCGCTTTCTATGCTCTTCACGTTCACCGGCATGGTAGCCAATCAGGTCAGCGCCAACCTGATGAGCCTAGGCGCATTGGATTTCGGCATCATTATCGATGGAGCCGTGGTGATTGTTGAGAACTGCGTGCGTCGACTTGCACACGCTCAGTCCCATCACGGACGGGCATTAACACTGTCCGAACGGCTTCATGAAGTATTCGCTGCGGCAAAGGAAGTGCGTCGGCCTCTATTGTATGGGCAGCTGATCATTATGATCGTGTATCTGCCGATATTCGCCCTTACAGGGGTAGAAGGTAAGATGTTCACGCCCATGGCGTTTACCGTAGTGACAGCGCTATTCGGGGCGATAATCCTTTCGGTGACGTTCGTCCCGGCGGCCGTTGCGCTCTTTATCGGTAAGCGGGTTACGGAAAAGGAAAACTTTCTAATCCGCAATGCTAAACGGGCCTACGCACCTGCGCTCGATGCGGTAATGGCCAACAAGCCAGCAGTGCTCACCTTTGCGGTAGTTGTAGTCATACTTTCTGGCCTCGTAGGGTCACGTATGGGCAGTGAATTCGTGCCTAGCCTCAACGAGGGAGACTTCGCTATCCAAGCCCTTCGTGTACCAGCTACCAGTCTTAGTCAGTCTGTAGAGATGCAGCAGCAGCTGGAGCGAAAGCTTATGGATGAGTTTCCGGAGATTGAACGCATATTTGCGCGAACTGGCACTGCGGAAGTGGCATCGGATGCTATGCCTCCAAATATCTCTGACGGGTACGTCATGCTGAAGCCACAAGAACAGTGGCCGGATCCAGGCAAGTCGCGTAATCAGCTCTTAAGCGAGGTGCAAGCATCCGCCGCTGAGTTGCCGGGCAATAACTACGAGTTTTCCCAGCCGATTCAGCTGCGTTTCAACGAGCTGATTTCCGGAGTTCGTGCCGCGGTAGCCGTGAAAATCTATGGTGATGACATGGACGTTCTTAACAGCACGGCGGCGGAAGTATCCGAGGTGCTAGGACAAGTACCAGGCGCTTCAGAGGTTACGGTCGAGCAGACGACTGGCCTTCCCATGCTCACGATTGATATCGATCGCGATCAGATCGCACGATACGGCCTGAGTCTAGATACCGTCCAGCAAGCGGTTGCAGTAGCTATCGGTGGCCGAGAGGCAGGCACCTTGTTTCAAGGAGATCGGCGTTTCGATATCGTGGTTCGTTTACCGGACGAGATACGCAGCGATCTCGCCGCAATTGAGCGGCTTCCAATTGCCCTTCCAAGGGAATTAAACAGCACCATAAGTTATATCCCCCTCGGCGAGGTGGCCACCCTGGATTTGGCCCCCGGTCCGAATCAGATCAGTAGAGAAGAAGGGAAACGGCGAATTGTCGTCAGTGCAAACGTCCGTGGTCGTGACATTGGATCATTCGTATCTGAGGCAGAACAGAAAATCCAGGCCCAGGTAGATATCCCGGCAGGTTATTGGATCGACTGGGGCGGTACCTTTGAGCAGCTTGAATCGGCAACGAAGCGGCTGCAGATTGTCGTCCCCGTGGCGCTGCTCCTGGTCTTCATTCTGCTTTTCATGATGTTCAACAATGTCAAAGACGGTTTGTTGGTCTTTACAGGGATTCCATTTGCGCTCACCGGAGGCATTGTTGCGCTGTGGCTCAGAGATATCCCATTGTCCATTTCAGCAGGTGTTGGCTTTATTGCTCTGTCAGGCGTCGCCGTTCTAAATGGCCTGGTAATGATCTCCTTCATCCGTAGCCTACGGGAGCAAGGTTTACCTCTGGACACTGCGATCCGCGAAGGTGCCCTTACCCGGCTACGACCGGTATTGATGACAGCCTTAGTGGCTTCACTCGGGTTCGTTCCAATGGCCTTGAATGTGGGTACCGGTGCAGAGGTACAACGTCCCCTTGCGACGGTGGTGATCGGGGGGATTCTCTCCTCAACGGTGCTAACGCTATTAGTTTTGCCGTTGCTCTACCAGATGGCTCATCGACGCGAAGACGAATTGGAGGAGCAAGAAATCGCGTTGGCCGCTGACAGAACAAGCTAGAGATTGGATGGCGGCACACAACGCCCCGTTCTTGCTAGCTAGCGAGAACGGGGCGCGTTAATTATCGGAGCGCAGTTTCATTAGCGGCGCAGCGGACAGCACAGCCTTTGTGGCGCAGTCTGATGCATCTAAGCGGTAAATAAAAAATTGCTCAGCGCTTAGTGCGTATGACTTTCGCTACATACGCGTCCTTGACCTGATGGCTTTCACCCACGGTGAGCTGACGAAGGATTATGCAAACAGCGACTGACCTGCCCCGGTCGGCAGCAAAGGGCGATAGCTACGACAAAGCCCTGGCTGGAACGATCAGCGGGCTGTGCAAGGCCGAGCTGACACCGTCAATCATGGGCGAACCGCGAGACCGCTGAGATGACGACCCCCGACATGGATGCGGGGTAGGCCACCAGCGTCTGTTCAGCTCACTCGATATGCTCCTTGCGAAGGCTAATAACAACAGATCAGGCGATGGCGGCCTGACTTAAACGAAACGGCTTTTATAAATCAAGGGCGATTCGCTGGTAGCGATGTTGCGGGCAAGTTATGGAAACAAAAAAGCGCCCCGAAGGCGCTTAGAGTGCAACTGCTTCCAAAGGAGATTGGAAGCTGCCGGAGGCGAATATCGTTCAGATATGAAGCGGTTAGTCAGCTTTGGTTTCTTTCTTGCTTTCCGTATTGTTCTGATCTTGGCGGGTATCCTTAATCTGTAATTCGTCTATTTTTCGTTTGGCGGATTCGGTTCCGTGAATTCGTTTTTGATCTGCTCGGAATTTTTCATTAAATTTAATTGAGCGGTCGTAGCCATCTTCTGCATAAGACAATGCGGAGCCGAAGATTACCAAACCAACAACAATAGCTTTCAACAGATTCATAGGGCAGTCCTCGCTAAATTCAAAGGTGGCTTGCTGAGCTTTCTCGGTGAGCCCTGCAGGTTCGAATGAATTTTGCGTGATTGAAGCTAACAGCAGCATGAGCCAAGCATTACATTATTGTAATGTAATGCTTCCATTACGCGGTGACATGAGCGCTTTGATTTGTCATGTCAGCACCGAGGCGCACCAATCTGCAAGGGCCTATCCTACGAAAAGAATGATTGGAAGATTACAATTTTGTCATCTTCGGATTGACGCCGCATCATCTATCATTAGCGAGCAACGTCGTTTAACGTTTGAGAGGGATCGGCCAGTTATCGGCAAGTTTCAGACGATAATGCACGAACTCGCTTGAGAGTGGTCGCATTTCTGTCAGTGTGGTTTGGAAGGCCAGATGGTATTGGTGCTAGTATTATCTATTACTTTTTTGGGCTCCCTATCCTTGTCTTATGTTATTTAAGGACGGTTAAAAACCAATGGCTCACGAACATAACCATAACACCGAAGCCATAGGCGATAAGCGTTTAATCGCTGCCATTGGCGTTAATACTGTGCTAACTCTGGCACAAGTTGTTGGAGGAATACTTTCTGGCAGTTTATCGCTCATAGCTGACGCGCTACATAACTTGAGCGATGCCGCATCACTGGTTATTGCGCTCATCGCACGTAAAATCGGTCGCAAACCGCCAGATGCTTTTAAAACCTTCGGCTACCGACGCAGTGAAACCATAGCGGCTTTGATTAACTTGGTCACGCTGATTATCGTTGGTCTCTACCTCATCTACGAAGCTATAGGTCGGTTTTTTGCCCCACAGCCCATTGAAGGATGGACAGTGGTCGTGGTGGCGGGAATAGCCTTGATTGTAGATGTCGTCACGGCCTTGCTCACCTACACAATGTCTAAGAATAGCATGAATATAAAGGCGGCATTCTTGCACAATGTGTCGGATGCGCTGGCCTCCGTCGGTGTTATTATTGCCGGAACATTAATCCTTCTGTATGACTGGTATTGGACAGATACTGTACTGACGCTGATGATTGCTGGTTACGTGCTATGGCAGGGCTTTAGCATGCTACCTAAAACCATTCACTTGTTAATGGAGGGCGCACCAGAAGGAGTTTCCATCACTGATATAATCAATGTCATGGAGCAAGTGGACGACGTTGTGAGTGTTCACCACGTACATGTCTGGGAAATTGCCGAACATTCAACTGCATTGGAAGCTCACGTTGTCATCAAGAAGGCTAGCCTGCCCGAAATTGAACGAGTGAAGACTGATTTAAAACGTGTACTTCATGAGCGATTCAAAGTCAGCCACTCGACACTTGAAATGGAGCTAGACGGCAGTGTTTGTATCGACACCAGGCAGGCCGACAGTCATCGCAGCGAAGCATAAGCCTGCTTTGCGCTCACCGCTGTTGCTAGACAGTTATCTCGATATCAACGGAGTGAACTTGCGACATCACTCGTTGGCGCTATGTCTTCGACCAGAGACATGCTAGCGGCATGTGGCCAAAGCAGCTCGTCACGAGGAGATCAGGCTAGGTCGTGGCACCTTCGGCAGGCTGCCGCGACGAGCAAGCCCCGCCAGTCGCTACCGCCGCGGACGCTCAGAGCCAGCGGCGGACTCGTGCGCGGTAGCGAGCGAATGATTCGCCGAACAGCGCTTCCAGCGCCGACTCTTCGGGTTCGATTTGGAAACGATTCATGTAAAGCACGAAGGCAACCACGCCCAGCAGGGTAAAAGGCGAGGCCAGGGCCAGCGCGCAGGCCGTCAGGCTGATGGCGAAGCCCAAATACATGGGGTTGCGGCTGTACTGATAGATGCCAGCCTCCACCAACACCGAAGCCTGCTGCGGCTGCAATGGATTGACAGTAGTACGTGCGCGGCGAAACGACAGTACGCCGGCGAAACACACGCCGAGCCCCAGGAACAGTACCGGCAAAGCGAAGGTCAGCCGCGCGGTCCATGCCAGTTCGATGCTCGGTAATCTGGGCCCCGACAAACCCATCAGCAGAGCGATCAGGCCAGCTACGAGCAGCGGTGGCACGCGGTTCTCCAGCGCGCTCATAGTGTCATTCCCGTGCCTTGGCCACTTCGCTGCTCACTAATCGGCGCAGCGGCTCCGGGCCGAACTCGCTGAGCGCTCGACCATTGACAAAAAAGGTCGGGGTGCCACGAATCCCAACGGCCTTGACGTCCTGCATGTCCGTTTCAAGCACGGCGTTGACGCTAGGCGTATGCATGTCCTGGCGGGCCTGCTCCAAGTTCAAACCGACGCGCTCGGCAGCAGCCCATGCCTGCGTGACTTTGGGGTCGTCGTGCCAACCGGGCTGGGCCTCCAGCACGGCCTCCAGCACTTTTTCATGAAGATTTTGCTTACGCGCCGCCTCCAGCATCCGTGATACCTCTTCGGAGCCCTGATGGAATAGCACATAGCGCAGCACCAAACGCACATCTTCCGGGTTCTCGGCGAGTATCTGCTTCACATAGGGATGGAATGCGCGGCATGCTTCGCAGGAAGGATCGAAGAATTCGACGATGGTCACTGGAGCCTGCGCCGGACCAAATACTGGTGAGTGGAAGCGAACCAGTTGGCCGCCGTTCTGTTTGGGTTGTGTCCCGGTCTCTTGGGCGGTCGAACCGGGAGCCTGGGCCTGTTGAGGCGACTGCGACGGGGAATAGAAGAATGCGGCGGCAGCAAACACGGCCAGGACCACGACACTGGTGATCAAGACCACGGAACGGCGATTCATGGGGTGGTTCTCCGACGGATAATAATGAGCAGGATGGCAATAATGATAAAAGCAAACAAGGCGAGTGCCGGCAGTGGCACGACGCCAAAGAGGGTCATCCCGGCGCCTGAGCAGGATGGACCGGTGGCCGTGCAGGGCTGGATCGGCTGTGGAATCAGCCCTGCATAGAGCAGCGTATGAACAAATGCCAGCGCCGCACCGATAACGGTCAGCGGTAGGGCATAACGCCAGACTGTGAAATCCGAGCGGTAGCAGGCGATGGCCAGGATCACCGTCAGCGGAAACATGAAGGCTCGCTGGAACCAGCACAGCACGCAGGGTGCCTGGCCCATCACCTCGCCAATGAACAGCGCGGACAAGGTCGATATCAGTGCGACCAGCCAGGTTAGCAGCAGGAGATTCCAGGTCATGCCTGAAGGTTGAGGATTCATCTCGGTTAGCTCCTGGCGGTGAAGAACACTTGCGTCAGACCCGCCATCCGGTTTTTTCGAAACACCATGCTTCCTCTTGTCGGCAATACTTGTTAGGAGCTTTGTAGACCTTCGCCCACCGCCACAAAGCGAAAAGCAACCAGGCAGCCCGCTGCGCAACCAGCCTCAACGCTGGGTTAAATCCGATGCCAGTGCGAGAATGTCGCCCTTGCGCAACAAGGGAAGATATCAGATGTCGCGGGACTGGCTGGAAGAACACCAGATAGCATTTTATTTCGCGGCGGTGGTGGCCGCTGCCATTGCAGGCCTGAGCTCTGCGCAATTCACCGGTGTGGCGGCCATGGCCATCACACCGGCTATTGCCGTGCTGATGTATGCCATGTTTCTGCAGATTCCTTTTTTGGAGCTGCGAGAAGCTTTTGCCAACCGCCGCTTCGTCGGTGCCTTGTTGCTGGCCAACTTCCTGTTGGTTCCATTAATGGTGTGGTTGGTGACGTGGCCGCTCTCATCGAACCAGGCCTTGTTGGTCGGCGCGCTGCTTGTCCTGCTGACGCCTTGTATCGATTACGTGGTGGTCTTCACCCACCTGGGCAAAGGGGACTCTCGTCTGGTGCTCGCGGCGACGCCATTGCTGCTGTTGCTCCAGCTTCTGCTGCTACCCCTCTACTTGCAGCTAATCCTTGGTTCCCAAGCAGGCACAGTGATCGAGCTGTGGCCCTTCGCAGAAGCCTTTCTGTTACTGATAGTCCTACCCTTGGTAGCGGCTGTGCTCACCGAATCTGGCGGGCGCCGATCTCTGCTGGTTCGCGCATGGAGCGCAGGTTGGGCCTGGCTGCCAGTACCTGCAATGGCCCTGGTTCTAATCGTGGTGGTGGGTTCGCAGATCGAGGCCGTCGTGTACCAACTCGACATCCTGGCGCCGTTGCTTCCGGTATACGGAGCGTTTCTACTACTCGCTCCCGCCCTCGGCGTACTCAGCTCCTGGCTATTTGGCTTGGAGGCATCTGCCGCACGGGCTGTGGCCTTTAGCTCAGGCACTCGCAACTCGCTTGTAGTGCTTCCCCTGGCCCTAGCGCTCCCGGAGTCCATTCGCGCGCTGGCCGCGGCGGCTGTGATCACTCAGACACTCGTAGAACTGATTGGTGAATTGATCTACTTACGGGCGATTCCAGCCATCGTCGGGAACAGGTGAGCCTGAGCGAAATCGGCGAGAGCGCTCATGCCTCGTGCTGTGGAGCAAGATTGATCAACGGCGCAATGATGAGCTGAGCAGTGCGAGCCCAGGAAACCAGCGCCTCAAGATCCGTCTGCAGAGATTCGGCTTCTGCCCAGATACAAGCACTCTCGGCAGGCACCGTAAGAGCGATGCTCTCAACCATCGTCAGAGCCATCGCATGCAATCTCAGCAGCTCGTCGCGAATGGCGGTGGTTCCACCCAGTTCCAACAAGCAGGCGTCCAATCGATCAACCAGCCGGAGCAGTTGAGAGGTGTCGAAGCCGTCGCGCAGGTTTTCCAACGCCACCGCATCGACTTCGCCGTACGGTGTAACGCGAAAGGATGCGGGAGGAACATTGATCATGTAGTTTTCTCGGTATCTAGCTGGCGAGGTGTGATCACCCGCAGCGAGCCGGCAGCTTGTTGGAACACCGAGTCCTTGATCCAGGGCTCCGGTGGCCGGTTGAGCTTGAGGCTGAACTCGCCGAAGCGCTTGACGTTGCTGGTTAGATAGGGACTGAGGAACGACACGTCCTCATCGGTGAACTGCCAGCCCTCGCGGGCCAGCTTCTGCAGGATGCGCATCATGTCCACAGTGTTCTGCAGGATCACGGACGAGGCCACCATGTCGTTGTAGCGCAGCCGCTTCTGCTGCTCATCCGGATCGTTTTCGGCAATCACATCACCGCCGAAGGACAACCACTTGGAGAATCCGTTGTAGGACTCGATCTTGTTGGTGTTCGCGGTGACTTCCTGGCGCAACTCGCGGCTGCCGATCCAGTTGAGCAGGAAGATCGTGCGGATCACGCTGCCCAGTGCCTGGGCCGCATGGTAGAGCTTGTTGCGCCGACTATAGGAGCCGAGTTTTCGCAGCAGCATAGGCGAGGAGATTTTGCCGGCCTGGATGGACAGCGCGACCTGCATCAGATCTTGCCAGTGAGTTTCGATCGAGTGCCAGTCGGCAGTGTCGGTGAACAGGCGGTTGATATGCTTGTACGACGCACCGCGATCCGGCCTGCACATCACCAGGTCACGCCAGTTGCGGATACGCGGCATCAGGTTGATGCCCAGCAGATGGGTGAAGGCAAAGACTGTCGCCGATTGCCCCTGAGTATCTGAATACACAGTGTCTGCCTCGACACTGAGATCAGCCTTTAGCAGCCCCTCAATTACGTAAATCGCCTCCCATATGCCAGGTGGGATGAAGTGCTGGAATACAGCGATGTAGTTGTTGGCCACGTGCCGATAGGCCACGGCACCCATCTTGCGGTAGCGGAAGTGATAGCCGGCCAGCAGGTTGTCATCATAGAAGTCGAACTGCGTGCCGTCCGCTGCGACCGCCTTGCCATCGCCCCAGAGCTTAGGCAGATCAAGCTGCAGATAGAGTTCCACCAGCTCGCGGTTAGCCTTGTCCAGCTTCTCCAATGCTAGGTGGCGGCGATTCGTATAGGACAGCATGTGTGGCGTGACGTTACCGGCCAGATGCCGCGCGGCCTGGTTGGGGCCGAGATTGCAGCCCATGGCGAAGATGGTCATCAGATAGCGCTCGGCAGGCTCTTTGAGCTTCGGCTCGTTACCGGACATGGGACCGAAATGCCGCGTGAACTGAATCCAGTGCTCGATGTTGGCCATGATGTCGAGCACGTGCCTGGCCGGCATGCGCTGCATAAGCGCCGTCTGTAGTGAGATGGCCGAAGGTGGGGTGTCTCGCGCCGTTACTCGGCGCAACACCGGTTCTCCGGCTTCGTTAATCGATACGTCCCCTCGGCAAGATGGGAATTTGTCGTCCAGTTGTTGCGCGGTTTCCTCCAGCTGAGTCTGGAGGGAGGCAACAAACTCCTTGGCCGTGCATGGCAGCCCGACCTTTTCGCAGTAGGCCGGTAGTCGCTGGAGACATTCCTCCCAGGGCAGCAACTGCTTGCGGTAGTCGGCGAAGGATTCCGACCCCTGTACACACATGTCACCCGATCGCAGCTCGCTGGCCAGGTAGGAGAATACACAAACTTCTAGATAGCGCCGGTTGGTCGGTGGCCCCTCACTGGCAGGACGGCGAACGACCTTGACCCAGCGCTCCGACGCAAACGACAAGTCGACGTGCTCGTCGATCCATTCGCGGTGTAGATTCTCGCTGTCCTGGATCAGTTGAAGAGCCTGAACCAGCGATCGATCCTGAGTCGTGGGCTCCAGTTGAAGAAGGTGGCTTAGACGGAACAATAACGAGCGATGGGACTTGAAGTGCTTCCAGATCAGCGGCAGGTAGTTATTACCGCCGGTAGCCTGTACTTCGGCGCAAGTCTCACGCAACCGATCCAGATTGCCACCGGGGGAGAGGTATTCCCGAATTAGACTGCCAGCCTCCTGGTCATCCGGTTCTTGAACCAGAATCTGCACCACGCCATCCAGGGTCGCCACCAACTGCTCCAGCTTCTGGCGTTGCCGCGCCTGGATTTGCTCCAACTCCTCCTTGGCGCGTTTATGGATCGTCGAAATCCGTCGGATGAACATCTCGGCCAAGTGATCCCGGGTCCGCACGCGCATGCGGTAGATTAAGGCCAACATCAGCGTGTAGCGCTTCGGCAGTAAGCAGTCCTTCAACTCGGCTACGTCCGACGCCGCGGCTTGGGCAGCGAAGTGACGGATCTTGGTGTCGACTATTCCTTCAAAAATGGCACCCAGATCCCCGAAGCTCTCTAGCCAAGCCAGATGATCGATCAGTACCTCCAAGTGCTTGCGAGATGGCTTCTTGGGCGCCTGCTTCAGCGCATTGAAGTCGCTCTGGCGTCGGCCGAAGTCAGTATCGAGCAGATCCTTTAGCTTGTGGATCACCTCGACTGGCGTTCTGGTTACTACAAGGTTGAATATTGCCTCTTGGGATTCGGCATGAATTCGCTCAGCAAGATCATTCAGGGTCGAGTACGCAGGGAGCTCATAATCCTGGCGGATCAGCTCTTCGATTACGGAGTTGATGATGTCGGCGCGCTGGTCAAGCACAAACGACATCGCTTTGGCATGCCGCTCGGCGAGCTCCATGGCATCGGAGCCGTAGAATGCCGTCACACCGAGGCGAGCTCGGATCGCGTTCATGTGGCGATATTGCTGGAACCACTTGTATTCCGCGAGTTTCACCTTGCTACGCTGACCCAACTCTCCGCGAATGAAGTCCACCAGTTGATTAGGTACGTCGGTGATATCAGGAAAATATCGGAGCACCTGAAAGGTCTTGAGGAGAACGGCGAGATTGAGGTGAAAGGGGGCCTTGGACTTGCTTCGTACCCACTTAATCTCATCATCTGAGAACGAAAAATCACGTTGCAGCTCAGCTTTTGAATACGCCTTTGGCAGAGTGGGATACGCCGTACGCTCTAATGAAGCCATAGGAACTCCTTTTCCGAGGAGTCAGAAAAGATAGTCCACGATCAGAGGCTGTGCGGTCTATTTGGTAAACTTTCTTGGCGTCAACACGTTACGAGCGAAGTGAGTGAATTTTCCCTTTATCTCGGCATGACCCCTACATCGCACAGGGCGACGACAGCGGGATGTATTCGAAAATAGTGAAAGAAGATGAATTGTGGACTGCCGTATAGATCAACGATCTGTCGCGGCATAAGGTGCGGAAAAGCAGTACGGAGCGCGGAACTAGGGTCAGTTGGACAGGCGAAGCAGGAATGCTCATTGGTGCCCGGAGCGGGGGTCGAACCCGCATACCCTTTCGGATGAGGGATTTTAAGTCCCTTGCGTATACCAATTTCGCCATCCGGGCGGAGCGCTGTAGTTGGCCGCCAAGGTGGATCGCGGCGGCGCAGGACTATAACCAGCTACCCGGCTTCACGCAACCGCACGGGTCGTGCATCGGCGGAGGGCTGCCGGGTTGATATGCGAGCTATGAGGTCGACTGTGTTTTTCATGCCCCAAACAAAAAGCCCCGCAAGCGTTAACTTGCGGGGCTTTCGATACTGGAGGCCGATGTCGGAATCGAACCGGCGTACACGGATTTGCAATCCGCTGCATAACCACTCTGCCAACCGGCCTCAAAACAATGACGCCGCATTCTCTGCGGCGTCATCTACAACAAATTGGAGCGGGAAACGAGACTCGAACTCGCGACCCCGACCTTGGCAAGGTCGTGCTCTACCAACTGAGCTATTCCCGCGTTGTCTTGGTGACGGGCGCCATTCTATAGGATCAGAGCGCGACGTCAAGCCCTTGATTAAAAAAGTTTTATTTCTTTTCGGCGCTCAGATGAGGCCAGGCCGCGTTCAGGTAGTTGATCATCGACCACAGCGTCAATCCGGCGGCGACGATGAGCAACGCGTAGCCCAGGCTGACCCAGATCGTCAGAGCTGGCGGATTGGCCAGCAGGATCACCAGCGCCACCATTTGCGCTGCGGTTTTCCATTTACCGAGATTGGAGACGGCTACCTGCGCGCGCGCACCCAGTTCGGCCATCCACTCGCGCAGCGCCGAGACGACGATCTCACGCCCGATGATGATGGCTGCCGGTAGTGTCAGCCACAGGTTGGCATGCTCGCCGACCAGCAGCACCAGGGCGACCGCCACCATTAGCTTGTCCGCCACCGGATCGAGGAAGGCGCCGAATGGGGTGCTCTGCTCCAGGCGACGGGCCAGGTAGCCGTCGAGCCAATCTGTCACTGCGGCAATGGTGAACACTGCGCTGGCGGCCAGATAGCTCCAGTGAAATGGCAGGTAGAACAGCAGAATGAAGATTGGGATCAGCAGCACGCGCAGCACGGTGAGCAGGTTTGGAATATTCATCGGTACCACTGATCAGCGAAATTGGCGGTGATTCTACTCACTGTGCAGAGCGGCATAAATCGACTCGGCAAGCTTTTTACTGATACCCGGCGCCTTGGCGATCTCGTCCAGGCTGGCACGGCACAGTTCCTGAAGACCACCGAAGTGCTTGAGCAGTTCGCGTCGCCGCTTCGGTCCGATGCCTGCCACGTCTTCCAGGCTCGATGTGCGCCGAGCCTTGCCGCGTCGCGCACGGTGGCCGGTAATGGCGAAACGATGGGCCTCGTCCCGCACCTGCTGGATGAGATGCAGCGCCGGCGAGTCGGCCGGCAGCGTGAATTCGTGCGCCGCGTCGTTGAGATACAAGGTTTCCAGGCCGGGCTTGCGGGTGACGCCCTTGGCCACGCCGAGCAGGATCAACTCGGGCACCGCCAGCTCTTCCAGCACTTCGCGCGCCATGTTGAGCTGGCCCTTGCCACCGTCCACCAAGAGGATGTCGGGCAGCTTGCCCTCGCCTTCGGCCGCCTTGCGAAAACGCCGCGAGAGCGCCTGGTGCATCGCCGCATAATCGTCTCCAGCGGTGACGCCTTCGATGTTGTAGCGGCGGTAGTCCGACTTCAGCGGCCCCTCGGGGCCGAACACCACGCAGGACGCCACCGTTGCCTCGCCGCTGGAATGGCTGATATCGAAACATTCCAGGCGTGACGGCAGTTCGTCGAGCTTCAGCGCCTCGGCCAGCGCTTCGAAACGCGCCGACAGGTGCTGGCGATTGGCGAGTCGTGCCGACAGCGCCTGCTCGGCATTGGTCAGCGCCAGCTGTTGCCAGCGGGCGCGCGTGCCGCGTACGCGATGCACGATGCTCAGCTCGCTGCCGCGCAATTCCGCGATCGCGCTGACCAGCGTGGGAAAGTCCTCATGCACGGCGTTGACGATAAGCTCGCCCGGCAAGTCGCGCTCACTCGAGCCGAGGTAATACTGCTCAAGAAACGCCTGCAGCACGTCGCTGACGCTCTCCTCAATGGCAACCTGGGGGAAGAAATTCTTGCTGCCGAGCACCCGCCCGCCACGCACACTGATCAGATGCACGCATGCACCGCCCGGGCTTACGGCGGCGGCGACGATATCGACGTTGCCATTGCCGCCTTCCATGCTCTGTTGGTCTTGAACGCGGCGCAGGATGCCGATCTGGTCGCGAATCTCGGCGGCGCGCTCGAACTCCAGGTTCATCGCCGCCTGCTCCATGTTGCGTGACAGCTCTTCGGCCAGCGCATTGCTGCGCCCTTCGAGGAACATCACCGAGTGACGCACATCCTCGGCGTACTCGGTCGGATCCACCAGCTTTACGCAGGGCGCCTTGCAGCGCTTGATCTGGTATTGCAGACAGGGCCGGGTGCGGTTGCGGAAATAGCTGTCCTCGCACTGGCGCACCAGGAACGCCTTCTGTAGCAGCCCCAGGCTCTCGCGAATCGCGCCGGCGCTCGGATAGGGACCGAAATAGCGCCCCGGCTCCTTCTTCGCGCCGCGATGGATGCTCAGGCGCGGAAACTCACCGGCGGAAAGAAACACGTACGGATAGGATTTGTCGTCGCGCAGCAGGATGTTGTACGGCGGTCGCCACTGCTTGATCAGCGTCTGCTCGAGCAGCAGCGCCTCGGTCTCGTTCGCCGTGATGGTGGTTTCCACCTGGGCGATCTTTGCCACCAGCGCGGCGGTTTTCGGCGCTTGGCCGGTCTTGCGGAAATAGCTGGCCAGGCGCTTCTTGAGATTCTTTGCCTTGCCGACGTAGAGCAGTTTTTCGTCGGCATCGAACATCCGGTAGACGCCGGGATGCCCGCTGCATGCCGCCAGGAAGGCGGATGAATCGAATCCGCTGGCCATCAGTTGATGGTGTCGACCATGCCGTGGCGTACGGCGAGCAGTGCCAGCTCGACATCACTGGTGATCGAGAGCTTCTCGAAGATCCGATAGCGGTAGGTGTTCACCGTTTTCGGCGACAGGCAGAGCTTGTCCGAGATCGCCTGGACCTTCTGGCAGTTGGCGATCATCAGCGCAATCTGGATTTCCCGCTCGGACAGCAGATCGAACGGCGAGCCGTTCTGCTGCGGCTGGAAGGACTTGAGCGCCAGCTGCTGGGCGATCTGCGGGCTGATGTAGCGCTGGCCTGCGAAAACCATGCGGATCGCACGAATCATCTCTTCCAGCGCAGCGCCCTTGGTCAGATACCCGGCCGCGCCGGCCTGCAGCAGACGCGTCGGAAACGGATCCTCTTCGCAGATCGTGACGGCGATGACCTTGAGATCCGGGTGGCTGCGCAGCAGCTTACGAGTGGCTTCCAGGCCACCGATGCCGGGCATCTTGACGTCCATCAGAACCACGTCCGGCTTGAGTTCGCGAGTCTGCTTGATCGCCTCCTCGCCGCAGTCAGCCTGACCAACCACGTACAACCCGTCGATATCGGCCAGCATGCGGGTAATGCCCGTGCGAACCAGATCGTGGTCGTCTACCACCAGCACCCTAATCAACAGACACCTCGTCAATGCAATTCAAAGCTGGCTGGCTGCGCGCTTCGTGATAACGGCGAACTGTACCAAAGAAAATGCCAACCTCGCCTCATCCGAGGTGACGAAAAATCGTCGCAGCCACTCCGCCACAATGGCTACGACCCGCGACGCAAAGCGTTTGGCGCCACCTGTCAGCCAGAACCTACAGCGCAATGCTTGTAAGCCATTGGCTATGGAGTGCAGACCATTCAGGGCCGCAACGCCAGTATTCGCCGTGCGCCCAGCGCGACCAGGATTCCGATCAGACTGCCAATCAGCAGGTCCGGGTAGCGCGATCCGCTCCAGGCGACCAGCGCTCCGGCCACGATCACACCGGCATTGATCAGCACATCGTTGGCGGAAAATATCCAGCTGGCACGCATATGCACGCCGCCTTCGCGATGTCGGTGAATCAGCAGCAGGCAGAGCACGTTGGCCAGCAAGGCGATGCTGGCGACGACCATCATCGACAGCGACTGCGGTTCGCTGCCGAAGACGAAGCGCCGCCCCACTTCGATCAGCAGCCCAATGGCAAGCAGCAACTGGAGCAGACCGGCGAGCCGCGCGGCGTTCATCTGCAGTTGGGCGCCACGGCCAACTGCATACAGCGCCACCCCGTAGACGGCGGCGTCGGCGAACATATCCAGCGAATCGCCGATCAGCCCGGCGGACTGGGCAATCAGTCCGGCGAACATCTCGGCCACGAACATGAAGGCATTGATCGCCAGCAGCAGCTTCAGGGTCCGCGCTTCGCCGGCCTCGTTCGCGCTGGCCGGCTGGGCATCGACCGACGCCGCGCGGGTTTCGAGCAGCGTCGCCCCCAACCCGAGATTACCCAGCCGCTCGGCAATCGGCTCGATGGAACCGTCATGCGCAACCCGCAGCTGCCGGGCGGGAAGATCGAATGTTAGGCCGCCTGCCGACACGTGACCGTCTAGGGCCATGCGGATGATCCGCTCCTCCGCCGGGCAATCCATCTTCGGCACGTTGAACAGGCTGACCCAGCGACCGCCGTCCGCAGGCACGTGCGCTACCTCAGAAGTCGACGCGCAACTGCAGCGGCCACCGCAGTCACTCATCGCGCCTGAATCAGCGCGGCGATTTCATCGGCCGTCAACACTTTGCCCGCCGACACGACTGTCTCATCGATGACCAGCGCCGGCGTGCTCATCACCCCGTAACGGGCAATTTCGCCGAAGTCGGTCACCTTGACCACCTCCGCCTCGCGCCCCAGCGCTGCCAGCGCTGCCAGCGCCTGGCGCGTATTATCGGCCAGGGTCACGCACTTCCTGCAACCGGAACCCAGGATCTTGATCAGCATGGCGAAACTCCCATCTCAGATGAACAGGTAAGCAAATGCATTGAACAGGTAGCCGATCAGCATGATGCCCATCAGCACGATGGCAATGAACAGCGCCAGCAGCGGCGCCTTGACCACTTTTTTCAGCATGATCAGCGACGGCAGCGACAGCGCGGTGACCGACATCATGAACGCCAGTACGGTGCCCAGGCCAACGCCCTTGGCGACCAGCGCCTCGGCGATCGGCAGAGTGCCGAAGATGTCGGCGTACATCGGCGCGGCCACCAGCGTGGCCAGCGGCACCGACCACCAGTTGTCCTGGCCGATGACCTTTTCGATCAGACCCGCCGGAATCCAGTTGTGAATGGCAGCGCCGATGCCCACGCCGATCAGGATATACAGCCAAACCTTGCGGATGATCTCTCCCACCTGCTCGCGAGCGTAGGTCAGGCGGTCGCGCAGGGTGAGCTGTTCCTGTGGGAGGTCCAGGACCTTCTGTTGCGTGACGAAGGCCTCGACGTACTGCTCCATCCCAACCTTGCCAATCAGCGTCCCGCCGATCACTGCCAGCACGATGCCCACTACCACGTAGGCCAGCGCAATCGACCAGTTGAAGATGCTGGCCAACAGGATCATCGACGCCAGATCGACCAGCGGCGAGGAGATCAGGAACGAGAAGGTCACCGCCAGCGGCAGACCCGAACTGGTGAAGCCGATGAACAGCGGGATCGACGAGCAGGAACAGAACGGCGTGACCGTTCCCAGCAGTGCGCCGGTGAGGTTGGCGCGAAAGCCGCGCATACGACCGAGAATGCGCCGTGTGCGCTCCGGCGGGAAATAACTCTGGATCCAGGAGATACCGAAGATCAGCACCGACAGCAGGATGAATATCTTGATCACGTCATAGATGAAGAAATGCAGACTGCCGCCGACCCGACTGGCCATATCCAGGCCGAATACGTCCTCGACCAGCAGCCGCACCAGATACGCCAGCCAGTCCATGCGCAACAGCTGGTCGTTCAGCCACTTGAAGATTTCCATGCGTCGTTCCTCAGCTGCGCGGCAAGGCGCGTTCGTACCAGGCGCGGGTGCTGTTGACCATGCGCACCAGCCAGAGCATCACCGGGACTTCGATCAACACGCCGACCACCGTGGCCAACGCCGCGCCGGAGTCGAAACCATAGAGCACGATGGCCACCGCCACCGCCAGCTCGAAGAAGTTGGAAGCACCGATCATGGTCGCCGGTCCGGCCACGTCGTGGCGCACCTTCAGGCGGCGGCACAGCCAGTAGCCGAGCGCGGCGATGAACAACGTCTGCAGCAGCAGCGGTACGGCAAGGATGCCAATCACCAGCGGTTGCTCGACGATGGTCTTGCCCTGGAAGGAGAACAGCAACACCAGCGTGGCCAACAGGGCGACGATGGAGAACGGTGAAACCTTCCCCAGCACCGCTTGAAAATGCGCCTCGCCGCGCTTCATCAGCTGCGCGCGCAGGAACTGGGCGATGGCCAGCGGGATGACGATGTACATCACCACCGAGAGCAGCAACGTATCCCACGGCACCGGAATGGATGACACGCCGAGCAGCAACGCAACGATGGGCGCGAAGGCGAACACCATCACCAGGTCGTTGAGCGCCACCTGGGTGATGGTGAAGTTGGCGTTGCCATTGCACAGGTAGCTCCAGACGAACACCATTGCCGTGCAGGGCGCGGCGCCGAGCAGGATCAGCCCGGCCATGTAACTGTCCAGCTCGTCGGCTGGTAGCCACTCGGCGAACAGCACCTTGATGAACAGCCAGCCGATCAGCGCCATGCTGAACGGTTTGACCGCCCAGTTGACGAACAGCGTCACGGCCATGCCGGCCTTCTGCTCGCGGACTTCGTGCAGCGCGCCGAAATCGATCTTCATCAGCATCGGCACGATCATCACCCAGATCAGCACACCTACCGGGATGTTGACCCGCGCCACCTCCATCGCCCCCACCGCCTGCGCGGCCTCCGGCACGAGTAACCCGAGCGCCGTGCCGGCGGCGATGCACAGGAACACCCACACCGTCAGATAGCGTTCGAAGAAGCCCAGCGGAGCTCCCGCGGACTGCTTCATGGCGACCTCACATGCGTTTGTCATTTGTTGTTCACCTTGGTTGATACAATCTGACGATCACGATATTCGCTTTACCGTATATATACAAAACAATATATTTGCCAAATGCCGGTCTGACGGAGATCAACATGAATCGGAGAAAGCGTGTCCTGTTCCTCTGCGTGGCGAACTCATCGCGCTCGCAAATGGCGGAAGCGTTGCTGCGCCACCTCGACTCCGAGCACTTCGAGGCCGTCAGTGCCGGCACCGCGCCGACCCAGGTGGATCCGCGCACCCGTGAAGCGCTGGAACACCTGGGTGTGTCCACCGCGGGACTGGTCAGCAAGTCTATCGAGCAGGTGACGGGCGAGCCCTTCGACTATGTCATCACCCTGTGTGACAAATCCGCGCTGGAGTGCCTGTCGCTTCCTGGCGCCGGCGAGTACATCGCCTGGAATTTCGCGGATCCGGCAACGAGCCCGCAGCCGGATGCCTATCGCAGGACGCTGCAGGAGATCCACGAGCGGCTAAGGATGTTCGTGCTGATCACCAGCAAACCCACCAGCGCAATCGCGCAAAGCGCTTCGCTATCGCCGGTCGAGCTATTCAAGTGTCTGGCCGACGAAACCCGTGCGCGTATCGCGCTGCTGGTCAGTCTGGAGCAGGAACTGTGCGTATGCGAGCTGACCGCGGCGCTGGACCAGGTCCAGCCCAAGATTTCCCGCCACCTCGCGCTGCTGCGCAGCTGCGGCCTGCTGGAAGACCGACGTAACGGCCAATGGGTGTATTACCGCCTGCACCCGCAACTGCCCGCATGGGTCACGGACATGCTCAAAACGACCCTGGCGAACAACGTCGAATGGCTGCGTCAGGACGTGCAACGCCTCTGGCAGATGCGCGACCGGCCTGGCCGCAAGCCCGCCTGCGACTGAAACGCGGCCTGCCCCCACCTCTTTGCCCGGATGAAGCCCATGTCCAACGATCTGCCCAATATCGACGCCGAACTGCTCGACGCCCCCAGCATGGACAAGCTCGGCGTCCTCGATGCGCTCGCCACCCACCCGCCGCGCATCCTGCTGCTCTACGGCTCCAACCGCGAGCGCTCGTTCAGCCGGTTGCTGACCCTGGAAGCCGCGCGCCTGCTCGAAAGCATGGGCGCCGAGACACGCATCTTCCACCCCGCCGGCCTGCCCCTGCCGGACGACGCGCCGGATGATCATCCCAAGGTGCGTGAACTGCGCGAGCTGATGCAGTGGTCCGAAGGCCAGGTGTGGTGCTCGCCGGAACGCCATGGCGCGATGAGCGCGGTGTTCAAGGCGCAGATCGACTGGGTACCGCTGACGCTCGGCGCCGTACGCCCGACGCAGGGCAAAACCCTGGCATTGATGCAGGTCTGCGGCGGCTCGCAGTCGTTCAACGCGGTCAACCAGATGCGCGTACTCGGACGCTGGATGCGCATGTTCACCATCCCCAACCAGTCTTCCGTCGCCAAGGCGTGGCAGGAGTTCGACGAGAACGACCGCATGAAACCCTCGTCCTACTACGACCGCGTGGTCGACGTGATGGAAGAGCTGCTCAAGTTCACCCTGCTGCTGCGCGGGCGAGCCGAGTATCTGGTCGACCGCTATTCCGAACGCAAGGAATCGGCCGAAGAGCTGTCCCGCCGCGTCAACCAGCGCTCGATCTGAATCGAAGGAAATCACCGTGCAACATCCCTACGACATTCTCGCCCTGCCCGACTGCGCCGGCCGGCTGATCTTCACGCCCTGCCCCGGCAGCAAGGACACCGGTGTGGCCGAAGCGTTGGACACCCTGCAGGCTGCCGGTGCCGAGGCGCTGATCACCCTGATGCCCGCCACGGAGCTGGAACTGAATCAGGCTGCCGAACTGCCGCAACTGTGTGCGCAGCGCAATCTGGAGTGGTTTCACCTGCCGGTGGCCGACGAACAGGTTCCGCTGGCGGATTTCGACGAAGCGTGGAGCGCGAGTCACGTGCGCATTGGCGCACTCCTCGCCGAGGGCCGTGACATCGCCATCCATTGCAAGGGCGGCTCCGGGCGCACCGGGCTGATCGCCGCGCGCATCCTGATCGACCGCGGTCTACCGCGCGTGCAGGCCATCGCCAGGGTCCAGGCCCTGCGGCCCAAGGCCATCCAGCATCCGGCCCACGTGGCCTGGCTTGAACAGTTCGACGCTGACTGACATTGACCGATTCGAGGACCCCCGCATGACCATCAAAGTAGGCATCAACGGCTTCGGCCGCATCGGACGCTTGGCCCTGCGCGCTGCGTGGGACTGGCCGGAGCTGGAATTCGTGCAGATCAACGATCCGGCCGGCGACGCCGCAACCCACACCCACCTGCTCAACTTCGATTCGGTGCACGGTCGCTGGCAGCATGAGGCGAGCAGCGAAGGCGACTGCATCGTGATCGGCGGCAAGCGCATCCGGGTCACCGCGAACAAGGCCATCGCCGATACCGACTGGAGCGGCTGCGATCAGGTCATCGAGGCCAGCGGCAAGATGAAGACCGTCGCCGTGCTGCAGGGCTACCTCGATCAGGGCGTCAAGCGTGTGGTGGTCAGCGCACCGGTCAAGGAACCAGGCGCACTGAACATCGTCATGGGCGTCAACGACCAGCTGTTCGATCCGGCTTCGCACCGAATCGTCACCGCCGCCTCCTGCACCACCAACTGCCTGGCACCGGTGGTCAAGGTCATCCACGAGTCGCTCGGCATCCGTCACGGCTCGATCACCACCATCCACGACCTGACCAACACGCAAAGCATCCTCGACCAGCCGCACAAGGACCTGCGGCGTGCCCGCGCTTCGGGCATGAGCCTGATCCCCACCACCACCGGCTCGGCTACAGCGATCGCGGAAATCTTTCCCGAGCTGCGCGGCAAGCTCAACGGCCACGCGGTGCGCGTACCACTGGCCAACGCCTCGCTGACCGACTGTGTGTTCGAGGTCGAACGCACCACCAGCGTCGAGGAAGTGAACCAGCTGCTCAAAGCTGCCGCCGATGGTCCGCTTCAGGGCATCCTCGGCTACGAGGAACGCCCGCTGGTTTCCATCGATTACCGCACCGACCCGCGCTCGTCGATCATCGATGCGCTGTCGACCATGGTGGTCAACGGCACGCAGGTGAAGATCTACGCCTGGTACGACAACGAGTGGGGCTACGCCAACCGCACCGTGGAGCTGGCGCGCAAGGTCGGTCTGGCCGGCTGAGGCCGGCATCGCCGTTCAGGTGGAAAATCGCTGGGCGAATTTTCCACCTGAACGGTATCGATCGCGGATCGTAGGATGGAAAACGGCCACCGGCCTTTTCCACCTGTTACCCATCACGCTGGCCTGGAACCGTTCATGCACGTCCTCACCCGCCTCTCTCCCGAAATCCGCCAGTACCTGCTGGTTACCGGCAACTACTGGGCATTCACCCTCACCGATGGCGCGCTGCGCATGCTGGTGGTGCTGCATTTCCATGCGCTGGGCTATACGCCGCTGCAGATCGCGGCGCTGTTCTTGTTCTACGAAATCTTCGGGGTGGTGACCAATCTGGTGGGTGGCTATCTCGGCGCACGCCTGGGGCTCAATCGCACCATGAACATCGGCCTGGGCATGCAGGTGGCGGCGTTGCTGATGCTCACGGTGCCAGCCGCGCTGCTCACCGTGCCCTGGGTGATGGCCGCGCAAGCGCTGTCCGGCATCGCCAAGGATCTCAACAAGATGAGCGCCAAGAGTTCGGTCAAGTTGCTGGTGGCCGACGGACAGCAAGGCACGCTGTACAAGTGGGTGGCGATCCTCACCGGCTCGAAGAATGCACTCAAGGGCGTCGGTTTCTTCCTTGGTGGCGCCCTGCTCGCCGTGCTCGGTTTCCAGGGCGCGCTGCTGGCGATGGCAGCCGTTCTGGCGCTGATCTGGTTAGGCAGCCTGGCTCTCCTGAAGCAAGACCTCGGCAAAGCCAAGGCCAAGCCGAAGTTTCGCGACATCCTGTCCAAGAGCCGGGCAATCAACATCCTGTCGGCGGCGCGGCTGTTCCTGTTCGGCGCGCGCGACGTGTGGTTCGTCGTCGCCCTGCCGGTCTATCTCGCCAGCGTGTTCGGCTGGGATTTCTGGCAGGTCGGCGGTTTTCTCGCCGCCTGGGTGATCGGTTACGGCATCGTGCAATCACTGGCGCCGGCGATCACCGGCAAGCGCCGCGGCCACGTACCCGACGGGCGTGCCGCATTCTTCTGGGCGCTGCTGCTGGCCGGACTGCCCGCGGCAATCGCGCTGGGGCTAGGCAGCGACGCGCCGGCGCAACCGGTACTGCTCGGCGGCCTGCTGATATTCGGCGCACTGTTCGCGGTGAACTCCTCCCTGCACAGCTACCTGATCGTCTCCTACGCCAAGGAGGATGGCGTCTCGCTGGACGTCGGTTTCTACTACATGTCCAACGCTCTCGGTCGGCTGATCGGCACCCTGCTTTCCGGCTGGGTCTATCAGGCCTATGGGCTGACGGCCTGTCTGTGGATTTCCAGCATCTTCGTGCTGCTTGCGGCGCTGATCTCCATCGCCCTGCCACGGCACGCACAAGCGGTGGCGTAATCGCCGCGAGATACTTGCCGTCCGCCAGCGACGGCCGTAACGTCCAGACCAACGCCCAGGCGCCCAAAACCAGCATCGGACTTGTGCGAACCGAGTCGCGGACGCGACGGCAGTCCTTGTCTCAACTGTCCGCCGAGCCGCGATCCGGTCGATTACTGACCTTCCAACTCACGTCCCTGCCGGCGCCGCATCAGCCGATAGGCCGCCGGCAACACGAACAGCGACAACAGCGGCGCGCTCAACATGCCGCCAACCATGGGCGCGGCAATGCGGCTCATCACTTCGCTGCCGGTTCCCGTGCCCCAGAGAATCGGCAGCAAACCGGCGACGATCACCGCCACCGTCATCGCCTTGGGCCGCACGCGTTGCACCGCGCCTTCACGAATCGCCTCGCATAGCGCCGCCTCGTCATGCCGGCCGGCCTGCTGACGGTCGCTCCAGGCATGCTTGAGATACAGCAGCATGATCACCCCAAACTCCGCCGCCACCCCAGCCAGCGCAATGAAGCCGACGCCGGTCGCCACCGACAGGTTGTAGCCCATCAGGTAGAGGAACCAGACGCCGCCGGTCAGCGCGAATGGCAGGGTGAGCATGATCAGCAGCGCCTCGTCGATGCGCCCGAAGGTCAGATAGAGCAGCACGAAGATGATCAGCAGCGTCGCCGGCACCACCAGCTTGAGCCGCTCGTTGGCGCGCTCGAGAAATTCGAACTGGCCGGAATAGCTCAGGCTCATGCCCGGTTGCAGCTCGACGCCGGTGCTCACCGCCTGGCGCAGATCGGCTACCACCGAGGCGATGTCACGCCCGCGCACGTCGACGTACACCCAGCCGGACAGCCGCGCGTTCTCGCTGCGCAGCATCGGCGGGCCGTCGCTGACACGCACCCGCGCCACGCTGCCGAGGGTAATCTGCGCGCCCTGCGGCGTGAGGATCGGCAGCTGCTCCAGCGCCTGCGGTGAGTCGCGCCATTCACGCGGATAACGCACGCTGATCGGGTAACGCGCCAGGCCTTCCACCGTTTCGCCGACGGTCTCGCCGCCGATGGCGCCGGCGACGATGGCCTGCACGTCGGCGATGTTCAGCCCGTAGCGAGCGGCGTCCTGGCGATCGATGTCGATATCGATGTAGCGCCCGCCGACCAGGCGTTCCGCCAGGGCCGAACTGACGCCCGGCACTGTCTTGGCAATGGCTTCGACCTGCTGGCTGACCCGGTCGATCTCCTCCAGATTGGCGCCGGCGATCTTCACCCCGATGGGACTCTTGATGCCGGTGGCGAGCATGTCGATGCGATTGCGGATCGGCGGAATCCAGATATTGGTCAGTCCAGGCACCTGCACCGCGCGATCCAGCTCCTCCACCAGTTTTTCCGGCGTCATGCCGGCGCGCCACTGCTCGCGGGGCTTGAACTGAATGGTGGTCTCGAACATCTCCAGCGGCGCCGGATCGGTGGCCGACTCCGCGCGCCCGGCCTTGCCGAACACCGTGGCGACTTCCGGCACCGTGCGGATCATCCGGTCGGTCTGCTGCAACAGCTGCGCGGCCTTCTGCGCCGACAGCCCCGGTAGCGCCGAGGGCATGTAGAGCAGATCGCCTTCGTCCATCGGCGGGAGGAACTCGCCGCCCAGCCGCGTCATCGGCCACAGCGTGGTCGCCAGCACCAGCAGCGCGGCGAGGAGCGTGGTTTTCGGATGCCCCAGCACCACGTCGAGCGCCGGCCGGTAGAGGCGGATCAGCCCGCGGTTGAGCGGATTGCGCGCCTCATCCGGCAGCCGGCCGCGAATCCAGTAGCCCATCAGCACCGGCACCAACGTCACCGAAAGCCCGGCGGCAGCGGCCATGGCGTAGGTCTTGGTGAACGCCAGCGGGCCGAACAGCCGGCCTTCCTGCGCTTCGAGGGTGAACACCGGAATGAACGACAGGGTGATGATCAGCAGGCAGAAGAACAGCGCCGGGCCGACCTCCTGCGCCGCCTGGGTCATCACCCGCCAGTGCTCCTCGCCCTCCAGCGTCCGGCCCGGGTTGGCATGCCGCCAGGCCTCGACCTTCTTGTGCGCGTTCTCGATCATCACCACCGCCGCATCGACCATCGCGCCGATGGCGATGGCGATGCCGCCCAGCGACATGATGTTGGCGTTGATGCCCTGGTAACGCATCACCGCGAAAGCGAGCAGCACGCCGATCGGCAGCGAGACGATGGCCACCAGGGATGAGCGCAGGTGCCAGAGGAACAGCCCGCAGACCAGCGCGACGACGATGAACTCCTCCAGCAGCTTGAAGCTGAGGTTGTGCACCGCGCGGTCGATCAGCTGGCTGCGGTCGTAGGTGGTGACGATATCCACGCCCTGCGGCAGGCTCTTCTTCAGCTCGTCGAGATTGGCATGCACGGCCGCCAGGGTTTCCCGCGCGTTCTTGCCGCTGCGCAGGATGATCACGCCACCGACGGTTTCCCCTTCGCCGTCCATTTCGGCGATGCCGCGGCGCATCTCCGGGCCGAGTTGGATGTGCGCGACATCGCCGAGCGTCACCGGCACCCCGGCGTCGCTGAGTTGCAGCGGAATCTGGCGGAAATCGTCGAGCGTCTGCAGGTAGCCCGAGGCACGCACCATGTACTCGGTTTCCGCCAGCGCCAGCACCGCGCCGCCGGTTTCCTGGTTGGCGCGGCCGATGGCCTCGGTGACCTGCGCCTGGGTTACACCGAGGCTGGCCATCTTCAGCGGGTCGAGCAGCACCTGGTACTGGCGGACCATGCCGCCGATGGTGGCGACCTCGGCGACGTTCGGCAGAGTGATCAGCTCGAACTTGAGGAACCAGTCCTGCAGGCTGCGCAGCTGCGCCAGGTCGTGCGTGCCGCTGCGGTCGACCAGCGCGTACTGGTAGATCCAGCCGACACCGGTGGCGTCCGGGCCGAGCGACGGCTTGGCGCCGTCCGGCAGACGGCTCTGTACCTGACTCAGGTACTCCAGCACCCGCGAGCGCGCCCAGTACAGGTCGGTGCCGTCCTCGAACAGCACGTAAACATAGCTGTCGCCGAAGAACGAGTAGCCGCGCACGGTCTTCGCCCCCGGCACCGAGAGCATGGTGGTGGTCAGCGGATAGGTGATCTGATTCTCGACGATCTGCGGCGCCTGCCCCGGATACGGCGTGCGGATGATCACCTGCACGTCGGACAGGTCCGGCAGCGCGTCGATCGGCGTGGTGCGCAGCGACCAGATGCCCACCGCGGTCATCAGCAGCGTCGCCAGCAGCACCAGGAAGCGGTTGACCACCGACCAGCGAATCAGCGCGGCGATCATGGCTGCTGCTCCATCTGCTCGATGACCAGCCCGGCGCCGGTCTCTCGCACGGCGAAGCGCACCCGGTCATCGACCTGGACCCCGTGCAGCAGATGCGCGTCAGCCACCGCGAAGCGCATGGTCATGCCCGGCATTCCGAGGGTCTTGAACGGGCCGTGGGCGATCTTCACGCCCTGCCCGCTGATCTCGACAATGCGCCCTTCGGCCTCGTGCAGCGCTGCGGCGATCGGCGCCTGGGCCGCATGCATCGAATGCGCGCTCGGCGCGGCATGCTCATGCATCGCGTGTGTGAAAGGCTCGGCTGGTGCGGCATCGGCATGTTCATGTGCCTCCGTCGGCGGCGCGGCAACGGCGGTGATGCCGCGCAGGCTGGCCTCGGAATCGAGCAGGAACTGCCCGGACGCGACCACCTGCTGGCCCTCCTCCAGCCCTTGCAGGATGGCGGTCTGGCTGCCGCTGTCGACACCGAGCTGCACCTCCACCGGACGATAGCGGCCGCCAGCCTCGGCGAGCATCACCAGCGCGCGCTTGCCGGTACGAATCACCGCCTCGCTGGGGATCAGCAATGCACTCTGCGCGCCCTGCTCGGCCAGTTCGACCCGTGCGCTCAGGCCTGGGCGCAACCGACCTTCGGCGTTGGGCAGTTCCACCCGCACACGTAGCGTGCGACTGGCCGCCGTGGCCTCGGGCAACACCGCGGTCACCGTGCCCGCGATTGGCTCACCGGGCAGCGCCGGCAAATGCGCCGTTGCCGCCTGCCCGGTGCGAATGCCGCCGGCCTGCGCTTCAGGCACCGCGACTTCGAGCCAGACGCTGTCCAGCCCGTTGATTCGCGCCAGCGGCGCGCCGGCGTCGACGCTCATGCCTTCGCGCACGTCCAGCTCCTGCAGCACACCGCCGATGGGCGCACGCACGGTCTGCAGTGCCTGCACCCTGCCGGACCGCTCCAGCTGGCGGATCGCCTCGGCCGGCATGCCGACCAGCCGCAGGCGTTGGCGCGCACCGTCCAGCAGCGCGCGATCGCCGCTGCGGCGCAACGCAAGGAATTCCTCTTGCGCGGCCACCCATTCGGGTATCAGCAGGTCCACCAGCGGCGCGCCGGCCGTTAGCACATCGCCCGGCGCCAGTCGGTAGACGCGCTCGACGAAGCCCGCCGCGCGCGCCTGCACCAGCGCCACGTCACGATCATTGAGACCGAGCACGCCGACGGCCTCGATGTTGCGCGCCAGCTGGCCGCGGCTGACCGTTGCCAGGCGCACGCCGAGGTTGTGGGTGATGTCGGCGTCGATACGCACCGTCGGCGCACCGCCGGCGTCTGTCTCGTCGGCGTAGCGTGGCACCAGATCCATGTCCATGAACGGTGATTTACCCGGTTGGTCGAAGCGCTGCTGCGGCATCATCGGGTCGTACCAATAGAGCACCTTGCGCTCGCTGACGGCACTGGCGGATACATCCTGCGGCGCGGCATGCGGCTGACGCGAGGCCAGCCAGTAGCCACCGGCCAGCCCCAGCGCGGTGGTGACGGCGATCAGTACGCCGGTCTTGAGAACGGTCTGGCTCATTGCGCATCTCCATAGGCGAAGTACAGGCGGCTGGCAGCAATGGCCTGCTGGCCTTCGAGGTCGATTTCCTTCAGGCGCGTTTCGATCAGTTCACGACGCGCCGCCAGCAGCGTCTCCAGCTCGCCGCGACCGGCGCGGTAGTCGGCCAGACTGAGTTCGCTACGCTCGCGCGCCAGCGGCAGCAGCACCTCACGGGTGCGCGTCAGGGCACGTTGCAGGCGGTCGAGTTCGGCCAGTTCGTTGTCCAGCTGCTCGGCGAACTGCCGCTCCAGCGCCTCGCGCTCGGCTTCCAGCTGGTTGAGTTCGGCATGCCGGGCGGCGATGCGCGGGTTCTGCCGCGTGCTGGTGAACAGCGGCAGGTCGAAGCTGACCTGCAGGTTGACCATGTCGCCAAATTCCTGCCCGCGGCGCAGGTAGTCCACTTCCCAGCTCCAGTCGGGCTTCTTCTCGGCGGTCGCCTCGCGGATACGCGCTTGCGCCTGCTGCGTCATCGGCGTGTAGGCCTGCAGTTGCGGATGCTGGTGCAGCTCGCGCTGCAGCGCCGGGGCGTCGAGCGACCAGTGCGGCACGCTGCCCTCCAACGGCTCGCTGGCGGCTTCACCGATCCAGCGGGCGAGCGCCGCGCGGGCCTGCCGGCGCTGGCGATGCAGTTCATCGGCGCGCTCATCGAGCAAGGCCGCTTCCTGGCGCGGTAGCACGCTGTCGGCGGCCTGCCCGCGCCCACCGGCAATCCGCGCCCGCACGGTTTCGCCGAGCAGGCGATTCTCGGCATAGAGCGCGTCAAAGGTCGCCAGCTTGCGCTCGATGGCGTGGCTGGCGATCCACGCCTGGGCGGTGGCCTGGCGCACGTTCAGTGCCTCGACCGCGCGCTCGGCGGCGGCACGCTGGATGCCAGCATTCGCCACCTCGACCCGGGCGCGGCGCTTGTCGCGGTTGGGCACGTCCTGCATCAGGCCGACCATGCTCATGGTCATACCGTCGCGGTCCAGGCTCCAGCGGTCGTTGCCTTCGATCGGCACGCTCTGTACGCCGAGCAACAGTTTCGGGTCGGGCAGTTCGCCGGCAGGTACGGCGTCGCTACGAGCGGCCTGCAGTTTGGCGGCTTCGGCCTGCAGGGACGGCGCCTGCTGCTGAGCCAGCGCCAGGGCCTCGTCGAAGCTCAGCGCGCTGGCGGCAGCCGGCAACGCCAGGGCGCACGCGGCCACGGCGGCACGCGCGCGAATGTCTCGCATCAATCGGGATTGCATGTGCGGATTCCTCGGATCCTGCGTGCCGGGCGGGCACGCGCGAGGTCAGTCGCCAGGCGACGGACCAGTCAGCTCGGATGGGGAATCAGGCGCACGGGGGACGCCAGACGTCGGCGCCGTTACGCAAAGGAATGAAATCGGGAAGGTAGACGATCAGCCGGGACGACGGTGCATCGACATCCGCCCTGGGGACGGCGAACTGCAACAGGCAGCCGGTCTTGCACTGATGGCCGCTCTTGCACTGCGGATTGCCATCGTGCCCGTGGTCGCCATGCTGGTCGGCGTGGAGGTCCGCAGCATGCTGCATGGCGCCATGTTGCGTGTCTGCCGGCTGCATCGTGCAGGGCTGTGTCATGCGCTCAGCCGCGACCAGCCCGTCGACGGGAAGCATGAGGCTGATCAGCAGTAGCAGGCACAGCGACAGACAGGTTTTCATGGCGGCCAGTGTAGTGGCGGACGGGCTAACAAGAACTTGATCGAGATCGGCTTCAGGCACCGTCCGCAGTCGGTCGTTCGCCGAGCAGGTGGCTGAGTACGGAGCGCATCTTGCCGGCCTTGACGGGCTTGTTCAACACCGGCACGCCAAGCCCCTGCAGCTGTTTGCGGCACTCGTCGCTGCGGTCGGCGGTAATCATCACCAGCGGAATCGCCGCATTGAAGTGCAGCCGCAGCGCCTGCACCACTTCCCAGCCGGTGACTCCGAGGTCCAGGTGGTAGTCGGCCAGGATCAGC